>OGKS01000022.1_pt1 | contig 69963 bp, 58 predicted proteins | sample 1572491 | NCBI WGS metagenome assembly OGKS01 (sample SAMEA2582153, study PRJEB24529) | metagenome | biome: Human gut stool | place: China | collected 2011
CTGAGCGCGCCCGTGCGCGTCGAATTCTTCGACGACGAGGTGGACGCGATGGGCGAATTCGACCTTGCGACCCAGCGCCGCACGCAGAACGTCAAGACGCTGACCGTCCTGCCCGCGGCCGAGGTGCTGCCCGCGCTTTCTGCCGGCGGACGCGAAAAAATGCTTGAGCGTCTCTCCCGCGCCGCGCAGAAGATCGAGAAAAAGGCTGCGGACAGCCCCATCGTAAAAACGCTGCGCGGCGACATCGAGCGCCTTGCAAATGATCTGCCGCTCGGCGGCATGGACCGCTATCTTGCCGCCTGTTACCCCGACGAGGTCTGCGCGCTCGACTATCTTTCCCCCGATACGCTCATCGCCGTCAGCGACGGGATGCGCGTTTTGGAGCGCAGCAAGAACTATCACTGGGAGCTTTCCGAGGACGTAAAGCCCCTCATCGAAGAGGGCGTTTTGTGCGGAGAATTTGCTTCTCTTGCGCTCAGTCAGGAGGCGCTGAGCCACCGCATGAGCGCCTTCCCCGTGCTGCTGCTCGATGCGCTGCCGACCTCGCGCAATCTGCTCGCGCCGCGCGTGCTTCTCAGCATGAACGCGCGCTCGCTTCCGAGCTACGGCGGCAGTCTTGAGACCGCCGCGGGCGATATGGAGCGCTATCTTGGCGCAGGCTGCGGCGTGCTTGTCCTCTGCGGCAATGAAACGCGCGCGAAAAACCTCCAGCGGCTTCTCGAAGAGCGCGGTCTTCGCGCGCAGCTCGACCTGAAAAACACCCGCCTGCCCGTCCCGCACGAGACCGTTATCGGCCTCGGCGCGCTGAGCGCGGGCAGCGAATACCCGCAATTAAAGCTCGTTATCCTGACTGAGGGGCAGCTCACCTCTCCCCTTTCCGGCAAGCGCACGCGGGCAAAGCCGAAGAAGGAAAGCTCGGCGCGCGCCGCGCTGCGCTCTTACGAGGATCTCTCCCCCGGCGATCTCGTCGTGCATGTCCACCACGGCATCGGCCGCTTTGCGGGCATCGAGCGCATGCGCGTCGACGGCGTGGACAAGGATTATATCAAGATCTGCTACGCGGGCAACGACAGTTTGTACGTTCCCGCCACACAGCTCGACATGGTGTCGAAATACATCGGCGGCCACGGCGAGGACGAGGACGGCCAGCCGCGCGCAAAGCTCAGTAAGCTCGGCGGCACGGACTGGTCGCGCGCCAAGACGAAGGCGCGCGCCGCGGCGAAGGATCTTGCCAAGGGGCTCATCGCGCTCTACGCCGAGCGGCAGCGCCGCCCGGGCTTTGCCTTCTCGCCCGACTCCCCGTGGCAGAAGGAGTTTGAAGAGGCCTTCGACTATGAAGAGACCGACGATCAGCTCCGCGCCATCGCCGAGATCAAATCCGACATGGAGCGCTCGACGCCCATGGATCGCCTGCTCTGCGGCGATGTTGGCTACGGCAAGACCGAGGTCGCGCTGCGCGCCGTGATGAAGTGCATCTTAGACGGCAAACAGGCGGCAATCCTGGTGCCGACCACCGTGCTCGCCCAGCAGCATTACGCAACGGCCATCAACCGCTTCCGCTCGTTTCCCGTGCGCATCGAGGTGCTATCGCGCTTCAAAACGCCGGCGCAGAAAAAGCAGATCATGCAGGACGCGGCCGCGGGCAAGATCGATCTTTTGATCGGCACGCACTCGCTGCTGCAAAAGAGCCTGCACTTCAAGGATCTGGGGCTCCTCGTCATCGACGAGGAGCAGCGCTTCGGCGTGACGCACAAGGAAAAGCTCAAGGAGCTTTCCCGCCAGGTCGACACGCTGACGCTCTCGGCAACGCCCATTCCCCGCACGCTCAACATGGCGCTCTCGGGCATTCGCGACATGTCCACCATCGAGGTCCCACCCGTCGACCGCCAGCCGGTGCAGACGTATGTCCTCGAGCACAACTGGGGCGTCATCGCCGACGCCATCCGGCGCGAGCTTGCCCGCGGCGGACAGGTCTACTACATGCACAACCGCGTGGAGACCATCGACCGCTGTGCCGCGACACTCAAAAAGCTTCTCGGCGAAGAGGTCTCGATCGGCATCGCCCACGGCAAGATGGACGAAAAGGGCCTATCCGCCGTGATGCAGCAGCTCTCAGACGGAGAACTTCAGGTGCTCGTATGCACGACCATCATCGAAACGGGCATCGACATTCCGAATGTCAACACCCTCATCATCGAGGACGCCGACCGCCTCGGCCTCGCCCAGCTGCACCAGATCCGCGGCCGCATCGGCCGCAGCGCGCGCCGGGCGTATGCCTACATGACCTACCGCGCGGGAAAAATTCTCACCGAGGTCGCCGCCAAGCGGCTCACCGCCATCCGCGAGTACGCGGAGTTCGGCTCGGGCTTCCGCATCGCGATGCGCGACCTTGAAATTCGAGGCGCGGGCAATTTGCTCGGCCCCGAGCAGTCGGGCTATATGATGAGCGTGGGCTATGATATGTACTTGCAGCTTTTGGAGGAAGCGGTGCTCGAGCAGCGCGGCGAAAAAGCCCCGCAGCGCACCGAATGCTCCGCCGACCTCACGGTTTCGGCGAACCTTCCGGAGAGCTACATTTCCTCGGGCGAGCAGCGCATGGACATCTACCGCCGCATCGCGGCGCTGCGCACTGCCGAGCAGTCGCAGGAGCTGCTCGACGAGCTGATCGACCGCTACGGCGAGCCGCCGCCGCCCGTTCTCAGGCTCATGGACGTCGCGCTGCTGCGCGCGGAGGCCATGCAGATCGGCGTGTGCGACATCGCCCAGCGCGGCAGCGAGATCACCTTCACCTTTGCCGGCGCGGACGCCGTGCCGGTGAATGCCGTGATGGCGCTCTGTTCGCTGCCGAAAAACCGCCGCAGGCTCACGCTTTCCGCCACGGGAACGGAGCCGAAGCTCCTGCTGCGTCTTACACCAAACGAGGACGCATTGGATACTGCCTTGACGCTGGTCGGAGACCTGCGTGTAAATAAGGAAGAAAACGAAAAAGAGGTAACATTATGATCAAAAAGAGATTGCTTTCGTTCCTTGGCGCGGCGGCCATTGCCGCAGCGCTTACCTTCGCCGTCACTTCGCTCTCGCCCTCGAACGGCTTCACCTCCGGCACCATGCATTCCGGCCTCTGCTATGAAGCGACCGGCGTCGCGCCCGACGCGATCGTCGCAAGCGTCGACGGCAACGGCGCAAGCGCCGACCTCATCGCCTACTGGACGGGCTACAACGTGTCGTATCTCGACAGCTACATGCAGTATTACACCGGCGCCGCGTTCGACTGGGATTACACCTTCGAAGACGGCACGCGCATCACCGACTACGTCAAGTCCAATGTGCTTGCGTCCGTCAAGCAGAATCTGGTGCTTGAAAATCTTGCCGAGGAATACGGCGCAGCGCTCACCGACGAGCAGAAGGCCGCCATCGAGGCAAGCGACCAGACCTATATCGACCAGTACGGCAGCGAAGAGGCCTTTGAAGCAGAGCTGAACAAGCTCGGCATGCGCCGTGAGACCTACGACCGCGTCTCCGCCTCGAACTACCTTTATCAGAACCTCTATCAGCTCTACAACACCGAGGGAAGCAAGCTCTACGCCTCCGACGAGGAGCTTGCCCTCTACGCCGCCGAGAAAAATTACATCACTGCGGACCACATTCTGCTCACCACGAAGGACACCGCCACGGGTGAAGCGCTGAGCGATGAGGAAAAGGCCGAGAAGAAGGCCCTCGCCGAGGAGCTTGCTGAAAAGCTCAAGAACTACACGGGCGATGACCTTGCCTCCTACTTCGCGCAGCTTGCCGACGAGTACAGCGAAGATCCCGGCCGCGAGACCTATCCCACGGGCTACACCTTCACCACCGGCGCAATGGTGCCGGAATTTGAGGCTGCCGCTTATGCCCTCGCCGAAGGCGCGGTGAGCGAGATCGTTGAATCGAGCTTTGGCTATCATATTCTGCTCCGTCTGCCGCTCGACAAGGCTGCCGCCGCGGATGCGGTGCGCGAGACCTACTTTACGGACTTCTTCTCTGATCGCGTGGAGAGCGCCGTCATCGCCACCAGCGCGGAATTCGACAAGCTCGACCCGCAGGTGCTGTACGAAACGATCCAGGCTGCCGCTCAGGTGGAAGGTTAAGCTCCTCCCCGCGCAGAAACGCCATGAAAAAGGGACATTCTCTTTCCGGAGGGAATGTCCCCTTTTTTCGACCAATGGCGGCACGCGATGATCTTCCACACACGCAAGAAGCGTCCGTGCCCAAATTTTCGCAGCATTCTGTTCCTTTTGGACGCGCAAACCGCGCCATGACGCATGATATCCTTCATTCTTGTTAAATAGTTAACGAAATGAAAGAAATAAATCAAAATTTCACACATTTTTCATTGCTTTGCAGTTGATTTTTCATTTTCCCCTGTGTATAATCAAACTCGAAGAAAATCGGAGCTTTCGTCCGGATTTACAAATGTTAAAGGAGAAGTCAAATGAAAGAATTGTACGTCGTCAACTGCTGCCGTACCGCTGTCGGTTCCTTCGGCGGTTCCCTCAAGAACACCCCCGCCGCTGAGCTCGGCTCCATCGTTGTCAAGGAAGCCCTCAAGCGCGCGAACGTCGCTCCCGAGAATGTCGATGAGCTGATGTTCGGCTGCATCCTGACCTCCGGCCTCGGCCAGAACGTCGCCCGTCAGGTCGGCGTGGGCGCCGGTCTCCCCTATTCCGTCCCCGCCTATACCGTCGGTATGGTCTGCGGCTCCGGTATGAAGTCCGTCATTGAGGCTGGCCGCGCCATCCTCGCCGGCGACGCCGATATCGTCGTCTGCGGCGGCACCGAGAACATGAGCGCCGCTCCCTTCGCTTCCTTCGATGAGCGCTGGGGCGCTCGCATGGGCGACAAGAAGCTCGTCGACACCATGATCAAGGACGGCCTGTGGGATGCCTTCAACAACTACCACATGGGCACCACCGCCGAGAACATCTGCGACGTTTGGGGCATCACCCGCGAAGAGCTCGACGCCTTCGGCGCCGCCTCCCAGCAGAAGACCGAGGCCGCGCAGAAGGCCGGCCGTTTTGACGACGAGATCGTCCCCGTCCCCGTGAAGGTCAAGAAGGAGATCGTCGAGTTCAAGAAGGACGAGTTCCCCCGCGCCGGTTCCACCGTCGAGGGTCTTGCCAAGCTGCGCGGCGCGTTCCCCGTCGGTCCTGAGGGCGTTGAGGACGAGATCGTCCACACCTTTAAGCCCACCGAGATCCACGAGGCGGATACCCGCAAGCATGTTCAGCGCGTCACCGCCGGTAACGCCTCCGGCATCAACGACGGCGCTGCCGCTATCGTTCTCGCTTCCGGCGAAGCGGTTGCCAAGTACAACCTCAAGCCCATGGCCAAGCTCGTCAGCTGGGGCCAGGGCGGCGTCGACCCGAAGATCATGGGCGTCGGCCCCGTGCCCGCTTCCCGCCAGGCCATGCAGAAGGCCGGCCTGACCATCGACGATATCGACCTTGTCGAGGCCAACGAAGCCTTCGCGGCCCAGTCCATCGCGGTTGCCCGTGAGCTGCACTTCGACATGAACAAGGTCAACGTCAACGGCGGCGCGATCTCCATCGGCCACCCCGTCGGCGCTTCCGGCGCTCGTATCATCGTCACCCTGCTGCACGAAATGCTCAAGCGCGACGACGCCAAGAAGGGTCTTGCCACCCTCTGCATCGGCGGCGGCCAGGGCGTTGCCACCGTGTTCGAGAAGTGCTAAGCACCTCCCCGGTCAATCGGAACACCAAAAAGGAGACCTCGAAAGAGGTCTCCTTTTTTTGCTGCCTGCGGGCGGCGGCTTTTCCGCCCGACGCATAAAAGAAAGGGACGCCCCGTTCGGGGCGTCCCTTTTGATCGCAATGTAATGAATTCTTCTTCGCAGAAACGAATTAGAACTTGGGCTTCTGGGCCTTGACCTTGGGCTCCTCGCCGTTGCAGACAGCGACGATGTCGTTGGCGACGGAGGTGCAGCAGTTGAGAACGCTCTGCTCGGTGGTGGCGGCCATGTGCGGGGTCATGATGACGTTGTCGAGGTCGAACAGCTCGCGGCTGGACTCCTGAATGGGCTCATGCTCGAACACGTCGAGACCGGCCTGGAACAGGGTGCCGTCCTTCAGGCACTCAACAAGCTCGTTCTCCTTGATGAGAGCGCCGCGCGCGCAGTTGATGAAGGAAGCGGTGGGCTTCATCCAGCTGAACTGCTCACGGCCGATGGAGTGCTCGGTGGAGGGAACGACGGGCAGATGCACGGACACGAAGTCGGCCTGCTCCCAGACTTCCTTGGCGGTGGCCTTCAGCTCGCACAGATCGCCGATCTTGTCCTGGGTAAGGTACGGGTCGTAGCCGATGACGTTCATACCGAAGCCGTACTTGCACTTCTGCATGGCGAGCTGGGAGATACGGCCGCAGCCGATCATACCGAGGGTCTTGCCGCCGAGCTCGTAGGTATGCTCCATGCCCATACGGACGAGGAAGTTGCCGCTGCGGAACTGCTTGTCAACATAGTTGAAGCGCTTGGCGCACATGAGCATCAGCATGACGGCATGCTCGGCGACGGCGTTGGCATTGCCGGCGGGCGCGTAGACGACGGTGATGTCCTTGGCGTGGGCGTGGTCCATGTCGATGTTATCGAGGCCGGCGCCCTGCTTGCCGATGACCTTCAGGTTGGTGCAGGTATCCATCATCTTGGCGGTGATGGGCTCGGTGCGGCACATGATGGCGTCGGGCTGGAACTCGGCGAGCTCCTTGACGTAGGTCTCCTCGTCGTTGTGGCTGCACAGCTTAACTTCGAAGTCGTTGGACTCGAAGATCTGGGTAGCGATCTCGTTCAGCTCGATGGTGTAGTAAACTTTGAACTTTGCCATGATAAAGATCTCCTCTCAAAAATATAATTTATTGATTTCCCAAATGATTTCATACGGTTCTTTCATTATACCTTTGCCCTTTCCCAAAAGCAAGCAATTTTGAAAAAGTTTTGCAGGAATTGATTCAATTATTTGAAGTCCTTCTTTCATTTTGACAATCTGCCGTCATGTTTTTTGGTCATTCTGCATTTCTGGTCTGCAAAATCAGAAAAATCCGTCTCCCGCTTGACAACCTACGACAAGTGTAGTATATATAAATCAACGACAATTGTAGTAAATTTTCAAGGGAGGTCATCGCATGGAGGAAAAGAAACGCCTGCCCGACGCGGAGCTTGCCGTAATGCAGGCCGTCTGGGCGCAAAGCGGCGAAGTAGGCCGCGCGGACATCGAGGGCGCGCTTACAAGCCACGGTTGGAGCGCCAACACGCTCAACACCTACCTCACGCGCCTTTGCGAAAAGGGTTTTCTCACGAGCCGCCGCGAAGGGCGGAACAATTTGTATACGCCGCTCGTCTCAAGGGATAGATACCTTGAATTTGAAAGCCGCAGCGTTTTGAAGCGGCTCTACGGCGGGTCGCTCGGCAGCTTTGTCGCGGCGCTCAACGCCGAGCAGCCGCTCGAGCAGCGCGAGATCGACGAGCTGCGGCAGTTTCTGGACGATATGAGCCGCTAACGGACAGACGATCGAAAAAAGGAGGATCGCCATGGAACAGTTTTTGCTGAATCTCTTGAAAACCTCGCTTCTTGGTGCGCTCGCCATTTTGCTCATGCTCGTGAGCAAGCCCCTCTGGCGCGAGCGCTACCGCGCCAAGGCGCGCTGCTGGCTGTGGCTGGCGCTCGCGGCGTTTCTGCTCTTCCCCGTCGACTTTTCGGTGAAGGACGCGCCCGTGCAGGCCGCTCCCCCGCAGGATTACACGCTCTTCGTCGGCACGGATAAAACCACCATTCAGTCGACCGACCATTTGTTCGGCGACATGGCCGAGAGAAGCGGGCAGACGAGCACGCAGGTGCGCGACAGCATCATCGCCCGCCCCGTGACCGACCCCGCGCAGAAGGCCACGCGCTACATTCCCGTCACAACGATCTTATTTTACGGCTACCTTGCCGGCGCGGCGGCGTTTCTCCTCTGCCAGGGCGTATCTTACGTCCGCTTCCGCCGCACGGTGCGCCGCTGGCGCAGCGGCGTGACGCGCGGCGACTACCGCGCGCTGCTGCAAGATACCGCGCGCTCCCTCAATGTGACCGCGCCGGAGATGTTTGTCTGCGAGGCCATCTCCACGCCCGCCGTCACCGACGTGCTGCACCCGCAGCTCCTGCTCCCCCACGAGCACTATGACAGCAGTGACCTTCGCTACATTCTGCGCCATGAGCTGTGCCACCTGAAGCGGCGCGACATGCTCTTAAAGCTTGTGCTGCTTGCGGCAAACGCGATGCACTGGTTCAATCCCGTGGTGTATCTGATGCTGCGTCAGGCGGACGAGGACATCGAGCTTGCCTGCGACAGCGCGGCGACCGATGGGCTTGACCGCGCCGAGCGCGCGGCCTACAGCCGCACGCTTCTCGCGGCCGTGCAGTCCCATGTGCGGGCGCTGCCCGCGACGACCTGCTTCGGCGGCACGGTTGAGCGCCTCAAGCGGCGCATCACGAACGTCCTCGGCGCGCAGAAAAAGCGCGGTCTCGGCGTTGTCGCCCTCGTGCTGGCGCTGACGCTCACGGCGGGCTGCGCCGTCGGCTGGGGCGAGCGCGGCAGGAAGAATGATGACCCCTTCGACGGCTCGCGCTACAATCCCGTGTTCGTCACGGGAAACGCAGAGCTTACGATCGGGAAGAATTTCCGTCCCCTCTACTATGTCTCCGATGAAAGCGGCACCTACTTCCGCCTTTCCCGTGAGGGTGGTGTCAACACCGTCACGATGATCTATGACGGCGAAGAGATGTCCTTCGCGCCGATGGAATCCGTCACGCTGACGCAGGAAAACTTCGACGGCACTTTGCTGCCGGATCTGGACACACTGCGCGGCGACAACAAGGCCGCGTGGCGCGCGCAGCTGCCGGACAACTTCGAAGATCAAGACCCCGATGCCGCGCCGAACCTCGCCTTTCTGCTGAAGCAGGAGGACGGCACGCTGTATCTGTGCATCGGCTATCACTTCGACGGCGGCGACGCCTTCATTGAGGATACCGACCGCATCCGCTGGGTCTACCGGCTCGAAAAGGAAGACGACACGCTCTACCCCTCGATGGACGACTATGCCGCCGCTTGCGTGGCGGAACTCAAAAAAGGCACGATGACCTACTATGTCAGGGTCAACGGTATGGGCGTTGTCGAGGATACGGTCGCCGACGTGCGCGTGACGCAGCTCGAGCTGGGCGATTCGCTCGAAGGTCTCTCTCCCGAGGGCACGGCACTGGAGCTTTGGTATTTTAACTATGAAATGAAGCCCACGAACGAGGCGGGCGTGGAAATCGACCCCGTGGGCGGGCAGTATGTGACGGATGACGGTTTCCTCAGGGAGAGCTGGACGCACTATCTCACCGTCCTGCACAGCGAGGCAGGCTATCAGATCATCGGCACCACGATGAGCAACGACGGGCTCTTCTACAACGGCTGCGGCTACAGCGGCGAGGAAAAGGCTTACCTGCACGACTTCTACGTTGACTACGCGGGGCTCAATGAGCCGAAGATGTTCATTCCCAATCTGCTGAACGCGGCAACGGACGGCTACGGCCGCGCCAACCAGTGCGAGGCTCAGCTTGTTGCGGGCGATGGCTATTACTACTATGTGCCGATCACCGCGTGGGCGCGCAGCAGCGACGCGGAGTTCTGGTACTCGCGCTACGACACCGGCTCGTATTTCAGCGTCAAGAAGCTTTCGCAAAGACTTGCCGCCGCAAAAGCGGAATGGGAGAGCACCGGCGCGAAGGCCGAGAAGACCGACACCGGCTGGCGCTTCGTGACAAATGAGGGCATGAGCAGCACGGTCATCAGGCTCTTCGACGCACCGGACAACACCTGCTATGAAGTAGAGATCCACTGGAGCTTTGACGGCAGCACCGCGGAAAACGAGTGGGGCTGGAACCGCGACCGCGCCGTTGAGGACGAGGCCGAGGTGCTCCGGGCGATGGTCAAGCGCTTCACGGTCACCGCTGCAATACAGTCCACACAGAATGACGCGGACAGCGCGCTCGACGCCGCGCTGAAGCAGCTGGGCGATATGAGCAGCGAGGTCACACTGTCGCTGAGCGTGAACGGCACTGACAGCAGCATCTATGACGGCAGCACCGTTATCAACCGCGCCTACTTTGCAAGGCAGCTGAGTGAAGGCCTTGTCTGGCGCGAAGCAAACGACAGCGCCGCGCCCTCGGCGCAGAACCGCATCCTTCTCATGACGGCGGACGGCGGCGTGCTGACGTTCTGCGAATCTCAGCCCATGCATCTCTGGCTGACAACGCCGGACGGGGCGGCGTATTGCTTCAAGACCGACTCATACGATGAGCTCAGTATTGTAGACGGCGACGGGCGCACGCTGTACAACATGATGCGCCTGTGGTACGACGAGGCGGAGTACGACGCGCTGCTGCGCGACGTCAAACCGCAGCCCAAGAGCCTTTCCTGGCAGGAGGCGGCGCAGCACTGGGCGGACACCTACTACGGCGCGCACACAAAGGCAACGAGCGGCAGTTCCTTCAAGTACACCTGGGTCAAGGCTCTCATCACCCCCGCCGAGGACACGACGAAGGCCATGCGCGAGTGGGGCGAGATCGACGAGAACACTTACTGTTTTTACGTGGAGGTGCAGTTCACGCCCGAAAGCGAGACGGCGCTCTATTACGCGATGGCGGGCAACACCGTCGAATGCACCGACCCGTCCGCGCCCAAGGGCGCGTATGCGTTCCAGCGCTGCTGCACCATTCAACTGCAAGAGGACGGCCGCTGGCACGGGGTGATGCTTGGCACCGGCTGGTAAAAACGCGCACCATGAAAAACGGAGGGGGCTTCCCCTCCGTTTTCTCATGCGAAAAACAGAAAAAGTTCTGGAACATCTCAAAGATATGTGGTACAATAGGAATATTCCAAAACATTTTTCTCGGGAGGCTCCCGTCATGGAACAGAATCCGATCCTCAAGCTCCCGCTGTCGCTCGACAGTGAGATCCCCCTCTACTCCCAGCTCATGGGCATCATCAAGCGCAGCATCACCTCCGGCGCGCTCAAGGTCGGCGACCTGCTGCCGAGCGAGGCCGAGCTTTGCCGCGCCTACGACATCAGCCGCAACACCGTGCGTCAGGCCATCGGCGCACTGGAGGAGGAGGGCTTTGTCGTGCGCAAGCGCGGCAAGGGCACGTTCGTCTCCGACCCGAACACCCGCCGCAAGGGCGTGCAGTATTCATTCACGACGGAAATTTCCCAGCTGGGCAAAACGCCGTCGTCCACGCTGGTCGACTTCGCGGTCATCACGCCGAGCCCCCGGATCGTGGCGCTCATGGGCCTTGAACCGGGCGTGAAGGTCTACCGCTTCACGCGCGTGCGCAACGTGGACGGCGCGCCGCTCATCCTTGAAACGTCCTACTATCCCGAGTACATCTACCCCAATCTGACGCGCGAGCTGCTGGAAACGCACAGCTTTTACAGTCTCCTCTACCATGTGGGCGTGATCCCGTTTTCCGCGTCGGACACTTACGAGGCCGTTGTCCTCTCGCCGCACGAGGCGCAGCTTCTGCACTGCGCGCCCGGCTCGGCCGCGTTCTTCCATCAGCGCCGCACCACGACCGAAAACGGCCACATCTACGAATATACGACAAGCTACATGCGCGCCGACCGCGTCAAGCTGGACGTAAGGTTCCAGAAGGGCTCGACGAGCTTCATGCGCACCGTGGACTAAAGCAGAATAAAAAAGGGAGCAGCCATGCGGCTGCTCTCTTTTTCGTTGCGGTTTTACTTTTATAGTAACTCTTCAATCTCCTTAGGAGAAATGTCGGGTGCCTCGATAACCGGTGCTTCGCAGATGACCGGCTTGCAGCGGTCGGCTTCGACAAAATCCTTTGCTCTCTGAACCGCCTCCGCGCGCGGGAGCTTCACCTGCTCGCCCGTGCGCATGTCCTTGCACGAGACGACGCCTGCGGCGATCTCGTCCTCGCCGAGGAAGTAGACATACGGCACCTTGAGCTTGTCGGCATAGTTCATCTTGGCCTTGAACTTTTTCTTTTCCGTGTAGATCTGCGTGCTGACGCCCGCGGCGCGCAGATCCGTCGCCAGCGCGATGGCCTCGCTTAAGTCCTCGGTCATCGGCAGGATGAGCACGTCCGCCGGCGCGGTGCAGACCTCGTCGTTCAGCAGCCCCTGCTCGCCGAGGACGTAGAACAGTCTCGTCACGCCGATCGAAATGCCGACGCCGGGAAGCTTGCGGTCGATATAGTACTCGGCGAGGTTATCGAAGCGGCCGCCGGAGCAGACCGAGCCGATCTCGGGGTAGTCGAGCAGCGTCGTTTCATAGACGGTGCCGGTGTAGTAGTCAAGGCCGCGCGCGATCGTCAGGTCGACGGCGAAATTCTCCTGCGGCACGCCGAACGAGCCGAGGTACTTTGCAACGGTCGAGAGCTCATCGAGACCCTGGTCGAAGACCTCGTTGCGTCCGCGATACTGCGCGAGCGCGGCGAGCACCTCCTCGTTCGTGCCCTTGATGCCGATGAAGGCAAGGATCTCGTCCGCCTTTTCGCCCTCGATGGCGTAATCGTCCTCGAGAATGGCGCGCACGAGGTCGGGGCCGATCTTCTCGATCTTGTCGACCGTGCGCATAATGTCGCCCGCCTTGTCGGAAAGCCCGAGCATCGCGTAGAAGCCGTTTAAGATGCGGCGGTTGTTGATGCGGATCTGGAAGCGCTTGAGGCCCAGACGGGAGAAGACCGTATAGATGATGGCGGGGATCTCAGCGTCGTTCGTGATGTCAAGCTCGCCATCGCCGATGATGTCGATATCCGCCTGATAGAACTCGCGGAAGCGGCCGCGCTGCGCGCGCTCGCCGCGGTAGACCTTGCCGATCTGGAAGCGGCGGAACGGGAAAGCGAGGTCAGCATAATGCAGGGCAACGTACTTTGCCAGCGGCACCGTCAGGTCGAAGCGCAGGGAGAGGTCGCTGTCGCCCTTGGAGAAGCGGTAGATCTGCTTTTCCGTTTCGCCGCCGCCCTTGGCGAGCAGCACGTCGCTCGCTTCGATGATGGGAGTGTCGAGCGGGGTAAAGCCATACACGCCGTAGGACGAGCGCAGCACCTCCAGAAGGCGTTCCATCTGCGTCTGCGGCGCGGGAAGCAGCTCCATAAAGCCGGATAAGGTGTGAGCTTTGATCGTTGCCATGATAGTGTGTCCTTTCGTGATATAATGTACGGACAGCTTACTGCACCGTGGTGGCACAGCAGCGTATCGGAGTGGTTGGGAGATATTTTACGGTACGGCGCGTGGATTGTCAAGCGCTGCCGCTGCGATCCTTCCACTTTTGGCACAGTATAGCATTTTCTGCGGCGGATTGCCATAGATTTCCCCGGATCCGGTGCAAAAATTTTCCTCCCCTGCCGGACAGAATCGGCGAAAAGAGAAGTTCTCCCGCAAAAAGCACGAATTGCGCTTGACGGAATCGCCGCTTTTTGCTACCATATATTTAACTTTAGTCAGGTGTACCTCTGCGGATGGATCGCACCTGCAAAAAACGGCTTCCGGGCAGCCGTCATTCGGCGTCCGCTGCGGTATGCACCGTGCAGACAGTGGCCAATCCTTTCAGCATCGTTGAGGAGGAACGTTGGATGTACCAGAGCAAAATGAAAAGTGAGGAGACCGATCATCTGTTCAAGGCGATCCTGTCTCTGAGGACGGTGGAAGAATGCTATCGCTTCTTCGACGATCTCTGCACCTTCAGCGAGATCGAGGCGATGTCGCAGCGTTTTGAGGTGGCGTCGCTGCTGGCCGATGGCAAGACCTTCACGCAGATCTCGCAGAAGATCGGCGTTTCGTCCACGACCATCACACGCGTAAACAAATGCCTTTGCTACGGGGCAGACGGCTACAAACTGCTGTTTGACCGGGCAAAGGAAGAGAAGTAACTTCCCCGTTCCATTCGGGCAGAGCAGGCGCGATGCGTCTGCTCTTTTTCCCGTGTCATGCTTTACTATAATACCGCATCACCACATCGGTTCGGCACCGTGTCACCCGGATATATGAGAAATGACTAAATTGTTTTTAAAATTTTGTCAGATTTTATTGCTTTTGCCAAAGTGGTATGTTACAATTAGTTCACAAATAGATTAGGGATAGATGTGCAGCGTGCAAGGAACCGTTTGCCCGACGGTGCTGTGACTCTATCCTGCGTCTGTTTTTTTTGCGGGGCCCCTCCGCAGAAAACGCACGTCCCCTCGTGCGGTGATAACAGGCCCGTCTGGGGGAGGAGCGGTTCGCCGCTTCTGTGTCGGGCAAGTATTTTTATGAAGAGAGAGGTAAATATCAAAATGGCAAACGAAAAGAAAGTCGCACGGGAGCCCAGTTTTATTCTGGCGCTGATCCCCATTGTGGCAATGATCGGGTTCATGCTTTACTGCTTCCTCGGTCATTCCGAATCCGGTTATCATGACGCGCACATGCCCCTGGTCCTGTCCATCGTCGTCGCCTGCATCGTCGGCTTCGCCTGCGGCCACAGCTTCCAGGATATGCTCGCCGGTATGATCGATCGTCTGGCAGCTTCCATGGAAGCCGTTCTGATCCTCTGCACCGTCGGTTTCCTCGTCGCCAGCTTCATGGCCTCCGGCGCGATCCCTTCCCTGATCGTCTACGGCCTTGACCTGCTGACCCCGAAGCTGTTCCTGCCCATCGGCTGCATCCTCTGCGCGATCGTCGGTATGGCGTGCGGCTCCTCCTGGACCACCACCGCCACCATCGGTCTTGCGTTCCTCGGCATCGGCGCGGGCCTCGGCATCCCTGCCCCCATCACCGCCGGTATGATCATTTCCGGCGCGTATGTCGGCGATAAGTTCTCCCCCCTGTCCGATACCACCAACCTTGCTGCTGCTGTTGCTGAGACCGGTCTTTTCGACCACGTCACCGCGATGGTCTCCACCACCGGCCCGACCCTCGTCATCGCCCTCATCCTCTACACGATCCTCGGCCTGAACGTTGACACCAGCGCCTATGATCCCGCTGTTGCTCAGAGCATTCAGGACGCGTTCCGCGGTTCCTTCAATATCTCCCCGGTTCTGCTCATTCCCATCATCGTTGTTATCGTGATGTGCGTCCTGCGTGTGCCCGGCCTGGTCGGCATTGCCGCCTCCGTCGCCACCGCAACGATCTTCATGATCATCTTCCAGTCCACCGACATCTACGGCTCCCGCGCCCTGGGCGACATCTTCAACACGCTGCACTACGGTATCGGCGTTGAGACCGGCAACGAAGTCGCTGACTCCATCCTCGGCAAGGCCAAGGGCATGGACGGCACCATGTGGACCATCAACCTCATCCTTGTCGCTCTCGCTTACGGCGGCGCGCTCGAGCGCTGCGGCTGCATCGAGCGTCTGTTCGGCGGCCTCAAGCACAAGATCCACTCCGTTGGCAGCCTGATCCTCGCCACCCTGCTGACCTCCATCTTCTGCGACGCCACCATGTGCGACCAGTTCCTCGGCATTGGCGTTCCCGCCCCCATCTATGCCGACAAGTATGATGAGCTCGGCCTCGGCCGCAATATGCTCTCCCGTTCTCTGGAAGATGCCGGTACCCTCTGGGCTGTTATGTTCCCCTGGACCGGCTGCGGCGCTTACCAGACCGGCGTTCTCGGCATGAGCCCGCTGGTGTTCTTCCCGTACGCGTTCGTCAACCTGCTCAACCCCATCTTCGCGTATGTGACCGCTGCGTTCGGCCGCAACATCTTCTGGGCTGACGGTTCCTACACCAACATCTTCGGCAAGACCAAGGCCGGCAAGCCCGCCGGCGCTCCGGAAGCGGCTCACGCCAAGGCCGTTGCCAACCTCGAAGCCCTTCGCGCTGCCGGCAAGGCCCCCAAGATCAGCGCGTAATCTACGCTCCCTGCTTTACTTAGAAAGGAATCACCGCTGTGAAACAATCGCTTCCCTGGGAATCCGTCCCGCCCCCGATCTTCCCCGCCCAGCTGACGCTCAAGCCGCGTAAGAAATGGGTGCAGGTCGGCGGATGGGTTCTGGTTGTCCTCCTGCTGCTCTACGGCGTGTCGCTGCGCGGCCGCAATCCGCTGCTGTCGATCATCTCCCTCGTGTTCTCCGTGATGTACCTTGTGACGATGATCACCAAAAAGAACGCCGCTCTGACGAGCCGCGGTCTTGAGATCTTCTATAACATGCAGTTCACCACGAACTATGAGTGCTATCCCTGGGAGGACATCAGCGTCATCGTATGCGAGGATCGCAACCACGCCGATCTTGTGCGTCTGCACATCGGCTACGGCAACTCGGAAAAGGCTTTCTTCTTCCCGCGCGCATCGCTCGATGAGATCGCCGCCTTTGCGAAAAAGAAGAATCCCGCCATTCGGATCATGGATTACGAAGCACCCGAACCGAAGTCCTCCGGGAAGCGGAAAAAGTAAACAGCTGTGAACTTTTCACAAATTATGAAAGGCGCTCCGCAAATGCGGAGCGCCTTTTTTATTTACTTTTCACAAATTAGCGATTTACCTTGTTAACGTGTTATCTTGATATGGTGATAACGCACAATAAAGAAAATATTTTTAGCAAGAAAACTATTGATTTTGCACAAAAACATGATATACTGTTTCCAGAACGATCCCGCAGGGGCTTCTCCTGCGGGCGGAACGCTTCCGCATCGGGCAAATGCGGAGACATCAGGGGTGTGTTCCGAAATGTATCTTGCATCCGGCGGCACGGCTTGCCGTGCACGCCAAACCGGATCACCGGAAAAAAGAAAAAGGAAAAAGAGAGGATAATTACCATGATCATGAATCCTACCGCGATCAAGCATGTCGTTGTCGATGGCCACAGCCTGACCCTCGAATCCTTCGTCGCCATTTCTCGCTACAATGCGACTGTTGAGCTGGCTCCCGCTGCCCTGGAGGCCATGCAGAAGTCTCGCGCTCTCGCCGAGAAGATCGCTGCCGAGGGCCGCGTCGCCTACGGTATCACCACCGGTTTCGGCGAGTTCCAGAAGGTCGCCGTCCCCAAGGAGATGAGCAACCAGCTCTCCACCAACCTGATCCTCAGCCACTGCACCGCCGCCGGCGAGCCGTATGCTGACGAGATCGTCCGCGGCATGATGCTGCTGCGTGCCAACGCTCTGTGCGGCGGCGTGAGCGGCGTTCGTCCCATCCTCGTCGAGATGCTGCTCGAGATGCTCAACAAGGGCGTGACCCCCGTCGTCCCGCAGAAGGGCTCCCTCGGCTCCTCCGGCGACCTTGCTCCTCTCGCTCACATGACGCTCCCCATGCTCGGCAAGGGCGAGGCCATGTACGAGGGCGTGAAGATGCCCGGCGCTGAGGCCATGGCCAAGGCTGGCATCAAGACGCTCGACACCCTGGTCTCCAAGGAAGGTCTCGGCATGACGAACGGCACCTGCGCGATGACCTCCGTCGGTGCTCTCGCTCTGTACGACACCATCTGCGCCGCCCAGCTCGGCGACGTGATCGCTTCCATGTCCTTCGAGGGCCTGACCGGCCTGCGCAACGCCTTCGACCCCCGCATCCATCAGGTGCGCGGCCAGAAGGGCCAGATGCTCGTCGCCGCGAACATGCGCAAGCTGCTCGACGGTTCCGAGATCCTCGACAACTGCCAGAAGGATCGCGTTCAGGACGCTTACGCCCTGCGCTGCATCCCGCAGCTGCACGGTGCCTGCCGTGACGCTCTCGACTATGTCCGCGAGAAGGTCGAGATCGAGCTCAACGCTGTCACCGATAACCCGCTGATGTTCCTCGACGACGAGGCTGTTATCTCCGGCGGTAACTTCCATGGCGAGCCCATGGCCCTGCCGTTCGACTTCCTCGGCATCGCTGCTTCCGAGATCGCCGATGCTTCCGAGCGTCGTACCGAGCGTATGGTCAACCCGGCTCTGTCCAACGGCCTGACCGCGTTCCTGACCACCGAGGCCGGCGTCAACTCCGGTTTCATGATCGTTCAGTACGCCGCCGCTTCCATGGTCAGCGAGAACAAGATCTACGCTCACCCCGCTTCCGTCGACTCCATCCCCTCTTCCGCCAACCAGGAGGATATCGTCTCCATGGGTACCACTGCTGCCCGTAAGGCCAAGATGATCCTGCAGAACACGCAGGACGTCCTCGCCGACGAACTGATGACCGCCTGCCAGGCCATCGACATCCGTCGCCGCCTGAACACCCACGGCCAGGGCATGACCCCGCTGCACGAGGCTCTCTACCAGCACGTGCGCGAGAAGGTCGCTTTCTACGAGATCGACCGCGAGATCTGGCCTGACATCCGTGCGGTGGAAGCGATGATCCGCTCCGGCGAGCTGCTCGACATCGTCAAGGAGTATATCCCCGACTTCGAATAATCGAAATCGTGCTCTTTGTGCCGCAAACGCACTGTGCGCGGCGTAAATAGTTGACAATACAATGCAAGGTGGTGTAAAGTCTTAGTAGGCTTTACACCATCTTTTTGTCTAATTTTGATAGAAACGGAGGGAACTGCCATGGAACTCAATATCCTGCGGGCGGACCCCGCGGGGAACATCACGATCTTCGTGCTCGACCAAGTCGAAAAGGCACAGCGCGCCGCCATCGCGGAGAAGATCATGGCGATTCCGGCGCTCAAGGCCGAGCAGGTCGGCTATGTCTGCCCTGTGGAAGATGACGCGGACGGGCATATGGAGATGATGGGCGGCGAATTCTGCGGCAACGCAACGCGCGCCTACGGCATGTACATTGCCCGGCAAAAGGGCGGGCTTTCGTCTGTTAAGCTGCGCGTGAGCGGCTGCGACCATATCGTAACCGCGCAGGTCGATCTGGAAGCAGGCACGGCACGCGCCGAGATGCCCTGTCCGCGCAGCGTTCAGCGCATCACCGCAAACGGTCACGAGGGGACGCTTGTTGACTTAACAGGTATCGCCCACCTTGTGGTCGAGGGCGTGAAACCGAGCGAAGAGTTCTTCCGCGCGGTCGAGCCCGTCTTTTCCCAAATTGCAGGGCTGGATGCCTGCGGTGTCATTTTCTTAGATGCGGAAACGCACCGCATGACGCCGCTCGTTAAAGTGATCGATACGAACAGCCTTGTCTGGGAGGGCAGCTGCGGCAGCGGCAGCGTCGCCTGCGCAGTTGCGCAGAGCGAGCAGATGGAAAACGGCGGCTTTTCCTGCGACTATATTCAGCCTGCGGGCGTCGTCCGCGCAAGCGTTGAGCGGCAGGGCGGCAAAGTCGTCGCAGCTCACATCGGCGGTAAGGTCACGCTGGACGAGCCTGTGCGCATCACGCTGTAACGCCCGCACAAATGAAAGAATGCTTCCCCCGTCCGTCGCTTTCCCCTTTTTGTGCGCGGCGCGGGCGGCAAAAATCGCCCAAAATCCCCCCTTTTTCTCTTTTTTCAGGGAGGAAAAAGAACACTTAATTTTTTAAGGTTTTTGAAAAAAAGAGGCTTGCAAAATCGTTTACCTTTTCCCCGCCTTCGGATATAATTCCAATTGTCAATTAGAGAGAATTCTCTGCGTTTTAGATACTTAAAAAAATCAGGAGGTAATTCCCATGACCGACATTGAAATCGCCCAGGCGTCCCAAATGCTCCCCATCGAGGAAGTTGCTGCTAAGGTGGGCATCAAGCCCGAGCAGCTCGAGAACTACGGCCACTACAAGGCCAAGGTCGACATCCACGCCCTGAAGGACCTGCCCCGCAAGTCCAAGCTGGTTCTCGTTACCGCCATCAGCCCCACCCCCGCCGGCGAGGGTAAGACCACCACTTCCGTTGGTCTGGCTGACGCGCTCAACAAGCTCGGCAAGAACACCATCGTCTGCCTGCGCGAGCCCTCTCTGGGCCCCGTGTTCGGCGTTAAGGGCGGCGCTGCCGGCGGCGGCTACGCTCAGGTCGTCCCCATGGAGGACATCAACCTGCACTTCACCGGCGACTTCAACGCCATCGGCATTGCCAACAACCTGATGTCTGCCCTGATCGACAACCACATCCAGCAGGGCAACCTTCTCGACATCGACGTGCGCAATATCCCCTGGAAGCGCGTTGTCGATATGAACGACCGTCAGCTGCGTCACATCGTCTGCGGTCTCGGCGGCAAGGCCTCCGGCGTGCCCCGCGAGGATGGCTTCGACATCGTTGTTGCCTCCGAGATCATGGCCGTTCTGTGCCTCGCTACCGACCTTGCTGACATGAAGGCCCGTCTTGCCAAGATGGTCGTCGCCTACAACCGCGCCGGTCAGCCCATCACCGCTCATGACCTGAAGGCCGAGGGCGCCATGGCTGCCGTCCTGAAGGACGCCATCAAGCCCAACATGGTCCAGACCCTCGAGCACACCCCCGCTTTCATCCACGGCGGCCCCTTCGCCAACATTGCCCACGGCTGCAACTCCATCCAGGCCACCGAGACCGCGATGAAGCTCGCCGATTACACCGTCACCGAGGCTGGCTTCGCTGCTGACCTGGGCGCCGAGAAGTTCCTCGACATCAAGTGCCGTGCCGGTGGCTTCCACCCCGACGCTGTTGTCATCGTTGCCACCGTCCGCGCCCTCAAGTATCACGGCGGTGTGCCCAAGGCTGAGCTCAACAGCGAGAACCTCGAGGCTCTCGAGAAGGGCCTGCCCAACCTCCTCCAGCACGTCGACAACGTGAAGAACGTCTACGGTCTTCCCTGCGTCGTCGCCATCAACGCTTTCCCGACCGACACCAAGGCCGAGCTCGACCTCGTTGAGGCCAAGTGCAAGGAGCAGGGCGTCAACGTCCGTCTGTCCGAGGTCTGGGCCAAGGGCGGCGAGGGCGGCAAGGCTCTGGCTGAGGAAGTTATCCGCCTCGCTGAGGACACCACCAACGATCACTTCCAGTTCGTCTACGACCTGGAGGATTCCATCGAGGAGAAGCTGAACAAGATCGCCACCAAGGTCTACCGCGCTGACGGCGTGGTGCTCGCCGGCGACGCCAAGAAGCAGGTCGCTCAGCTCACTGAGCTCGGCTTCGACAAGATGCCCATCTGCATGGCCAAGACGCAGTTCTCCTTCTCCGACGATCAGACCAAGCTGGGCGCTCCCCGCGGCTTCAAGATCACCGTCCGCGAGATCAAGGTCAACGCCGGTGCCGGCTTCCTGGTTGCCAAGACCGGCAACATCATGACCATGCCGGGGCTTCCCAAGGTTCCCGCTTCCGAGCGCATCGACATCGACGCCAACGGCAAGATCACCGGCCTGTTCTAAGAAACGGCTGCCTCACAGATTTTACTCTTTTGATCCCCAAGGAAGAGGCGGAACCATCCGCCTCTTCCTGACATATTCTCTTCTGACTCTAAAATTACCGGGAGGAACGCTATGAAGATCGCAGATATGAAAGTTACCGAGCTCATCAACGAGGTCGGTTCAGGCACTCCCGCGCCCGGCGGCGGCGCTGTGGCCGGTCTTGCCGGCGGCGTCGGCGTCGCGCTGACGATGATGGTCAACGGCCTGACGCTGGACAAGAAGGGCTTTGAGAACGACCGCGAGCGCCTTCTGGACGCCATTGCCAAGGGCAATGAGCTCAAGGAGCGCTTTATCGACGTCATGAACCGCGACAGCGAGGTCTTCGACGTTCTGATCGAATCGCTCGCCCTCCCGAAGGACGACGACGCGCACAAGGCCATTCGCCGCGGCGCCGTGCAGGCAAGCTTCCGCAGCTGCACGCAGGTGCCGCTGACGATGATGGAGATCTGCGCCGAGGCCATCGACCTCTGTGCCGAGCTTGTCGGCACGACGAACCCGAACGTCGTCAGCGATCTTGGCATCGCCGCGCTCACGCTCAAGACCGCCATGCAGAGCGCATGGCTGAATGTGCTCATCAACCTTTCCTCCCTGAAGGACAAGGCCTTTGCCGATGAGTGCTGCAAAAAGGGCGAAGAGCTGCTTGCACACGCCATTCCCGTGGCGCAGGAAAGCTACGAAAAGGTGCTCAAGGTCATCACCGAAAAGTAACGCTCTTCCGGCCGGAAACGGCCTTTCCAAACTCTCTTTTTTCTTTGATACACGCCGCCCGCTGCGCTGCAAACGCGCCGCGGGCGGCGCGTTCATTTCTTTTTTGGATTTTTGCAATTTATAGTAGCATTTTGCAGATTTTGTGGTACAATACCATCGGTTCTATTGACGGATCCCAAATTTTGCACGAAAGAGGCTTTTTTATGGATTTTGTTGCAAACGGCTCCAAGAATGTCGAAATCGAGACTTCCACGGGCATTTACCTTCGCCACGCCATTCAGACGCACTTTGTCGAGATCGGCGAGGATTATATCGAGCTTGTCAACCGCTACGTCAAGCCCCTCTATGAAGAGGGCGACCTTCTGAGCATCAGCGAAAAGATCATCGCCCTGTGCCAGAAGCGCGTGGTCTATCGCAAGGATATGAAGATCTCGTGGCTGGCAAAGTTCCTCAGCCGCTTTGCCATTCAGCACAACAGCGCCGGCATCGGCGTGGGCGAGGTGTGCAAGATGCAGTTCGCCATCAACGAGTGCGGCGCATGGAAGGTCCTCTGGGCCGCCATCTGCGCGGGCTTCGGCAAGCTCGTGGGCAAGCACGGCATTTTCTACGATATGGTCGGCATGGAGGTCACGGGACTCGATGGCTTCTACCCCGACGTGTTCCCGGTTTATGGCGATTACGGCATTCGCATCCCTGAAAATCCCTCGGGCGTTTGTAATGAGATCTTCGAAAAGACCGGCGTGCGCGCGATGATCGTCGATGCCAACGACCTCACGCGCGACATTCTCGGCAAGGCCGACTGCGTGACCCTCACCGACGAGCAGCTCTGCGAGATCATTCGCGACAACCCCGCCGGTCAGGACGACCAGTGCACCCCGTTCATTCTGATCCGCAAGAAACAATGATCCTTTTTTCGTTCCCTGCCAGACGCAGCGAGCGTGAGAAAGAGGGCGATCCTCTCACATGAGAGAATCGCCCTCTTTTTTTATGAAATTCTCAGTCCAATCCCGTATCGAGCCAGCCGGGGCGCTCCATTTCCACAACGGGCGGCTCCGTCGTGGCGCCGGGGTCGGTCACACCGGGATCGGTGGTCGTGCCGGGATCGACCGGCACGGTGGGATCGATGGGCGCGGTGGTTCCGGGATCGACCGGCGCGGTCACGCCGGGGTCGGTCGGCACCGTAACGGCGGACTTGCCGACGTACACGATGCGGTTGCGCGCCTTGTAGTTGCTGTTCGCCTCAAAGGTCGAGGAGATGAGCTTGCCGTCGCCGGAGTAGACATTGCGGTAGGTCTTTACCTTGTAGCCGGTGTAGGCGGTCTGCTCGACCTTGCGCTCGCCGGGAGCCAGCTCGTCCGTTTCGATGATCTCCTCCGTAAACGGAACGGTCTCAAGCACGTCGGCGCGGATCTTCACGTAGGTGTCGTCCACCTTGGTGCCGAGAATGGTGATCTTGAGATAATTCTTGTTGCCGCTCGTCGTATACTCGGCGCAGACCTTGATGGGATAATCGGTATTGTTGCGGAACTCAAACTCAGGGCCGCCCTCGGCGACCGTCGCGTCAAGGCCGAGGCCGATGTAGTCGGAGGCAAAGCCGTGGTTCGTGCGCTGCACGATCTCAAGGTTGGCGTAGAGCGCGGCGGCATAGAGCGTAGAGCTCGCCTGGCACGCGCCGCCGCCGACCATGTCAACGGTCTTGCCCTGCAAGTAGCCCGGCGCGGGGCTGTAGCCGTTCGCCGCGGTAAAGGGCGTGACGAGCGGGCCGTATTTCATCGTTTCGCCGGCGTTCATAATGTAGCCGTTGATGCGCGAGGCGGTGAGCTTGACGTTCGCGCGGCGGCCGGGTGCGCCGCCGACCTTCGTGGTATAAGAGCTGAGCTCGTCGCGGAAGATCACCTGCTCAAGCTGCTCGGTCGTCACGTCCGGCGGCTCGACCGCGGCGTTCGGCACATCGACGGTCTCCCCCGCCGCAGCCTTGTCATAGGCGGCTTGCAGGTCAGAGAGTGCAAAATCCACCCCCGCGTGTCCCGGCACGACGGTGCCGCTTTCCTTATCAAAGGACGCGTTGACCTTCTGCCCGATGATCGCCTCGCGCTGCGCGGCAAGATCGACCTCCTGCGCGGGGATCACATCGTAAACGCCGCCCTCCGCGTCGCTCTTCAACACGATCTCAGACGGCTTGCCGCCGCTGAGGTACGCGCCGCCAAGGTACATACTGAGCTGCTCTTTCGCGGTGTCGGTCGCGGCGCGGCCGTCCATCGGCTTCGTAACGCTGACCTTACCGTCCTCGGTCACGTGAATGGCAAATTCCACCGGATCGCAGGTTATGTCATCGCACAGCGTGTCGACCAGACTGCCAAGCTGATTGGGAGAATAATACAATCCTACCGTCGTTGCAGCGTCCTGCGGCTTAATGAGCGCGCGCACATACCTGGTGCCCGCTGTCAGAATGCTGTCGTTGCAGCCGTAGACATTGTAGATGTGCTTGGCGAGGCCGTCAAAGTCGACATACTCCGGCATCTCGTTGAGCGCCACGTGCGCGACCTCCGTGCCGTCGGGCAGAACGAAGTCAACGCCCGCGCCCCTCGCCTGCGCCGCGCTCTTCCGGAGCTGCTCGGCTACCTGCTGCTCGCTCATGCCGCCGTAGTTGACCTCGCCGAGCATCACGTTGGGGTAAATGCACTGCCCCGCCGACACCCATGCGCCAAAGGCCAAATAGGCCGCCTCCAGCACGGCGGCGATGATGGCGATGACCTTGCCCGCCTTCCCCGATGTTTCACGTGGAACGCGCGGCGGCGTCTCGCCGCAGGACTCCGCAGACGCTCTGACGGCCTTCTCCGGCTTCATCAGGCGCTTGCCGCCCTTTTTCCTTTTCTTTTCCTCAAAGGCGCCGATGTTTTCTTCCATCTCTGGCTCCTCCCTGTTTCTTCCGTTCTTTGCGGTGGGGCTTTCCCCGCCGACTGCATCAGTATATCACAGAACAGGAGAAAAAGAATCACAAAAGGGTGACAATTTCAACTTTTTTCTCAGCGCTTTGCACATTTCGGGATCCGAATGGTCAAAAGAATATTCTCCTCCGTGTCCTCGCGCTGCATGTCGGCCTCCACGCCCGCCCGCTGCATTAGGCCGAGAGAATGGCGGATCGTGTTGAGGAAAATACGCACATCTTTGACAACATAGGTCGGCAGGCGCGGCGATGTTTGCTTTCTCTTCAGCATTTCCTCGATAAGCGCTTCGCTCTGGGCAACATTGTAGCCGCGGCGGATAATGGTCTGCAAGGCATGCAGGCGATCCTCCTCATCGGCAAGGCGCAGCAGCGCCCGGGCATGCCGCTCGGAAAGGTCATGCGCGCACAGCAGGCGCGTGCAGTCCGGTGACAGGCGCAGCAGACGCAGCTTGTTGGCAACGGCGGACTGGGATTTCCCCAGCTTTTCCGCCGCCTGCTCCTGCGAAAGGCCGTAGGACGAGATGAGCCGCGCGATGGCGGCCGCCTCTTCAAGATAATGCAGGTCGCGGCGCTGCAAATTTTCCACAAGCGCAAGCAGCGCGCTCTCCTCCTCGCTCGAGCGGGCAAGCAGACACGGCACCTCGCGCAGCCCCGCAAGCTTTGCCGCGCGCAGCCGCCGCTCCCCGGCGATGAGCTCATAGCCTTCGTCCGTGCGGCGGACGGTCAGCGGCTGCAAGATCCCGTAGCGGCGAATGCTGTCGCTCAGCGCGCGCAGGGAATCCTCGTCGAACTCCACGCGCGGCTGGTTGGGATTGGGGCGCAGCGCGTCAACGCTCAGCTCGAGCACGCGGCGCGGGAACAGCTGCTTTTTTGCGGACATTTCCATGGATTTCCCCTCCTTTTTCTCCACTTTTAGCACAAATTGTGTGCAAAACGCGGCGAATCCGGGCGAAGAGGGCAAAAAAGATCCGCGTTTTGAAAACGCGGATCTTTTTTCTCTTTATTTCCCGTCGCGCTTGACGTGCATGCGGCTCACGGCGCGGGCGATGCGCGCGCGGGCAAGCGCCTGCTCCTGCTCGCTGTGCCTGGCGTCAAGCTCAGCGCGCGAAGCGGCGGCCATCTCCTCGGCGCGGCGCAGATCGATCTCCTCCGGCCGCTCGATCGTGTCCACCAGCAGCAGCGCTTCCCCGTTTTCCATCTTGAGAAGTCCCTCGGATACGGCGGCGATCTGCTCATCGCCGTTCTGTCCCCGCAGCGTCAGCTTGCCGGGGACGATCGCGATCACAACGTCCTCATGCTGCGCCATCACGCCGTACATGCCGTCGATCGTCGGCACGGTGAGCGAGGCGCAGGCGCCGTCGAAAAATGTACGCTCCGGTGCAAGAATACGAAGGTGAAACGTGTTCATCACACTTCCCCGCTTTCCATCTTCTTCGCCTTGGCAAGCGCGTCGTCGAGCGTGCCGACATTGTAAAATGCCATTTCGGGATAACCGTCCATCTCGCCGGAGAGGATCGCTTCAAAGCCGCGCAGCGTTTCCTCCAGCGGCACATATACGCCCGGAAGGCCGGTGAACTTTTCGGCAACAAAGGTCGGCTGGGCAAGGAAACGCTGAATCTTGCGCGCGCGGTTGACCGTGAGCTTGTCTGCGTCGCTCAGCTCGTCCATGCCGAGAATGGCGATGATATCCTGCAATTCGCGGTATTTTTGCAGCGTGGCCTGCACGCTGCGGGCAATGCGGTAATGCCGCTCGCCCACAATATCCTCCTCGAGAATGCGGGAGGACGATTCCAGCGGGTCGACCGCGGGATAAAGTCCCTGCTCGGCGATCTTACGGCTCAGGACCGTCGTCGCGTCGAGATGGGTAAAGGTCGTGGCGGGGGCGGGGTCGGTCAGATCGTCCGCCGGAACATAGACCGCCTGCACGGACGTGATCGAGCCGCTTTTTGTGGAGGTGATGCGCTCTTGCAGCTCGCCCATTTCGTTGGCAAGCGTCGGCTGATAGCCGACGGCGGAGGGCATGCGCCCGAGCAGGGTGGAAACCTCGCTGCCCGCCTGCACAAAGCGGAAGATATTGTCGATAAACAGCAGCACGTCGCGCTGCTCCTCGTCGCGGAAGTATTCCGCCATCGTAAGACCCGTGAGTGCCACGCGCATGCGGACGCCCGGCGCTTCGTTCATCTGGCCGAAGACGAGGGCGGTCTTGTCGATGACGCCGCTCTCGTGCATCTCATTCCAGAGGTCGTTTCCCTCGCGGCTGCGCTCGCCGACGCCGGTGAAGATCGAGTAGCCGCCGTGCTCCACGGCGATGTTGTGGATCAGTTCCTGAATGAGCACCGTCTTGCCGACGCCCGCGCCGCCGAAAAGGCCGATCTTGCCGCCGCGCGGATAAGGCTCCAAGAGGTCGATGACCTTGATGCCCGTTTCCAGGATCTCAACACCGGGGTTCTGCTCGGCAAAAGCCGGCGGCTTTCTGTGGATGCTGCGGCGCGGCTCGTCCGCGCCGATGGGCGCACCGTCGTCGATGACGTCGCCGAAGACGTTGAACAGCCGCCCAAGCGTACATTTGCCGACGGGCACGCGCAGTCCGCTGCCCTCGCCCGTCACGTCCATGCCGCGCGCAAGGCCCTCGCTGCCCGAAAGCATGATGCAGCGCACCGTATCGCTGCTCAGGTGCTGCGCGACCTCCATCACGCGGCGCGCGCCGTCCACCTCAACGGACAATGCCTCGCGAATGCGCGGCAGGCCGCCTTGCGGAAAGCGCACGTCCACCACGCTGCCCGATACCTGAATGATCTTACCCGTGCGCATGCTGCTGCGCCTCCTTCCTCATGCGGTTCTGCCTGCTGCGCGCGCCAGCCGAGACCTCGGTGATCTCGCTTGTGATGGCGCTCTGCCGCTCGTGGTTGTACTCGAATTGCAGCTCCCGCAGCATGTCGTCCTCGTTCCGGTTGGCAGCGTCCATCGCGGAGGCGCGCGCGTTCTGCTCAGCGCAGAAGCTATGTACCATCGCCGAATAGAGGAAGCCCGTGATATACGCCGGAACGATCTTGGCGAGCACCTCCTCGGCCGAGGGTTCAAATCTGATATGCGGCAGAGGCGCGCCGCCCTCAAACTCTCCGCTCTCCAGCGGCAGGAGCCTTGTGGTGTGTACGCTCATCTCCATGCCGTTTTCAAAGTCCGTATAAACCATATAGAGCTTGGATATCTCCCCGCGGTCAAAAAGGTCGAGGAGCTTTGCCGTGATCTCGCGGGCGCGGCGCAGCGTGGGGCTCTGCGCGGTGTACTGAAAGTTCTTTTCCATCGGTACACCGTGGCTTGCAAAAAACTGCCGGCCGTTGTCGCCCACCACGAAAACGCGGCTGTCGGAATGGCTTTTGATCCGCCCCAGCGTTTCCTGAATGACATTCTGGTTGTAAGCGCCCGCAAGGCCGCGGTCCGCCGTGACGACCAGATAGGCGTATGTGCCGGACTGATCGGAATCGTCCGCATCGCCGCAGAACACATAGGGGCTTCTGATCTCGCCCCCGCGCTGGAAAATGCGCTCGATCTCCCCCGTCAGCGCGTCAAAAAACGGGCGCGTTTTTTCAAGATCTTCCTTCGCCCGCCGCATTTTGGTCGAGGCGATGAGGTACATCGCGTTCGTCACCTTCTGCGTGCTTTTGATGCTTTCAATGTGTCCGCGGATCTCCTTCATGCTCGCCATGTCCTCTCACCTCACTTGCTCAACTTTGAAAATTTTCTTTGACAAACGCCTTGGCGATCTCAACGATCTGCGCCTGCTGCTCGTCGCTGAGAAGGCCCGTCTGCTCGATGGCGCGGCACAGCGCGCCCTGCGTATCGGCAAAGTGCCGCAGCAGGAGCGGCAAAAAGCCGTCGAGCTTTTCCGCCGGGATCTCCGCAAACGTGTGGCTCAGCCCCGCAGTGAGCAGAATGACCTGCTCATACTGCTTGTAGGGGCGGAATTGCTTCTGTCGCAGCATGCGCGTCAGCCCCTGCCCGTAGGCAAGCAGCTTTTTGGTCGATTCGTCAAGGTCGCTGGCAAACTGCGTGAACGACTCCATCTCGCGGTACTGCGAGAGGTCAAGGCGGATCGTCTTGGCCGCCTTTTTCATCGCCTTGGTCTGCGCGTCGCCGCCCACGCGGGACACGGACAGACCCACGTTCACCGCCGGCCGCTGGCCGGAGAAGAACAGGCGCGATTCCAGAATAAGCTGACCGTCGGTAATAGAAATGACGTTCGTCGGGATATAGGCCGACACGTCGCCCGACTGTGTCTCGATGATCGGCAGCGCCGTGATGCTGCCGCCGCCCTTTTCATCGCTCAGGTGTGCCGCGCGCTCAAGCAGGCGGGAGTGCAGATAGAATACGTCGCCGGGGTAGGCCTCGCGGCCGGGCGAACGCTCCAGCAGCAGGCTCATCGCGCGGTAGGCGACGGCATGCTTGGAAAGATCGTCGTAGACGATGAGCACGTCGCGCCCCTTGTGCATAAAGTACTCGCCCATGGCGCAGCCCGCGTAGGGCGCAACATATTGCAGCGGCGCGGCATCGCTCGCCGAGGCGTTGACGATGATCGTATAGTCCATCGCGCCGTGCGTTTCCAGCGTCTTTCTGAGCTGGGCGACGGAGCTCGCCTTCTGTCCGATGGCAACATAGATGCAGATGACGCCCTTGCCCTTCTGGTTGACGATGGTATCAAGGGCGATGGCGGTCTTGCCGGTCTGGCGGTCGCCGATGATGAGCTCGCGCTGCCCGCGCCCGATGGGAAACATCGAGTCGACGCAGAGAATGCCCGTTTCAAGCGGCGTATCGACGCTCTTACGGTCGATAATGCCGGGGGCGGGACTTTCCACAGCGCGGTAACCGTCGGCGCGGATCTCTCCGCCGCCGTCGATGGGTACGCCGAGCGCGTTTACCACGCGGCCGAGGAATCCCTCGCCCACGGGAACGCCTGCCGTGCGGCCGGTGCGGCGCACCGTGCTGCCCGCACAGATGCTCGCGTCGTCGTCAAAGAGGATACAGCCGACGCTCTCCTCCGAAAGATCCTGCACCATGCCGCGCACGCCGCCGTCGAAAAGCAGCACCTCGCCGTAGGCCGCGCCGGAAAGTCCGTCCACGCGGGCGATGCCGTCGCCCACGGTCAAAACCGTGCCGACCTCCTGGGCAAGCACATCCGGCGTCCACGAGAGCACCGTTTCCTTCAAAAGCGGGATCACATCGCCCTGCGCGGCAGCAAGCTTTTCCAGCGCGCTCTTAAACTGGCTCAGTCTGCCGCCCGCGCTCCAGTCGTAGACCTCCGCGCCCGCCTCGAGACGAAAGCCGCCGGGATAGGCATCGCTCTTCTGCCAGACGAGCGTCGTTCCCTCGCCGTACTTTTCGGCAAGAAAGGCCAAAAATCGTTTCTCCTGCGCCGGTGTCGGGCGCTCGGCAGAACGAAGAACGGCCTCAAGATGCTCCGTGCGCTCAGCCATTGTTCTTGCGCTCCTCCGCCGTGTCCAGGAACTTGTCGTAAGCGTCCGACGTGCTGGAGAGCACCAGCTTTTCCGCCGCGGCGCTCATCAGTTCGGCGATCTCGCCCCTGGCCTGCTCCATCACGCGCTCGTGCTCGCTCGCGGCGGCATCGTGCGCCTTTTTGATGATCTCTTCCGCCTGCTGCTCAGCCTGCGCGCGGCGCTCATCCACCGCATGCTGCAAAGCGTCGTTCGCCTCGCTCTGGCGGCGCGCGATCTCCTCGTCCGCGCCTTTCAGCTGCGCGGCGAAGTCCTCCTTCGTCTTTTCCGCCTGCGCGAGCGCGGCCTTGGCATCTGCGTCCATCTTCTCATAGTGCGCCTTGCGGCTGTCCATGAAGTCTCTCACAGGCTTGTAGAGAAGGAAATACAGCGCGCCGAAGAGAATGACAAAGTTCAGCGCATGCAGCAGGATCTGCTGCAAATTGATATTAAGCGGCATGCAAAAGCCCCTCCTTCTTGGGCGTTTTCTTCATCAAAGGACGAAGATGATGAGGATCGCCACGATCAGCGCGTAAATGATGACCGTTTCGATGAACACAAGACCCATCATCATCGACGTGCGGATCTGCCCCGTCGCCTCAGGCTGGCGGGCAATGGCCTCGCTCGATCTGGCCACGGCGATGCCCATGGCCAGCGCGCCGCCGAGGCACGCAATGCCGATCATCAGACCCGAACCCATGGCCTTGGCAGAGGTCACGTCGTTTTCGCCGCTCTCGTCCGCCACCGCTTCGGTCGCGTTTTTGCCAGCATCGCTTTCGCCGGCAGCGAAGGCCGGAATGGTGCAGATCATCAGCGCGCAGAGCAGCATCATCAGCGCTGCAAATCTTTTCATGTTTTTCATGGCAAATTTACCTCTTTCTTCACGCAGCCGTTTTGCTGCGGGATTTTTTGACCTTTCCGGATTTTGGTGCTTTCGCGTGCTTCTCGGTGGATTCCCCGTAGAACGTAGAGACCAGCATCGTCAGAACATATGCCTGGATCAGCGCGTGCAGCAGCGTGAACAGCACGCCGACGATCACTGGCAGCACATAGGAAAGCGCCGCATAATAATACACCAGCTCCGTCACGAGCGCGCCGGAGAGCAGCGCGCCGAAGAGTCGGAAGCTCATCGAAATGGGCAGCGAAAAATCCTTGAGCGCGTGCAGGAACCCGCCCGGCCCCGCGGCGATCAGCCCGCCGAAGAGGATCACGCCGTAGCTCATGCAGCCCATGGCGATCGCCCCGTTGATGTCGGACAGCGGCGCGGGAAGGCTGATCGTCAGCCCGGACGTGGTCACCGCCTGCACGCCGAGCAGCTCAAAGAGCGTGCCGACAAAGATGTAAACGCCCGCCGAGAAAATATATCCCCGCAGGAATTTGTTCCGGTGCGGGCTGCTCCCCTCGGCAAGGCCGTCGAACAATCCGACGAGCTGCTCCAAAAGGAGCTGGAACTTTCCCGGCACGTATTGGAACCTGGGGATCACAAAGAACCGGCAGATCAAACCGAACACGATCAGAATGCCCGTCACGATGTAGGCGGAAATAAGCCCCGGATTCACCTCGGTCAAACCGAAGAGGCTCACCTTGTTCTGCTCGTGCAGCACCGCGTCGCGCATGACCTCCTGGATCGACTCACTCTCCCCGCCGCCTGACGGCGCGAGCAGGCAGCCCGCCAAAAGCGCCAGCACAAGACCTGCGAACACGATCAGCTCCCGCGTTCGCTTTTTCTTATCCACGCATCTTACCCCCTTTGTCTCACTCGCCCAGTTTTCATCTTAAAAGGCAGCCTTATTTATACCACTCGCATGAACAAAATGCAAGGCTTCCTGCAAAATGTGCGTTCTCTTTTTGCGGCTTCTTTGCATTTTCTTAACGCAAATTTCATTCCCGTCCGTTCTGGTGGAAAAAGCGCAGCGGAAGAGGGGTTCTTCGCCCTCTCCCGCCTTTGGTTTTCTTCTGTTATTTTCTGCGATTTACAGCACAAAAATGATGAGGATCGCCACGATCAGCGCATAGATGATAACCGTTTCGATGAACACAAGGCCCATCATCATCGACGTGCGGATCTGCCCCGACGCCTCGGGCTGCTCGGCGATATTTTCCGCCGCCTTTGCAACGGCGTGCGCCATGCCGAGCGCGCCGGCGAAGCACGTCACGCCGATCAGCCCCGCGACCGCCCAGATCTTGCGGATCTTCGAGCTGTTCTCCTCCGACTCGTCGGCTCTTTCCACCTCGCTCAGCGTCTGCCCCGACATCTCGCTGCTCGTTTCGCCGCCCACAGCGGCCATGGCCGGGATCGTCAGCGCGCACAGCAGCGCCAACAGGGCGCACAGTGACCAGATTCGTTTCATTGTTCCGCTCCTTCCCGCAAAACGCAATTTCTTTATAAAATCTTTATATCCTATATGATGACTATATCCCCTCCGCGCAGCAAAGGCAAGCTCTTTTTTCCGAAAGCGCAAAAAAGAGCCGCCCTGCTTCAAAGGCAGAGCGGCCGATTTTTTTATTTTCTCTTCTGCCGGCGGATATCCTCGCCGAAAAAGAGGAGGATCTGATACTCGCCCTGCAAACGCGAGAGCACCGGCGCGCCGTAGCGCCGTCCGAGCTCGTCGGGGCTCAGGTTTGTGGAGATGACGGTCTTTTTCCCCGTGATGAGGCGGGTGTTGACGATCTGATACATCGCGCTGTGGACAAAACTCGTCATCAGCTCGGTGCCGAGATCGTCGAGGATCAGCAGGTCGCAGCCGAGCGCACGGCTCACGGCGCTGTCGGCCTCCCCATCATCTCGGCCGAACTTCTGCGCTTCAAAGCGGGAGAAGATATGCCCCGCCGTGTCGTACACGACGCTGTGTCCGCTCGCGCTCACCACGCGCGCGATGGACGCAGAGAGAAAGGTTTTCCCCAGCCCCGTGCCGCCGGTGAGCAGAAGGCTGCCGCTCTTGGGCGAAAATTCGTGCGCGTAGTCCTGGCAGATGTCGTACACGCGCTCCATGTTCGTGCGCGGCGACACGCCAAGCTCCGCATCCGGCAGCGGAGAATAGTAATCGAAGTTAAAATTCTCAAAGCACTGCGAGCCGAGATCCAAAAGCCCCGAAAGCTCCTTGTTCTGCTCGCTTGCGTAGTATGCGCGCAGGCACGCGCAGACCTCGCTGCCGAGAAAACCCGTGTCGCCGCAGCGCGGGCACTTGGGCTTTTCCTCCAGATAATCGTTCGGCAGCCCCATCTGCGTCAAAAGGAGGCGCTTTTCCTGCTGCAAATTGAGGTTTTCCTCCCGCAGCGCCTCGATGGCTGGGCGCGGGTCTGTGCCGCGGCGCAGCCCCGAGGCGATGATCTTCGCCATCGTGTGCGACAGCTCGCGGTCGATCTCCTCGATGCGCGGGCATTTTGTGTAGATCGCGCGCTCGCGTGCGCGGAAGTTTTCCGCGCGGCGCTGCTTGTCCTCGTCAAAGCGCGCCAGCGCCTGACGCATCAGCCGCCCGTCATAAGACATCGTTCTTCCCCCGCTTTCGTTACTGGTTCAGGTATTCCTTCATCCAGGCGTTGCCGCCGTCGTTGGTGTTCTTCTTCGGCTTGCTCTGCTCCTTGGCGTTCTCAGCCTTCACTTCGGCGAGCGTGTGCAGGCCCTTTTCGTGCCAGCGCTTCAAAATGCCGTTGCAGTACGGCCAGCGGAACTCGTGGCAGTGCAGGATCGTGCGGTCGTAGGCCTCGGCCACCGTTTCCGCCGGAAAGCCCATCTCCGCCCACGCGGAGAGATACTTTTCCTCGCTCGGCGCGCTCGCGCGGCCCTGCATACGCAGCGCCGCCATGTACTCGGGATATTTCCCGCGCAGCGCCTGCTCGCGCTTCATGTACTCGCTGGCCTTTTCGATGGAAAAGAGCTCCCTGCGCGCCCAGACGTATCCTTCCTTTTCGATCTCGCGCATGTTGGGCAGCCGCCCCTCGCCGAACTGCTGCTCCTTTTTGCCGATGCAGTAGTTCACCAGCGTGTAGACCACGTCCGCCGGCAGGCCGAGATTTTCGTAAAGCCCAAGGAGCTTTTTGACCGACGGCGTCGAAAGCGGGCCGAGCTTGTGCTCCACCTCGCGCAAAAGGCAGGCAAAGCGCCCGTCGCCCTCCAGCTTGCGCGCGATGTCCTCGCGCGTGTACTCGGGCGATTCGTTGAGCTGCGGCGGAAGCGGCGCTTCCTCTTTTCTCTCCGGCGCGCCGACGAGTTTCATCTCGTAGAGCGCCTGTTCCGCCGCGCGCAGGCGGTTTTCGTCCCACTTGAGCTCGCGCGCGAGCTTTTCCGCGTCGGCTGCGCCGCGCGCGTGCAGGATGGCGAGGTACAAAAGCGCCGCGTCGCCGTTTCCGAGCGCGATCAACCGCTTGACCGTTGCCGGAGAAAGCGTGATGTTTTCTTCCGTGTTCAGATGCAGCACATAGCCTGCCATGCGCCCCGCCTCCTTTCGTCCTGATTCGATTCTAACATTCTACATGAAATTTTCCCGTTCGTAAACATGAAATTTTTGCTGCCCCCTTTTCACATTTTCACTCTCGTGTTATACTATTGGGGATTATATGGGTGGAAATTGCCCTTTTTTGTGCAACGCCGAAGAAGAAAGGAGCACACAATCATGGAAAACCGCATTACCGTCTCTATTTGCGACGAGGAATACACCTTTGTCGCCGAGGAAGCCCCCTCTTACATGCAGAAGGTCGGCTCCTACGTCAACGACAAGATGAGCGAGCTGCTCAACTCTGCCAAGGTCGGCCGTACGGACGCCGCCGTGCTGACCGCTGTGAACATCACCGACGAGCTTTTCAAGGAGCGCGAGGCCGGCGACGCGCTGCGCCGCCAGCTCAAGCAGTATCTCGACGAGGCGAGCCAGGCCAAAAACGAGGTCAGCGAGCTCAAGCGCGAGATCTTCAAGCTCCAGCAGCAGAAAAAGTAAGCCTTGACGACTGAACTGTTGGCGCCCGCAGGCGGGCGGGAAGCGCTCGTTGCCGCCGTGCAGAGCGGCGCGGACGCAGTTTATATGGGTTTCGGCGCGTTCAACGCGCGCCGCAGCGCGAGGAACTTCTCCGACGAGGAATTCCGCACGGCGGTCTCTTATTGCCATTTGCGGGGCGTGAAGGTCTATCTGACGCTCAATACGCTCGTCACCGACCGCGAGCTGCCCCTGCTTGCCGACGCGGCGCGCGTTGCCTCGGAGTGCGGCGTGGACGCCATTCTGGTACAGGACTGGGGCGTTCTCGATACGCTCCGTTCGCTCATCCCCGACGTGCCGCTGCACGCCTCCACGCAGATGAGCCTGCACACGCTCTCGGGCGTTGAAGAGTCGGCAAGGCTCGGCATGATGCGCGCGGTGCTCGCGCGCGAGCTTTCGCGCGGGGAGATCGCCGAGATCTGCAAAAAAAGCCCCATCGAGATCGAGACCTTCGTCCACGGCGCGCTGTGCATGTGCTACAGCGGCCAGTGCGAGATGTCCGCCGTCATCGGACGGCGCAGCGGCAACCGCGGCGCCTGCGCCCAGCCCTGCCGGCTTCCCTACGGTTTTTCCGGCAAGGCAAACGCCCATCCGCTGAGCTTGAAGGACGCGTGCCTCGCCCCCTTTGTGCCGGAGATGATGGACATGGGCGTTGCCTGTCTCAAGATCGAGGGGCGCATGAAGCGCCCGGAATATGTCGCCGCCGTGACGGAGATCTACGCGCGCCTTCTGCGCGAGCATCGCGCACCGACGAAGGACGAGCAGAAAAAGCTCGCCCTCGCCTTCTCGCGCGACGGCTTCACCGAGGGGTATTACCGCGGCGCGCGTGGGCGCAAGATGTTCGGCACGCGGCCGGAAAACGCAAAATGGCCGGAGAACTGGTTTGGGGAGCTGCGCGCCCGCTATGAAAAGGAAGACCTGCGGCTCGTGCCGCTCACGTTCGACTGCATCATCCGCGCGGGAGAGGCAATGCGCCTGACGGCAGCGGATCCGGACGGCCATCGCGTGACCGTCACCGGAAATGTGCCCGAGGCGGCGCGAAACCGCGCGCTCACGGCGGAAGAGGTGGAAGCACGCCTCAAAAAAACCGGCGGCACGGCGTTTACGGTCGATTTTTGCGCGGTCACGCTGGACGATGGCCTCGCCGTCAGCGCGGGCGCGCTCAACGCGCTGCGCCGCGAGGCGCTCTCGCAGATGGAAGCGCTGCGCACCGCCGCGCCCGAGCGCCGCGCGTTCGGCTTTGTCCCGCCGAAAACGGTCAAAAACAGCGCGGAAAAGCCGCTTCTGACGATTTCTCTCCACCGCGCCGCGCAATTGAGCGAGGAGCTCATCGCTCTCTCCCCCGCGCGGGTGTATGTGCCCGTCGAACTGCTGCCCCAGCTTGACCTTGCGCCCTATCGCGGCAGGACGGATTTTTTCGCGCTCTTGCCGCGCATCTACCGCACACAGGACGAGCCTGTTTTGCGCGCGCTGCTCGAAGACGGCGTCAGAAAAGGCGTCACGGGCGTGTCGATCGCCAACCTCGGCCACCTTTCGCTCGTGCGCGGACTCGATGCAGCGCTCCACGGCGACTGGGCGCTGAACGTCTATAACTCCGCCGCGCTCTCTTTCTGGAAGAAGGAGGGGCTTTCGAGTGCCTGCGCTTCCTTCGAGCTGCGCGACGCACAGCTGCGCGACCTCAGCAAGTGCCTGCCCTGCGAGGCCATCGTCTACGGCAGGCTCCCGCTCATGGTCACGGAGAACTGCCTGAATGCAAACGAGTCCGGCTGTCGATACTTTACCGAGCGCCCTGCGTCCGTCCCGGCAGATGGCGCGTGCGCAAGTGCGCCGGAGCTGACCGACCGCCGCGGCGAGCGCTTCCCCGTGCTGCGCGCGTGGGGCTGCCGCAGCGAGATCGTGAACGGGAAAATTCTCTACCTCGCGGACAAAGCGCGCGACTGGCAGAGCCTTGGCCTGCGCTATGCCTGCCTGCGCTTTACGACGGAATCGCCCGAGGACTGCGTGCGCATGCTGCGCGCCTATCAGGGCGAGGCCGTCGATGCGCCGGAAAATATCACGCGCGGTCTCTTCTACCGCGGCGCAGAATAAATCCGAATTGTAATTTTTTATCTTGATTATACTTTTTATTATCAAATAGTGAGGCAATATCATGGCAATCGTTTTGGCATCTCAATCCCCGCGCCGTCAGGAGCTGCTCGCCCGCATCGGCGTGGAGGACTTTAAGACCCTCTCGCTCGACATTGACGAGAGCTATCCGGAAGGTCTTTCTCCCGAGGACACGGTGTGCTACATTGCAAAGAAAAAATGCGACGCAGCCGCCGCCCTCTGCTCTCCCGACGATCTCATCATCACGGCGGACACGATGGTTTTTCTCGATAATGACCGTCTTGGCAAACCGCGCGATGAGGAGGACGCGCTGCGCATGCTGCGCGCGCTTTCCGGCCGCGCTCACACGGTCTGCACGGGCGTGAGCGTTCGCCGCGGCGCGCAGGAAGAGCGCTTCGCCGTTTCCACGCGCGTCTTTTTCCGCCCGATGACCGATGACGAGATCCGCGCCTACATCAAAACCGGCGAGCCGATGGACAAAGCCGGCGCCTACGGCGTGCAGAGCCGCGGCGCGCTCTTTGTCGAGCGCATCGACGGCGACTTTTTCAACGTCATGGGACTCCCCGTGGAGCAGCTCGGACTCGTGCTCGCGCGCTTCGGCGTGAAGCTGCTCTGAGCCTCTCCCCTGCCCCACTGTGAAAGGAGGGTAAGCCTTGAAAGAATTTTTCCGCCGCCACGGGCTGCGCATTCTGGCTGCCGCCGCGGCAATCGCCGTGCTTTTGAGCCTGCTGACGTATTTTTCCTCGACCTCGTCGGTGCTGGAGAATATCGCAGGCGTGCTGACCTCGCCGTTCCGCGCCGCCACCACCGCCGTGAGCGGCTGGGTGGCCGACAAGCGGCAATATTATGAGGACGTCACCTCGCTCAAGGAGGAAAACGCGGCGCTCAAAAAGGAGGTCGCGGAGCTGCGCGCCCAGCAGCGTCAGGCGCAGGCCGACAGCGAGGAAAACAAGCTCCTGCGCGAGCTTTTGAAGCTGCAGGAGCAGCGGCGCGACTTCCAGTTCGTCTCCACGGCCGTGCTTGCCCACAGCGAGAGCAGCTGGACTTCTTCGCTGACGCTGAACCACGGCACCGATCAGGGCATCGCCGCGGGCGACTGCGTGGTGAGCGCCGAGGGTTATCTTGTCGGCATCATCTCCGAGGTCGGCTACAACTGGTCGACCGTCCTGACCGTTATCGACACGGACACTGAGCTTGGCGCGCGCATCTTCCGCACCGGCGAAGTCGCCGTGGCGGAGGGGGACTTTGCCCTCATGGGTCAGGGCAGGCTGAAGCTCTCCTACCTCACCTCAGACGATGAGGTGCTCATCGGCGACCAGATCGTCACCTCGGGTCTCGGCGGATACTATCCGAGCGGGCTTGTCATCGGCACGGTCGAGTCGCTCAAAACGGGCGACGACGGCCTTGCCCGCTATGCCGTCCTTGCCCCCATGGTGGACTTCAACGCCCTGACCGAGGTGTTCGTCATCACGGACTTCGCTATCGTCGACTGAGGAGGGTATCCATGAATCTCTCTCAAACCGCCATACTCAAATGGACGTTTTACGCGCTCGCCGCGGCGGCGCTGTTCTTCCTGCGGCGGCTGTTTCTCGGCTCGATGACGTTTTTCGGCGTCCTTCCCTTCCTGCCGCCCGTCGTTCTCGCGGTCATCGCCTCGTTTGAGCTGCCGCAGCCGTCGGTGATCGCGGGCATCGTGTTCGGCGCGCTGTGTGACCTTGTGCTGCCCGCGCCGTTTCCCTGTCTGTACACCGTTGCATTCACGATCTCCGCGCTGCTCATCTCCACACTCGTCAGCAATCTCTTGCAGCAGGGCTTTCCCCGCGCGCTGCTCTCGTGCGTGCTGACATTTCTGATCGTTGATCTCTTGCAGGCTGCCGCGCTGCTGCCGCGCGGCGGGAGCGACGCCATCGTGCCGATGCTCTCGCTCTTTGCGCGCGAAACGCTGCTCTCGTGCCTGCTGCTTGCGCCGGTGTATCCGGCGCTGCGCGCCGTGCGCCGCACTTTCCCCGACTGATTTTTCCTAATTTCCCCATCGCCTTCGCAGAAAGGAGGCCGCCATGGATCCCAAACGCTTTACCCGCCGCCTCGTTGCGCTCGGTGCGGTGATGTTCCTCTGCGCGCTCGTGTTCGTCGTGACGCTCTTCGACGCGCAGATCGTCAACGGCGACGATTACCTTGCCCAGTCCGTGCGCGCAAACGCCAAGGTCGAAACGGTCAAGGGTACGCGCGGCGTCATCACCGACCGCAACGGCAAGGTGCTTGTGTCGAACCGCGCGGTCTACACGCTGGATTTTGACTCTTCTCTCGTCCCGGACGACGAGCTGAACGACGCGCTGCTGCGTCTCATCGAGCTGATGAACGCGCAGGGCGTCGAGATCAAGGACACGCTGCCGCTCTCCCAAAGCTCCCCCTACGTCTACGACACCGCAAACGGCAGCGCCAAGACGCTCTCCAAATACCTTGTCTCACTCAAGTGGATCAGCGAGAGCGCCGTCAATGAGGACGGCCTGCCCACCACGCTCACCGGCTCGGCGCTGTTCCTCAAGCTGCGCGGCGAATACGATATTGATGAGACGCTCCCCGCCGCCACGGTGCGCACGCTCATCGGCCTGCGCTACTCCCTCGCCGCTGCCAAGATGAACGGCTCGACGGTCTTTGAATTCGCAAGCGACGTGGACGTTCCGCTCATCTCTCTCATCAAGGACGGCAACTATCTGGGCGTGCAGGTGGACACCTCGTCCGTGCGCGTTTACGAGACCGACTATGCCGCCCATGTGCTTGGCTACACCGGCAGCATTCAGGACTGGGACGACTACAAGGATAAGCCCGGCTACACGCTCGCCACCATCGTCGGCATCTCGGGCGTGGAGAGCGCGTTTGAGGACTATCTCCACGGCAGCAACGGCAAGCGCCTTGTCACGTTCAACGACTCCGGCAAGATCACAGGCGAGCTCTACTCCGAGGAGCCGAAGCCCGGTTCCACCGTGGCCCTGACCATCGACATCGACTTTCAGGCGCAGGTGGAAGAAGCGCTCAAAAGCACCGTCTCTTCGATGACGAAGGCGGACGGCGTCGAGCGCGGCGCGGCGGTCGCCGTCGTGCAGGTCGGCACGGGCGATGTGCTGGCGCTCGCGTCGTACCCGACCTATTCTCTCTCGACCTTCCGCGAGAATATCTCCGAGCTTTCCAATGATTCGATGCGTCCGATGTGGAACCGCGCCACACAGGGCAAATACGCCCCCGGCTCCACCCTCAAGCCCCTCACCGGCATTGCCGCGCTCGAATCCGGCGCGACCACCGTGCGCGAAAAGATCTACGACTCCGGCAAGTGGGTCTATCCCGGCTACTCGGCGAGCTACACCTACTGCTGGAAGCGCAGCGGACACGGCGCGCTCAACGTGCGCGGCGCGATCATGAACTCCTGCAACTACTACTTCGCCGAAATGGGCTACCGCATGGGCATGGATACTCTGCGCAAGTACTACGCAGACTTCGGTCTCGGCGCGCCGACCGGCATTGAGATCGGCGACACTGCCGGCCGCCTCCCCTCGCAGAACGAGGGCGAAAACCTTGCCCCGTGGGCGGCCTTCGGTCAGGCAAACCAGGAGTACTCTCCCCTTCAGCTTGCCAACTACATTGCAACGCTCTGCGGCGGGGGCGAGCGCTATACCACCCACCTTTTGAAGAATGTCCGCTCCAGCGGCTCCGGTACGCTCGAATACGTTTACGACGCCGCGCCGGTCGAAACGGTCTCGATGAGCAGCGAAAATCTCTCCGCCGTGCTCGCCGGCATGCACGATCTTGCCGCCGACGGCGCGGTCTCGTCCTACTTCAAGGACTGTATCGTCGACGCCGCCGCCAAGACCGGCACGATCCAGACCGGCGACGCGAAGAACAACAACGGCGCATTCGTCTGCTTCGCCCCCTACGATGATCCGCAGATCGCGGTGGCGATCGTCATTGAAAAGGGCGGCACGGGCGCGGCGCTGGCCTCCACCGCCGTGCAGGTGCTGAACGCCTATTTTTCCAATGCGTCCGCCTCCTCTGCGGTCACGGGCGAAAACGCACTCTTGGGTTAAGCGCGCCAAAATGGCGCGCTCTCCTTTTAGTTATAGCCGCCGCAAAGCGGCAGGAAGGAATGTTATGTCAACTTCTTGGTTTGATCCGCGCGATCTGCGCTGCAAATCCCCCTTCGGCGCGGTGCCCTGCGGCGCCGCCGTCACCTTCTGCTTTCGCCCCGAGCGCGGCGCGGCGGTCACGCGCTGTGAGCTGCTTGCTCACGGCGAGTTTGCCGGCCAATGGACGACGGTGGAGCTTACTCCCTCGCAGGAGGACGGCCACGTCGTCTATCGCGGCATCTTCACCGCGCCGGATGACGTGGAGCTCGTCTGGTACCACTTCCGCCTCTCGTGGGCGGACGGCGGCACGAGCTGCTGCGGGAAAGCTGGTCTCTGCGCGTGGGACGCGGTCGAGCCCTGGCAGCTCACGGTCTACGACGACACGCACAAGACGCCGGAGTGGTTCGGCCGCGGCCTCACCTATCAGATCTTCCCCGACCGCTTCTGCCGCGCAAAAAAGCGTGACGTTGCGGGTCTTGTCGGGGCGCGCACGCTGCACGAGCGCTGGGACGAGCTGCCGGAATACCGCCCGAACGCGCAGGGCGAGATCACGTGCAGCGACTTTTTCGGCGGCGACTTGCAGGGCATCACGGAAAAGCTCGACTACCTCGCGTCCCTCGGCGTGACGACGCTCTACCTCTGCCCCATCTTCGAAGCGTCCACCAACCACCGCTATGACACCGCCTGCTATGAGCGCATCGACCCGCTGCTCGGCGACGAAGAGGACTTCCGCACGCTCTGCGCGGAGGCGAAAAAGCGCGGCATTCACGTCATGCTCGACGGCGTTTTCAACCACACAGGGCGAAAGAGCGTCTACTTTAATGCCGACAGCTTCTATCCCGGCCTTGGCGCGGCGCAGGGCGAGCAGTCGCCCTACTACCGCTGGTACAACTTCCACCCCTTCCCCGACGAGTACGACGCGTGGTGGGGCATCAAGAACCTGCCCGCGGTCAACGAGCTGGAGAAAAGCTACGTTGACTACATCATCGAGGGGGAAGATTCCATCATCAAGCGCTGGCTGCGCGCGGGCGCGTCCGGCTGGCGGCTCGACGTTGCCGATGAGCTGCCCGATGTGTTTATTGAAAAGATCCGCGCGGCGATGAACGAAGTATGCCCCGACAGCTATCTTCTCGGCGAGGTCTGGGAGGACGGCACAACGAAGATCGCCTATTCCCAGCGCCGCCGATACCTTTTGGGCCGCGAGACCAACGGCTTGATGAATTACCCCTTCCGCACGGCGCTGATGGCCTTTCTGCTCGGCGGCGGCGCGGAATACTTCCGCGACAGCATGGAACAGCTGCGCGAAAACTACCCCGCGCCCGCGTTTTACGGCGCGATGAACTTCCTCTCGACCCATGATACGCCAAGACTTCTGACGATCCTCGGGCTGAGCGCGCCCGCGCCGCAGACACGCGATGAGCGCGCGGTCTTCCGCCTGAGCGCGGAAGAGCTTGCGCACGGCAAAGCGCTTTTGAAGCTCGCCTCGCTGATCCTCTACACCTTCCCCGGCTCGCCGATGCTCTACTACGGCGACGAGGCAGGCATGCAGGGCTTTGAAGATCCCTTCAACCGCGGCACTTACCCCTGGGGACACGAAGACGAGGAACTCCTGCGCTGCTTCCGGCAGCTCGGCGCGCTGCGCCGCACGCACGAGGCGCTGCAAAGCGGCACGATCGTCTACCATGCCGCGCAGGGGCGCGTGCTGGCCTTTTCCCGCCGCGCATTGCGCGACCACTGCCTTACAGCGGTCAACGCGGGCGAGGAAGTTCTCACCCTCACCCTTCCCTGGGACGCCGCGCTTGCCGAAGACGCACTGTCGCATCAGGCATTCTTCTGCGGCGACGGTATGCTTCGCCTGACCCTTGAACCCTACGGCCCGATGCTGCTGACAGAACCGCAGGACTGAGGTTTGTTTCACGTGAAACACTGATTTGAGCGTCATGGTAAAGGTGGAAGCCTTTACCATGACGTCCTTTCATTCCTCCGCACGCCTGCTCAGCAGCGCCCAGATGGCAGCAGAATCAAGACGTAAAGGTCTGCACCTTGTCATGTTTCACGTGAAACAAATTCGCAAAATTTGAGCTTTTCTGTTGAAATCAGAGCATTTTGTGTTATACTGAACAGGAATGTAAACGGATCAATGCAGTTACGACTAAGGTGGGTGTTTTTTTGGCTAAAATCGTTGCAATCGTCAATCAAAAGGGTGGCGTCGGCAAGACGACGACCTGTGTCAACCTGACCTCTTCCCTCAAGGAAAAGGGAAATCGCGTTCTGCTGTGCGACTTTGACCCGCAGGCCAACTCCACCTCCGGCATGGGCGTGGACAAGACGACCGCGCGCAGCGTGTACGATGTGCTCATCAACGGCGCGGACGTGACAGCCTGCGTCACGCACACGCGCTACGGCGACGTGCTGCCCTCCTCCAAGGCGCTGGCAGGCGCGGGCATCGAGATGATCGACCGCGAAAACCGCGAATTCCTGCTCAAGCAGGCGCTCGACGTTCTCTCCCCCAATTATGACTATATTCTCATCGACTGCCCGCCCTCGCTTGAGCTGCTGACGGTCAACGCGCTCTGCGCGGCCAATTCCCTGATCGTTCCCGTGCAGGGCGAATATTTTGCGCTCGAAGGGCTTTCCGATCTGATGCACACCGTCCGCATGGTGCGCCGCAGCCTGAATCCCGGCCTGGAGCTCGAAGGCGTGCTGCTCACGATGTTCGACGGGCGCACCAATCTTGCCCTGCAAGTGGCCGAAGAGGTCAAGCGCTACTTCCCCGGCAAGGTGTATTCGACCGTCATCCCGCGCAATGTGCGCCTTTCCGAAGCGCCGAGCCACGGCAAGCCCATCAACTACTACGACCGCACCTCCCGCGGCGCGGAAGCGTACAGCGACCTCGCCAACGAGTTTTTGAAGCAGAACAAGTAATACATGAAATATAAGGGCATATTCGCCCTTTCACCCCCGCAGAAAGGAGATGTTCCCCTATGGCAAACGCAAACCGCGGGCTCGGCAAGGGTCTGGGTGCGCTGCTCGGCGATGTCGCCCTGCGCACCGACACATCGGACAGCCTCTACCTCCCCATCTCGCAGATCGAGCCCTACGCCAACCAGCCGCGCCACCACTTCGACGAAGACGCTTTGCAGGATCTCGCCGATTCCATCCGCGAGCACGGCATCATTCAGCCGCTGACGGTTCGCCGCCTTTCTTCCGGCTATTATCAGATCATCGCCGGCGAGCGCCGCTGGCGCGCCGCGCGCATCGCCGGTCTCAGCGAAGTGCCCGCCATCGTCATCGAGGCGGACGACCGCAAGATGACCGAGCTTTCGCTCATTGAGAACTTGCAGCGCGAGGATCTCGACCCCATTGAAGAAGCCGAGGGCTACAAAACGCTGATGGACAACTATCAGCTCACGCAGGAGGAAGCCGCCGAGCGCGTGGGCAAGTCCCGCTCCGCCGTGGCAAACAGCCTGAGATTGCTGGGTCTCTGCCCCGAGGTGCGCGAAATGCTGCAAAATGGCGTTCTTTCCGGCGGCCACGCCCGCGCGCTGCTGCCGCTCAAGGCGGACTTGCAGCTGGAAGCGGCCAAAGCGGTCGCCGCGCAGGGGCTGAGCGTTCGCCAGACAGAAGCGCTCGCCAAGCGCCTTGCAAACCCCAAGGAGGAACGCAAACTCTCAAACGACGAGCGCATCGCCGAGAGCTACGGCCGGTTGGCCGCGCAGGAGCTGAGCGACAAGATCGGCCGCACCTGCCGCATCGTTTCCGGCAGGAAAAAGGGACGCATTGAGCTGGACTACTACGGGATCGACGATCTGAACGACCTGCTCGAAGCGCTCGCCGCCATCAAACGCAGAAAGGACGGAAGCGAAAAAGAATGACCGATTTTGTTCACGAAGCCCCCAAGGACCCGAACAAGGCAAGCGCGCCCAGGGAGGAAAAGCCCACCACTGAGCGCGAGCGCATGAAAAAGGTCTACACCTACGTCGCCATTCTCTTCTGCGTGGCATTTCTGCTGATTTTATGGACATTTTTAATGAATCAGCGCAGCAGTCAGGCGATCCGCGACGAGATCAAGAGCGGCAACAGCGCCCTGCAAAGCACGCTCGAAGAAAACGACACGCTCGAAGCGCGCGTCAAGGAGCTGGAAGCACAGCTTGCCGAGGCGGAAGAGGACAAGGATTCCCTCAGTGAGACCGTCGAGCGCAAGAGCGAGCAGCTGCGCGCGCTCGATTGGCTCATCGAGATCGAAAACAACTATTCCGCCAAGGACTATGACGCCGCGCGCGACAATATCCGCGCCTTTGAGAAGGAAGGCGCAGCCGAATCTCTTCCCGAGCAGCCGCTGCGCACCGCCATCACCGGCGACGATGCCCCCTCCCCCGCCGCGCGCTACCATGCGCTGGTGGCAGAGCTTTTCCCGAACGGCATCAACTGAAAACCGCGGCACGAATCATGTGCCGACCACTTTACTACAATAACGAGGTAAATTGCTATGTTGGATATGAAATTCCTGCGGGAAAACCCCGAACTGGTCAAGGAAAACATCAAGAAGAAATTCCAGGACGAAAAGCTTCCCCTCGTCGACGAGGTCATCGCGCTCGACGCTGCGAACCGCGCCGCCATCACCGAGGCGAGCGAGCTGCGCGCCAGCCGCAACGCCCTTTCCAAGCAGATCGGCATGCTGATGGGTCAGGCGAAGAAGGACCCGAGCAAGCTTGAGGAAGCCGAGAAGATCAAGGCGACCGTCAAGCAGAACGCTGACCGCCTCGCAGAGCTTGAAAGGCTCGAGGAAGAGTACGAGCAGAAGATCCACAAGATCATGCTGCTGATCCCGAACATCATCGATCCCAGCGTCCCCATCGGCCCGGACGACAGCTGCAACGTTGAGGTCGAGCGCTTCGGCGAGCCGAAGGTGCCCGATTTTGAGATCCCCTACCACACGCAGATCATGGAGAGCTTCGACGGCGTTGATATGGACGCGGCGGGCCGCGTCTCCGGCGCGGGCTTCTACTACCTGCTCGGCGACATTGCGCGCCTGCACGAGGCCGTGCTCGCCTACGCGCGCGACTTCATGATCGACAAGGGCTTCACCTTCTGCATTCCGCCGTTCATGATCCACGGCAACGTGGTCGAGGGCGTGATGAGCCAGAACGACATGGACGCCATGATGTACAAGATCGAGGGCGAAGACCTCTACCTCATCGGCACGAGCGAGCATTCGATGGTCGGCCGCTTCATCGGCGAGATCCTGCCCGAAAGCAGCCTTCCCCAGACGCTCACCTCCTACTCCCCGTGCTTCCGCAAGGAGAAGGGCTCCCACGGCATCGAGGAGCGCGGCGTGTACCGCATCCACCAGTTCGAAAAGCAGGAGATGATCGTCGTCTGCAAGCCCGAGGACAGCATGGACTGGTACAACAGAATGTGGAAGTGGAGCGTTGAGCTGTTCCGCTCGCTGGATATTCCCGTGCGTCAGCTGGAGTGCTGCTCCGGCGACCTCGCCGACCTCAAGGTCAAGTCCTGCGACATCGAGGCCTGGTCCCCGCGCCAGAAGAAGTACTTCGAGGTCTGCTCCTGCTCCAACCTCGGCGACGCGCAGGCCCGCCGCCTCAAGATCCGCGTCAAGGGCGAGGACGGCAAGATGTACCTGCCCCACACGCTCAACAACACCGTCGTCGCGCCCCCGCGTATGCTCATCGCCTTCCTCGAGAACAATCTCCAGGCCGACGGCAGCGTGCTGATCCCGAAGGTGCTCCAGCCCTACATGGGCGGCAAGACCGTGCTCACGCCGAAAAAGTAATCCCTTGTAGTAATATTTTCGTTATTTTATACGATCAGTTGTCGTATTCTCCCTCAAATTCCGCCAAAGGAGTCTTCTGAATGAAGAAGTTTTTTGAAGAATTCAAAGCCTTTGCCATGCGCGGCAACGTGCTCGATATGGCCGTCGGCGTTGTCATTGGCGGCGCGTTCGGCAAGATCACGACCTCGCTCGTGGGCGACATCATCATGCCGCTCATCTCCATGCTGACCGGCGGCGTCGACTTCTCCGCGTGGAAGTGGGTGCTCAAGGAAGCCGTCATGGAGGGCACGGAGGTCGTCACGCCCGAGGTCGCCGTCAACTACGGCAGCCTCATCGCCGTCATTCTCGACTTTATCATCATCGCTTTCGTCGTGTTCTGCATGGTCAAATCCATCAACAGAATGCACGAGAAACTCTCCAAGCCCGCCGAGCCAGAGCCGGAAAAAGAGCCCGAGCCAACGAAGGAAGAGCTCCTGCTCACCGAGATCCGCGACCTCTTGAAGGAGCAGAACAAATGAACGAGCTTCTCTTGCAGGGGCTTAATGAGCTGGGGCTGGATGTAAGCCGCGCGGAAACGCTCGAGCGCTTCTCCTTCCTGCTGCTCGAAAAAAACGAGGTGATGAACCTCACCGCCATCACAGAACCCGACGCCGTCGCGCAGCTCCACCTGCTCGACAGTGCGGCGCTGCTGCAATTTGTCGACCTCAAGGGAAAAACCGTTGTCGATGTCGGCACCGGCGCGGGCTTTCCCGGTATGCCGCTGCGCATTCTGGAGGATGACTTCGACCTCACGCTGCTCGACTCGCTCGGAAAGCGCGTCCACTGGCTCAGTGAGGTCTGCGATACGCTGCATCTTTCGCGCGTTTCCTGCGTCCACGCGCGAGCGGAGGAATTTGCCGCCCAGCAGCGCGAAACGTTCGACATCGCCACCTCGCGTGCCGTCGCGCAGCTCTCCGTTTTGTCAGAGCTGTGCCTGCCGCTCGTCAAGGTCGGCGGACAGTTCATCGCCATGAAGAGCGTCGACACCGAGGATGAGATCAGGGCGGCGAAAAGCGCCATCAAAGCCCTCGGCGGCCGCATCGTCAAGGTCGAGGATTACAAGATCCCCACGTGCGAAGTCGTCCACCGCCTTGTGCTCATTGAAAAGCTCTCCCCCACCCCGCGCGCCTATCCGCGCGCCTTCGCCAAGATCAAAAAAGCCCCGCTGTAACGCAGCAAATTTGCAAAAAAGGAGGTACGAGCCTTGTCTCAGGTCATCGCCGTCGTGTCCGGCAAGGGCGGCACGGGAAAAACTTCATTCACCACGCTCACCGGCATGGCGCTCGCGCAGCTCGGCAAAAAGACGCTGCTGCTCGACTGCGACATCGGGCTTCGCAACCTCGACCTCTACCTCGGGGTCTCGGATCGCGCGCTCATGGACTTTACCGACGTGATCGCCGGACGCACCACGCTTGCCCAGGCCGTCGTGCGCCACCCGCTCTACCCCAATCTCTACCTGCTCACCGCGCCCGTCAGCTTCGGCGTGCGCCTGCCGAGCAAGCGCGAGATGCAGCGGCTTATCGACGAGATCCGCCGCCATTTCGACTTCTGCCTCATCGACGCGGCCGCCGGCATCGGCGAAGCCTTCGCGCTCGCCACCTGCTGCGCCGACCGTGCCGTGGTCGTCACCACGAACGATCCCTCGAGCCTGCGCGACGCGCAGCGCACCGTGATGGAGCTGCACCGCTTCCCGACAGGACAGCTGCACCTCGTTGTCAACCGCGTGCGGCGCAAGCTCTTACAGTCCCTCCACACCACGATCGACGACGCCATCGACGCCGCGGGTCTTCCGCTGCTCGGCGTCATTCCGGAGGACGAGAACGTCCCCGCCATTTTGGGGCGCGGGCTTTCCCAGCGCCTCAAGTATCACTCCGGCGCACTCTGCGCCTGCGAAAACATCGCCCGCCGCCTCTGCGGCGAGCGCGTGCGCCTGATGCGGCTGTAACACCGGTTCGCAAAGGCAAACACGACTTTTCCGGAAAACAACGCGCACCCCTAAAAAGCCTGCTTGCCCTTGTCAACCGATGAGCGGCTGCTGAAATAGAAAAATCTCACATCAGAAAGGATTGTGACCCCATATGAACATCGCCCTCATGGCACACGACAACAAGAAAGAACTGATGGTTCAGTTCTGCACGGCCTATGCCGGCGTTCTGTCCCGTCACACCCTCTGCGCCACCAGCGTGACCGGTAAGATGGTCAGCGAGGCGAGCGGTCTCCCGATCCACCTTTTTATGGCGCGGATCCATGGCGGCGCGGAGCAGATCGGCGCGCGCATCGCCTACAATGAGATCGACATGGTGCTCTATTTCTGCGACCCGAACAGCCCGCAGTATAACGACAACCTCACCTATATCACCAAGCTCTGCGACCAGAACAACATTCCCTTCGCCACCAACCTCGCCACCGCCGAGATGCTCATCATGGGCCTCCAGCGCGGCGATCTCGACTGGCGCGATATTGTCAACCCCAAGACCAAGCCCTTCACCACCTGAGCAAAAACAGGTGATTTTTGAATACGTCTTGTAAATTTTATTTTATAATATACTAACAGGAGTGGATTTTACCATGATGCAATCCCGTACACACAACTGCGGCGAGCTTCGCGCGCAGCACGTCGGCGAGCACGTCAAGCTCGTCGGCTGGATGGAGAACGTGCGCGAAGTCGGCGGCAGCCTTGCCTTCGTTGTCCTGCGCGACTTCTACGGCACGACGCAGATCGTCATTGAGACGAGCGAGCTGCTCGCCCAGATCAAGGGCTACAACAAAGAGAGCACCATCTCCGTTGAGGGCACCGTGCGCGAGCGCGCGAGCAAAAACCCCAACCAGCCCACCGGCGACATTGAGGTCGTGCCCGAGAAGATCGTGCTGCTCGGCCGCTGCCGCTACAACTCCCTCCCCTTCGAGGTCAACCGCAGCCGCGAGGCCGACGAGACGCAGCGCCTCAAGTACCGCTATCTCGACCTGCGCAACCCCGCCGTCAAGAAGAACATCGTCCTGCGCTGCAACGTCATCGCCGCGCTGCGCAAGGCCATGATGGAGCACGACTTCCTTGAGATCACGACCCCGATCCTGACGGCCTCCTCCCCCGAGGGCGCGCGCGACTATCTCGTTCCCGCCCGCAAGCACCCCGGCAAGTTCTACGCCCTGCCGCAGGCCCCGCAGCAGTTCAAGCAGCTTCTGATGACCTCCGGCTTCGACCGTTATTTCCAGATCGCGCCCTGCTTCCGTGATGAGGACGCGCGCGGCGACCGCAGCCCCGGCGAATTCTACCAGCTCGATATGGAGATGGCGTTCGCCACGCAGGAGGACGTTTTCGCCATCTGCGAGGACGTGCTGCCCCCGGTCTTTGCCAAGTTCGGCACCTATGACATCGCCTCCAAGCCTCCCTTCCGCCGCATCAAGTATCTCGATGCGCTCGAGCTCTACGGCTCCGACAAGCCGGATCTGCGCATTGACCTGACCGCGACGAACGTCTCCTCCCTCTTTGCCGGCAGCGCCTTTGAAGTCCTCGCGGACAAGACCGTCAAGGCTGTCGCCATCTCGAACTGCGCGCTCACGCGCAAGCAGATCGACAAGCTGCTCACCGACTGCGAGGTGCAGGCGGGCGCAAAGGGCTACTGGTTCAAGGTCGACGAAAAGGGCGAGCTTGCCGGCGGCATTGCAAAGTTTGTCGACAAGGAAGCGGCCGCAAAGCTCCTGCCGCTTGCGCCGAACACGCTCGTGCTCGTCGCGGGCGGCGAGCTTGCCACCAAGCTTGTCGGCGTGATGATCAAGACCTTCGGCCCCGCCTGCGAGGGTCACATGGACAAGGAGCGCTACGAGTTCTGCTGGATCGTCGACTTCCCGATGTATGAGATCGGCGACGAGAGCGGCGAGCTGGAGTTCTGCCACAACCCGTTCTCCATGCCCTCCGGCGGCCTCGAGGTGCTGCTCAAGGCCGAGCGCGGCGAGATCGACCCGCTGAGCATCACCGCCGACCAGTACGACCTCGTCTGCAACGGCGTGGAGCTTTCTTCCGGCGCCGTGCGTAACCACGACCCCGAGATCATGATCAAGGCCTTTGAGCTTGTCCGCCTCGGCGAAGAGGACGTGAAGGCCAAGTTCCCCGCCATGTACAACGCCTTCTGCTACGGCGCGCCCCCGCACGCGGGTATCGCCCCGGGCGTCGACCGCATGGTGATGCTGCTCGCGGGCGAGGATTCCATCCGCGAGATCATCCCCTTCCCCATGAACAAGAACGCGCAGGACATCATGATGGACGCGCCGAGCGAGGTCACGCAGAAACAGCTTGACGAGCTGCACATCGCCATCACCGCGCACGAAGAGGAATAATGAAATACTGCCCCTGCCCGCAGGGGTGCGATAAAGGGGGCCATTCTCTTACGCGAGAGAATGGCCCCCTTTGAGCAGAGGATCCGCCAAGGATCCGCTTGACAAACAATTTCAGGCATGGTATGCTGGGCGCAATAAAGGCAGTGAGAAAGAAGCCTTTTCTTAACGCTTCGCTTCAGAGAGGGGACGGACGGTGCAAGTACCCGCGGTGCAGAAAAGGCGGCGCTTTTGAGCCGCGCGGCGGAAATGCCGCGCCGGGCCCTCCGTTACAAGGGAACGAAGTGCCCCGCATCCAACGGGGAATTCAGGTGGAACCACGGACAAATGCTTTGTTCGCCCTGAGCCTACTTTAATAGGCTCAGGGCGTTTTTTTATCTCCTGAGCCAAACATCGAAAGGAGAACTTTACCATGAAAAACACCGAAAAGACGATGGAAAAGATCGTCGCGCTGTGCAAAAACCGCGGCTTTGTCTTCCCCGGCAGCGAGATCTACGGCGGCCTTGCCAACACCTGGGACTACGGCCCTCTCGGCGCGGAGCTGAAGAAGAACATCAAGAACGCCTGGTGGAAGAAGTTCGTGCAGGAGAATCCCTACAACGTCGGCCTTGACGCGGCGATCCTGATGAACCCGCAGACCTGGGTCGCAAGCGGCCATCTCGGCGGCTTCTCCGATCCTCTGATGGACTGCCGCGAGTGCCACGAGCGCTTCCGCGCCGACAAGGTCATCGAGGACTGGTGCGCCGAGACCGGCTTCGAGCTGCCCAAGCCCATCGACGCCTTCTCCCAGGCCGAGATGAAGGACTTTGTCGAGGAACACAACATTCCCTGCCCCACCTGCGGCAAGCACAACTTCACCGATATCCGTCAGTTTAACCTCATGTTCAAGACGTTCCAGGGCGTGACCGAGGACGCAAAGAACACCGTCTACCTCCGCCCCGAGACCGCGCAGGGCATCTTCGTCAACTTCAATAACGTCCAGCGCACCACGCGCAAAAAGCTGCCGTTCGGTATCGGTCAGATCGGTAAGTCCTTCCGCAACGAGATCACGCCGGGCAACTTCATCTTCCGCGTGCGCGAGTTCGAGCAGATGGAGCTTGAATTCTTCTGCAAGCCGGGCACCGACCTTGAGTGGTTCAACTACTGGCGCACGTTCTGCCACAACTGGCTGCTCTCCATCGGTCTCAAGGACGAGAACCTCCGCCTGCGCGACCACGATCCCGAAGAGCTGTGCTTCTACTCCAAGGCGACGACGGACTTCGAGTTCCTCTTCCCCTTCGGCTGGGGCGAGCTGTGGGGCGTGGCCGACCGCACGGACTATGACCTGACGCAGCACCAGACCGTCAGCGGCGAGAAGATGGTCTACCGCGAGGGCGAGGGCAAGGATATGGTCGAATACGTGCCCTATGTCATCGAGCCGTCGCTCGGCGTGGAGCGCAGCGTGCTCGCCGTCCTCTGCGACGCTTACGATGAAGAGGTCGTCGGCCAGGACAAGAAGGGCAACGACGATGTGCGCGTCGTGCTGCACTTCCACCCCGCGCTCGCGCCGTTCAAGGCCGCGATCCTGCCCCTTTCCAAGAAGGAAGTGCTCACCGGCCCCGCGATGGAGCTCTACAACGAGCTTTCCAAGGAATTCATGGTCGACTACGACGAGACCGGCTCGATCGGCAAGCGCTATCGCCGCGAGGACGAGATCGGCACGCCGTACTGCATCACCTTTGACTTCGACACCGTCGGCGACGAGGCCAACGGCATCGCGGCCGACCACTGCGTCACCATCCGCGAGCGCGACAGCATGGAGCAGGTCCGTATCCCCATCGATCAGGTCAAGGACTTCCTGCGCGAGAAGATCGCATTCTGATCAAAGTTTTCCACAGGATAGCAAGCCGTCAAAAAGGGCAGCTCACGAAAGAGAGCTGCCCTTTTTTCTGTTTTCGCCGGCGCACGCAGTACGCTTGGCAGAATAGGAAACATGCCCGGTTGCGTTTTTTCGACTGAAATGATATAATTCCTCATTATGTTTTTTGGAAAGGGGACATCCCCAACATGCGTTTTTTCTCCTCCCTGGTGCGGCCTGACGAGTCCACGGGCTCGGTGATGCGCTGGATGCATCGCATCTGGGTCTTTTTCTGGCTCACGGCGCTCGGCGCGGGCATCGGCCTGCTCTCGCTCTATCTCACGGCGCACTCCTATGCCGCCATCGACGCGACCGCGCTTTTGCAGTCGTACTTCAAAATCCCGCTGCTCGTGGTGATGAATCTGCTTGCGCCGGTGCTGCTCGTCTACCTCGGCTTTTTTCTCTTCGCGCGGCCGTGGGCGGCGTACCTTCTCTCGGCGCTGCCGTTTCTCACGCTTGCGCTCGCAAGCTACTACAAGGTGCAGCTGCGCGGCGACCCGGTGCTGGCAAGCGACCTGCGCCTGCTGCGCACGGCGGGCGGCATCATGGACAAATATACCTTCGATATGACCGCGCCTGTGCTCGTTGTCATCGAGGGATTTTTGCTGCTGCTGGCGCTGTCGCTGCTGATGCTGCGCAGGGAGCGCATGAGTTCCCGGGCAAGGCTCGCGGGCATCATGGCGGCGCTCTCGCTTACGCTTGGCTGCTGCTTTGAGTACTACCCCAGCGCGGACATCTACAAGGCAACCGCCAACACCGATCTCATCACCCCCTGGTCGGCCGTCGAGGTCTACATTTCCCGCGGCACGACCTATCCCTTCCTTTTCAGCGTGCAGGATATGTTTCCCGACGCGCCGGAGGGCTACCGCGACAGCGACGCCTATCAGGCGCTCTCGCAGTATCGGGACGCCGACATTCCGGACGAACAGAAGGTCACAGTCGTCGGCATCATGCTCGAGGCGTTCTCCGACCTGACGGATTTTCCCGCGCTGGGCGAGCTTTCCTCGGTGCGCGGGGTCTATGAGCCGCTGCACGAGCTGGAAAAGCGCAGCGTTTCCGGCGACCTTCTCACCAACATTTTTGCCGGCGGCACAACGGACACCGAGTGGGGCTTCCTCACCGGTTACAGCGAGCATGAGGAGTTCCGCAGCGCAACGGATTCCTTTGTCCGCTATTTTAAGGCGCAGGGCTACGACGCGCTCTACCGCCACCCGGGCTATTCGTGGTTCTATAACCGCAGCAATGTGAACGAATACCTCGGCTTTGACGAGAGCGTGTTCAACGAATCGGGCTTTGCCGATCTCGTCTCCATCGACGAGGCGCTCTACGCGTCCGACGCCGTGCTGGTCGATTACCTCCTGAACGACATCGACACGCGCACCGAGGACGATGCCCCGCTCTTCCTCTTCTCCGTTTCGTATCAGAACCACGGCCCGTACCCCTCCGAGACCTATTGGGAGGAATACGTCACGCCGGAAAAAACCGGCTGGTCGATGGAGAGCTGCTGCGTGGTGAACAACTATCTGGCAGGTATCCGCAGCACGATCGAGCAGATGCTCCGCCTGACGCGCGAGCTGGACGCGCGCGACGAGCCTGTGGTGCTTGTGCTCTTCGGTGACCACAAGCCGTGGTTGGGCAACGGCAGCAGCGTGTATGCCGAACTGGGCGTGAGCCTTGACCTGTCCACGCAGGAGGGTTTCTACAACTATTTCTCCACCCCGTATCTGATCTATGCCAACAAGGCCGCCAAGGCGGCGCTCGGGCAGGACTTCACCGGCGAGGGCGGCGACATTTCCCCCTGCTTCCTGATGGAACGCCTCTTTGACGCCTGCGGCTGGACGGGCGACCGCTTTATGCAGCTTCAGCGCGCGACGAGCGCCGTCTCCCCGCTGATGCATGAGGACGGCTACCGCATGATAGACGGCATCATTACGACCGATGTGGAGGGCACGGCGGCGGACGTCTGCGAGCGCTACCTCTGCGCGCAGTATTACCGCGAACACCATTTCACCGCCGCGTCCTGATGAAAGGAGATCTTCTGATGAAAACGACCAGACTGAGTGCTCTTTTGCTTTCGCTTCTTCTGCTGCTTTCCGCCTGCGGGACAAAGCAGCAAGATGTGCCAAACCCAGACCCCGCGCCTGCCCCTGCGCCTGTTACGCCGCAGCCGGTGGAAAAAACGCCCGACGAGCGCATCGACGACATCATCGCAGACATGAGCCTTGAGGAAAAGGTCGGCCAGCTCTTCTTTGTCCGCTGCCCCGAAACGGGCGCTGCGGAGGACGTCGCTTCCTATCACCTCGGCGGCCTTCTGCTCTTCGGGCGGGATTATAAGGACGCAAACGGCGAATGGCTCACCGAGGACGACTTCACTTCCTCGCTCGCGTCGTATCAAGCTGCGGCGGCGATCCCGCTGTTCATCGGCAGCGACGAAGAGGGCGGCACCGTCACCCGCGCGAGCAGGAACCCCAACCTCTTCTCCGAACCTCTCCCCTCCCCGCAGGAGCTCTATGCCGCGGGCGGCCTCGACGGGCTGCTCGAACGAACGCTCAGCTACAACCAGAAGCTCAAAGCGTTCGGCGTCAACGTGAACTTCGCCCCCGTGTGCGATGTGTCGACGAATCCCGACAACTTCATCTACGCGCGCTCGTTTGGGCAGGACGCGCAGACGACCGCGGACTATATCTCAAGCGTCGTGCCCGTCTATGCGCAGTCCGGTATCGCCTGCGTCTTAAAGCACTTCCCCGGCTACGGCAACAACGCCGACACGCACACGGGCATCGCGCTCGACGCGCGCCCGTACACCACGTTTGAACAGTCCGACCTCGTCCCCTTTGAATCCGGCATCGCCGCGGGCGCGCCGTTCGTGCTCGTGAGCCACAACATCGTCGAGTGCATGGACGGCGCGTATCCCGCGTCCCTTTCGGCGAAGGTCCACACGCTGCTGCGCGACACGCTCGGCTTCACCGGCGTCATCGTGACGGACGATCTCGCGATGGATGCCGTCAAAGCCTACGCGCAGGACGGCAGCGCCGCCGTGCTGGCCATTCAGGCGGGCAACGACATGATCGTGACCACCGACTATCAGACGCAGATCCCGCAGGTGATCGCCGCCGTCAGAAGCGGCGAGATCGCCGAAAGCGAGATCGACGCGCACGTTTTCCGCGTGCTGCACGAAAAACAGGCGCTCGGCCTGATCGACTAAAGGAGCCTATCCAACATGCAAACCAGAAAACTCTACTATGAAGATCCCTTCCAGAAGGGCTTTGCCTCCACCGTTGTCTCCTGCGAGGAGGTCAAGGGCGGCTACGCCGTCGTGCTGGAGGAAACGGCCTTCTATCCCGAGGGCGGCGGCCAGCCCTGCGACGTCGGCACGCTGGGAAGCGCCAACGTTCTCGACGTGCGCGAGAAGGACGGCGTCATCATTCACCTCTGCAACCGGCCGCTCACCGCGGGGGCAAGTGTCTCCGGCAAGATCGACTGGGCGCGCCGCTTCGACCACATGCAGCAGCATTCGGGCGAACACATCTGCTCGGGTCTCATCTGCGCGCGCTTCCACTGCGACAATGTCGGCTTCCACATGGGCGCGGACACCGTGACCATCGACTTCAACGCCGATATTTCGTGGGAGGAACTGCTCGAGATCGAGCAGACGGCCAACCTCTACATCTACGAGGATCACCCCATCGACATTCAGTTCCACCGCGGCGCGGAGCTTGACAAGATCGACTACCGCAGCAAAAAGCCGCTCGAGGGCGATGTGCGCATCGTCGCTTTCCCCGGCGCGGACTGCTGCGCCTGCTGCGGCACACATGTGGCGCGCTCCGGCCAGGTGGGGCTTGTGAAGTTCCTCTCCGTGCAGAAGTTCCGCGACGGCGTTCGCATCGAGATGCTCGCAGGCCGCCGCGCGCACCGCTATCTCTCCGCGTGCTGGGAGCAGGACGTCCACGTCGCGCAGGCGCTGTCCGTCAAGCCCACCGCCAGCCTTGCCGGGGTGGAGCGCGTGCTCGCCGAGCTTTCCGCGCTCAAGCTGCGCTGCGCAAGGCTGGAGGAATCCGCCTTTGCCCAGACGGCCGCACAGTATGAAAGCAAGGGAAACGTGCTGCTTTTTGAAGAGGAAATGGGCGGCGACAGCCTGCGCAAGCTCTGCGACGCAGTGACGAAGACCTGTGCCGGGCGCTGCGCGGTCTTTGCCGGGGCGGACGGCGCTTACAAGTACGCCATCGGCCACACGGACGGCGATCTGCGCGAGCTGACCAAAGCGCTCAATGCGGCGCTTTCCGGGCGCGGCGGCGGCAAACCGAACTTTGTGCAGGGCAGCGTGAGCGCGTCGCGCGCCGAGATCGAAGCATTTTTCAACGCCTGACGCAGCAGGCGCAGAAATGACGACAAAAAAGGAGTCTCTCTTAGAAAGAGAGACTCCTTTTTGATTTGTACCGGAACGATCAGAAGCCGAAGCCGCCGAGGCCGAGACCGCTCGTGAGCGCGTTCATCTTGCCGTCCATCGCCTCTTCGGCCTGGCGCAGCGCCTCGTTCACCGCGGAGATGATGAGATCCTGGAGCATTTCCACGTCCTCGGGGTCGACCGCCTCGGGCTTGATGGTGATGTTCGTGACCTCTTTCTTGCCGCTCACTTCCGCGCTGACGACACCGCCGCCGACGCTTGCGGAGAAGGTCTTTTCCTCGACCTCCTGCTGCGCCTTCTGCATGTCCTCCTGCATCTTCATGATCTGCTGCTGCATCTGCTGCTGCTTGAGCATCTGGCCGCTGCCGTTGGAAAAGCCGCGGCGTGCGCTGTAACCCTTTGCCATAATTGTTGTCTCCTTTTTATTTTACTGTAAAATTGTCGAATTTACTGCCCATGCGCATGAGATCCTGCATCCTGTCGCGCTTTTTCGCGCCCGGACACTCGCCCACAAGGAAGCGGACGCGGATCTCCCTGCCGACGGCGCGAGAGGTGACTTCGCGCAGAACATCTGTCACGACCTGCTGATCGAGCATGGATTTCTGCACCTCGGTCGTGCAGTAGACGGTCAAAAGATCGTCCTTCATCGTGCCCTGCGCCATGCCGATGAAGGCGCGCTTGTCGGGCGTAAGGCGGTTTTTGTAGCTCTCCAGCAGCTCGAAGAAGAGCTCGCTGTCGCCGTCGCTGCCCGCCGGAGCGTCCTGCCCGGCCGCTGCGCTTGCAGGCGCTCTCTGCGCGGGCGCCGCGTCATCTTTCGGCACTTTTCGCACTGTCGCGGCAGTCTCCACCGGCTCGCCGTAGGGCGGGGGCGCGTCGTAATCGTCCGGCAGCGGCGGCTCGTCCCACGGAAGCGGCGCTTCCTCGGCAGGCTTTGCGCTCTCCACGCTCGCGGGCGCGGCCTTCTGCGGCATAGGGGAAGCCTTTGCCGCGGGAGCAGCTGCCGGCGCGCTCGGAGCATTCCTTGCCGCAAACTGTACGCCCGCGGCGATCTGCTCTTCCAGCCGCGCGATGCGCGCGCCGAGCGCAGCAAGATCGCCGGAAAGCGTTTCGTCGCAGAGCTTTAAAATGCACAGCTCCGCGTCCGTGCGGCGGTTGACGCTGAACTGGAGCTGCGCCGCCGTTTCCTGCAAGATCGTGCAGAGCTGAATGAAGCGCGCGCTCGTTCCCTGCGCGCGCAGAGAGTCAAGCGTGGAGGCGTCGTAAGCGCCGCTGAGCAGGCTCTCGCCGCCCTCGCCCGCCGTTGCGCTGATGAGCAGCTCACGCGAGAGGGTGGAAAGCTCGCCGAGCACTGCGCCGACGTCCTTGCCGCCGTCGTAGAGCCTGCCGAGCCGCGCGAGCGCGCCGCGCGCGTCGCGCGTCAAGATGAGGGACATGAGCTGCGCGGTCTGCACGTTTCCGGCAAGACCCAGCGCGTCGAGCACGGCGTTCGCGTCGATCGCGCCGCCCGCGGCCGCGCACTGGTCCAAAAGCGACAGCGCATCGCGCAGCGCCCCGTCAGAAAGGCGGGCTAAAAGCGCCGCGCCGTCGTCTTTGAGGTCGATATTCTCCTGCTGCGCGATGTAGTTGAGTCTTCCCACGATGTCCTTCGGCTGGATGCGGCGGAAGGAGAAGCGCTGGCAGCGCGAGAGAATGGTCGCGGGCACCTTGTGCAGCTCCGTCGTCGCCAGAATGAACATTAGATGCTCGGGCGGCTCCTCTAAGATCTTGAGCAGCGCGTTGAACGCGGGCGTTGAGAGCATGTGTACTTCGTCGACGATGTACACGCGCTTTTTCACCTGCGCGGGGGAGTAGATCGCCTCGTCGCGCAGCGCGCGCACGCTGTCTACGCCGTTGTTCGACGCCGCGTCCAGCTCTACCACGTCCAAAAATCGCCCGCTCTCGATGCCGAGGCAGCTTGGGCAGCGGTTGCAGGGGTTGCCGTTTTCCGGGTGCTCGCAGTTGACCGCGCGCGCGAGGATCTTCGCGCAGGTCGTCTTGCCTGTGCCGCGTGTGCCGGTGAAAAGATAGGCATGCGACAGCCGCCCCTCCGCCACCTGGCGCTGCAAGGTCTCGGTGATATGCTCCTGGCCGACCACGTCGGCAAAGGTTTTGGGACGCCACTTGCGGTAAAGCGCCTGATACATCCGCAGCCCTCCCTTTTCGATAAAAATACTCCTCCGTATACAGCTGCGGAACCGGCGTCCTTGCGGCACATGGATGGTCCCGCTTAATGCTGCTCGGTTCCCCGCCTGACATGGTTCGCAGGTACCCATTGCGCAAGACCGATTCCGCAGCTGTATGCGGAGGAGTTGTTGAACAAATGGTATTCTACTATATTTCAGAAAAAATATCAACAGAAAAATGAAAAAGGGGGTTCACAAATTGAAAAAAGTGTGTTATGATAATCCGCGCTGAGATATTTCAGTATCTTTTTGGGCCTGTAGCTCAGTTGGGAGAGCGTACGGTTCGCATCCGTAAGGTCGTGGGTTCGAATCCCTTCAGGTCCACCAAAAAGAAGAGCACTGCTTTGCAGTGCTCTTCTTTTTGGTATCCGTAGGACATTTCACAACACAGGGACAAATAAATTGCCCCTGTGCCAAGGTTTTCGCAAAGCGAAAACGCTTGTGACGCGCCACTTGTCGCGGTGATTGGTTTCGCCGCCGCAGGCGGCTCGACCCAAGGGTAATTCAAATGCTCGGGCGAAGTGAATTCGCCCTCCGCCAAGATTTTGCATCGCAAAATGCTTGCACGGCGTAAAATCGCCGCCCCCTGCCCTCACATGAAGTTTGCAAAGATCGACGCGCCGATGACCGTAAGGAGTCCCGCAACGACGATCGACAGGCCGCTCATTGCGCCCTCGACCTCGCCAAGCTCGATGGCTTTGGCCGTACCCAGCGCGTGCGCGGCCGAGCCGATGCTGACGCCCTTCGCAATGGGGTCGGTGATATGAAAGAGCCTGCACACCGCCACGGCGGTCACATTGCCGAAAATGCCCGTGATGATGATCATGGCGACCGTCAAGGTCACATAGCCGCCGAGCTCTTCCGAAACGCCCATGCCGATGGCCGTGGTGATGGACTTGGGGAGCAGCGTCACATATTCCTCGTGCGAAAGGTGAAAGAGCCTGCTCATCACAAGCACGCTGCAAAGCGTGGTGACAACACCCGCAAAAATACCGGCAAAGATGGCCTTGTAGTTCTGCCGGAGGAGCGCGAGCTTTTCATAGAGCGGCACGGCAAGGCAGACGGTTGCGGGTGTCAAAAGATAGCTGAGGTACTTTGCGCCCTCGTAATATACGTCATAGTCGATGCGCGCGGTCACAAGCAGCGCGATGGTCACGGCGACGGAGATGAACAGCGGGTTGCAGAGCGCAAGCCTGCACTTTTTTTGCAGCAGCGCGCCGAGTCCGTAGGAAACAAGGCTCACCGAAACGCCGAAAAAGACGGACTGTTCAAAAAATGTCATTTCCTGTCCTCCTCTTTTCCGTTTCTTTTCAGCACACCCTGCGTCACAAGGCCGGACACCGCCATCACGGCAACCGTCGTCACCACGGCGATGACGAGATAGGCAAGGAGATTCTCTTTGATGACGCTCCACGAAGCCATCAGTCCCACGGCGGCGGGAATGAACATCAGGGGCATGATCTCGATGAGAAAGCAGGCCGTGTCGCGCACGGCGTCAAGCTTGATGATCCCCGTCAGCAGGCAGACAAGCATCAGCACAAGGCCGTAAATGCTCGCCGGCACAGGCAGCGGCAAAAGATAATTGAGCAGCTCTCCTGCAAAGGAAACCAGCAGGATCATGGCAAATTGTTTGACGTATTTCATCGTATTTCCCTTCTTTGCATGATACCGTCTCATTGTACGGCGGCAAAAAAGGGCTGTCAATCGACAAAGGGGCGGAATCTCCGCCCCTTTGCCCTTATAAAAGTGGAATATTTTCAAAAAGAATGTCGAGCAGCTTGTCGCCGTGCGGGACGTCGGGGCCGTTCATGCCGTTTTCTTCGGTGTAGGTCACACCGCGCTTCGTATCCACGCGGCTGTCATACAGAATAAACGGGACCGGCGAGCCCTCGTGCTGCTTCGTGCGCACGAACGTTCTGTGGTCGCTGATGATGAGAAGGCGATATTCCATCTTCGCCTCGTCCATCTTCCCGAGCAGCGGCGTGATGAGGCGGCTGTCGAGCCATTCGATGGCCTGGATCTTATTCTTGAGGTCGCCCGCGTGCGCGCACTCGTCCGGCGCTTCCAGATGCACGAGCACAAAATCGTGGGAGTTGACCATCTCCCACGCGGCTTCGACCTTGCCCTCGATGTTGGTGTCGATCTCACCGTTCGCGCCCTCAACATCGACCATGTCAAGGCCGCACATCGCGCCGAGCCCCTTGACCACGGGCACCGCCGCAACGACCGCGCCGCTCTTGCCGTAGCGCTCCTGAAGGCTCGGCAGCTTTGCCGCCTTGCCCTCCGCCCAGAGCCAGATGCCGTTGGCGGGGAGCTTGCCCTCTTTTCTGCGGCGCTCGTTGATAGGTGCGTGCTCGAGCGCCTTGTTGGCAAGGCGCATCAGCGTGAGATACGGCTCGGCCTTTGCCTCGTTGCCGCGGGGGAACACCTGCTTGCATGGGCCCTTGACGCCCTCCCAGTTGGTCTCAAAGTACAGGCCCTCAAAGTCACCGTGATGGTGGATCAGGATCTGGCGGAACGTCGGCGTTTCGCGCAGCTCCATGTCGTACTTTTTGAGCGCGGCGGCAAAGTCGGGGTCTGCCTTGAGCGTGCGCACGACCTCGAGCGCGTCCTCGCCCTCGATGCAGCCGGCGTTGAAGGACACAAAGCCCTTTTCGTCCAGCGGCCCGTCGCCGTCCTCCATCGTCAGCAGGTTGCAGCGGAACACCGCGTCAGTCGGCTCGACCGCAAAGCCGAGGGCGGCGGCCTCCATCGGGCCGCGGCCGTGGAAATGCTTGCTCGGGTCACAGCCAAGGATCGACAGATGCGCAATGTCGCTGCCGACGGAGAAGCCCGGCGGGCAGTTCTGCGCGTGACCGACGACGCCCTGCCGCGCCAGACGGTTGATGGTAGGAATATCGGCAACCTCCAGCGGAGACTTGCCGCCCAGCTGCGGCATGCGCTCATCAGCCATGCCGTCGCCAACAATGATCAGATACTTCATAATGTGCTTTGATCCTCGCTTTCTATGGATTGGTATTGTCAAAAAACGGTGCCCGCTCCGCCGCGCAGCGGACAAAGCGGCCTTTCGTTTTTATTCGCTCGCTTTTTTCAGATCGAGAGTTTTCTCATACGCGGCGATCACCGCGTCGAACACGACGCCTCGCATGCCGCCCTCCTCCAGGGTGCGCACCCCCTGAATGGTCGAGCCGCCGGGAGAACAGACACGGTCTTTGAGACTGCCGGGGTGCTCGTTCGTTTCAAGCACCATCTTCGCCGTGCCGAGCATCATCTGCGCGGCATACTGCACCGCCGCTGCGCGCGGCAGTCCGCACGCCACGCCGCCGTCGGCCATCGCCTCGAGAAACATGGCGGCAAAGGCCGGACCGCAGCCCGCCACCGCAGAGCCTGCGTCCTGCAATTTCTCTTCGAGCGGGAAGAGCCTGCCCGCGGGCTGCATATAGCGGAGGAATGCCTCGAGCTGTGCCTTTTCGCAGTTTTCGCTGCACGCGTAGAAGATCACGCCCTCGCCCACGGCGGCAGGCATATTCGGCATGATGCGGATCACCGGATAGTCCCCGCCGGCAAGCTCCTGAATGCGCGCAATGGTCACCCCCGCCGCCATGCTCACGAGCACGGGGGCGCTGCCGCGCTCTTTGAGCGCGGGGGCGATGCCCGTAAGCATGTCCGCCATCATCTGCGGCTTCACGCCGAGGAAAATGTGGTCTGCCTCTTCTGCGATCATCTTGTTGCCGCTCACCGCCGCACCGATGCGCGCGGCAAGCGCCTCCGCCTTTGCTCTGGTGCGGTTGGCAAGCAGCACCTGCGCTTCGCCGCTTTTCGCGGCGGCGCTCGCCAGTGCGCCGCCCATATTGCCTGTGCCGATAAAACCGATCTTCATGTTGCATTCCCTCTTTTTGCTTCCACCGGTGGTCAAATGACTTTCACCGGTGTAATTTTTTCCCCTATTGTAATACACTCTTGCCCAACAGTCGAGAAAAATTTTTGCAGATTCGTCATTTTTTTTGCAGTGTGTGCCTTTTCTCCCTTTGTTTCCGGCGGGCGGCAGCAAAATTCAAGTCAAAAATCGCCGCAACGCACGTGCCAAAAAGCGCTTGCGGGCTGCAAATTAATAAAAAAGGAGAGGCCGGTAAAAAACCGGTCTCTCTTTGAAGTTATAAGAGCATCGTGACCCCGTTTTCCTCGATCCCGATCTCAACGACCGGCGCGCCGGGGTCATATTCGCCGTCGAGCGTCCAGGGAATGTCCTCGGCCGTTTCCGCCGTGACATGCCTGACATGGCGGAAGATCAGCCCCTCGGAGTCGTAATAATTCTTGTTGACAAGTGCAAGAATGAGCGCCTGCATCGCAGCGGGCGTCCGCGGCACGGGCACGAGCAGCATCTCGAACTTTCCGTCGTCAAACGACACCTCGTCGGGCGAGAGCTTCATCAGTCCCGCGATCGACGTTGAATTGCTGATCGCGCCGAACAGGTATTCCCCGTCGAACACCTCCCCGTCCGCCGTGATCTTCATGCGGTAGGGGCAGAGCGTGTCGAGATTCTTCACGCCCTCGAGCAGATACGCAAAGTGCCCGAACATATTTTTGATGTCCTGCGGCACGGTGTAGGTCGTCTTTGTAAACGCGCCGAACGAGGCAACATAGATGAAGTTCCGCTCGCCGAACTTTCCCACGTCCAGCGATCGCGGCTGCATGCGCATGGCGGAGGTGGCCGCCTCGGCGGGGCTTGCGGAAATATTCAGGCTTGCGGCAAAGTCGTTCGTGCTGCCGCCGGGCAGATAGCTCAGCATCGGGCGATACTGCGGCGGAATGCGCATCACACCGTTCACCGTTTCGTTCAGCGTACCGTCGCCGCCGTGGCAGACAACGACGTCGAATTCCGGCCCGAGCGATTCGGCGAGCTCCGTCGCTTCTCCGCGGTGCGTGGTCTTTCGCACGGAGATGAGATAGCCCGCCTCAGAGTAGATCGCGGCGGCGGCGAACAGCGGTGCGAGGGATTTGGTCTTTCCCGCGCGGGGATTGACGATAAAGAGCAGCTTTTTGTCGTCCATGGGTTCCTCCTCGTTTGCTCTTCACAGCATCAGACCGGCAAAGCACCCTGCGCCCTGTCGGTCAAAATCACCCTCTGCCAAAAAAGTCAAGTTCTGTTCATCTTCATTAACAGAGAGTAAAGATTATCATAACACACGAAATGAGCGGTTGCAATTCCCGGCAAAAAATAGTAAGCTGTTTTTGGTATCTTTTTAGCAGTCACTTAACGCCTTTTGCCCAAAAAAAGGGGGAGCCCATGAAGCAGAACAAAACCTATCTTCACCTCGGCGTAACGCTGATCGTCTCGGCCTGCGCGGTGCTGATGTTTTACGACACGTTTTTCCAGTCCCGCGTGCTGCTGGACTTTTTCGACAAGCTGATGCAAGTGCTCTCGCCGGTCATTTACGGTCTGGCGTTCGCCTATCTGCTTGCGCCCATCGTGGACTTCTTCGACCGGCTCATCGAAAAGGCCGCGCCGAAGGCAAAATCCTCGGTCATTCGCGGTCTGAGCATTCTCATCACGTGGCTTTGCGTCATCGCAATGGTCTACCTGATGTTCAGTATCCTCATTCCCGAGCTGGTCGACAGCGTAAAGACCCTTGCCGCCAACTTTGAGACCTACTATAAAACCGTATACAACTGGGTCACGGCGCTGATGGAAAACGAGGATCTCTTCTCCGACGAGGTGCTTTCCGATCAGGTGCTCTCCGCGCTCAACGGCTACTATGACAAGCTTGTCAAGTGGATCACGGACACCGTCATTCCGCAGGCGCAGGTCGCCATCGTCGCCGTGACGGGCGGCATCTGGAGCGTCATCATCTTCCTCAAGAATTTGCTCATCGGCATGATGATCTCGGTGTATCTGCTCGCGCGCAAGGAAAGCTTTGCCAAGCAGTCGAAAAAGCTGCTGTACGCTCTCCTTCCCGAAGTGCCCTACCGCCGCACGCTGCGCGCCGTGGCGGAGGCCGACCGTATTTTCAGCGGCTTTGTGCGCGGAAAGCTGCTCGATTCGCTCATCATCGGCATCATCTGCTTCTTCTGCTGCTCGCTGCTCAAGTTCCCCTATACGCCCATCATTTCGGTCTTTGTGGGCGTGACGAACATTATCCCCATCTTCGGCCCCTTCCTCGGCGCCGTTCCGAGCGCCTTCCTCATCCTACTCGTCAGCCCGCGCCAGTGCCTGTACTTTATCCTCTTCATCATCGCGCTCCAGCAGTTTGACGGCAATATCTTGGGCCCCAAGATCCTTGGCAAATCCACCGGCATTTCGAGCTTCTGGGTCATCGTGGCCATCGTGGTCGGCGGCGGCTTCGGCGGGGTGCTCGGCATGTTCCTCGGCGTTCCGATCTTCGCGTGCATCAGCTCGCTTGTGAACTGGTTCACGAACCGCAGCCTCACGAAAAAGGGCGTGACGGACGATGCGCTCTTCGATCCCGCGCCGATCCCGCCCGCTGACGAAAAAAAGGACTGATTCCCGCATGAAAGCATTTTACCGCGAAAATAAGGGACTGCACCGCTGGCTTTTTGCCTGCGGCGCAGTCCTTGTGCTTTTTTCCCTCCTGCGCGAAAGCCGCGCGGCGATGAACGCGCTGGTCTACGGCGTCACGCTGCCCCTTGAGCAGCTCTTCGGCCGCGCGTGCGCGGCGCTGCCGTTCTCGGTCGCGGAGCTTTTGTACGTGCTCGCGGCGCTCACGGCGGTCGTACTGCTCGTGCTGATGGTGCGCTATCTGGTCAGATCGCGCAAAAAAGGGCGCGCCGCGTATCGCTGCGCGCTCTTTGTGCTCGACGTATTCCTCACGGTCTGCGCTGCGTTTTCGCTGCTCTGGGGCGCGAACTACTACGCGGACGATTTCTGCGACAAAAGCGGTCTTTCGCCCGCGCCTGTCGCCTACGAGAACCTGCTGCACGTCACGCGCTATTTTGCAAACCGCCTCTCGCTTGCCTCAGGGCAGGTCGCGCGCGACGAAAACGGCCTCTTCGCCGCCGACCGGCAGGAGATCCTTGCCTATGCCGATTCGGTCTACGACTGCCTGTATGAAGAATTTCCCTTTCTCGACCTGCCCGATCATGCGCCCAAGGGCATTTTCTGCTCGAAGATCATGAGCGCGATGAACTTCACTGGCTTCTACTTCCCATTTACGGGCGAGTCGAACGTCAACATGGACTCCCCCGCGATGCTGCTCGCCTCGACCTGCGCGCACGAGCTTGCTCATCAGCGCGGCATCGCCTCCGAGCAGCAGTGCAACTTTCTCGCCGTTCTCGCCTGCACGCGCTGTGACGACGCAAATTATCATTACGCCGGCTGGCTGCTCGGCTACATTCACCTCTCCAACGCCCTCTACCGCGCCGACCGCGAGGCGTGGCAGGAGGTGCGCGACAGCCTTCCCGCCGACGTCCTCGCCGATCTTTCCTGCAACAGCGCCTACTGGTCGCGCTACCGCGGGCTGACCGCGCGCTTCACTCAGTCGCTCAACGACAAAATGATCCGATCCTACGGCGACACCCTCGGCACGCAGAGCTACGGCGCGGTCGTCGACCTGCTCGTTGGCTACTACGCCTGAGCGGCGGAAAGCCGCGCGCTTTTTCGGCGCTTTGCGCTTGTTCTTTCTTCCCCCTTGTGTTACAATGCAAGCAACAATCTTGATCGCAGGAGGCCTTTTTTATGCTGTCTATTGATATCTCCCATGCCGCTTCGTTTCTTCCCCTTCCCTATCAAGCGGCGCTGCGCCCGCGTCTGGAGCGCGCGGCGAACTGGTTGCAGCAGGGCGGCGGAAAGGGCTCTGACTTCATCGGTTGGGTCAAGCTGCCGCGCGACTACGACCGCGAAGAGTATGCGCGCATTCTTGCCGCGGCCAAGACCATTCAGGCCGACTCCAAGGCGCTCGTCGTCATTGGCATCGGCGGCAGCTATCTCGGCGCGCGCGGCGTGATCGAGTGCCTTTGCTCGCCGAACTACAACCTGAAGAAGAAGTCCACGCCGAACATCTACTTCATCGGCAACGGCCTCTCTTCCGACGCGCTTGCCGAGGTGATGGAGCTCATCGGCGACGATGATTTTTCCGTCAACGTCATCTCCAAGTCCGGCACGACGACCGAGCCTGCCGTTGCCTTCCGCTTCTTCCGCGAAAAGCTCGAGCAGAAATACGGCAAGGAAGGCGCGGCAAAGCGCATCTACGCCACGACCGACGCGCACAAGGGCGCTTTGAAGAGCCTTGCCGATCAGGAAGGATATGAAACCTTCATCGTGCCCGACAACATCGGCGGGCGCTACAGCGTGCTCACGGCCGTGGGTCTCCTTCCCATCGCCGTTGCCGGCGTTGACCTTGCTGAGCTGATGGGCGGCGCGCAGGAGATGATGGCGCTCTGCGCGCGCAGCGATTACAGCAACCCCGCCTGGCAGTACGCCGCCATGCGCCACGAGCTTTACCGTCAGGGCAAGAAGGTGGAGCTGCTCGCCTGCTTCGAGCCTGCGTTCCGCTTCATGGCAGAGTGGTGGAAGCAGCTCTACGGCGAGAGCGAGGGCAAGGAGGAAAAGGGTCTCTTCCCCGCAAGCGTCGACTTTACCGCAGACCTGCACTCCATGGGCCAGTACATTCAGCAGGGCGAGCGCATGCTGATGGAGACCGTCGTGCGCTTTGCGCCCGCGGAAAACCAGATGCGCGTCCCCTTTGACGAATCGAACGGCGACGGGCTCAACTTCCTCGCCGGCAAGACGATGGACTTCATCAACCGTCAGGCGATGGACGGAACGCTCCTTGCCCATGTGGAGGGCGGCGTGCCGAACATCATTCTCAACCTCGGCGAAAACAACGCGCGCACCATGGGTCAGCTCATCTACTTCTTTGAATACGCCTGCGGCCTGAGCGGATACCTGCTCGGCGTGAACCCCTTCGACCAGCCGGGCGTGGAGGCCTACAAAAAGAACATGTTCGCCCTGCTCGGCAAGCCCGGATACGAGGAGATGGGCGAGGAGCTGAGAGCGCGCCTGCACTAAAATATTTGAATAAACCTGAAACTTTCCATTCAGCATTGCAAATTTGTTTCATTTATGCTATGCTGATGCCATCAGGAACCATACCCCGCGCAAAAGAGGCGGGGAGCTATTGAAAGGAGTGAATTCTATGGTCAGACTCATCATGGGTGAAAAGGGCACCGGTAAGACCAAGAAGCTGATCGAAATGATCAATACCACTGCGCAGGAGGATAACGGCAGCGTCGTCTGCGTCGAGGCAAAGTCTACCATGACCTTTGACCTGCACTATCACGTTCGTCTGATCTCTGCCTACGAGTACGACCTGTCCAACTACGAGGCCCTGCGCGGCTTCCTGTTCGGCCTGTACGCGGGCAATTACGATATTACCCATATCTTCATCGACAACCTCTTCAAGATCACCGGCGGCGAGTGCAACCAGGCGGCCGACGATTTCCTGAACGAGCTGGATCGCTTCAGCAACGCCACCGGCGTCAAGTTCACCATCTCCGTCTCCGGCGACCCCGCTCTCGCCACCGACGGCATGCAGAAGTATCTGTAAATCGGTTTTGACAAACGTAGCATAAAAGGGGGCATTCTCTCGCGTGAGAGAATGCCCCCTTTTTATCCCCCAAGAGAACGGCAGGGGCGTTTCGA
>OGKS01000023.1_pt1 | contig 69383 bp, 56 predicted proteins | sample 1572491 | NCBI WGS metagenome assembly OGKS01 (sample SAMEA2582153, study PRJEB24529) | metagenome | biome: Human gut stool | place: China | collected 2011
GCCGTGCAGATTCAATGGCTTTGCCTGAAAAATATAGGGCGGCATCCATATCCTTACGTATTATCTTGTCTGTATACAATATTGTATATACTGTAACAAATTGGCTTAGCCAGTTAATGTCATTCTTTACATTTACAAGAGCCATGTCCAGACATTCTTTTGAATATCTGTCTGTTTGGGCTGAATCCCCCTTTTTAACACTGTTCATCAGTTTTATCAGTGCAAGCCTGAATTTGGATGCAGCAGGATCATTGCGGTCGTAGTTAGCAGCTTGTTCTGCCAACTGCTCCATAGCTCCATCTATGTCTATCGGTGGATAAATTGAAATAAAATCATGTGGAAAAAGAGTCGGGAACTTATTGAAATACTCAAATCCTTTTATGTCTGCTATGCCCCAAATCATCTGTTTATGGAATGGTAGTGATAGAGCTTGTCTGAACCATTCCTTACAAGACTCATTGTCTGATACTTCTCCTACGTCGAAAATAAAACTGCACTTTACATTTATATCACCGACAAGAATTTCAGTCAACCTGTTAAAGTTGCTGACTGCCAGCATAGCTTGATTTTCTTTATCTTCTATGTTGTAATCTGGTTTCCATTCAATATGTTCGAAGACAATATTTCCCGGCTTCTTTGATTCATTCCAAAGTATAATTTGCGTCTCTACATATTCAAGGAGCTCTTTAGAAAAAGTAGCAGGGTTAAAAAAAGGGCATTCCAAAACGAATACCATATCTTCTTCATCACTGTCTATAGCCAGCATATAGTCATAAAAAGCCTTGATCATAATTTCATCCCCAGGATTAATTACGATGCGCACCATTTTCACCGGATTTCTTATGGCTTCTTCCCACATGCTAAGCATGTTGTCTGCTATATGTTGTATGGAATTGCTCATTGTCAATTAAGTTTAATGATTGAACCCGTAACGGCTGTTGTACCTGATGAATCAACTGTGGTTGAAGTGCCACCTGAAATCATAGCACTACCTTCAGCAGTAGCGGTTACATCAGTGCCATTAATATTATATTCATTGACAGCAGTACTGTCTATGCTATCTGCCTGCTGTGATATATTATTTGCCGCATTTTCTGATATATTATTTTGTGCATTGGAGGTAATGTTACCGTCACAGTCCAATATTATCATAGTTTCTCCAACGCATAATTTAATACTTTTGGAAGCTGAAACGACTATATTCCCGTCTCCGTCTGCGCTATAGCTATTCCCGGATTTATCTTTCATCGTAACACTGCCTTTATCATCATCAATGGTAATAGTACATCCGCTTCTAGTGGTCAGACTTTTTTTCTTGTTTCCACTGCCACCACCTGTGCCTGTAATTCCATTGAACAGACTTCCAAACACGAAAGGTCTGTTGGGATCACCATAACGGAAACCCACAAGCACAATATCGTCTTTTTCTGGAATAAAAACTAATCCACGGTTTTTGGAAACGGCATCACTACTTCCGGCATCAGGGGTCATGACACGTATCCATGAGGTCTTCATGTTTCCAGATTGCCAGTTCATCTTTACCTGCACGCGCCCTTGCCCTTTGGGGTCTTCATTGTCTATTACCACCGCCTGTTGTGTTTGAGCCACTGGTAGAGGAACATTAGGAACAGGAAGACAATTAACAGAAGAACTTACAGCCGAAAATTGATTGCGGTAATTATTACCAGATTCAATAGTATGTGTTATTTCTGTTACAACATATGAACCTAAAAGTTTCTCTACACACTCTGATTTATAGACATGAATAGAGGTTTGTATAGATACCACACTTCCTAAATCAATGCAAGTGTTATCAGTCTCACAATTAATATAATGAGATGCAGCACTATCACTCTGTTGTTTCCTTTGTAAATAGTATTTTAACTCACTCGCATTGGTTATTCTCATTTCTGAATATTGAACAGAAGGGGATTTAAACATTTTCATTGACGAACCAAAAACTGATTGTCCTAAAGAGTTAAGACCTTGTGGTACATTCGGACTAGTACTATCATACATTTGAGCTACCTTTGAATTATATGATTGCACTTTTAATGGTCGTGCTATGGCCTGAATATTCATATCCATGCTGAAAATATCGCGATTATAAGTCAATGGTATTGCAGAAGGTAATTGGGGCTTTCCAAACACTAATTGGCGTCCATCATAATAGAACCATTCATGATACTGTCGTGCCAAGCGGCGAAGGAAGTCAAAATCACTTTCCATGTATTGGGATTCGTACTCTATAGGATCTTTATATTCGGGATTTACTAACACACTTAATCCTACTTTATCACAAATTTCTTTCACAATATCAGCCAGTGTCTTATTCAACCATGAAGCACAATGCAAATCTGATTCAAGTAAGAAAGTCATGGAATAACCAGAAGCAATGAGGCATCCATAATTACCACTACTTCGTTTGAGAGATACTTGTGTTACAATTCCTATAAATTGCTTATTTCCGAAATTTATTTCCACTTTTTCTCCTACCCAGTCTTTACTGCGCTCTAGTGTGTGGGTATCATATAATTCACCAGTCTCTATATCAAGAACCAGTTCAAAATAGTGATGGTCGTTTATTGTCTGTTTTAATAAGACCTTTTGATATGAGGAGAGTAGCCCCCCAGCTATACTTACGATTATATTCTTCTGTTCCAGCATGGCAATAAATATTTTATAATAATAGTTTTATTGGGGGGAAGAAAGAGAAGAAAATAAAACCATTCTCCCAAAGTTAAAGAATAAGAATAATAAAGCCAAATATTATAGATGTTTTTTAGATTATCATGCTTAAAAACATAAGAGAATGCTTCCTATACAAAAATATCTCTTCATAATAAAAACATATTTTATTATTGTAAATTTGTTTCTATTTTGTTACTTATAGAAAGTATTATTAAATATAATTCATTGATTTATATATATCTATAAAATAATACAAGGTATGAGCCTAATACCCCGACCTCCTAACGTTGTCGGGAGGGCTGACCAGATAAACAGCAAGCTGGGTCAGAAATGCTCGTCTCTGAGACGTTGTTTAGCCGACTGAAAAAAGGCTTTGAAGATGGTATCATAATAACATTTGAATATGAGTAAAGCAGGAAAACAAGTCATGGACATCAAGACCTCCAAGGGACTTGCACAGTCAAGCAACGAGGAGCTGAGGGCATGGACGGACAAGGGATGGGAGCAGGCTATGCGTGAGGGAAACTACGACAGAAGCCGCGAACATCTCAACTTCGAGATCCAGAGGGGGGGCATCGTGACCCCAATAGACAAGAGCCGTCCGTTGACAAGACGTATGGCAGAAAATCTTTCCTCACGTGGCATCAAAGACCCCAACGAGGGACTGGATGAACCACGCTACCGAACAGTGGTCAACTTCATCTTCGGTGGCTCTACAGAACGTATGCGTGAGTTAGCCTTTGGCAACCAAGAGGTGGATTTCGAGAGTAAGAAGGGCAATGAGCATATCCGCAGAATGCCGGAGATAGAAGAATGGGCAAAGGACATCTATCGTTTCGTGGCTGACAAATATGGTGAAGAAAACATCATATCGTTCATTGTCCACTGTGACGAGAAAAACCCTCATGTGCATTGTGCGCTTCTTCCTATTGATGAGGAAAAGAAGTTCGCATTCAAGAAAATCTTCCATGGTCAGAACCGTGTTGATTTCAAGAACTACATGCTTGCCCTGCATGATGAGCTGGCCAAGGTGAACGAGAAATGGGGTCTTACAAGAGGGGTGTCGATAACAGAGACTGGTGCCAGACACCGCTCGACGGAAGAGTACCGGCGATGGCTCGCCAACGAATGTGTGACACTCGAAGCTCAGATGGATAACACCCGAAGGGCTCTTAAAGACCTCAATGTCGAACTGGCTATTGCCCAGAAAAAACAGAAGTCCTTCACCTCTATGATAGAGAATCTGAAGGCAGAGAAGGAAAGGCTGGAGGATGAGCTCCGACCGTTACGTGAACTGCAAGCCAACAGCGATAGCATCAGTGCGGGGATTGCCCGTAAGATTCAGCACCTGGAGCAGCAGAAGGCTTTGGTTGAGACGAAACTGGCAGACAAAGAGAAGAAACTCGATGAGACTAACCAGTTGCTTGACACTCTCCGCAAGGATAAGGCGGAGATAGAGCAGCAGGCAAGTGAACTGGAAGAGAAAGCCAACAGGTCTGAACTTTCATGGGCTCACAATATGAGCTATCATCTGAATGGTGTCATCCTTGATACGATGGCACAGGAGTTCACTTCGCGTTTCCCCAAACTGCCAGATGATGTCAAGCTCGACTTCGACGGTACATTGCTCATGCAGCTGGCAGAGGAAGGGAACCATGTAGTAAAGGTTGCGCTCAATCTGGTATGTGGCTTCATCGATGATGCTACAACCATCGCTCAGACTCATGGTGGCGGTGGAGGTGGTCCCAGTTCCGGCTGGGGACAACGTCCCGATGAAGATGACCGTGAGTGGGCACGCCGATGCCTGGCCATGGCTCGTAAGATGTGCAAGCCTTCTGTCAGCAGAAAAAAGAAAATGTGACATCAGCTCGTTTGTTTACACCTCGTATTAACAATTAAATCCATAACACAAAATGAGAAAGAAAATTCTTATCATATCTATGTCCTGCCTTGCAGCAATGACGATAAAGGCAGAACCTGTCCATCAGTATGAGGACAGTATCATTCATCAGAAAACGTTCAGTCAGGAGCCTATGCTCTTGTCTGGCAATCCTACATATCTCAAGAATGTAAGCGAAGCAGCCAACTGGGGTAGAAATTGGTTCATTGAAGTAAAGGGCGGGGCTTCTGCTTTTCTTGGGTCGCCCATCGGTTGTGGGGATGTGTTCGACAGAGTGAAGCCTGCATTGCAGGTGGGACTCGGCAAGTGGTTCACACCCGCAATCGGTGGACGTATAGGATTCCAAGGACTGTCATTCAAGAATGCTGAGTTCAAAAGCATGAAATATCAGTTCATTCACGCTGACTTCATGTATAACCTGGCATCTGGCATACGCTGTAACGAGAATGGAATACCTCTTTGGGATGTGATACCATATCTTGGAGTTGGTATGATACACAACTCTGACTGGTCGGGCTCTTGTACTTGCAAAGGAGGTTCAAGTGGCAGCCATCCGTTCGCCTTCTCATACGGCATCGAGGCACGATACCGCCTCAATGACCGTCTTCATCTCGTTGCAGGGATAAGCGGAATGACAACAGCCAAGAACTTTGATGACATCGGTACTTCAACAAAATTCGGGGACCACATGCTTACCGTTTCAGCAGGCCTGTCCTTTACCATCGGCAAGACTGGATGGAAGCGTGTCATTGACGCTGCTCCCTATATAGAGGAGAATGTATATCTGAGAGACTATATCGACCACATGAAAATGGAGAATGCCCGTCTTCAAAAACGACTGGCTGGAGAAGATGATGTCAAAACCATCTATCCGAAAAACAGCTACAGCGGCCTCAATTCTCTCCGTGCCCGTCTCTCCATGTCTGGCTCTTCAAACTTACAGGACAGCAACATGGACTCTGAGGATTGGAAAGCGGATGGCAATGGCAAGAATGCGGGATTGACAGATGAAGATGGTCACACTAACCAGATAAGAATAGGTCTGGGCACACCTGTGTATTTCTTCTTTCAAATCAACTCGGACAAACTCGTTGACGATTCTCAAATGGTCAATCTCGATGAGATTGCGCGTATCGCAAAGGATGAGAATCTGAAAGTGTCAATATCAGGTGCAGCAGACAGTGCTACAGGTACTCAGTCAGGAAACCAGGAACTCGGCCAACGACGTGCCAACTATATTGCCAAGTCTCTCGTGGAACGTGGTATAAAAGACTCCCAGATACAGATTAAGAATTATGGTGGTATAGACAAGTACGAAGCGAATGAAGCCAACCGATTCACAATCGTGATTTTGTACAAGTAGTCCTATGCTTGAAGCAGGCGTTCAGTAGTGTGTTAATGAATACATGTACACACTTATACATGTGTACATATTCACTGACAATGCCTGTTCCATGAATATAGAACGCACTAATAACTTTTTTTTCATCATAACAGGGTGCTTGCTCGTGATGAGTAGGCACTCTTTTTATATGGTGACAACGTGAGCATAAATAAAAGTCAAGTATTTCAGAAGATAATCAAAGGCGAAAAATCAATGCATAACAGCCTTGTTATTATGTATTGTGAATAGATACTGGTCTGTCATATGTTAATGACCGTATACGTTACTGGTCATCAACAATTGCGGGGAACAAACGATTTGCTTATTATCTGAGCGCATCTTCTACTGTAGAGCCATCCAGGGATAGTTGGACGACTATCCGTTGCTTCGGTATGAACCTTCGTGGTGTATGTGTCAAATAGTTCTATACAATAATTTATAAATTTAGGGCATTGCATAAGGATGTAATACCCTAAATTGTAATTCGTTTCCTAACATACATATTTTAAAGACTAAGTTGGATGTGAAACTCTTGTTGTTAATCATCTTGCTTTGTATAAACAAATAAGTTTCCTTTCCGACAGATTACGTATTGATCATCAAGACAAGAACCATTTGAAAAACAAATACCTTCATGTGTTAATATTCCAAAAGCATCGTGTGCATGACCAAACAGATGATACTTAGGCTTAACCTGAAAAACATGATTCCTTAACGGTGCATTGCCCCAATGGGTTCCTGACGATTCATCAAGGATCATTACAGGTGGCTCATGGGTAACAAGAACGTCTATTCCGTCAGGAATGAGTTCTTCCGAATGATTGTATGCCAACCCGAAGAATTTAATCCCCTCTATTTCACAACCTCTATCCTGGAGGAAGTGAATGTTTTCGGGAAGGTCTTCTATACCTTCTGCATCCCATAGACAAAGGTCATGGTTGCCAGTGACGAAAATCTTGTGCATGTGAGGCAATTCTAAGAACCAGTTCAGGAAGTCTAGAGTTTCTTCTTCAGTACCTTGCTCCGTGAAGTCGCCACAATGGATGATAATATCTGCTTCTGGAAGGTTGGTCAGTTCATTATGTCTATTGTGAGTATCTGAGATTTGAAGCAACCTGATAGGCTTTTCATTGATTGTAACTTTGTACAGGACTTCGCCCAACGCTTCTTTAAGCTGTTGATTATTGAGGTAATGATCATAGTCTTCGTCCCAATTCCTTCGGGATGTAACCGATACAACTCTGTTTCCCTGTGTCAATAGGACCGCAAAGAATGACATGCCATAGTTGTCATAAGGATAACCTTCACCAAAAGCTAACTTTCCATAATCTTCTGCATCGTCACGCTTGCAGAAGATGAAATGGCAGGTTCCTTGGTGGCTTTCCTCATAGAAAACCTCTTCTGACTGGAAGATGCACCAGGTTGGAGCATAATGCTCATACTGTTTTGCGGTTTGAAAGCTATCAATAGAAATAATCTCGTATGAGTGCTTCCCATCATTGGGTTTGGTGTCAATAACTCCACCAACCAACTCTAACAGTTTATCTCCTGGCATGTTTTCAAGCTCTGCTGGTGTATTCTCGCAGTCAAGAGGACTATTGTATATGTAATTGAGTATGTCGTTCTTTGTCATTTTATCTCAATTTGGTTTTTTAACAGGTCATTCATTTGCCATGTCTGGGAAGTTTATACCAAGAGCAACAGATAGTTTTTCCCAGGTAGTATATCCGTAAAAGCTATCTAATATAGCCTTCTTGAGTGGATGGCTTTTTTCAATTGTCTCGGCATCAATTTCTTTTTCAATATACTCCTTTACACAGTGATTTTCATACCCACAGTTTTCCTCAACAACGTAGAATGCGATAACCTGCTTTGCGTTATTGCAATGATGTAGCGCATTTTCTATATGTCTTACCATTTGGCTGCGATGTTTCAAATATGACACCTTATCTGTTGTGTCGCTTTCCGTTCTTTTCCCTTCTATCAATATGATGAACTTATCATTCTCTATAAACAGATCTGGTTTGGAACTACCTTCAAACGTGTTCCATTGAACAAACTTTGATGTTGAAGCCTGTTCTATCATGCTTTGGTCAAGATTGAATAACAACTGGCGTTTATCTTTGTTTGATTTTGTGGAATTATCACGTTCTTGCACATACTTTCTAAATGCTTCATCGTTAACTATCTTTTTTATAATGGCCTTCAAATGTTCTGGTGTTGCAGGTAATGTTTTTTCTCCTTGCCAGCCAGTATAATAAACATTCTTTTCCTCAAAATCTCCAAAGACTGATGGCACATTTGGAGCCACAATAGATAACATCCGTTTCAGAATATCATGATTACTCCTTATTGCATCACCAAGAGGCTTAACTCTTGTAATACTACTATTGTATCTTCCCATATTTGGTGTCGTTTATAATTCAGCATCTGCCTCCTTATGTATGCAGATAACTTCCTTAGGTTTAACGGTTTTGATTACTTTCTCGATTGTCTGGCGGTCGGCATGACCAGAGGTGTGTATGTCCACAACATTGTGGAACATGTCACGGAACTCCTTGTACTTTGGGTTGACTTTCACCTGCTCAGGATCCTTGTAATAGCCATCCCATGATGAGTAGATGAGAAGCGTTTCTTCCTGGGGCAACTTGTCAAGCAATCCCTTGACACGCTCCATCTGCGATGTACCTACTACCATTGTCATACCAATCTGCTTCAGTTTCTTCAGCAGTCGATCATTGTAGAACAATGGCTCGAACGAGAACAAACCTTTTGACTGTTTTGATTCACGCTCAGTGAAGTATGCCATCGTTTTCTTCATAAACAAGGACCAAATGTAAAGGGGCTTGTCTGCATCGATAGAAGCCTGTTTGATACTTGCCAGTCTCTCCATATCAGTGGCAGATGCAAGAACGAAAACGTACTTGAATGCTTTCATCACATTCTGCATTTTGTACGATACAATATGCTCATGAATGCATTTGTCTTCACGCTTCAGCATTGTTCCTTCGGTAATGAGCACGTCGATGTCTGTTGCATATTTCTTCAGCGTAGGAGTCAGTCCCTTGCCTAAATAGCCGTGCTCACGATAATCTCCCATGTGCCAGATGCGTTTGCCATCAGCTTCGATGAGGAACATGTGGGAGTCATAGATGCTATGGCAGTTGAAGAAAGGCGTAATCTTGATGTCGCCAATGCAAATGCTTACTGGGGCTTTGCGTGATGAAGTGCGCTGCCAAACCTCAATCTTATTGAGCAACTTACATTTGTTGTCAACAAATATGAGCTTGTTTAATGCGTCGCTATACTCCTGTGAGTCGCATTCTTTTTCAAGGAGTTCATTGACTTTAATGTCTGCACCCTCGCAAAGAACATCATACTTTATCTCCAGCAATCCTTTGGTTCCTTCACTCATGTACTGAGGAACATCTTCGGGAATGTATTCAAACAATCCGACGTGATCCTCATGACCGTGAGTGTAGAATACAGCTTCATGCTGCTTCTTATTCTGAGCAAATATCCGTGTCACCAACGCTTCGTCTTCTTCGGGAGTTGTTGGCTCGCCATTGCCAGGCAAGTTCTGACCGAAGTCGATAAACACTCGCGAAGTTTCAGTTGAAATCTCCGTAATACAGCCACCAATCTGGTCAAGTCCTCTGTGAATTTTTATGTTCATATGTCTTGTAATTTAATGCTTTTCTATAGCCTTATGAAGGCGAATCATCTTGTCTTTCTGAACTTGGAGATTCACAAAGAACGGTGTTGCGATATTTGCATCTATCGCTATTTCCTTATCGTATTTATGCCATTCTACCTTCCAGCTGTGTTCACCTGTAGTTTCATCTGTTATCACTTCATTGCCTTTGACTACCGCATAGCCGTAAAGGGCAGGACCTTTTGCAAGGTAGATGACATCGCCAATCTTGACAGAACGGCAGAAATACCAATAGGCGGCATTCTTGTTGTCATGGGTGGAACCTCGTTCTTGATTATATGCCTTTTTGAACTGGTCTAACGAGTAGTATTTTTCTGTAGAAACTTGTCTTGATGCTATAGGTGCATCATTTGTGAAGCGTGCCCTCACCTTTGAGGTACTGAGCATATCGTCGAGTGAATAATCAACAAGGTTAAGAACCCATTCCTGGTTTGCACCATCCAAAACTACCTCAATAGTCTGGGACGTATTTGGATTCACATCTGCAATATTCTCTGCTGCATGTTGTTGATTATCCTTCTGGTAAGAGGTGCAGACATGCTGATTGCACTCAATTTCATCTTCATCAACTATATATCTGGCTTTGAGGTAATCAATCCAACTCTTGTGTCGCTCACCGTTATATGACAAGTCAAAGAGATTGAAGAGTTCTTCAAATGAAGTGTAATGAAATGTGCTCTTTCCCTTATCTGTCAACATGTTCATGTACTGTTCAAGGGCTCCAGGGCGACCATTGGCTGAATGAAAATGTGTGTTGCCGGAAGGATAGATGGTTACAGAATCGTATTGGCATTCATACTCCGTTCCCATGGAGATAGCGAGCATGTGGTTACGCCAGATCTGTATATATTCCCTTGTATTGAACTGCTCTGTATTTGTTTCAATGAAACAGTGACTGTCACGTGTGATAAGGGAATATGATGACTTAGGTTCATCTATCCGTTCCTGTTCCTTCTTGTGTACCTTATACCCTTCCTCGGTGTACTTTACTTCAATTCCAATGATTCCGGTATTGCCTTCCACTGTTCTGTACTGAACAAATGCGTCAAAGGCCGTGTTGTCACCAAGAGTATTCGGGTTATATTCAATCTTCCAGCCTGTTATCTCTTTTATATTGTTTCTGTTTGTCAGTTTTCTCAATACACAAATGGCAGCGTCTTTGTCCTGGAACATTGGTACAAAGATATTCCATGGTATGTTCTCGCTGCGTAGCATATCGTTCATCAAATCGTGAGATACAGGCACTTTGCCATACCTTCCAATCAAGGCATTTCGTATTTCTTCATGGAATGAAGGAACGAAGTTCATAAGCAGGGAAGCATCAGTATCTGTTAGGTGGTTGATGTCTTCAACCATCTGTCTTCTGACAAGAAAGTCTTCCTCGGTTTCATTGACAGCGCGATGAGTACGTGGATTTACACCCATGCCCAGTTTCAATACCTTTTCACGGAACCATGACTGATGTATGCGGCATTTGCGTTTGAACAACGTATCATTTCCTGTGTGTGTCCTTTCTTTAGATTGGAGGGTGTTCTTTGAATAGATTTCAGTCTTATCTGATACGTCTATGATTTCCTGCTCATAACTATCGTCATTGATTATGTCGGAAATGGTGAAGTCTGGCAAACATTTGTTAGAGAACAGGAACTTTGGAACGAATGTCTTGTCGTTGTGTATAAGAGTGAAATAGTCACCTTCTTCTTTAACCAACTTCGATATTCGCTGACAGTTCCATCTTTTGTCGCCAAAGAGATACCCACTCATCGTTTGTTTGGGTAATGACTTGCCTTCTTCTGCAGGGTTGTTGTTCAAGGTAATGAAGTAGTATTCAGGCGAATCTGATATTTTGTTCCCATCAACTTCAGCAAGTTCTTCAGGAATACTAACACCAAGCAGATCCAGCTTGCTTATCATAGATACGACTTCTTGTTTCAATTCACCAAAGCTAAACTCACAACTTGAATCCTGCACATGGAATGAATAGAAGTCTTTTACATGTGTGCGTATTCCAGAAGGTTCACCTAATGCTCCTGCACCATATTTCAGCTCTATAAGAGCAATCTTGTGGGGTTCAGATTTGCTGATGGCGATTATATCAAATCTCCAATCTTCTGCTCTTGACTTTCCTCGCAATGATTTCGTATATTCAACATCTATGCAGAACCACTCTGATGACAGACTGTTGTTGTTCTGTATGTATAGCCTTTGCTGTGCTTGCTTCTCTCTCTTCTTGCGTTCATCGCTTTTCTGCTTAATGAGAGAGAATAGTTCCACCATTTCATCATCGGTCAATGATGAATACTGTCCATTGGTATAGTATGGGTCAATTTGGGCAGTAAGATTGTATGAAGGTCCTATCTTGGCGATACAGTTGCAGTTATAATACAGACAGATATAACCATCACGCACTCCAACGATTATTTCGTCTGTATGCTCCTGATAGATAACCTTGTAGAATTTACTTGCTTTGAAACGATTTACAAACTCATCGGTTATTCCAAAACCTCTGAATGAATTTCTATCTTCCATATTCTACTTTAATTTGAGATTTTATGAAACCTTCACTTATCTTGCAGCAGAAGACTTGCTCAACGTCTTCTTTGATGTCAGCAATGACCTCATCCATGTGCTCCTCTATATTGGGGTAGCCATAGGATTCCGGGTCTTCAATTATTGACTGATAATCGTCCAATATCCACAGGCGTTGCTGATATGTTATATTACCTTTTGCCATCATTCTATTCATCATTCCAGAGACTCCACATCATTTCACGTATATCATCTGTCCATTGCTGAGTATTCTGAAGATAAGACTTTGCCTTTTTCGCGGTCAACGGAAATTCTGATTCAGGAACCTCCAAGTAGTGCTCTATGTCTGTCAATATGAAATAGAAACTGTGCTCCATTGGCCACAAGGTGAGCATTAAGTCATCTTCCAATGCTTTTACGCAATCATCCGACAGATAAGGGTAAAACATGTTGCCGACCTTACGTCTTTCACTTTGGATTGCAAGTGCTGCTTCTCGCAACTCTTCCGGGAGTTCTCCTAAGCAGGTTTGTACTATGTTCATACTTATAGTGATTATTCGTTATCGCTGTGCTCGCTTATTGCTTGCTGAATGGCTTGCCTGATGTATCAGACAGCATAGGAGATAAACTTGAACTTCCTACTTGGATCGAACTTCTTGCTTGCTATCTTCAGACCTTCTTTACCAGCTTCCACAAGTTCCTCCATAGTAAGACCTCTGTCCTGGTACTGCTTTGCTACGCTTACTACGAAACGGAGATTGCAGTTATATAAGTCCATTAGAGCTTCATCATCCCCTTGCTTGATTCGGTTTGCGAGTTCAATTTCTTGCTCCACTGTGAGCAAAGGTTGCTCGGTTGCCTCCTTAAGGAGTGACTCTACTGGCTGACTAACACGGTTTTTGATTTTCTTATTCATTGTACTATCGGAATTATGTGTCTCTATTATATAATACGAATGAAAAAGGGTAAAATCTGGCGTTTTGGGGGTGTCGTGTGCGTAAACTCCGCAGAATACCATCGGATTTCTTACTCTTTTTTCATATATCTGTCAAGAGAAGCACTAATTTGGGACATTATCTCTTCACGATATTCCAATGGTTCCAACACCTCGACGTTTGGTCCCATTGCAAGTATCTTTGACTTCAATTCTGGAGTCAGACAGACTCTGTAGGTGAACTCAGCGAACTCGCCGTATCGTGATTTGACCTCGCTTTGAGACTTATGAAGTGGTAGCATTCGCATGTATTCCATCTGTACGCCATACACCCTTATCTTCAGATTAACAACAGGGAGATCTTCATTCACATAAACTCCTACAACATTGTCATAGTACTTTCTTGGTATGAAGTCCTTTGGAAAATCAAACTTGTTATTCGTTGTATGAAGGTCAAGAAATCTTTCCAATGCCAAATGCCTGATAGATTCCTTTTCTTTAATATAGCCAAGTACATACCATCTTCTGTTGTACACCTTCATAGAATAAGTTTGCATCGTAAGGGTTTCTCGCTGTCCCTCATAGCGTTGATAGTCAATTATAACTTCCGTATTAGTCCTCATAGACTCAACAATGGAATCAAAGAAACCTGTGCCATGAGGTATCTCTTCCAGTAAGATACGATCACGCATCATATTGAATGTAGAGAAGTCTTGCGGAACGCTATACTTACGCAATAAGAGTTGTGCATAAGGATTCTGAATCAAGACTTCTGGATTCTTGATATAATATATGTAACCCTTGGATTTATCACATTCAATGATGACTCCAAACATTTCTTCAATACCTTTGCGATGTTCGTGGAAGGTGCGAATTGGTAACCCACCCATATAAGCATAAGGTGAACCTTCCCATATCCTAGCAATATCCTCAAAGGTGAGAGGATATTTTGATCGCTTGACAGTGTCAAGCAGCCAAATGTATCTGAGATAAGTTTTACTGATCATATTTCAAAAGTTTCTGCAAATTTATCAAAATAACGGCAAAATCACGAAGAAATTGTGTTTGTTCTGCGGAAATTTTGCAGAGAAAGCAAGGAGATGACCGTTTTTGAGGATTTTTCATCGTATATAGTATTATAACGTTCTATAAAATATTTCAAATATGATGCACATTATTATTGCTGGATGTCGTGATTTCAACGACTATGCAGTTGTTGAAAAGGAAGTGATGAACTATATTGGAAAGTTCATTGACAAAGTTGAGATTGAGATTATCTCTGGTGGAGCTTCAGGTGTTGATGCACTTGGCGAGCGATTTGCAAAAGAGCATAATCTCAGGTTGAAAGTAGTTCCTGCAGATTGGAAAACCTATGGTCGCTCTGCTGGACCTCGTCGTAATGAGCAGATGGCTCGTATGGCCGGCACCTTGATTGCTTTCTGGGATGGAAAATCTCGCGGTACCAAAAATATGATCGACACTGCTAAAAGACTCGGTCTGCGTGTTAAAACTGTAACAATTTAAGATAATGTCAAAGAAAAAGAATCTGAAGAAAGCAGAGTCAAAGGCAAAGAAGAGTGCCGTTGAGACTCTTCGTTTTCAAGCACACTGGGGACTGAAACAACTCGGTCACGATGATGATATTTTTCATCAGCTTGTAGATGCAGAGGTGGACTTCATTGCTGAACTTGAACTTGCACAGGATATGTTAGCCATAAAATCGCTCGTTGATGGTGTAAAACAGTCCTTGAAGGCAACTCCAACACCAGAGAAGGGTGATTTCATGAAAAGCCCTACAGCGGTGGCTCTTGGAATATCATGTCTCGAAGAAATCAATAATATTGGTATTCCTCTTACTTGGAGTGAAATGATTGAGCAGAAGCTGCTGACAATCTATTACCCAGAAGAATACCGCAACCAGATTATCGACTGGGCAAAGGCAAATAGCTATAACACTTCAACTTACCTCGGTCGCCCAATAGTAAAGTTCAGTAAGTTGTATATAATAATAGAAAGAACACGAGTATGAAAAGAATGACAGATAAGATGGCACAGCAAATGCTTACTTTCTTTGCTGATAGACTTGACATAAATAACCTTCCACCCGATGATGTTGCTACATTTGAACTTTTTCAAAGAGCAGATACGGATGGCATTCTAATGATGGAATCTGACTGGGATAAATATGACCTTCGACAGATTAAGCCTAAGAATATGGACGAATTGACTGCAACCATCGCACTAAGCCATGGACTGGCAATTAATCCGTACATCTATACATATCTGAAAATACAGGAGATACAACCATTTACATATCCAAGGTTCACGGAAATGAAGAGAGTAAAGGAAATCCTTAGTGATACACATGGCATGTTACTCTGGAAAGAACAGAAAGACGAGATTCTTGCATATATAGATTCGCTTTCTGATGAAGAGAAAGAACAACATGGTTCGGCTATAAAGATTGTTCTGCATGAGATAGATTTGCGCCAACATTCACTCTCAAACAGGAAATTCTTTCGAAACAGAGCGATGATATGCTACAAATTAGCTTACATCAAGGTTCATATGCCAGAAGAATTTGCACTATATCTAAATTCGTTTTTAAGAAAATAAAGATAAACAAAGAGGAACCGACTCGTCAAAGAGTTGGTTCCTCTCAAAATTTTGGTATGAAACATTATTCCATTCAGGTGTCATCAATGATGACTGGTCTTGCTTCTGGTATGTAAGGTAATGTCCTGACTATGTTGAAACATATATGATTAATAGCGTCTTCATGGCTTATTCCTTCCTTAACCAGAGAGATAGCGGTTAATTCTTCGCCATTTATGCTCAAAAAACTCGGAATAATCAAAATTTTCGCTTATCGCGTCATTTTTACGCCAAAATATTTGGTTGCGTCAAAATAACGCAGTATCTTTGCACCAGTAATTGAAAAACCATGTAGTATGTACACATATAAATATCCTCATCCTGCTGTCACTACAGACAGTGTAATATTTGGCTTTGATGGGTCAAGCATAAATATTCTCCTCATAGAGCGAGGTCTGGAACCATATAAAGGGAGCTGGGCTTTGCCAGGAGGTTTCCTCCGTATGGACGAAACGGTAGAGGAGGGAGCCAAACGAGAACTTTGCGAAGAGACAAATATAAAAAATGTCTATCTGGAGCAGTTCCATGTATTCAGCGGTGTCAATCGTGACCCTCGTGAAAGGGTGCTGACGGTTGCATTCTTTGCCTTAGTGAGCAAAAATGACTTCAAGGTGTTGGCTGGTGACGATGCAAACAAGGCGCAATGGCATGAGTGGAATCACCTGCCACCTTTAGCCTTTGATCATGCTGAGATTATCAGTATGGCGAGAAAGAAACTACAGGAGAAACTGAGAGTGTCGCCCATCGCCTTCAAACTATTGGACAAAGAGTTTAAGATGGACGAACTGCAGCGTATCTACGAACTGATACATGAGAAGAAGTACGACCGGCGTAACTTCATGCGTAAGATGGAGGCTTCTGGCTTTCTATCAAAAAAAGAACAGGAAGATAATCGCGTATGCAATACTATGCTTCCTGATGACATGGATGAAGTTGCTTCCCAACGTACCCTCTATGTGTATTCTTTTGACGAAGAAGCGTTTGATAAGGCGAGTGCATCCAAGGAATGGAGAAAATATCCTTTTGACTTTTAATAATATCTGGTTATGAAATCAATTACAGTTATCCGAACTTCGGATTTGAGTTTACCTCATTCGGTACGCTCTTACATAGACGGCTGTGCGTATGAATACTCCGAGACTGATCCTTGGACAAAAGTTGCACAATTAGCTTATCGGCTAAAGCGTGGAGCAAATCTATTGCCTGATTTTTTGGAAGACATAGAGCGACACATGGAACACCCTGCTTATCAGAGCTATGAGAATACGGCAAAGCAGAGTATAGCTTCCTATATCGAACTACTGCGCATTGACGAAAACTACATCTTTACGATAGAGTTAGCAGAAAGCAACAGCTTCAAGAAATTATTTCAGTTACTGACAGAAGAGATACGCTATCGCTATTGGGAGGAGAATGTCAATGATGATAAGGTAGTGTGTCATTTCGATGATGTGCATTATAGCTACAATGAGATAGCCTCACGCTATGCCAATTCGCCAACATTAAAACGTGACTTTATCAAGTATATCTCAACCTCTCAGGAAACACTCCGTAACATTGAAGTAGAGAAGTACAACCTGGACTTGAAAAACGGATGGGCAATGCTTGCCGAGGATCTTTACGGGTATACTCTATGGTCTGACAAGGAAGAGGATGAACGCATATATCCAGGCGATGAATCATTCATTCACGATTTCAACAATAAGGTTGAATCAAAGTATAAGTATGTTGTGGGTGTACCTCCCATGCCTTTCTCAGGTAACCTTCTCGATGCCAAGGTTGTCATTCTGACGTTGAATCCTGGATATGTGGAGAAGGTCAACAAAACTCAGTGTATGGCAATGATACCAGCCCAAAAAGAGCAGTTGCTGAGCTTAATGAGAAACGCATTGACCTTTCAGGGAGAAGGCATTTATGACGGATATGAATGTTCGAGAGTTCAAGGTGATTATTACTGGCAAAAGGCTTTTGAGCAACTTGCAATGGAGGCATACGGAAGTCCTTCATCAGAGATATATCATCCTATCTACCATGACATTGCGTTCTTTCAGCTCATCGGCTATCACTCCGAGAAGTTCAGGTACTCAGCAGGTATAAAGCATTTGCCTTCGACGATATTCACCAACCTGTTGGCAAAGTATCTTGCTACGAAAACAGACAAGACTTTTCTCATTCTACGCTCTGAGTCCCTCTGGAAGGAAACCTTTGGTGAAGAAGTGTGGAATAAACTGGAAGAAGAAGGTCGCTTGATTACCAAGGGGCATAAAGGGATGTCTCAGAAGATAACACGAGGGAACCTCAAAAAAGACAATGGATTCGACAAACTTGTCAATATATTAAAGCCTAACAAACATGAATAAAAACAGAACAGAGGACCCCAATATTGCCTCAGAGAGAATAGATGTTCTTGAAAAGGGTGAGATTTTCGTATTTGGCAGCAATCTCGCTGGTCATCACATGGGCGGTGCAGCAAGAGCCGCTCACAAGAAATTCGGTGCTGAATGGGGCGTTGGTGTAGGACTTACAGGCCAGTCCTATGCTATACCGACCATGCAGGGAGGTGTTGAAACTATCAGACCATACGTTAATCAATTTATAAATTTTGCTGAGAGAAATCCAGATATGAAGTTTCTCGTTACACGTATCGGATGCGGCATCGCAGGTTTCAAGGACGAGGAGATTGCCCCTCTTTTCAGAAAGGCGGTTCCCGTAGGCAACATATACCTGCCTCAGAAGTTCTACGACATCCTTTTGGAGCCTTACTTGAAGCATTGCTTCTATTATGGCAAAAATGTTCCAGAGGATTATGGGGCGCACGTAGGACACATGTATGAGAAAAATTGGGTTTATTTTCATTTTGGCAATGAGAATGGTCTTTACAGTGAAACGATATGTTACATTCAGCATGGTCTTGGGGATTTCCATGCTAACGATGGAGTTCCTATCTCTATGAAAGCCATTCTATTCAACCGTTTCTGCCATTGGGGATATGGAGAAACGCCTGATACCTTCAGACGATGGTATGAAAGCATCGACTATACCAATACCCGGATAAAGGTTGATGAACCACGCAGTGTATCGTTGATCTGCTATAATCCGCTGCTGATAAGCGCAGTTCTTGGAGACATTGCAGGTAGCATCTATGAGTTCAGTCCACACAAGAGCACGGACATCGTTCTTCAGGACAGCAGAATGGATTATACGGATGATACCATCATGACCGTAGCGGTAGCAGATTGGATTCTGAACGACAAAAAGCTGACGAAGAAAGGGCTGGTCGCTCGTATGCAGGCTTGGGGACGCAAATACCCTCATCCCATGGGAGCCTACGGCAATATGTTCTCTGAGTGGTTGCACTCTGACAATCCGAAGCCCTATAAATCCTGGGGCAATGGAGCTGCTATGCGAGTTGCTGCAGTTGGCTTTGCCTTCTCTACATTGGAAGAGACCTTGAAGGTCGCGAAGAAATCCGCAGAGGTTACCCACAACCATCCGGAAGGAATAAAAGGTGCTCAGGCAACTGCGGCGGCAATCTTCTTGGCACGTACAGGACACACCAAGGAAGAAATACGCCGATACATAGCATCGACATTCGATTATGACATGAATAGAACCTGTGACGATATTCGTCCTACATACAACTTTGATGGCAGTTGTCAAGGCACAGTGCCAGAGTCTATCATTGCTTTCCTCGATAGCAAAGACTATGAAGATGCCTTGCGACTCTGTATCTCTCTTGGAGGTGATGCTGATACGATGGGGGCGATTACGGGTGCCATAGCAGGAGCCTACTACCACCAGATACCTGCTTCTTTATATGAATTTGGCATAAACAAACTGCCCGAGGATATGAAAGATATAATAAATAAGTTCGACATGGAGCATGGTAGAAACGTGTCATATAAATGGTACAATCCAGAGTTTCCCAAAGAAGATTTGGTCAGAAAGGTTAGGTCTGGTGAAATTTTTATTTGAGGCAAACTTTGATTTAAACAGATGAGTCTTGAATCTCTCAACCATCTGACTCCCAATGTTCTAAAAAGTAACAATAAAATACAATAAAAACATAATATAATATATTGAAAATCAGTAAATAAACACTCAAAAAAGCTTAACCCGATTTAACGAAAAACTTTTGTTTTTGAGAGGCAAAACGATGTACCTTTGTACCGTGATTAGTCGACGAATCATCATGTTTCATTCAAAAAAAACAATATGATAATTACAGAAAAAGAAAAGAGTTTGGCGGTTTTCTCAAGTCTGCTCTTCAGGCACTACCCAGAGTTAAAAGAACAATTGCATGGCGTAATGAGGTCATATCACAAAGCTGTGGGAATGGTCTGTCATACAAAAGACTATTGGGTCAGAGATTTCATGCCTGCACAGGCGGATGAAGATGTGTTCGTGAGGTTCATCTTCAATCCGGATTATCTGCAAGACAAAAAGAAATACATTACTGACGTTGATAAGGTTATCAAGAACAGCCCTTTTGCACAGAAATACAAAATTGTAAACATACCTATCATTCTTGATGGAGGCAACTTGGTGTTCTGCAAAGGAAATAAGGAGCACGAGGAGACTGCATTCGTCGTTATGACCGAAAAGGTGTTAGCTGAGAATCCACAACTCTGTAAAAAGCAGATAGAAAAGCTTTTCAAAAACGCATTTCTTGAACCCAATCTGATTATTGTATGGCTCCCTTGGGACAAGGAAGACACTTTCGGACATACAGATGGTATCGTTAGATACGTTGGCTACAATACGTTGGGACGACCCAAAGTCTTGGTTAACCTTGAATTGTATGACGAGAAAATTGCAGAACAGATGTACGATGCTCTCAGTGAACATTTTGATGTTATCGAACTGGAGCTTAGTGAATATGACGATTTGAGCTGGGCTTATATCAACTGCCTACAGACGCAAGACTTCATCATAATCCCTGGCATAGGCAATACCATCACGGACGCAGAAGCCTTGAAGCAATACAAGGAGTTATTCCCTGAATACAAAGGCCATATCTATCAGGTGCAGATGCGTGAGTTCATTGAGGAACATGGAGGTGCATTGAATTGTCTGACATGGACGATCAAGGAAAACTATCAGAAGAATCTTTGCAAGGGTGTACAAATACCATTAGCCGGTCTTGAAGACAACAAGGATTGTCCTCATTATCAGTAAGAGAAAGATGACATACTCAGAGAAAACTTTAGAAAAAAAATAAAATACATATTACAGCAATGAAAGAATTAATGAAAAGACTCATTGAAGTCAACAAGTCATTGAATGAATCTGAACTTGATGCATTGTTCCCAAATTTGGCAAAGTTCTTTATGGGTAACTATTGCATCAAAAGTAAGGGCAACAAGTATTTCATAAACGAGATTGAGTTTTACTTCTATGGTGCTAATTATGATGATCTTAGAATAAACAAAAAATCGACCGTTACCTACCCAAGAAATGCTAATGCTGGTTGTTGGTACATACATGATTATGGCGTTGACTTGACTTTTGAAAGTAATGAGAAACAGAAATTTGGTGGTGGCATCCTCATAAGAACAGTTGAAGACAATTATGGCAATGTCTTTGACGGTCCTGTGAAATGCGTCAATGAAATGTGGGAAGAAGCAGTTTGCGCATTTAAGGAAACTGCCCCAAACCCTGTAGTTATTCCAGAGAAACGAATAATAGAACTTGACGAACCTACACTTCGCATAGCTGTTGGTAAAGATGACTCTCACAAAAAACTTTGGCGTTTCACAGTAAAAGGAAAGAAAGTAAGCAAGTGAAATCATCTGTTCTCATAGGACTTAGCAGGCATCGAATCGGCGTGGATGGCGAAGGTGTGACAACACTTGTGGCATTCCACGGATGCCCTTTACGATGTCAGTATTGCCTGAATCCTAAGGCTCTATCTCCAAATGGGGTATGGAAGAGATATACTCCCGAAGAACTGTACAATCATGTGAAGCAGGATGATCTCTATTTCCGTGCGACTGGAGGCGGAGTGACATTCGGTGGTGGTGAGCCATTGATTTCATGCAAAGAGATACTGCACTTTCATAAGATATGCAGGGATAAAGGGCATGATTGGAAAATTACCATCGAGACCTCGCTTAACGTTCCAAAAGTATTTGTGGAAGTATTAGAAGGAATTGTTGACCAATGGATAGTGGACATCAAAGACATGAATCCCGAAATCTATAGAGCATATACTGGGAAGGATAACGGACAGGTCATCATCAATCTCCGTCACCTTCTTGGAAGCAAGGCGAAGATAACAGTCAGAGTACCGTTGATACCATCGTTCAATACCGAGGCTGATGTAGAGCATAGCATTGCCATCCTTCAAAAGATGGGAGTTCGAGACATTGATAGATTTACCTACATAATAAGAAATCATTAGACATGGAAACAGGAAAAAGAATTTGTCAAGCACTGAAGAATCTTCGCAAGCGCATAGCAGATGCAAACGAGATTCCTTTTGAAATAGAAGAGTGTACCCACAAGGGCGATTGCCCCGGTACTTGTCCCAAATGCGAGTCTGAGCTGCGTTACCTGATGGAATCCATTAACCAACGGGAACAGGAAGGAAAACCTGTTGTTGTAGATGGTTTGATGAGTGAAGCGGAATTGCATCAAGCTTTCGACATCAAACCAATTTGTCCGGAAAGTCCCCAAGAACCAGAAGATTTTGTCTTACAGGGTATGCCTGCACCTCCCAGTGATACTATGAGGCTGATGGGTGATATTGCAGCTCCGTCAAACTCAGATTTTGCAGCAATCATTGCAAGAGAACTATTGGCAAAGACGGAAGGTAACATCGTCTTCTCGCCCGTTGGCTTATGCCGTATGCTTGAAATGCTTCAGGAAGGTATGGATTATGACAGCCCTATCTATGAACGGGTTAATCAACTTATCCTTGGGTTTAATAGCAACCTGGAACCCAGTTATGATGAGAACTTTAGGCTGGAGCACGCATCAAGTATCTGGTATAACAAGTCAATGGGCATCATCCATGAGGATTATATTGACGAACTTGAAAATAGTTACGAAGCAGAGGCTCATCATGCCAACTTTGCTCAGAAGGAGCATGTGAAACAGAACATAGACAAATGGGTATCTGACAACACCCACCAGATGATAAAGTCTCTCGACACGGAAATCAGTCAGGATGCCTTGATGCTTGTACTTGATGCCATCTACATGAATGGGAAATGGGAATCTCCGTTCGACCCTGACTATACTGAAACGGACACATTCTATAACGAAGATGGTTCAGAGAAAGACGTTGAGATGATGTATCAGAACATGGAAGAGGCAGCATACGCTGAGACAGAAAAATATCAGGTCATCCGTCTGCCTTATCGGGATCATGCACATAGCATGGTCTTGGTGCTGCCAAAAGAGGGAATAAGCATTGAGAGCATTATGGAAACGGTAGATTGGATGGACGATGAGACCGACATTTGCGAAGTGGATTTTTACATGCCACGCTTCCGATTCGACAACACGCTATCATTTGAAGATGTTCTGCGTGAGTTGGGACTTGGAAACATGTTTGACAAGGATGATTGCTTCCCAAAGATAACAGACGAACCTGCGCATATCAGTCAGATAAAGCAGCAGTGCGTCATCAACGTGGAGGAAGAAGGTACTGAAGCAGCCGCTCTGACCATAGCAGAATGCGACTTGGGATGTCCGCCGCCAGATGAAATGCTGCAACCTCTGACAATGAGGTTAGACAGACCATTTGCGTTTGCAATAACAGGCGAATATGATGAATTGCTCTTTATGGGTGTCGTAAGGAACATGGAATAACACAATCAGCCGCAAGACAACACATCTTGCGGCTGATAATCTTTCCTTGACATGAAAAACTTTACCGATGAAAGGCTGATTTAGCTACATGCTCTTCTTGCTGATATTCCTTCATGTCCTGGAGTTGGTCATGTACTCCCTGAATGTTCATGTCCATGGATTGGTCGTGGTCGTAGGGAAATGAATGCTTAACAGATAATCCGATATTTGTTACGGTTCCAACATCTATGCTGTCCTTCTCCTTGTTGTACTGAAGATAGAGGAGAGAATCATTAGGCATGTGTAAGATGGGGAGCTTACGTGTAGCCATTGCAGTAAATGCCTCATGGGTCATTTCCCGTGCAACCTCCTTCACATCCTCACTGGCACGACCGATGCCATAGCGTGTTATATGATTGCGGACATCCTGCTCTGAATACTTGGCAAATACTTCATAAGTACCTCCCACGCTACCATTATACACCACGGCGAAGTCCTTGTCCTCAATCAGCAGGTCATCGCCCCTGTTTTGACATGGTTTCTTATAGGTCTGCTCTTCATCCATGCCGTTTCCGTCATAGTAATTCTTGGCAAGTCTCAGCAGTCCATCATAGTCACCGCGCTCTTTCAGCTTGTCCAATTCCGAGGTGTCATCGGTCGATTGCAGGTAGGCAACGGACGCATAATAGACTTTCTCTTTCGTTTCGGAAGGTTCCATCTGACTTTTGTATTGAGCAAAAGCCTCCTGAAAGTTTCGGTCAAGGTCTTTGGTGTGGTCATAGGGAAGGGTGAACTTTACCTCCAGTCCTTTATCCGTTGGGACAGCGACTTTCACAGAGTCCTCCTTCTCGTGATGCTGGATGTACACCGCGGAACCATTATAGGCTAAGACAGCATGGTCTCCGTCCTCTACAGACAGATAGCTTTTTCCATTTCCGTTATCCTGCCTGACGGATTCTTCCTTCTCAATCTCCAACGCCATCTTGTCAATGTGCTGTGTGAGCATCGAACTGGCTTTTTTCACGTCCATCAACGTGGTCTTTATGAACTGAGGAGACTCTTTCAGTGAGTCAAGCCAGGATTTCAGATAGGCAGCGGAATCACCCTTAAGGTGCTTGGTCATGCCGTATCGCTGTGCTGTCAAGGCAGCAGTCAGTTCAGCAACAAGCTCCTCCCGGGCATACTCTTCAGAACCGAAAGATGTAGGTTTGATACGGTTCAACTGCCCCTCTGCACCTGTGGAATGGGTCATTTCGTGAAAGAGATTGGAGTAGAATGATTCCCCATCCTTGAACTGCTTCTTCTCTGGCACAACAATCTCATTCTTGCTGATGGAATAGTATGCAGAGTCTCCAAAGATTGGCTTTATGGGGCAAATCCACCCGTCCTCTTTAATCATCTTGTCCACAGGTGGGAAAGAGAAGTCTTCGCCCATTTCCATCGGTTTTGACTGCCTACATGATTCCTCGAGTTTCTTGTACAGCTCGGGACGTGCTTCCTGAAGATTGGTCTGCGAAACATTGAAGACATTGTAAACCTGCAATTTTGGATATACATTATACTTCTGTCTCTGTTCCTCTGACATCTGTCTGTAGTCATCATATTTCACCCTCTCCTTGGTCTCTTTGTCCACAACAGTAAAGGTGGTGATAAAGACAGGGAAACTCTTTTCGCCTTTCAAAATGCTTACCTGTGGCAACGCCTCACCACCACTGCCTTTCGCCTGCTGTCTCTTGCCTTGCTTGTCCTTGGTGAAGTTAAGCCCGGCGACACGGTCAAAAGTACAGAAAATTGGGAGCTTGTACCCATTCTTCTCGCAGTGCATCATAAGCATCAAGGCGTTCATGCCGTTGTATTCACGTCCAGAAAGGTTCTTTGGCCATGACAGCGAGCCCTCGGTAAACCAGGGCTTCTTCCAACCATCTTTGCTGCTCAGCGACTTGATGCGCTCAATCATCATGTCTGCAAAGAGATCGAGAGCCCTGTCTTCACTGGTCTTTCCATCTGTATTGTATTTCTTTTGTTCTGTCATATCAGTTTCGTTTAGTTAGACTGATTGGTAGATTTCTCCCACTGCGTGAGTTCTGTCACACGGCAAGTTAGGTCTATGCGGTCATTGAAGACTCCTATTTGCAGGTCTCCCTTGGCATTGATGCCAGCTTTTGCCTGTACCCATTCTTCTTTTGCTGAACCGAACTGCATGAAACGCACCCATGTGTAAGCGTAAGCATCACCGTCTTTCTCACTGCTGTAAGCTGAGAACAGAGTATAGGGATTGCCCTTCTTGTCCGTCTTCACATCAACCTGTTTCCCGATGGTACCACGGAACTCCATGCTGCCAGTGATAGCGTCCTGACTACTGGCGTTGAAGTTGTTCACACCTGTAGCGGAGAGGTTGTAATAGACGATGTCCCCTTTCTTGTGAAACTGGAGTACACCAGCCACCTCGATGCGTGAACCAACAGGATAATTGACGGCTTCGCCTTGATTGTCCGTGTCTTTGGCAACACTGATTTCAATCGTCTTGTTGATACCTGATTTGGCAGGGATAACGACTTTCACTCCGAACGAGATGAATTGTTTCCCTTCTTTGTTGGCACGAATCTGCGCCTGGCGTGATACGGTGCCACATACTGTTACGTTACATTTGATCATAATAGAATTGTTTTGTTGTACGAATTATCTGATTTGAACTGATTCTTGTCTGTCTGCCTGTGCACCCATGCCATTCTCATAATTCTGAGACATTTGGTGAGAGACAACAGCGGAGTTGATGATGGTGGCAATGGTTCTTCGTTTGTCTTCTTGACTTAACGCTGTGTTGCCAAGGGTCTGCTGTATCTTGACGATTTCTGCATTTGTAAGCTCACGGGAAAACTGCACGCTACCATTGTCCACTTGAAGGAATGGCTTGTTACCCTGTAGAGTGATGGAACAAATTCTATAAGAGGGAAGAAGAGAGGTGAGGTCGATGGACTTGGTGATGGCAGCTTCCGTTGCCTTCTGCATCTTCTCCTCCTCACTTTTGTTGTCAATCTGCAATGCAAGAGCCATGAGGGAGGTGAACATAGTCATCATGAGTTCTATCACAGGGTCTCCAAGAGGCATGTTAACGCCGCTGTCTTCGGAAGACAGCAGCTTCTTCATCCAGTCCTCTGGATTGCTTGCAACCTCTCTATCACTGTTTACATCTATTGGATTTTGTGCCTTATACTGGGCTGTTATATCCTTGCCGTTATGCAGGGTCTGGAGAGTAATTCCTCCCTTTTGAGAAATCTCCGCTAAATAGGCAGCAGGGTCTATATCCCTTTTTGTACCATCAGATGACACACTCTTGACACTGAAATGAAGGTGCTCACCCGTTGTCCGGGTGCCAGTATTGCCAGACATGCCAAGCTTTTGTCCAGCATTCACTTCATCGCCAACCTTGACATCAATGCGGCTAAGGTGCATATACGTGCATTGGTACTTGTTGCCATTCGGTCTGCTGTATTCCACAGTGACATAACGACCGGCACCTCCATCAGTGTTGTTGTTCACCTTGATGACTTTACCTTTATCTTCTGTAGCAAGGACTTCGTCATGCTTCGCTTGGATGTCAATGCCCTTGTGCATCTGCTTTGCACCAGGATTCATTGGGTCATCCCTCATTCCAAAAGGCGAGGTGACAAGCATAAACTCACTGCGTTTCAAGGGATAAGAGTAATGTTTGTTCTCTGAGTCCGTTTCAACAGCTTGAACTGTCTGCCCTTCGTTGCTACGAGGGTTTGTAGCAACACCTAAGGATTTGCCTTGCGCCTGCATCTCCTGCATGACCATGCGGTCGTATTTCTGCAAGTCGTTAGCCTCAATGATGCTTTGAAGCGTGGAAGCATACTTGCCGCTGGAAGCATAGCCTGCCTTCTGCAGACCAGCAGTCCATCCCTTGTAGTCGTCAGGGGAGAGCTTGAAAAGGGCTGCGTATCGCTTGTTCTCTTTCAGAAACTTGGAGTGGTGCTCGTAGGAGTCTCCCACAGAAGCATACTGACAGAACTTCTCATTAGGACGGTCGTCGGTATAGACAAGGTACTTGCCTCCATTCTGAATCCAACTGTAGGTAGCCTTGATACCGAAATGATTGTTGCCCTTACGAGACAGTTCACTCTGTCCGCTTGCGCTCTCGCAGATGCCTTGTGCCATGGTAACAGAAGCAGGTATGCCATAGCGGCGCATCTGCTCCATGGCATACTCTGCATACTTCTCTATGTATTCTTTGTTCTTTGACATGTCGGTCTAAACATTAGCGGTGTCTTCCAGATGATTTGCTCTCTTCTTGCCTGGCACTTTCCACCACTTGGTTTTCAGCGGATTCCTGATTTTTTTTAGGAGCCTCCAACTGGTCACAGATGGCTACACGCTCGCCTGCCCGAATCAGTTTGGGGAGGTAGGTGTCAAGGGCATGGTATGGAAAACCTGCCATGCTGAGCGGCTTGCCCTCAATGTCCTTGGTGCGATTACTCCTGGTGAGTGTGATGCCAAGTATTTTGGAAGCTTTTTCCGCATCATTGCAGTATGTCTCATAGAAATCACCACAGCGGAACAGCAATATGGCATCCGGGTGCTTGGCTTTGAGGTCGTAGAATTGTTTAAGCATGGGAGAGAGGCTGACAGCAGCCACCGCCTTGGTCTCTGCCTTTGTCGTTTCTTCCTTGGCTTCTTCTTTTTGCTTATCTTCCTTCTTGGAATCCTCCTCTGTTTTATCTTCTTGTTGAACAGGCTTCTGAGCGACATCCTCAGTCTGTGCCTCCTGCTCGGACTTGTCTGTACCTACAGCGACAGCATCTGTGCGACCCTTACGCAGAACATCTGCAAAGAGACTGGCAGCAAGATGCTTCTTGTAGTCCTGCATGTCATCCGCAAGCCAAAGGCGTTGCCATTGAGAGGGGGTGACCTCACGAGGTTTGAGCTTCTCTCCGTTTACCGTAGGCAAGCAGAGGATAACACTGGGTTGTGTCTCGGTAGCCTTGGTCTTGAAGATGTTGACTCTCTCAATCTGGTTGAGTTCTTCGGGAGTAGCATCGCTCTTGAAAATGTCAACCCTTTGTTCGGGCTTCTCTGTGGTGGCAAGGTAGTATTTCTGCGCCATATCCTGACGCATCGACTCTGTCACTTCCTCGTTACCTTGCTTTACGGTCGTGAAAAAGAGGTTTACATCTGTTTTGTCAGGATAGACACAGAAACTCTTCTCGTTCTCTGGCTTCATGTAGAGTGCCCACTTGCCGTCATCGTCCCGCATCATCAGAATCTTCTCGAAGTCAACGGCTCCAGAACGCTTGACGGCATCCGACACGTCGAGAAGCGTGATTGTGTCCAAATTCCATTTGTTGAGCCGGGCAACAGAAACAGCCTTGCCGTCAAAGAAACTGTCGTCAGGACGATACCCCCAAGAGCCATCGGCATTGTAGAAGGTGACCGTGTCATAACCTTCTTTCTGCAAAGCGTGTTCGATACGTCCTTTGTTCATTCCTGGAATATCATTGTCTGCACCCAACGACGCTCCCTCGGGAAGCACCACGTCAGCCATCTTGCAGCTGGGGTCTTTGACGATGACAAACTCCTTGGTGTCCCTGTTAGGCAAGGTCTTGATTTCGTCTGCCACATAGAAATGCTTCGGAAGGATGCTGCGGATGGCGTTAATCTGTTTCTGTGCTGCCTGGCTGTTGAGCTCTACTTTCTCTCCTCTTTCAGCTTTGTGGAGCATATCAACGGCATTGTTGACATCCCTTTCGACGATGTCCACTAAACAGGGGTTTTCTCTGAGTTCCCTTGACCAATAATCGGTCATCTTCAAGCTTTCAGGAGAGAGTTTTGCCGAAATGCCCAATTCCTGCAACTTGACGGCAGTGGCAACCTCTACAATCAGGCGTTCCTGCTTCTCGGCATCTTCTGGTGAGGTCTTGCCGTTCTTAACCCCCATTCCCTCACGGGCAAGGCGTTGCTGATGACCGGTGGCAGAGACAAGGAGAGAAACGGCATCTCTTGCGTAGTCCTCATAGTTCTCGTAGGATGAGACTTCTGGCAAGAAGATGACATCCTTCGCGCTGTCGTAATGTGCCACTCCTGATGCGTCGGAACGGATTTCTACCATATATTGACCTGCGTTTGCCAACAAATTCTCTACTCTATGACGGATCTCTTCTGAGGCTGCTGCCACATCGATACGGTCTTCCAAACGTCCGTAGTCCTGTACCACCTTCTCATAGGAAGTCTTGTCAACCATGGGTAATGTGGTCTGCTCAATATTGAACAGTGCACGAACCTCACGGGTACGGATGCCTTTGTAGTCAGACTGTTGCTCTGCTGACAGGGCTTGGTAGTCGGCACGGCTAATCCTGTCTTCGGGATTGCTCTTGCTGACATACTCGTTCCAGCTGTACCATAGGAAAGGCACGCCTTTTTCCTTGGTCTGTACGGATTCTCCTCGCTTCTTTGCATCAGAGAAAAGGGTGTACTGGTTGGTCTTGTAGTTGTGCTGGTCTGCGTGCATACCCAGAATGAGGGCATTGAAGGGTGATACCTGCAAATGCTTCTGGTAGAGTCCGGGAGCCTTACGGCCTTTGTTATCCAACCAAACGCCTCCATTATCCTTGGCTTTCTCAAAAGCATGGGTGAACAGTTCCACCTGACGTTCTGCGGCCATCTTCTCTTGTTGATTCTTTTCTGTCATAATTCAGCTGTCTTTGTTATCCTTTGTAGCCCAGCACTCCAAGTACCTTTGTTTCAGTGATGGACTTTACTTCCCAATCGGACAGGGTGTCCGACATGTGTTCCCTGAGCAGACGGTCTGCCTCTGTGGTATTTGAGGCATTGACATAGATGGTCTGCGGCGAGAACTTCTTCACCCCAGTCTCGGCATCTTCACTAACCAATGATACAACGGTCTTGTACCAGTGATTGTCTTCATTCTCCTCTTCGTGGAGGATTTCAGTGATAGGCTCACGTGAGATGGCCGTGATGTCGAAGTCTCTTGTACCAATGAGGTCGGTAGCAGCCTTGGTGGCTCGCTTCTCCGTCTCTGTGAAACTCTCTGCATCGACAAGATACTCTTCACTGACTTTCTTCTGTTTTCCTGTGTCGAGAACTTTGCCGTACTTGACACGGAACTTATACCAATATCTTTTCATATCTGATATGTTATCTTTGAGCAAGTGGTCTTACAATAGTTTGTCGCTCGTTTGCCTCATAATTCTCAGATGCCATCTGGCGCATCTGGTCATGCCTTGCCAATACGGCATTGGCGAGGGTGTTGAGCGGTAACGCTCCCTGTGTGTAGGCATCAACAACCCTGTCAGGAATAGCAATGGTGCAGGGCACACGGTCTATCGTCGCAACAAGGCAGTTGGCACGTATCTCAGGATTGACGATACGCCCATTGAGGGGCTCGTCTGGATAGACACGGTAATGAGTCTGTGAGTGGCTTGTCTCTGGATGTTGCTGTTCCTTAAAGTTGTCCATCGCTTCATGCCCAGCCTTGTTGATGAGGTTCAACCCTCCCATGCCAATGAGTACCAACTTCAGGATGGGGTTTCTGACAAACATTCCTGCCACAATGGAGACAATGGGCATCATGTTGTCCTTCAGATTGATGGACTTCGTCTTGCCAGTAAACAATCCTACAAGCATATCAGGAAGCATGGCCAGCACATAGCCAAGGTTATGGGTTATGTCACCAATCCCATTCAGCCCAAAGGAAGTGAGCAATCCCTGCCAACCGTCCATATTGGTTTGTTCTGGAGTACCGGCAGCTTGCTCTGCTGGTGTCTGCTCAGGTGAAGCGGGTGTTTCCGTCGGCGTTTCCTCTTCTGCGACTTCCTTGCTTTCTGCTGTGGAGCCTTGCTTCTCCTCATTTTGCTCTTGCTGTTTGACCGCCTTCTGTGCTTTACGATATTCTTCTTCCATGCCAGGACGGATGACAAGGGGAACATCGGAACGGTCTTCATGCTTATCTGCAAAATGAGACAAGACAAGATCGCCGCCGACCCAGGTGGCAGCAGTCTTCCAGCCACCGCCAAAACCTCCCATACAGAGGAGGTCGGTGACAGAACCTATGGCACGTCCTGTGTTCTTCTCCCATGCTGACGGGTTATAACGTCGCTCGGCTTCTGCATCCATGCTTTTTTCCAAAGGTGATTTTGCCACCTCTTGGGGAAGGTAGAAAAGGGTGCTTGTGGCTGCTTTCCTGATGATATATTCAATGGATGAGCGAGGAATCTTGTCCTTTATCATCTTGTCTATCATCTTCTTCTCCATGGCAGCATCAACCGTGACTCCTACGAGCTTCAACTCTTTCTTGACCATCTCGATATAGTCCTCAGTGGTCTTGGAGTTCCACTTTCCTGTATATCGTAACCTGTCATTATAGGATTGGGTTGCTGCCATACCTCCGTCTGGACCAATGGCACCAGCCATCAAGCTGCCGAAAGAAAAGGAGTGTTCCCTAAACTCGTCCGCCTGATTTCTCAAAAGCCTGTCCCGAACGTTATCCATAATCGGGATTACCTTTGTTCTGAATATTTTGTCTTGTTCTGACTCTGCCATACTTGATTCGTTAGAGGTTTAATTGATTGAGGATTTGTTCTCTGGTCTGCTCGATGGCGTTGTGATAGACCTCCATCTGCTTCGGGAAATACTCTTCAAGCCATGCGTCTTTCTCAATATTGTCATTGATGAACTTGATGGCGAGCTCACGTTCTATCTCGATGGCGGATTCGCCTGCTTCGCTGTTGTTAAACCATGCTTTTGTCCACCATCTGATACCTGATTTGTCTGGATAGACACTGACAAGACGGGGAATATCGAAACTCTGTACGTCAATCTCCAATCCCGCCAGTGGATCCACCAGACCACTCGTCGCTATGGCTCTGTCTTGGGCTTTTTTTTTTCGACAGCACTCATGCTTGACAGGAATATCTGATGTCGCAAGGCAAGATAGTTGAGGAAATCGGCTATCAGCAGGTTCTGCACTCTTTCTGCAATGGGTATGCTCTTGGCACCCATACCCAGTGGGTTTGCCATGCTTGGAATGGTCTCGAAGAAGTAATGCTTCATGGCAGACATGGTGAAGATGTTGCGCAAGGCAAGCTCCGTATGCTCGGGTAAGACGTAAATGCCCTTACTCATGTCTGTCATGTAGTCTGGGAAAAACCGCATCATCAAGTTCTCAATCTCTTCCTGGTCTTTGTCGTATGCAGTGCGCACATCCATGTCCAAAGTGACGAACTGTGGCGCGGCACCAGGTCTGCCATGCTGCTCCATGACCTTCAGGTTGCTGTAGATCATCGTCAGAAACTCCAAAGGGTTGAGTTCCTCTCCCTTGTATTTCACCTCGATGTGCAGTGAGCGGCCACTGACGGCAATAACCTGACCTGCCTTGACCTCTTTCCCGTAGTTGGCAAAGACATTGCTCAGGTGGCTGTAGATGACTTCATAGTCCCCGTAGCGTGTAACTTGATAGATACCATGGACGGCATCATTGCCTAATCCTGTGACCTTGCCGGTAGCCACAGCGGAAAGGAGGTAGTTGTTAACCTTGAAATCTACTCCATGGTTGAAGAAGGTTTCTCCTGTTTGCGGATGTTTCTGCTTGCCATATCCAAGGCTCATCTGCACGTCTCCGTTTCTTTCCTCGAATGGCATGCAATAGCCACTGTCGGAGTGCAGCATCATTTCTTGTGTAAATTGCATTGTGTACTCTTTTATGTTGTTTTGTTTATCTGCGTCTTCCACCACCATTGGTATGCTCGACTTCTGGTTGCTTGCTCTCTGATGGAGTGTTATGTGATGCCCTGCTGCCTCCAAACACTTGATTCAGACTGGAATTATTGCCTATCATCATCATGCCGAGAACAGCCCCTGCTATCTTGCCAAGCCACCCGAAACGCCCGAACACAAGCAGAGCGGAAACGATAAGCCCTACTATGCTCAGTCCTGAAACGTTGCCACGACCAATGTTGCTGAAGAAATTTCCCATCATATCACCTCCATGACCAGAGAACATGGCACGGAGGAAACCTGATATTCCTTCCCATTTGCTATCAACACTGCTGACGGCTCCATTGATACCGTTGCTGAGTCCATTGACAGAGTCTTTTATGTCACGGACACCATCGCCAATGTCTGATATAGTGTCACCAATCTTGTCGGTGGTCTTTTCTCCAATTACAGCATCGCTTACAATGCCTACCACACTCTTGTCGGTAGTGAGCTTTTCCCAACCGATATAACCGAGTGTACCGCCAACTGTAGCGGACTTGACTGCCGTACCCATGCCTCTCAACGTTTGTTGAGGATGTAATACAGCACTGCCCATCGTCGTGGCTGTTGCCTTTGTCGCTCTACCGCCAAGACGGAGTGCTGCTTTTAATATTGATGCCCAACCCATAGTTCTATGATTTAATTGACTGTATATATTTTGTTATCCTGATATGTCTGATGCAGTTATTTAGCCTTGGCATTCCTTTTCCAACGTTCTTTGCACTGCTGTACGATGGTAGGCTTGTCTGCCTCGCTTCGGGCATTGTAATCGATCTCTGCCCATACATCTGCCAGTGAGGTGTACTTAACCGCTCGTATCAGCCTTTTCAGTTTCCTATTCATGGTTTTCAGTTTCGGACGGATGCCAAATAGTACCTCTAGACGTTCCTTCTCTGTCATCTTGGTGTCCGACAGACAGACCTGTCTGACATCGTTCACAATATCAACGCTGTTCATGATGAGTTCTCTGTACAGCTTGTTTCTGTTGGAGGAAAGGGCTACTGCAAGTGCGTTGGTAGTGTGGGTGCCGAGTTGGTTGGAATATGTCCCAAGCTGCTCGATGAGATGGTCAATCTCATGGTAGAAGCCATAAATCTGTGCAGCATAGGTTATGATGCTGTGGAACTTGTCGAGGTAGTCATTGAACTCCTTCTGCAGGTCAGAGGTGCCTTCCACTTCTTCTTTGATCCAGATGTGTCCTGTGGATTCCAGAAGCATCATTTTCTCTTGTTGCTTCAACTCTTTTTTGGCTTTGTCTGTGTACATCAATATCATTCCTGCCAAGACAGGGTCATTGCCCTGGGCAAGAAGGCTCACTCCCTTTCCAAAAAACAGAAGGCAGAAGACAGTTAACCTTATATGTGAACAAATGCGAATACTCATATTTATTTAGCTTGATACATTCTTTATGGTGTTACCACATTGGCACATCTGCGCCATCTTCCCAGTGCCTGCGCGGCAATCTCTGCGTTGCTTCGGTCTATCATGCCTGCCGTCACGCTGTTCCACACGTCGGTCATGGTGTAATAGCGTATGCTGAGACACAGACGTGTGAGCTTCTTGTTGAACTGGGCAAGCCGGTCGTTCAACTCCCAAAGGGTTTTGCTTCTTTCTGCTCCTGTCAGCATGTTCTCGTTGCCTCCCTTGGCTATGGCTTCTTTGAGTGTGGTATATACAGTGACGAGTTCCGTGGCTGTCTCGATATAGAGGTTGTTCATACTCATCGTCGCTACAATGCCCTGGGGATTGGATGCGATAGCCTTTCGCAAAGAGCAAAGGTTGATGAAGAGTCTCACTCCGTCATCATATAATGAGGTGCATGCTTTCAGCGTGGAGGCATAGCCAGATGCTGTTTTCAGATAGCTGTTGTACTTCTTCTCCCATTTGTGTATCTGAGTAAACTCTGCTGCGATGGTGTTTTGAAGAAGTGCAGTCTTTTGTTGGTCCTCAATCTGATGCTTGATTTGACCATTGATAAGGTCATTGCCCTCTGCCAAAGCAACATATTCCAGAGGATTGCTGGAAACAATTTGGGCATGTGCCCTTGTCCCAAACAGGAGCATGGCAAGGGCGATGGCAGAGACGATCATCCACCTGCCATCGTATTCCTTGGCTATTGTTCTGATACGCATAATGATGTTATCTGTTGGTGATTTCATAGATGCCCTTTCTTCGTTTGTTGTATTCCACTCTTGTACGTACAATGTTTACCACATCGATGTTCTCCCTGATGCCGTAGATGTCGAGCTTGGGATTGGTGCGGTCGCCACTGAAAATCCATACGGTCTTCAAGCCGAACAGCTGTTCAAGTATATCACGGTTCTCACTGAAGTCAACAACTCTGTACAACTCAATGTAGTCACTGGTTCTCGTCAAGACTCCACGCTGGATGATGAGCTGCTCTGAGGTGATGATGTATCTCAGCTTATGGAGATACAGGCATCCATAGAGCATGAAGCATGTCATGATGGAACCGAGAACGACGAACGGCCACTTGTAGGTGATGCTGTCATGTCCTGCTACAAGAAAGAGGGCGCAGCTGATGATAAACGCCAAGCCCTGAGAGATGATGTATTGCGACCAGTGGGGGCGCAAAGTGATAACCTTGAATCTGTGGATGATGTCTTCCATATTCCTTATCGCTTAAATCCGTGATGTTTAGTCTCTTCGTTCTCCTCCTGTCGCTCAACAGTCAGGTCTATGCCGTCATCGTCAAAGGCTGTTTCTATGACATCGGTGAGGGCATACTGCTTCTTGTCCAACAACTCGTCATTGAAGTCCTTATAAGCTTCTGATGGAGTCTCCCGTATGGTCTTGACAGGTTGAAGACTCTGTCCCTCCTTCACATTCAGTTTCTCAAACAATGCATCCTTGAACTCTTTATATGCCAGATTCATCTTGTCCGCAGCATCCTGTTTGTCTTCCTGACATAAGAAAGGGGAATAGTGATACTCCAAGGCTTCTTCCCTTGCTGAGTCATATTTGAGATAGAGCTCTCGTAACGGCTTGGGAAGTTCATCGTATTGCTCGTCATCAATGGCAAGCAAATCCTTCGTTGTCTCCAATGGTTTTGGCAGGCTCTCAATGAAGGGTTTCATCTCAACCGCCACTTTGTCTGGGGCTACAGGACTCATGGCTCTCGCTATCTCCTCAAAGTTGGCGGCAAACTGTTTACCTGCCATATCATTGTCAAAAGCAAGGTGAAACGTGGCATTGGGGGCGTGGGTAATGAGACCATGAATCTGCCCGTAGCTTGGGTTTCCTCCTGTGGAGACAAAGACTGCCGATTTCAAATCACACCGTCCCTGATGGTCCAATCCCGATTCCTGCTTCATCCGCAACTGATAGAAGGACATGGCATCATAGGCACTCTCGAAGATAAAGACATGCTTGGCATCTTTCAGGTCTGTTCCCTTGGGACTGGCCATCCATATTCCTTCGCTTGCATTGCTGCCTGCCGCCATTCCTTTTCGGGCTGTGCCGTCCTTGCGTGGATAACCTCGTTCCTCGAATCCAACACATCTGTCTGGTTGCCCGGGAATGTACATGGGAAAGGAGAGGTTCTTGTAGATGCTGCCGTCTTTCTCTGCCTTCGTAGCAAGTACAAAACTATCATGAAAGGCACAACGTGTGGCAAAATCTATCCCTCTGGACTTGAAGAAGACATAGAATGGCTTCTGAGAGTCAAAGTCATTGGGATGGAAATGCTGAACTTGATAGTCCTTCATATCAAAAGGCTTTCCATCACGGACGGGGTCAAAGACTCTCTTTCTTGTTTGTTCTACAGGCATATTGAGCAGTCGCTGACAAACTTTATGGACAAGGGCGGACTCCTTGATACCTTGCTTGTATTCTGAGAAGAGGTCTGGATGCTCCCAAATGAAGGAGGTGACGGAGTATAGCTTGATTGTCGGTGGCTGGAAACAGCAGTTGCGACCAGGGCTGACAAGGTATTTGTCACCACTGATTCTTCGTCCGTCACTGTCCAAACGGACATAGGCAGGATAGCGCAAGCCATCACGCTTGTAGAGCGTGTAGCCTGCGTCTTCCAGTACGTCCCGGATGTCAAGACGGTTACGGTAGCTCTCAAATGTCTGTTCGTCTGTCATTGGCTGTAAATCTGTGTTTTTTTATCTTCCATGTCCCATGCCTACGCCATGTTCTCCTGCATTGAGTCCTGCATCGAAGGCTCTCGAAGCGAGGTCTTGGGGGGAGTCAACACCGCCTTTGAAATAGACATGCGGACGTGGGTCGTGGTGATGTTCTATAAAAACGGCAGGTGCGTATCGGTCTCTGCCTAATTCTCCCATGACAGCAATGCCGGCGAGGAGGGCTCCTCCTATCTTTGCACCGATGTTTGACTGCATACCTGGCACATTCTTCATATCAACTTCCTTGAAGATATGAGAAAAGAGCTTCATGCGATGATAATCATCGATGGCCATGAATTTGTCATACTGCTTTTGGGTAATCTCATGGCTGATGCTCTCGCCATTGATGACGGCGGTCATGCGGAACAGGGCATTGCCTTTCTCGTCTTTCTGTATCTCGCCCTTCTCGTCACGGACAGGCTCCACCTTGATGTCATCGACCTGAACTTCTCGTCCGTGCTTGCCTTCGCGGAACCATCCTTTGCCTTCATTTATCTCGTAAAGGCTGTTGCCATCGACATGGGCCACACTGCGGTCTTCTGGCTCGACTACGGCTTGATCGTCATAAACAAGTGGCTGTGATTGGTCGATAACAATCTGTTGCCGACTGTTGAGTTCCGCTTCAACCTCAGGGGTGAGCTTGAGACCTATCTGCTCTTTTGAGTTGAGCATATCCATGGTCAGCTTGTCCTGAAAATCATTCTTGATGACATTGTTGATGAGGTCAATGCGATTCTGAACAGGCACTTCCTTGATGGAGTTACTGGTGAGCTTTCTCAACTCTTCATCGGTAAGGTCATAGACAAAGTCTTGTCGGGTCCCAGTGGACTGGATAGTCAGTGTTTTGCTTGTTGGGTCAATAACAATGCCATGAGAAGAAAGGCACTCCTGCCACTTCTCGCTGCTGAAATAGACCTTGGAGGTAATCAGCTCGTTGTATGGCTTTGCGGGTTCTGTAGAACGAGGGCGCACCTCCACAGGGGGAATGACAGATTGCAAGTCTGACAATACGTCCTGTGAAGGTTGCTGCACCATGTTCTGTTGTCCTCCTTTATAGTAAAAGCCGTAGCCGCCGTTCTGCATTTCGCCTGGTTTTATCCTGCCGTCAGGGCGTTCTGGCACCAAAGGTGCTCCTTGCATAAACATGGCTCCACCGACACGGCGCATGTGGAATCCTCCCTGGTTTCGTGGTGTCCATCCAAGGAAACGTCCGTGGTATGGATCCATCATCATGTGGGCACATCGTCTGTCCCATGGCAGTCGGCCATACTCTCCAACACCAATACGGTAGCCGTGAAGTCCCATGGCCACACGTCCGTTGGCATTGCGAGCGTGTACAAAATTGCGGGGCATATAGAAATCGTTGCTCACAAGGGAGGCAAAGGTATTATAGGCTTTCTTGTTGGCTGAATTGGTGCCCCAGTCAACAAGGTCTCTCATCTGCTGCGCTGTGATGGAGTATGTCAGCAGGGGAGAGTCATGCCCTTGGACTGCAAGCTGATAACCTTCTCCTTGTCGGATGATGTGGGCTTGCATTCCATTGCGTCGGAGTATCTCCTGAAGTTCTGGAGACAGGTCTCTTCCTACTGGTAATGAGTTTGATCTGATAGACATATTCTATAATGGTGTTACATTACTTATTCACCGGCTTCAATCTGCTCACCCTTCCAATCGACAAATTCCTCTGCCGATTCTTCATTCACGACGAGATTTCTCTCCATGCAGTAAGCGGTGTATTCCTTCTGCCATTCTGGTGAGTGATGGTTGATATAGTCGAGCCAGCCATATTCTCCGCTCTGGACTTTCTCCACGAGCACATCTTCTGGGTAGTATTTTACATTTGCCATATTGTTTTGTTTTTGAGTGTTGTTACTGTAGGCTTCCTTTTGTTTGGTATATGCCCTTATACTTTCTCTTTGTTGAAAGAGCATGTGGGTGCTACGATGGTGTGCTGCTCAAAGCTTGATGGCTTTGCCTCTGCTCTTGTTGTTCAGTTCGTTCCACATCTCTTCTGTGTAGCTTTCCTCTGGTACATAGTCGAGGTTACCTGCCTCGTCCATTGCCCAGCAACCAAAGATGCCGAAACTGTACTTGTCCCATTCACGCTTGCCTTCACGCTTCCAGACCATGTCGTTGCCTGCTGCGAAACGGATGCCAGTCTTTGCATTGAGGTCTATACCAATGGAATATTCTTCCTCGTCTTCAATGATGGTGAGGATGTCTCCGTTCTGCAATTTCTGCATCTCTGCGCCAGTGAGGTGATAGCGGTCGGCGATATACTGTATGTTTCGACCAATGACAGGGGTCGGAACGCTCATGACCTGCTTGCTTTCCGGGTCAAGCTGGAAGAAAGACTTTCCACCAAGCTCCTTACCGACTTCGTTGCTTTCCAGATGTCCAATGATCGGCTTTCCTGCAAGAAGGTTCTGGCTTTGGCTCTCGTTGAACAATTTGAGGTCATACTCGTCAAGTTGGGGATAGAAGAGCACATCGACACCGCCTTCTTCGGTTCTAACAAGACTGAATCGGGTTCTTGCCTTTACTTCTTCACCATCGTCTGCCGTGATATGTACAGGCAAGACTGGTGACTTCTTGCCATTGTAGATGTTCTGGAGGACATCGGTAGGCAGGTCTTCTATCATGGTCTGCGTCAGACCGAAACGTTCGAGGATGTCAAAAGGCATCTCGTTCTCTTCAAAACTGTAATTCATTTGCTTTTTTCAATTATACATTATTCTTTATTTGACTCGCTTCAATGTGCCGATACGTAAGGATTGACCACTGTGTAGTCAGCCAATTCGAAAGCAAAGTTACAGTAGATATATTGAAGTAGATTTATGCGTAAGCTGTTATCGTGTTAGTTTTATATATCGTTATGATAGTAGTATGATTTTCACTCAATAATCATACTATTAGCATAAATAAAGTTAGGAAAATATAGCCTCTGTGTTGGATTTGGATTGTGTAAAATCCAGTCTGACTATCTTTGCAGAATGAAAACGAAAAGCATACTCATTTCTATACTCTTACTCTTTGTATCATGCTCCGTTACTCGTGCCCAGTTCAACACTATCGGACAGGTAAAGAGTAAGCGTATATACAAAAAGAATAATCCACAGAAAACAGTGCTGCCTGCTTCTGTGGATAGTGTTGCGTCAATAGACTCCGTGATGGGCTTGCCCGATGAAGAATACATGAACGGAGGTGTTACAGACAATACCAACTTCTCTGATTGTGTGTTGCCGTTCCTTCATGCTTCGTTGCCATTGAAAAGCATTCATGTAACTTCTCGCTTCGGCATGCGTCATCATCCTATCTTGCATAGGTACTGTATGCACAATGGGGTGGACTTGAAAGCTCACTATGAAAATGTGTTTTCTATGTTACCAGGTAGGGTAGTGAGCGTTGGGCAAAACAAACGTTCTGGCAAATATATTATTATACAGACAGCCGGTTATTCTGTCAGCTATTGCCATCTGTCCTCCATTCTTGTTCGAGATGGACAATACGTCAATGCAGGAGAAGTCATAGCCGTCTCTGGGAATACAGGCATGTCCACAGGACCACATCTGCACCTTACAACAAAAAAAGATGGTAAGGTCATTGACCCTGCCATCCTTTTAAATTACATTAGGAAATGCCGTGGTATTACGCTTTAAATCTCCTTTGTACTTTTATCCTGCTTCTTGTTTTTCTTGATGTATTCCTGATATTCCGTTCCTGTATAATACTTGGTCTTTAGCAGGTCATAAACGACTCTGTCGGAGAAATCCAACGTTAGTCTTGCTCTCGATGGATATTTAGCATTGGAACTCCAAAATGTGAAGTTGTACTTTTCTTCTGGGTTCAGTGTCTTACTGATACTACCATCGTCTTCTGCCATGTAATTGTGTTGGCGATCATAATACGTCACTTGATACTTAATTCCAGAAACGGAATATGGCAGTTTGTTCTTGATACGAGCTTCGCCATGTGCGGTGCCATCGTAACTTGTTTCCCACGACCAGTCAAGAATCTCCACCTGAGTCTTTAGTTCAAAATACTGTTCCCAATACTTTTCTCTCATTAGACTGTATAGCTTGCTCAGTACCTCTGCAAGTTGCAGGTCATACATTGGTCTCTTGCCTAATGCGCCTGTCTTTTTGCCAAACCATTCAATGTCTTTATCTACGGATATGAGTCCCTGGCTATTGTAGATATACCATTCAGAATCCTTGTCTTTGGTGATGAATATTACTACACTGTCCTGTCTGAAGGTTCCTTTCGCATCGGTATAGTTGTTCATGCAGCGAACAGTGATAGAATCGTTCTTTTCCATGATGCCAGATTCGTCAATGTCCACAACATCTGATTTCGCCTCAATTCGTAAACTGTCATACTGTGGATAGAAGTCTGCTGGACTTCCGTATGTAGAATCAGATAAAGAGGTAAAAAAACTACGAGTAAGTTCTATCGCCTCATTCTTATGAGAACAAGACGATAGAACAAGGGTTATCAATAGGGTTAAAGCAACGTACCTCATTTCTTTTGTTCCGATTTCTTTTCGGGTTTCTTCGCTTCCTTGCCATCAGAAATTCTCTTGAACACGAAGTTCACCACTACGGTTCTTGTATTGGTGCGGAGTCCGGTAACATACTCGGAATTGCCAAAGTTAGGGAAACTTGTACCTGTCTCTGTATAGGTGGAGACCAGTTCCCAGCCTTCTTTGCCCATTTTGTTCAACATGGAGGTCTGATCTGCAAAGACAAGAGTGCCGAAATCTGCCATCACTTCCGCATCTGTTCCTGCCACCTTTACAACCTTGTATTCCCATTGCTCATTTTTACTTCCACATGAAACGAGTGTAGCTATCATGCATAGCACTAATATAACCTTTTTCATTGTGCCATTTTTTAAGGGTGAATAATTACCAGTCTTCATTTTCATTGCCGGACAAGCCGTTCTTGATGCACTCCTCAATCTTGTCCATTACGACATTCGAATAGGCATGTGCCATGACAAGGGCTTTGCTAGATGTTTTCTTGTGAGAATCCTTCTTAGCGAAGGGGAAGCATTGGTCCAATGTCCAGTTCTGGTCGGAACGGGTTGGAATTGTACCTCCCATGGCACCCATCCAGCCGCCTCCAACTGCTACGACAACCGAATAGAAAGGAATGGTGTAGGTGACACGAACCTTGTTGTCCTTGATGTCGCACTTGATGACAGGCCTTAGATTCACATTGTAGGAGTTAGTTCCACCAGCATGTTGAGCTATGCTCTCAACATAGCCCTGAGCAATGATGGTTCCCAATTCCTTGTCATTCAATTTGATGACGGAATTGGCATCATTGAAGGTCGCTGTGAACCAGTAGTTCAGCAACACGTAGAGCTGCTCCTTGGTCTTACCCTCTGCAGGTATCACCTGTGTGTAGGTGATGGCATTGTTTTTGTCCAAGGTTAGCTGCGAACCAAGGTTGGTGGCTGCATCTACCCACTTTTCACCATACTTTTCCTTTGCGTAGTTCTCCAATTCGTCTGCCCGGAGAATCTGGGCGTTAACTGTAGTGCAGGCAAATAATGCCAGAAGCACGGCTGAAAATAATTTCTTCATTGCTGTAAAATGTTTAAGGATAATATACTAAAATTCAAAACCCAATTTCAATGTAATCGCCTCAGTGTCAAGTTTCCTTGGACTTCGGGTGTATTTCATGCTTGTGTTGCTTGTAAACCTGTCAAAGGTCTCAAACTCCAGTTTCTCTGAAGCATAACCAACAGCGAGGCTAACAGCCTGTTTCTCATTGATGGCAAACCGACAACCAGCTGACGCATTGACATACAGCCCTCCGTTATTTGTGACGTATGTTCCACCCTTCACATCCACAAATGGAGACACCTTCTTCTTACTGAAATTGCATCTGATATTAGCGAAGACAGGAATTTCAACCTGGCTATCTCTAACATCGAGAGGAATATCCATATCCTTAGTCTCGTATGAAGACATGAAATGCAGACCTGCTCCTGCGCCAAGGAAAAGGTATGGATTGAACTGATAGCCGTGAGATGTGTTTACCTCAAAACGACCAAACTCGTAATCACCGACACCGATGGAATAACCGGCATCAATAAAACCTCTGTAACACCCATTAGAACTCTGTGCATTGCAGTTGAGTGCGATTGCCATAATAGCGGCAAGAATAAAGGATTTTTTTCTCATAACTATAAATGTATTAAAGTATTGTTATTACTATCTCTTAAATACTGTTTCTCAGGGTATTACCAATTGCAATCATAATCACAATCATCATCGTAGCCGTCACAATCGTATGTATCATCACAGTCACAATCAGCGTTGAAGCCGTGGTTATAACAGCCATCATCATAACCTTCCTCATACCCATGATCGTAATCAGAAACACGTCCATGCAGTGTTTGCTGACTATCATTATTCCTTGCCTTCTTAACGCTGTTGATTACTGCGCCTGCAAATAAGAAATCTAAAAGTCCCATCTGTTTTACAATTTATGTTCAACTTATGGGTGCAAAGTAAACAGCAACCAGTGCAGTCTTTCTGCACAATATTAAAAAATTATGATATAGCATAAAAAATACAGGAAGTAGTGCCCCTTCCTGTAGTAATTATTACAAATTATAACAGCAATACATAAGATTATTACAACTTGTTTTTACCACAAGTAAACCTATTTCAGTTCTTCTACTTCTACATCTAAAACTTCATTTCTCGATGAACCATTGAGTGACAATTAGAATACAATGCACACAACTCATATTGTGGTATTAGGCGTTCATCATCATAGGATGCTAATGGTTTTGTATGATGAACTTCCAGAAATCCTTTGCCTATTTGCCATATGTCTTTTCAAAATCAAAACGGCAAATATAGCACTAATAATCAGATGTCTCCAAACATTGTTATCCTGCTTGTAGATTACGTTGACGACGTAATACCTTTGCCTCTTGTCTTCATCTGTCTTTATCATTGCAGACATCGTAAGCAATTCTTCGATGCTATAAATGTCATTGTAGATACAATCAAAGTCCGGACTTGTATGCTGCTTAATCCATGCGGCAAGATTATTCTCTGCTGCATGGATTAAGGTATTGAGCATATTGCCTTTTTGTGCAAATTTGGTGAACAAAGACACTTAGGTATTGTGCAGTGTGTCTTCACAATGAATAAATTGAATGTAAATTTCTCTACATCTTAAGTATTATTAGAATTCAACATAGAAGATGAAGGAAAAAAATTACCTTTACTTTCACCCGTTTATAGACTTTAGCTGCACTATAAGCTTCTTTATCTTGCTTATCAATCTATCTGTGTCATAAGGAAATGCATATATCCTTTCTGAAGTCTTTTTACTTACATACCATTCCTTTGAGTCGTTATGCTTTTCAAAATCAATACCAGACAAAGTACGTGAACGATCTTTTTCAGAATTATCATTTTTAAGGTAGAGATGATATTCGTTATCATAAAAATCAACAACTATGTACATCTTATTTCTGTCATAGTCTTCTTGTAACCAAAAATGCAACTGCGAAGAAGTGGCTTGAGATAAAACTCCCTCTAATCGTTTGGCATTTATAAGTTCATTAAAAACAGCTCCTTGTAATTCATTGTATGCCTCTACAATTTTTGATAAGTTTTGAAACGACTCTGGAGATTTTCGAGCCATTTCAATAATACTTTCTGCATTTATCATATTAATATTCTTTATTGCCATGTTATCTATTAATTGAGCATAAGCCTTAATACCCCAATAAGCGGAATCCATCGTGTCACATGAATCCAGCGCCTTGTTTAACCAATCACTGAGGTCAGATGAACATAAACTTATTATTCCATTTCCAAAGGAAACCTTTTTGTCATATATTACAACGATTGCTTGCACAATAATCCCTTCGTTTTCTAATGACATCTTATATTCGTCTAACTGATAAGGTTGAAATCGAGCTCCGTTCAACTTGTTTTCAATGATTATGGCATATTTCTTCTTTCTATACTCCCATATTAACACAAGATCGATACTTCTGTCACAGCCTTCGGTTAAGACTCTTGACACCTTTCTTTCTCTATCTACATAAATGTCACAACCATCAGGTACATGGCATTTTATTAATGAAAGAAATGATTCAATAAACAAGTTCTTATAACCATGTGGACCGTTTTCATCCAACAAGTCCTCAAGAATTTGGCTATGACGTATCTCTTTTGTGGACACTTGTTCCACAAAATATTCCAGTGGATTATAAGACGATAGTTTTGACTCCATGTTGAAGTCAAATCCGTTTTTCTTCAATGAAGATATAATACCATCTAACAATTCTTTCATTATGCTGCCATTCTAAATAATTCTTTCTTTTCAGAACTCTCATTCTCAATTTTCGAGTCAGCCACCATCCAAGAATCCTCGTTATCTTGCCAATTCGGGATATACTTGTCAAGCAAAGCTCGCATCAATCTTTGTCTGCTTACAGGTTCTTCCATGTATTGAAAAAGATCATCAGATAATTTTGCGCCATAGAACGATTCACGTAGAGCTCCAAGCGAATACTCTTTCTTTTCTACAAAGCAATCCGACTTCATCAATTTCCAAAATGGTTCATTACAGAGATGAAAGAATGGTGTTGCAAATACTGGGTTGAAAACATTTGACGCTCCTACATACCTTTTCCATGCGAGCTCGAAAGCTTTTACCATTCTGCCATTGTGAGGTACAAAGCCATTTGTTAAATGACCATTGGCAATTTCATCCATCACGGCAATAAGCATCATTGCTTTGTGTGGAGCTATCTCACCATGATACTTATTACAGTTCATGGAGACAAAACAAGATATGTAATATTGAAGGGTATTCATATATTATTCAATTACTGAAGGTGACTATAGCCATAGTCTCTTATCTTACAACCAAACAGAGCCAAAGCGTTTAAACACCACGGCTCTAGTCAATTCGAGAAAGTCAATGACTTCATCTACCAGTAGATTTTTTCTTGCCATTTTTTATATAGATAAGACTTGTGAAATCTCATTCAACAGCCTTTTGTAGGTGAGATAAAAAACTTCTTTTTAGTTCTTCTACATCAAGGACTTCTTTCTTGCGATGAACCATAGAGTGACAATTAGAGCATAATGCACACAACTCTGATTGTGGTATAGGATGTTCGTCATCATAGGTAGCTAGTGGCTTTGTATGATGAACTTCCAGAAATCCTTTGCCTATTTCGCCATATGTCTTTTCAAAATCAAAACCGCAAATATAGCACTTATAACCAGATGCCTCCAAACATTGCTGTCTTGCTTGTCGATTACGTTGACGACGCAATACCTTTGCCTCTGTTATACGTCCTTCTAATCTGTGTTTCTCTTCTTCCTCTTCATCTCGTTGTTGGTCATAGGAATCTTCAGGAAGAGAAATAGCATCGAGGTTAATATTATGCTTCAGGGTATAAAACCTTATATACGCCTCTATTGCTTTGGAGGATATATAACCATAAGGTCCGGCAAGGATGTCTTCATCAGACTTAATCTTTGCAGACATCGCAAGCAATTCTTCGATGCTATAAATGTCATTGTAGATACAATCAAAGTCTGGACGTATATGCTGCTTAATCAATGCAGGCAGATTTTTCTCTGCTGCATTGATTAAGGTATTGAGCATATTGCCTTTTTGGGCTTCCTCAATTCGGAGATATTTTCTAAACTCAGTATGAATAAGTTTTTGTTCTTCTGTAAGCATTAGGCATTACCTTTTTTTATAATTACATAGTAAAGAACGTCTTCGTTATTTCTGACAACACTGACTGAACCATTGAGTGAATCAAGATTCATGTATTTGCTATCAGACCTATAACCTCCACTGATTCCGTGGTCAGGTCTAATTTCAACACAACCTCCGTCTTCAGTTTCAATCTTCAGCCAACGATGATGATCTGCATCATTGAATGAATGCTTTGGATCGATGTCTAATACATCTTGGAAAAGATTATCGGTATATTCATCAGCATCTTCCTTACATGAGAAATTCATGTTGATTGGAGTCCAATCGTTGAAACGGTCATTATTACATTTGCGTTTAGGAGAATCTAGCTGCAGCGTAATATTATCAATGGTAAATCCGAAAAGATTCTTCATTTCATTGATAAGGTAAACTAGCATAAGGCTTGCCAAAGCGCTGTTAACATACATGTCGCTAAACGTGATGTCAACATGCTTTCCTCGAAGAACCTCCACAAACATATCTACATCCTGTTGTTTTAATACATGTGGTGCTATTGCAGCTGTAAAGTAATTCTTCACCTGGAATGTTGTTGCATGAGTTAAGCCTTCACGTACAACTTGTGATGGAGATACAACATAAGTAGGTTCCTCCTGATCAACAAATGATACCATAGAAGCATCCACAAATACATGGCTGCAATTCTTGCCCCAGTTATTTGAGAAAGAGAGAGCCGTATCTTTATCTGTGAAATATCTACGAACCTTATTACTTGACTCAACCACGATTGCAGTCTTCATTGTGCCCATGTCTTTAATCAGCGACACTTCACAATCAGGGAATTTATCCTTCAAGTTAATGAATGGGAGTCTTTCTGCCAAAGACACATGAAGTTCTGGATGATATTCAACAGCAAGGGAAATAGTCTTACCGTTAGATACGGCAGTATTGATATATTTGCCCATTTCTGAATGGACACTTGACCAATCTGTTACGGCATTATCGTCTGTTAAGTCAGAAACGCACAGAGTTATCTTCTTAACCTCAGAATCCTTAATTGATTGTTTTACAATATCTTTTAGAGATTGATATACAACCTTAGCAGAAGGACTTGCAGCCTTCACGTTAGAAGGAACTTCCAAAGCCTTGTTCTTTTGGCGATTTAGCCAATCAAGAACCTTTGACTTCGATAGTAAACTTGCGTAACGATAGTTGTTGCGGTCAACCAAACATCTTGCACAAGCTCCACCTTCAACGTGACAGTTACACGTAGTTTCTTCCAAAGTCTGTCTTGCCAAATCAAAGACTTCCTGGCACAAAACAGGATTCATCAACTTGAGTGAATATCCACAACCACCCTTTGCTGTATCATAGATAAAAAGAACCCAAGCATCAATCTCCTGTTTGATGCCAAAATCAATTTCACCTTCATCTATACCTTCACTCTTAGCTAAAGCACGTTTTAGAACGACACCAAGAGAATACACAAGCTGTTCATCGTTCTCATATTCGGACGAACCTGCATCTTTCTTGAATCTAAGTACAGTATAGCAAGTTGGATGATTGCCAGTAAAGACAACATGACGAGCAATATCGTTATCGTTGGCTTCACAGTCATCGCCCCATAATCTCTTATGACCAGGCTTCACAGCATAAGGTACACTTTCTTTTGAAGTTACTGCTGTATATTCTACCGATGCACGTCCACAACGTTTACAAAAAGCAAAACCATGTCCACTACCGACATTGTAGAACAGAATATTTCCTGCTTCACCACTACTGATGAGTTCACACATATTGATGTCCTTGTGATGACTCCAATCTGTTTTCAGCAAGACTGGTCTTATATCGTAATAATGCTTCTCCGTCTTTTCTTCACGTGAACTATCAACATTCTGATCCGTACAGAAACCAATAGGCTCGTATGCTAATGTATAGGAACCATGATCCTTATCTATAATACTATGATAAGGATTCCCACAAGAGCACATAGCACCTTCTTGCAATACTCTTTTGTATTCAGTTTTACCACAATGTGTGCAATGATAAATCGCCTTGGTTTGAGTTTCCTCGTTGTAAGCTCCAAGTAATTTGATACCAGCAGAAACATAGTTCTTTTCATTTACAACAACTGTTTGCTCTGGAGCGTACTCATTAAGTGCAGTATGAATATCTCGTGAGGCTGTTGTTGCACGACGAAGGTCAGCAATTTCCTTACGAACCTTATTTAACTCATTTTGTAGATTAAACTTTTCTGCGCTATCAGATTCAGCAGCAATTTTATTCTGAAGATTCTCTGCCTTATCATACAAACGATGCAGTTTTACAGCTTGGTCTCTATCTGTGAAGTCAAATGTTACCACACCAGTAGGCATATTAGCATTAGGTATAAACTGATGGTCAGAAAGATAGTTAAGTAATCCCTCTGATTTAGTCTTTCTGATCTGGTTACTTATAGCCATCTGACGTCTTGGGTCATTTTGGAACTGAACAAATGCATCATTCAGTTCTTCTATAACGTCATTATATTCCTTCTGTATAGCTTGTATTGTGTCCTTTGTGACATTGATTGTATATGAAGCACTCTCGCCAAATACCTTCTTGAATTTTCTTTCTTCCGCTTGATTTGTGCTCATGTCATCAAGGAACTGGACAAATGAGTCACAGGTAGAAGTCATAAATTCATCTATAGATATAGTTGCTTGAATGCCAGAGCCATTGTCACAAATGAATTGTCGAAAGAAGAATGAATTAACATGACGTTGTATGATTGTTTGGCTTGGACGCACCTTTATCATGTGATTGGTAGTCTGCAAAGCCCACATAGGATTTGTGAATGCGTGCTGACCAACAGGTGTATTATTACAAAGTGAGAACGCTATAGCCTTGCTTTGTCCCATACGACCAGCACGACCTACACGCTGAAGATAGTTTGCCGCTGTAGGAGGCACAGTGTCCATCAATACCACGTCAATATCACCAATGTCAACACCCATTTCCATGGTAGTTGAACAATGAAGAACATTAAGCAGAGGATTCTTTTGACTAAACGCCTTTGTATAATCACGAAGCAACTTCTTTGACTGCTGTGCGGAGTGCTCGGCAGCAAGATAAATTGGAGTTTTATGATAAGAATACTTATGACGGTCAGTCCAAAGACCTATTGCCTTAAGATTCTTGATATTTTCATCATTTTCTTGCCAACTAGCAACTTCATCATTGTCCTTTGGTCTTGATGGCATCGTAATCTTGCTCTCGCAACATTTATATTTTGCAAAAAGCTTCTCGCAGATTTTTCCTACAATTAGAGGACTATATCCACGGAAAGTTGTATCAAGAAGCTGGTATGAGACAGGACATATCCATGCCTCCTGCAATCTCTTGATTTTACAAACATCATTGCCCTCTCTGCCAGAAAGATCAAGATAATAGCAATCTACATATTTATCATCAGGATAGAATCGAGGGTTGTTATAACCATCGGTATCATCTGCTTTTACTTTGGTAAATACTTTCTTGTCTATTAAAGTATTCCATGCTTCTGTAATTATAGCATCTACTATTCTAACGTTAGCTTGCAATTGATCTATCGTGTGAATGCCTAATCCTGCACATAGAAGGACTACTAGTCGAGACTGCTGTTCCGAAACCTTTCCTCCTTCTTTAACATTAACGGATGGCCAACGTTTGAGCTTTTCTCTTGTATCATCAGAGGCTGCAATTGGACTACTCAAATTGCTATCACGAACATATTTTTTCTCATCATCTACCAATGGTTGAATATGGTTATTCAGTCTCATCACATAGTCGATTGCGAGTTTCAAATAGTCTTGCCAATCCTTGTCTTTGATGATTAATCCGGTCTTATCTGCATAATCAGCCAATATAGATGGAATTTTTGCTGACTTCAATGCTGGATAATCGAGATAGATGAATCCCATGGTTTCTGCATTAGTTTCGTATGCAGGTCGTCTTCCAATGATTCCTCTTATCAATGCCGCTTTGTATGCATTCTTGTTTTTGGCGCCATCATTGTTCGACAAATGCTCAAACATTGCCTGATTATAGATTGCTTCTGAAATATCATATAGAGACACCCCATCTGGAGATGACGGGGCATTAGCCAATATTATGGCTATTTGTTCTGCTGTAAATGAATTTCTTACAGCTTCTGGAAAGGCATCTAAAGGACTTATCGTTTGTATTTGTGCAAGTCTTTCCAATATATTCTCATTACTTTGATTACGCTCTACGTTTATATTGAACGTTTTAGCAGATATGGCAGTTCCTTGACGGCTATCAGTAAACGCAATGTACTTACCCCAACTTCTACCTTCTGGAGCACATTCGCGTAAGAAAACTGGCGAAATTGTCTGGTTAATGAAATTGATAGGTATGCGGAAGTGCTTTAGATTAAGTCGCTTTCCCTGAGCCAACTTACCACAGCCTGGACAATAAGAATGTCCATCGTCTTTTCTGACTTCAACCCATTTGCCTCCATTGTCAGCATGAACATCCAATATTGTACCTGCTATTCCATGCACAATATTCATCGTTCCATAATGAGCTTTGTCAACAGGATTAAAGAACTTTTCCTTTTCGTACGGCATCAGGAAGAATGTGTCGGGACGACCTGAACTAACCATTTCATCCTCTTCTTCTTGCTCAGGTGTAAGGTCAATTGCGAAATAGTCATCTCTGTTTGTTCCATCCTCACAAGGGAAAATCTTATGTGTCTGAGAATCACTACAACCCATCAGCACGAAACCACCACATCGCTTACATTGAACGATTTCGAGAAGTGGCACGCCACACTTTGGACATACAGATGCCTTATATGTGGTTAAGTGTCCATACATAGGTATAGCAGGATTTACTCCATTGCAGTTTTCATTAGCGCAAGCATAAAGACCACTTATTGCTCGCATAAAATAATGTGCTCGAAGAGAGAGAATAGGAGTGCTACCTTGCGACATTTCACATAGCTTATCCAGCAGTTGTAATGCAGGCAATAGATTTGTTCTATCAAAAGTTGTTTCTGGACACAACCATTCCCACATCTGCTGAAGAGTCATACCAGACACATTATTTATTTTGTCTCGTAGTGACAATACTTTATCAACAGATGGGAGATTATTTGCTCTAAGATCAGAATCGAGTTGATTTTTATCCAATGGACGAACCAAACGATGTCCACCAATAACCTTAATTTGTTCTACTGGCTGACCTGTCACTGTAGATATAAACTCTGCAAGCGATTGTGTTCCATCTTCACCACCAATGGTAGCAGATGTACAAGCAAATCTAACTTGTTCAGGAGTTTTACCAAACGCTTCGAGTATTCGTTTAATCTGATATGCGAGCTCAACAGCTGCAGAACCAGAGTAGCTATGAGCCTCGTCAATTACTATCCAACGAAGTTTGCCAGCAGACTCTTGAAGCATCTGCTGATCCTTCTGGCGTACAAGAATATACTCCAGCATACTTGGGTTTGTCAGAAGTATCTCTGGGCGTGTTCCTTGATTCTTTGGATCACGTATATCGTCACGTGTAACTACTTCATTTGGCAGAATCTCATCACGGCCGTCCGCACGATACTCGGGAGTATCGCCATTATAAACAGCGAAATGCAATCCTGTTGCCTGACAATATTCAGAAAGTCGTTTCTTCTGGTCTTCCATCAAGGCATTAAGAGGATAAAGGAAGATTGCTTCAATTGCATTGGTACGTCCTTGCTCATAAAGGTCACTGAGAACAGGGTACATGAAGCACTCTGTCTTTCCAGAACCCGTACCTGATGTTACTACAATACTCTTTCCTTCAGCCAAAGTCTTCCAACTCTCTGCCTGATGCTTGTATGGAGGATATTTGCCCCCGATACCAAGTTTGCTGATAACTGTTGGATTCAATGCATTCTTCCAACTATCATCAGGGGTTGGTTCCCATCCAAAAGTGCTCTGGAATACAGGTTCTGCCAACAATGGTTCTCTATCAAAGAGTTCATTGATTGCTGGGCGCATTGGATGATTGCCAGGAGCCCAAAGAGAAAGTAGCGCAAGACGCATGTTCTCTTCTGTTTCTTTATATATATTTTCAAACTTCATATATTCAACGACTTAATTTGTTGTTTAATGACATGATGAAATGTTTATTGCTTGATTTACAACAGAAAATAATACTCCTTCGTATCTCTTCTTTTTGCGAAAACAAATCTATTTCTTTTCGCATATGTGCTGCTACGGCATTCACGCGTTTATACAGCCACGTTTCGTTGCCAAATTTGCCCTTTTCACTATATAAATTAAAGAAGGTGCCTACTTCCTCTCCAAGATAATCTTGACTTGACTCAATATAGTCTTCATTCTTAAATTCAATTGATTGAATATGTTTTGGATTCTTTATCATTGTTTCTGCCAAATCCACTATAATACCTCGTGAAACATCTCCGTATGCTTCTATCATTGATGAGACACACAATTCCTTTATCCAGTCCGTAAACTGTACTAAAGTGTCATTAAAACACTGACCTATATACTTCAGATATTCTTCTTCAACATTTATGGCACATAAATACTTCATCATATCTTCGCCCTCATGGCTCATAGCCCATTTTATGAAGATTTCCTGCATAGCTGGAGATATTGGGTCTGACATGAAATTGTATAACTCATTAAAGATGCCTGATAAGTATGGCTGTAACCAATACCATTGGAATGCGAGGTCGTTACTAAAAGATTTCAGTCTCTCTTTCAGAGTATCTCGTTCTTCGCCGTCTGAACATTTCACATACAGTTGGAAGGCCATACAAAGTAAAGCCTTGTAATCTTGTGCAGTACAGTATAGTTCGAGGATGGAACTGGCTGGTATGTCTTCTTGTTGGGTTCTGTTGACCCAACCGATAATCCTGTTCCAAAGTTCATCGCCTATATGTGAGTTTTGCAGGTTATCAGTGATGGTTGCTATAGCAATATCCCTATTGTTTGCACGATATGTGCTGTCCATATCTCTCGACAAGTCAACCAATGTAGGGCAAATACGTCCTCTTGTACGACCAAAAAGGATGGTTTTTCCCCAGGGACGAATTGCTTCAGGAAGAATATAATAACCAGTTTCCCCATCATATGGCATATCTATGGTACTTGCATTCGGTTCATCCAATTTGAGAAGCTTTAGTACACCAGTAAATTTAATTGGCTTCCTGTTATTGCCAGTTACGACAATACGTCCTTCTGATATTTGGCGAGGACGGAATGGTGACTCTTTAATACAAAATGACAGTTTCTTTCCGTCAGTAAGAGTGAATTGCACCCGTATTTCAGCGTGCAACATATTTTGTGATGTTCGTTCAAGCAAAGAACGTAACACCTCGCGAGAATCAAACAGAGTCAAGAGGTTGCCCTCGTATGGAATAGATTTTAATGGGCGTTTCTTCTCTGTTATGTAGAGTTTTTCTCCTTTCCAGCGTAACTCTCTTTTCACATTGCCGAATGTGTATTCTTTTATATCCTGCCCTACGAGATGATATATATATTTATCCATGTCAGAATACGGAATCCAACAATCATCCTCTATATTGTCACCATATATATTTTTGATAGAGAAGTCTTTAAATGGAGCTTTTATGGAGAGATCAAATTGATTGTTACTGTTGCCTTCAGGTGTGAAAGTAAAACGAATCTTACGAGGATCATGACAATTTTCCTTCTTGATTTCCCATACATCGCCGACTTTCTTCTCTCCTTCGGTTGTAGAAACATGACCGTGAGACCACGCAACTCTTATCAGACAAGAGTCTTTGTCTGCTTTTTGCAAGCTGATAACCAAACCATCACCAATGTTGATGAATCTCATTGGGGTTACATAGTTGCCATTATTATCTATTGCACGTGCAAAAATTTCACCATACGAAGGCGTATCTGTCCATACATTCTGCCACTTGTTACGATACTGAACGTTGCGACGTTTTGATTCCGTACCGTCTTCTGTATCATAGCAAAGTGTATAGATGCATTTGCTCGCATCATATAGAGACTCGATAACATCTGGAACATATAGAGGATGCGTTTGCATCTCTGTCCAATACAGAGGGGCATTCATCCCGAAGGTAATACTGCCATCTTCTCCTGTTAATACAATGCTATCTGTATATTCTGCTGGAATCAGAAGAACCTGTAACTTGGTAGCTCCCCAAAGATAGTCATGGATTGGGAAGTCCGTTTCGGTTTGAACCGACCAACCCTCTGGAATAAGAATTATGGACTCTTGTCTTCCCATCTGGTTGCCAAGTTCATACTTACCATCCTTGTTTCTAAACAATACGTGAGGAACGCTCATGTCAAGGTTATCACCGATATGAGCATCTTCCTGATTGTGCAAATAGAGGGAAATATAATCTCCGTCAGAATATGGGTGCTTACTCACTACCGCATAGCGACAGAAATTATTGGCATAATCAAATGTATCAACTGCCAGGCCGTTCTTTCTAACTTGAACAGAAAAGAAGTTGGTTTTGTCCAATCTCTGCTCTTCCAAGAATAATTGTGGAAGTCTTTGGAGACCTTTAACAATGTATTTTGTATAAATCTTCTTCTCAATAGTATCAATTCTAAACTCCCAATCAAGAGAGAAAGGATGCAGTTGACGGCGACGGATTTTTTCCTGTTTTGCAAGTTCCTTTAAGTAGAGAAACCATACATCATTCTCGTTACTACAGTAGAAGGGCATCAAAAGATGTCGTTCTGCTTCTATACCCATAATCAGCTGCTCACAAAAGTCCTTCAGACACTGACTTTGTGAGGCTACAAGTCCAAGGTTCAAATCGTCGAAGTTGATTTTTCTATTTACCAGTCCACGTGCAAACCTATCCCAAACAGAGTTGGTTACATTTGCTGTTACCAACTTCATAGGGAGACCACCTTGGTAAAGCATATCGTTAAGAGGATCTGCTCTACCTCCATCATATTTCTCAATTTTGATCCACCTCGCACCTCGACGTGCTGCCTCATAGAACTCACCACTAAAGTTGACGCTATGTCTTGTTGATTCCAAAGCATCATAAACCATCTGCTTACTATGCTTACCATCAACATAGAGTCTGCGCCAATATTCTGCGAAGAACAAGGTACACTCTTTACACAATGTTATAAATGGGTTTTCCATATTTATGACATGCGTACGTTTTTCAAGGAGTTCTCGGAGTTCCTTGAACTCCTCCTCTGTGATTTTCAATTTCCACAAAGGCAGTGGACATTCTTTGAGTCCTCTTTTTTGTAGTATAGATTCAAAATAGCTCATACTTAATATGGTGCTTATACTTGTTCTTTTAGGCGCAAAGGTAATATGTATCTGTGCAGCCAAGCTGCACAGATCGTTCGATTTCATTCTTCTGGGTCAAAAAGTAGGCCAAGCTGAGATGCTGACTCTTTTATGCTCTTTACAGTTGGCGAATTATCGGTCAAAGGATTAGCCACAGTTGTGCTTGCTGAAAACTTTATCTCAATCTTTAGATTATTATTTCTCAACGTTTGCACAAAACTTGTAAATAGCTGAGCATAGTTTTCCAAAGGAACCTGACCACTTATTGTTACTTTCTTATAAGTCTTGGTTTCAGGGTTCGGCTGGTTGCCGCCTTCGCCTGTTCCAGAACTACCACCAGTACCTGTGCCAGTGCCCGAACCTGTACCAGTACCACTATTTCCGCCATTGCCAGATTCTCCGCCTGTCCCTGTATTGGTACCTGAATTCTCGGGAACAACCGATGTGTCAACCAGCCAAAAGTCTTCACTATTGACATCAAGGAATGGAACTGAGTCATTTTGGATAATACGAGACCAATGGCCAGGAGCTCCAAAAGCTACATTAAACACGCCATTCGAGCAATATCGGTTTACTGTATCAGTAATCGCCGACGGTCCCAATATCATCGGTTTGTCATCGAAACGAAGGAACGTCTCATACAGTTCCTTGACTTGAATATCTTTGCCAGCTTCTGGAAGCATATTTATTCTGTCTAACAGATTCCTTCCTATAGACTTTATTACCCATTCCTCTTCCTGTATCTCGCTCATCAAGTTCTGCCGAACCTGTGAAGAGAAGTCTGATGCGTAGTTCTTCAGTTCATAACTGTCTATGCCATCTCGGACAGAATACTTTATGGCCACATTGTATGCGCGAATGAGGGCATCGTCAACGCCCTTTTCATATTCGCGCTTTCTGTTTTGCACTTCTATGTGCTGGTCTTTTTCCAAACGGCCTGAATACTCTGAAAGAATCTTCTCGCAGGCAAGATAATCCTTCAGTTTATCGCTCAATGCTCCACGACCCACCTCAGAGCAAGCCAGATAGAAAATCGTATTGCGCATCACGCGATCACTGTTTCCACGCTTGGTAGCAATGTTCTTGACTGCATTAGTAAGATTATACGAAGGCGTGCCTCCTGTTGGCATTGCCAAAGAAGGATGTAGTATCACTAAGGTCAGTTGCTTTTGCTCGGGCACATCGCCCGTTGGACATACAAGCACATTTATCTCATGAATGAATGATGCTGAAGCCTTCAGTTTCTTTACGATCTCTGCCTCTACGTCTTGGGGCTTGACTTCTGACTTGGCTTGTGAAATCAAGATATTTATATTTGCTTTCGACTCGAACCAGTAGGTTGCACCCCCCACTTTAGTTGAATACAAGTAATGGGCCACTTGTTCTAGTTTGTTCAATGCTCCGTCAACATCATTGTGATTGAATGCTTTGGGTCTGAGTACGCACAGTTTTATATGCTTTATGTCAAGACCTTTGTTTTGCTTGGCACCTACCGATGCCATCAAGAGGGTTGTAGCTATGCCTTGAGTCATGTGATATTGACCAATATTGCTTGTAGGATCCGCATCATCAATTTTTCTTGCATTGCTTGATGAACCATATACATCGGCGAGCATCACGGTCTCCCAGTTGCTTCCCATCAGGTTGGTAATCGTGCCAGTTAGAGAACCAAGGTTTTCCAAATTCACATCAGACGTATGAATCAATGCCTGCGAACCTACGAGAGAGTCTCTCCGTTTCCATAAGTCTTGAACAATAGAAGCCAAAAGACGCAGCACGCCGCGGGTACGCTGGAAACGTGAATCGCTTCCCCAACGCTGTCGGAACATTTCTATCAACTCAGGATGGAAGGGATAAGACTTCTTGATCTTGTTGGCATACTCCATCTTGTCACAGAACTCTGGCAGGTCGCGATAACGATTGTGGAACATGTCTTTATATCTTTTGGCGACAAGATCAATAACAGATACATCGTTAATCTGCTCAAACAGACGGCGGCGAACAACCTCAAAGATTTCCTCATCATCTACAGGCTTCACACTTGACCCAATACGGACAATTCGTGTTTGCAGCGAGTCAAGTACGGTCTGACCAATCTGTGAGTCTGCCACTTCTGTCGCACTTGCCGGCAGTGTGGCTATGAGTACGCATTTGGGGACTGCTGATACTACCTCTGTCAACGTCTGCATAAAACTGTTCGTCTGACTAAACAGGTTGCCCGCACCCACTTTCTTGGATGTTGCTTTCACACAATAGTCCGCCAACTCGTCAATCAAGATCAACGATGTACCGGCAGATTCGATGATTGGCTTCATGATGCCCGAAGTAGGAGCAGTACGCTCCACATCATTCAGCTTGACCTTCTCGTACGCCTCTGCGCCACCCAGCTGGTAGGCAAGTTCACCCCAAAGTGTATAAATAGTGAAACCTTCGGATGTCTGACGACCTTGTGACACATCGGTGGTGTTATTGGTAAACACAGCCACCTTGGCATTGTCAAACTTGGGCGTAACACCATCCTGTAGGATATGCTTGCAACTCTCTGTTTCCAGCAGTCGGGCTCCACTTTTCACAATATGGTAGATGGAAATCAGCGTGTGGGTCTTACCTCCACCAAAACCCGTTTGGAGGGAGATAACACGATTTTCTGTCTCTTCGCCATTCAAAGCTCGCACAACACGGTTGGCAATGTCACGAAGACCTGCTGTAATGTATGTTTTCGCAAAGAAGGATGTTGGGTTGTTATACACTTCGGGACCCGTACCAAGAGCCACCTCATTCAGGTTGGCAGCAAACACCGATTCGTCAAGCACTCCGCTGCGGATGTCATAGTGGGGAAGGCAATTACGGAACCAAGATGGGAGAGGAGATCCATCATCAAGTATGTTGATGTTTGCTGGTGTAGATGTCACAGTAGTGACCGGAATAGGTGCTACAGCAACAGTAGAAATTGTATTCTTCTTCTGCAGACGGTCTATCTCTTTTCTCAAGTCAGCCATACCGAGCATGTTGGCAATCGTCTTCATGTTGCTGAACGCACGTTCCTGCTCGTCCTCTGTCAAAGGAGTGAAGTGTTGACACTTGTTGCGAGCCTCTTTCAGCTCTCCCATCACGTTCTCAAACGTATATGTCTTACCTCGGTCGTTGCCCAGCTCCTCTCCTAATTCATCGCGGAACTTGCTTGCCATGAAGGTCAGGTTGTGATAGTCTATGCGCAGGATAGGCTCAACGCCTTGTCGGGCTTGTTGATTCCACTGTTCCTGCTTGGTTGCAGACAGACGTGAGAAGAATACGCCTTCCCATGGTTCACCCGGGAAATGATTGGTCAACACACTTACAAGGAACGGACGCATGGCATCAAGGAAGGTGCCTAATGCTTGATATATATTCTCGTTGTTCATGATGATGCTTTATTTTAGATGTCCATATTATCAAAAAGATTACCCTCTTTAGGTTTGTAGTCCTCATGACAGTGCTGTCGGAAGTCTTCAGCGTTCTGCAGAATACTTACCACCTGCTTCTGGTCGTCATTGGCAGGAAGCAACTCTTTCAGCGTGGCCAAAAGTCGCCAAAGGGGAGAGGAGGCTTCGGGGCAGATGTCGCGCACAAAGCGAAGAATTCTCCCCCTGTCTTCCTCTTTGTTGAGAAGGATGAAGCGGTGCGCTTGTGATATAGGAGAATCCTCCGGACGAGTACCCTCGACCGAAGAGCCACCGATATGCTCGTCTGCCATGGCAATGTGCATTTTCTTGCCTTCGAGTATAAGAAGTCCTTCCTGCTGGATGTCCTTGATGTTGACGTTTACACCCACACGGGTAAACTTGGTGGCATCGTCAAAGTCGGTATCGCCTGTACCATTCAATTGCAACCAGCCGATGTAGAACTTGGTGAAGTCATCCCCTTGTACGCCCTTCAATAAAGCGTTAAAGGCTGCATTCCGTGCCATTTCAAGAAGCTCAGCAACTGTTACTTCACTTCCGTCTGACTTTTCCACCGACTTGTACTTGCCGAACTCACTGACGGCTTGCCCGAAACAGGCGGTAAGAAGGTCGGCACCACGGAAACCGAGTTCATATAGCGATTCTACTTCTTCAGCAACCTTACGTTCAATATCCTTTTTTACAGATTTATAGTCACCATAGCCTTTGCGCTCAGAAGGACGGCAGGCAACTGTTACAGAAGATTCTAATGTCGCCATATCTGCTTTTAACGCAATACTTACTTCGGTGTCCATTGGCCATGAACCAGTGATATTCATTCTGGCATCCAAAATGGAATTGCAAAGAGTAGTCCATGCTTCTGTACTCTGATGAGCGAACATTATGCTAACTACATCTGTTGTTTGAGTTTCAATAGCATCGAATATTGCAGTTAATTTATTCTCAAAATGCTCTTTTGCTTTATCGTCACTATTGTCATGATGATGCTTGAGTGCAGTACATTCTTCTTGTTTAGGCGATTTTGGGGTTGCAAAAACTAAATCAAAGTCATTTGTAAGAATAGACTTTAACCAAACATAAAAGAAATCTGATAAATCAGCATATGCTATTGCATCATAATATGGAGGATCCGTAACTACAGCAGTCAACGACTTAGGGTTAAATTGATATTTATCGCCACTAATAATATTATTGAATATTGCAGGAAATGAATTCTCTGACTCTAAATACGCTAATATTGAGTCCAACTGACCTCTACAAGCACCAGATAAAGATGAGAAAGGATTCATTTCTGGATAGTCAAACACCATAGGAATTGCTTGCCTTCCAAATGGATGTTCAACCGTCTCTTGTAGTTTATGCCATACTCCAAATGATGTGTTACGACAAAGAACTTTGTCAAAGAGTATTGCAATGTATGTTTTTAATGCTTTTACATATTCCTTATCAAAAGGAATTAAAGAACAAACATTCTCTATCTCTGACTTGAAGACTGAGAGGAAAACACTTTGTCTATTAGAGAATAATCCATCAAATGTATCTATACCCCAACCTGGTGTGTTGAAGTTTCTGACGTTTCCTACTTCAAGTTGTTCATTTGGCAAAGAATCAGAGCGTGAAATATTGCTTACGATTTTTAAATCTTCTACATTAGGCACTCGGTATGTACGTTTTGAACCGTCTTCTATAATTGCTAATAATCTCTCTTTTATCGGAGAAGATTTAAATTGCTTCTTCACTTCGGATATTGCTGTCACACTTCCACAACACGGACAAGTAATATTGCCATGCTTATTCCACCCTTCATTATCAAATTTCCCATTTTTAATTTCAAAATCAATTGAATTACCTTTGATAACAGGATTCAAATATACCCAATCCTTTGGTTTTGCTGTCCTTCTTTTTGAGATATAAAACTGTTTCAACATCGGAATTTCAGCCTTACATGAAGGATTTGAACATTGGACAGTTCTTGCCCAATAATATACCAATGGTGCCTTGTCTGTTGATGACTTATACAAATTACCGCATTCTTTCTCAGTACTATTTATAACTTTGAGAGAATAGTATTCCACATCCCAACTCAATCTATTGGGAATATGATAATTTTTATCAGCATCAATTACAATATTTCGGTCTAGTTCTTGTGCCATTTTGAGGCCCCGTTCCCCATATTTAGCAAGAAACTCAGCCTCACTATAGACAATAGGTTTTCCATACTTTTGAGGAAATTCCGCAGAACCCTTCTCAATGATATGAGCCACCGGGTTGATGTCATTGCCAAAGCTGCGACATCCCAGTCGTGCTGCTTCCAAAGGAATGGCACCACCACCAGCAAATGGATCAAAAACAGATGGCATCTGACTTTGGAAATGATCTATGGCAGCCTGTAAGGCTTGTTCTAAGTCATCTACTTCAGCCGTCTTGATGTGACGATCCACAACTGCATATAGTCTTTCTTCGGCAGCCTTGATGGCATCGAAAGCCTCAGAAAAATTCTTATGGTGTGTCTCATAGCCAAGTTCTGGGTTCTTTTCTGCGTTGTAGGCTACCCATATCAGTTCACGAGCCATGCGAAGAATACGAGGGTTGTTCTTATTCTCCCACTTGATAAGCGAACTGTCAGACAGTTGTTCCTTCGGAGTGGTAGACTTGCCCTTCCTCATGTTCTCTTGACATCTTTCGGAGAACTTGCCGATGAACATCATCAACCTGTTGCGCAAGTTGTCCTCCATCGGGTCTTCTACAGCCGTATAGGGAATGTCAGCGTATGGCTTGTATATCAAGTTCGTAATCTTATCATCAGCAGAATTCAGTATATGTTGTACTGCGTCCTTGAATGCTTGTGGACAGTTTTCGTCCAGGGGATCTGGAACAAGGCTTGCAAACACTACTGCTCTACACACAGGTAACGGTCTGCGTGCCCACCAGAGATGGAGCGTAGAGATGTGTCCGTGACGGATGCTCTTGTCTCGAACGCTCTCTGCAGAAATCTCTTTTATCGGAAGAGCTACTTCTATGAGTTTCTTTGCTTTCATATATATTGTTCTTATTTATTATCTTGTTTATGTTATGGATCCCTTGGAGTTACTTCATTCTTGCTTTTGTAGAACCTGTAAGCACCCAATATCCACTCCTGTCTGAACCGACCCAACGTACAACTTCCTTTGCTTGGAGCAGGGATAGTTCACGTTGGATTGTTTTTCTGTTTACCCCCAATAACTCTGCCAGATATTTCGTGTTAGGGACTGCCTTATCTGCGACATCATCTGCGACATGTTTTTTCAGGGCGTTTATTATAAGCAGTTGTCTTTCAGTGTATTTATCTGCGACATCTTCTGCGACATCTCTGGTGACATTATCTGAGATATGCATCATCTTCATGAACTTGGTTCGTTGCACCGTCACCTCTACGCCACCACAGAAGTTCTGCACTCTGGGCATAGGTATTTCTGCCTTTTCAAATCCCTCTCGAATCTTCATGTAGCCACGTCCCCATGTATCAATAAAACCAGCCTTGAACATGGCGTTGGCAATGTTTCTGTTGCGTGGCTTGGACGAGTGCCTTCCCATGAGAGTTTCTTCCGTATAGCCTTCGGGGAGTTCGCCTTCGTTCCAGACCTCTATATGGTCATCATAGACATGCATCTGAATGTCAGGACCGGCATAGTCCTTATGAGCTATGGCGTTATATAGAATTTCTCTCAGTGCCTCCTTAGGAATCTCCAATGTCTCGTAACGTTGCATACCTTCGAAACGCACAGGCGACACAAGATATTTGCCCTGCAATAGTTCCATCACACGGTCAGCCATCTGGATGATGTTTCCTTCAATAATGTCTTGAAACATAAGGTCTGCTTCATCCTTTCCAAAGCGCCCGATCTTGAATGCTACGCTGGGGAAAAACCTGAGCGGATTCTTGCCGAACAACAATATGGCAGCATTCTTCAAATAGCCGTCATTATCTATCAATCCCAGACTATCCAATACATCTTTTGTGGATGCTTCACGCAGGTCGTCAGGAATACGTTGTGCCTCTATTCCCTTGCGAAGGAAATAGTCGATGGCATTACGGTCTATATCATCAAGTGTTGCCCTTTCGTTGGGTACATCATCCCACGAACGTCCCATTTTCTTCAGTATGAACTGCTGAAGGGCTGTTCCACGCAACTCTTGTTTAGTGGAACCAGAACGATAGTGGTATGTACCTTTATAGGCAATGGGAATATTACTTGGCTCAATAACAATCTCAATATAATCAAGTCCATCGTCGGTATGAAGATTCACATCCGCCACAATGCCAAGGTGGGTGACAATCTTGTTGGGAATGTCCTCCATCAGTCGTTTGCTGTCCTTCACGCCTATCACCTCATGGGCATCGCTGACACCAATGAAGATTCTGCCGCCTTGCGCATTGGCAAAGCCGCAAATCCACTCCAAGTATTTGTCGTTCCACGACTCCTTGTATTCTATGTTCTGACTTTCGTCTTGATATATCTTCATTGTTTATAAGTTTTTCTTGATTGTGCGCTTATGTTCTTTCATTCATGAATGTTGGGTTGTGCATGACCTTTTGCTTTCCACTCTTCTAATGGTAGATAAAACTGAATGCCTTTCGTTTTCTTCTCGAAGACAAGTGTATTGGCAGGGTTATTGATTCTGTTGAGCTGCGGACTGTTGCCACGACACTCAGTCACAATATAAAGCCAGGCTCTGCAACCCAACTGTGCCAGGCGGTTCATCTCGTTTTCACTCAGCATGACACCATCAGTACCTGCACGGCCTTTCACTTCGATGTATCTTTTGTTTCCACTTTCATCTATGCTCTTGACATCGTATCCCACATTCTCTTTTGATACGTCTTCCACTTTTCTGCCATGATTTGTCTCATAGTCCATCGTAACCTTCATGGCAATGGCCTCGACCTCGTCGTCGCGGGTCATACCAAAGTTCTGATGGTATTCTACCTGATTAAGGGGTACGACATAGGCACAGCCAAGCACTGCTGGCTCTACCGGAAACAACTCAATCATATTGTCCATTTTCGCCATGCGTTCATATTTTCTTGTTTTCATTGCCTCATAGCGTGCTTCCTTTGCCAATAGCTTTTGATGCAATTTCTCATCGTCACTGAAGAGGAGTTGATGCTGTAGCTCATTGATTTCTCCCTGAATGTCAATGATAATCTGCGTGAAAGCAGTCTGTAGGTAATCACGACGGCTAGCAGTATCTTGCTTGACTGTTTTCTCTGTTTCAGACAAGAGGGGTTCCGTCTGATTTTCGTATGCCCATTCAACGACTTCTGCCTCGTTGGCTGGTGCGGGAGGAACTATCTCCTTGGCAAATGCAACAGGAGGACATAGGTCAAGCAGCTTCGCAGGGGAAGTCTGATGAAAAACACCATCCTCATCCTGACATATGAGCGTAAGCAACTCATTGGATATATTGGGTTCTCCGTTCTGAGTTGGTCGGTTGTCCTGTATCTGGTTTTTCACAAAGAAAGCGAAGAAGGGACTCTTGTCTTCTGGTGACACAAGAATAGTTCCTTTGAGCATCTCGTCACGGAACGAGTCTCTGACCGTATCTACCAAGCTGTCGAATAGAGCATTACCAGGATTGATATAATGTGCCCTACCATATTTTGCAGTACTGCTCTGATATTCCAAGAACTTTGTCTTGTCGAAGAAGAAATACAGGGATGTGAGATTCTCCGCATATATCTTGAACTGTTCCTTTAGTCGCTGTACAATGAGGTCAGGGATATAGGTAATCTGGAAAATGCCATCGGCAATCTCATCATATTTGCCACCAAGATACTTAAATGCGCGCTCGAAGAAGAGACGTATATAGATGGGCTGGAGACGTTTTTCATCGCTGTCCTCTTTCAATAAGCGTGCCACTTTGTAATCTACCGTGGAGTGAGCAATCACGTTGTTATTGTTGTTAATAGATTCTGCAAACAGATGTCTAAGGTCTTTAATGTCTTTATCTATAAACAGATCCAGTTCACTCTCCTGTCCATTAAGTACAGAGGATATGATGCTATTGAGAGATATGCCTTTCAGTACATCCTGGATGACATCATAGACCCGGTCATCGCCCAATTGCTCACGGATAACGTTAAGCTTTTCAAGAAGTTTCTTGAGCACCTGACCTTCACGGGTATTGCTTGCCACCATATTGAATACGATGACATCCGACTTTTGCCCGTATCGGTGAATGCGCCCCATACGTTGCTCCAGACGATTGGGATTCCAAGGTATATCCCAGTTAATCAATAATCGGCAGAACTGAAGATTTATGCCCTCACCTGCAGCATCGGTGCAGATAAGTATTTGAACATCGGGGGTCATAAACCGATATTGGGATTCTCGACGTTCATCTACCGACATGCCACCATGGATAGTTACTACATGATAGCCATTATTCGACAGACGCTCTTGTAGGTAGAGAAGTGTGTCTTTGTGTTCAGTGAAAATGACAAGTTTCTCCCCGTCAATTACACCTTGGGAATTTAAGAGTTTTTTCAGCTCGACATATTTCTGCTCCTCACTTTGCTGGTTATACAGGGCATTGGCCATCTCGTAAAGAGACTTCACTTCTCCAGCTTCAACCTTTATCTCACGAAGGCTTTTAGCTGTGGTGAAAAGCTTGAACTTCTTTGGATCAGCCATGATGGTGTCGAGCGCATCTCGCTCATCATCATCCAGTTCATCCAGATCATCAATACTGGCTACATTCAATTCCTCAAATTTGATGCGCTGCTTCCAAAGGGAAGGATTCTTGTCGAGCTCATCAGCAAGCCCTTGAAGCGCAATCCAACGCTTCTGCAATGTATTGCGAATAGCATAGATGGAACTTGCTAAACGTCGTTGCATGACTTGAAGCGCTAAGGAAACATGGATATTTCCTGTCTCCCTGGCTTCTCTTTTCCTTTGCGTAAGATATTTTGTAACGGCATCATACAAGAGTTTCTCATCAATAGTGAGATTGTAACTTGTGGTCTTCGTATGGCGTTCTTTGTACAGCGGATTGCCATCCCAATCCTTCATGTCTTCCTTCAACCGGCGTATAAAGAATTTGTTGGCTCCATTCATTCCAAGCTCTCTGACTCGCTCAGTAGCAAGGTCAGCAGTGGCAAAAATGTCTTCATCAAGCAGTTGCAAAAGTCTTTTGAAAGTGTCCTTACGTCCTCTGTGAGGGGTAGCCGTCAAAAGCAGCAAATGCTCACATTGCTGAGAGAGAATGTGAGCTACTTCATATCGCTTTGATTTATATAGTTTTTCACCGTATTCGTATGCTGACAGTTTATGGGCTTCGTCAAAAATGACCATATCCCATGTCGTTTTGCTGATTATCTGCATGATGTCTTCACGACATACAAAGTCAATAGACGCAACAACACGGTCATTCGTCTGGAATACGGCAGGTTCTGAGGTGAAAACATCTCGATTAACCAACTTGAATGGTATATTGAACTTAATACCCATTTCGTCTTCCTGCCATTGTTTGGTCAAGCCTCCAGGTGTTACAATGAGTACGCGTTCTACGATTCTTCGCATCATAAGTTCCTTCAAAAGCAATCCAGTCATAATGGTCTTTCCCGCACCCGTATCATCTGCAAGAAGAAAACGAATCTTGGGTTGGGGAAGAAGATATTTATAGACAGCTTCAACCTGATGAGGGAGAGGATCTACTACACTACAATTGATGGCAAACAAAGGGTCAAACTGGTATGCTGATTTAATTCTTTCTGCTTCTGCAAACAGAACGAACTTCTCAGGATCGCCCTTGAAATTGAACTCGCCATCTGAGGCAAGTACTTCAAGAGCTTCCATCTGTTGCTCGTCAAGAATCTTTGAAGCACGCTTATTGCTATTGACTCCTGTATAACTCAAAGAGTACTTAGAGCCAAGCTTCCTTATCTTGTCTATGATGACAGCTTCAGTAGGACTGAGATTCTTTATGATATTACCAGTTTTAATCATGACAAATAAATGAGTTTAGCTGCAAAATTGTTACTTGTCAGTGCAATCTATCTGCATTTCATCATAATTCTGTAGATTTTTGCGTATATTATCTATAATTTCTTGTCTGTAAGGCGCTGGTTCGAGCACTTTCACATCTTTTCCGAACGATAGTATCAACTGTGTGAACTCGTAGGTAGGACGTACCTCTACCGCCAAAATGCGGTTCTCGTCATCAACGATTTTCTGGGAGTGATGCAATGGCTTTGATACAATGTACGGATATTGCTTCTTGGAGAATTGAAGCACAACTCTTATCTTTTTTACATCCGACGGTGGTATGGTGACTCCGAAGACATCATCGAAGTAATGTTCAAAATCAATCTCCTTATTGGGGATAAATGCCACGCTTTCCTCTACCTGCAATTCTAGAATGCGGTCAAGGGCGAAGTTCGTGATGCGGTCTGTCTCAGCATCGTATGCCATCAGGAACCATCGGTTATTGTACTGCTTGATATACCAAGGGTGTACCACAGCCATGCGCTCCTCTTCACAATTCTTGTAGTTGCGATAGGCGATTCTAAGCACTTGGCGATTGACCGCAGCATCAATGATTCTCGGTAACAGGTTCAATCCTTTCAAGAATGGATTCTGCTCAAAGCCGATGATGTTCTCCTTCTTTCCACGAAGGCCAAATCGCCATTCGAGATTAGAGATGACTTCATCGATCCATGCATTACTTGGAAGCCCTCTGAAACGCCCAAGGGTGACGATTACCGCACGGAGCTGGTTTGCTTCTTCATCGGTCAATGGTTGGGCATTGATGGTAAAGTCGGGATCGCTGTAACGATAGTAAACTCTTCTGCCATCTTGATGTCGTTCGAGAGGAATGCTCCAACCCGTTTCGCTCTCCATGAACTTAATGTCTTCGAAAACTTGACGGCGGCTGACTCCTCCTACACCATTATAATAGTACAAGGCCTCCTCGCATTTGTCGATGAGGTCTTCTAAGTAGTATCTGTGCCGACGGTCTCGAAAACATTTGTCGAGCGTCTGATAGCGGATGGCAGCATTCTTATTTGTTGGCATTGCGGGTTTGTTTAACGTTAACGGATTAAATCATTGACAGTAACTTCGAGACATTTGGCAATTTCGACAAGGTTCTCCAAATTTGGCTGTGCACTATTTGTACACCATTTGGAAATAGTTGCTGGGTCTTTACCCAATTGCTCTGCAAGCCACTTGTTGGTTTTCTTCTTCTCAGCAAGAACCACTTTCAATCGATTCAAATCTTTGTTTTCCATTTTGCAAATGAATGAGTTTATACACATGCAAAATTAATGTTTTTATCATCAAACGCAAAAACCCCGCGGTTTATTGGGTCGGCTCCGGTT
>OGKS01000025.1_pt1 | contig 66966 bp, 58 predicted proteins | sample 1572491 | NCBI WGS metagenome assembly OGKS01 (sample SAMEA2582153, study PRJEB24529) | metagenome | biome: Human gut stool | place: China | collected 2011
CCATCGGACAACTGCCCGTGGCGAAGAATCCGTGTAGGAATAATATCTTCTTCATGCTCAAATCATTTGATAATGATGCGCCTATATTCTAGGAGGATAAGCCATGCTCAACTCCATATCAGCGCAATATATCTGCAAAAATACAAAAAAATATTCAGAAAAGTGTTTATATGGATGGATTTTGTTTGCAGGGTGAACTTGATTTAACCTTATTTTATAAGATAGAGGGATGTTGAGCGATATTTTGAAAAGCCTAAATCCTTAATGACCGGAAATTATAATTTTTCATAAAAAGAACATTATATGATACTTTTGCTTGTTTATTCCAAGAACATTTCTTATCTTTGCACGAAAAGTACAATATAATACACTACTTGATATGAAAATTCAAGAAGTAATGAAATTGCAGCGTAAGGCCTTGGGGATTACCCAGCAAGACCTCGCTGACATGTCTGAGATAGCCATTTCAACCATCAAGAAAATAGAGAGCGGTAAAGGCAACCCATCCCTATCGACGGTTGAAAAAATCATGGATATCCTTGGCATGGAGGTTAAATATGAGATTCGTCAAACCGTTTAAATATTACCTGTTTTTACCAATATGCTTCCAGAAGGAGCAAACAGAAAGATAGTCTGCAGAAGTTGGCGATTGGATGAGAAGGATTTCTTTGGACTTCTTCTGAAGATAGCAACCCATGATACGATAGGAGCAATAACCGTAAAAGAAGTAGAATCATGAAAGAATTAAATCATTGCCCATCCACCCTTGCAGATGGTTTTTCCACTTACTCTCCTACAGCTTGCAAAAAACTTTTTGATGGTCAGAAAGTGTCGCATTTGCTTGATTTTGAAATAGATGTAATCAGTAAAACATCAGAGACTATGATAGCCATGAGGCGTATCTCCGTATCTGGAGCTCAGGAGAAATTTCCTGCAGTGATAGAGAATGGAATCATCAGAATCTCGCAGACGGATGAACGTTCTCGCTATATTCTGAAGCCAGCACCTTGGGACAATACTCTTTATACCAGGAAACAGATTCCTGCTAACGAGCATCTTACCATGCAGATAGCTTCACAGGTATATGGTATCATTACAGCAGAAAATGGTCTTTGCTTTACCCCTCATGGAGATATGGTATATATTACCAAGAGATTTGACATAGCCAAGGATGGAAGTAAATATCTCATGGAGGATTTCGCTTCTCTGGTTGGTAAGAATGAAGCTGAGCAAGGTACTTATTTCAAATATGATGGATGCTTCGAGGATATTGCCTGTGCAATAAAACGATATATTCCTGCCTGGATGATAGCCATGGAACGTTTCTTTAAGTTGGTTGTATTCAATTACATCTACGGTAATGGAGATGACCATCTGAAAAACTTCTCTATCATGAGAATTGGCGAGCATTACCAGCTTGCTCCCGCCTATGACCTGATGAACACCTGCCTCCATATTGAGGGCGATGACTTGGGTTTGAATGGTGGCCTTTCTCTGACTCTGGAGAAAAGTGATGTGTATGAGCGAACAGGGCATCCTTGCCGTCTGGACTTTGAGAGATTCGGAGAGCTTATCGGTCTGAAGAAAAAGCGTATAGAAATGATTCTTGACTCTTTTTCTGTCTTGCCAGACGAAGTAGAGCGTTTGACCAATAATTCTTTTTTGAATGACAAGCTCAAACGTACCTATTTACGAATAGTCAAAGAACGAATTCAGAGATTCAATCGTAAATCAGAATGAGAAATATTTTGGTAAGGAGAGGTGTCTATCCATGGACAATCTCCCCTGAGCCAAGAAAAGATTTAGGAAGCCCTACAGAGAATAACGTCCGCACTGCGGACGTTATTGAGTCAAGATCATTATATGTTGGTCATATCTGTCTAAAACGTATTATTGGGTGACATCTTGGGTGACATTTGAGGGACATTTATCTCTGACAGTTGTATTTTTCTGTTTGCAGATTTTGTTTTAAAAATGAAACTGCAAACGGAACTGCAAACAGAATTGCAAGCGATATTGATAGGGTTATTTTTTTTATTCGTATGTGTTTCAGATTGTTAGCATAATTCTTGTCTGTTTTCAAAACCGTTTTCATTAAGCAATTTCTTAATTGAAACCTTGGGTGACATCTTGAGGGACATCTTGGGTGACCTTGAGTGACATTTTTATAGATTCGGTTAGAGCGCATTCGTTTTTATTGCTGTTCTTACAATACTGCTTGAAAAGTAATTCCCCATATTTATTGCATCAAAAAAAGACAGCCAACAAAGTGACTGTCTTTAATTGAATGGGATGAATTATCGTCCTCGATGGTAGTGTTGCTCTTCTTCCTGAGCAACAACCTCTTCTTTTTCCATTTGCTTGGCAACTTCCTTTACGTCGTCCGTTGCATCTTCTGGGAGACCATAGCGGATGATGTTATCCTTGATTTCCTCTGCGCTTACCTTGCGCATCACATCGTATGTGCCTCCAACAGTCGGATTATATACTACAGCATAATGCTCATCCTCAACAAGGAGATCATCGCCACGGTATTTAGTTGGAGAGAGATTGATTTTGGAGAGGTCAGGAGCATCACCTTGGTCGTATTCCTTAGCCTCAGTAAGGAGTGCATCGTAGTTGCCGTCATTTTTGAACTTGTCGAGACGGTCTGTAGCATCGGTAGTCTGGAGATACGCCACTGAAGCGTAATACATCGTTGGAGCTATCTCTTGCTTCTGCTCAGCCTCTTGACTTTGCTCCTGGTCTATTTTCAGCTGCATGGCATCGATATGCTGGTTGATCATGTGAGAAGCTTTCTTCACATCGGTAAGCGTAGTCTTGATAAACTCAGGTGATTCCTTCAAACTGTCCAACCAGTTTTTCAGATAACTGGCACTGTCTTCCTTCAAGTGCTTGGTCATACCGAAACGCTGGGCTACCAGGGCGGCACTCAGTTCTGCAACCAGTTCCTCACGAGCGTATTCTGCGCTTCCGAAAGATGCAGGCTTCAATCTGCCCAAATGGTTCTCTGACCCCGTAGAGTGAGCCATCTCATGTCCGAGATTGGTGTAGAAGGACTCTCCATCCTTGAACTGGCGTTTCTCTGGAATGACAATCTCATTCTTCGAAATGCTGTAGTAGGCATTGTCGCCATAGACAGGCTTGATAGGACAAATCCATCCGTTTTCCTTGATCATCTTATCCATGGCAGGGAAGGAGAAGTCATCACCCTGATTCAAAGGTCTGTTCACTCCTGCAGCTGCCTCCAGTTTCTTGTAGAGTTCCGGACGAGCCTCCTGCAAGTTAGTCTGCGCCACATTAAACACATTGTAAACCTGCAGTTTAGGATATACGTTATACTCCTTGCGTCGCTCCTCGGACATCAGGCGGTAGTCATCGTATTTGATTTTCTCCCTTGTCTCTTTGTTCACAACGGTGAAAGTCGTGATGAAAACCGGGAAACTCTTCTCGCCTTTGAGGATTGTCACCTGAGGCAAAGCTTCACCATTGTTGTCCTTAACCTGCTGTCTTTTTCCTTGCTTGTCCTTATTGAAGTTCAGACCGGCCACTCTGTCGAAGGTGCAGAACACAGGCAACTTATATCCCTGCTTCTCACAGTGCATCATGAGCATCAGGGCATTCATGCCGTTATACTCACGCCCTGACAGGTTCTTAGGCCATGTCAGGGAACCTTCAGTGAACCAAGGCTTCTTCCAGTCGTTCTGCAAAGTGTTGATCTTCTCAATCATCATCTCGGCGAACTTGTCCAAAGCCCGGTCTTCACTGCTACGGCCATCAGTATTATATTTCTTGTAATCAGCCATAATCATTCATTATTGGTTGGTGGATGCAGCTTTCTTATCCCATGGAGTAAGCTCGGTGATACGACAAGTAAGGTCAAGGCGGTCGTTGTAGGCTCCCACCTGCAAATCGCCCTTGGCATTGATGCCGGCCTTAGCCTGTACCCAGTCTGCCTTTGTGGTGTCGAACTGCATGAAACGAATCCAGGTGTAGGCATAGTTGTCACCATCCTTCTTGCTGCTGTAGGCAGAAAATAGGGTATAAGGCTTGCCTTTCTTGTCGGTCTTCACCTCAACCTGCTTACCGATAGTTCCTCTGAACTCGATGGTGCCGGTGATTGCGTCCTTGCTTCCAGCATTGAAGGTATTCACTCCCGAAGCCGAGAGATTGAGGTAAAGCGCATCGCCTTTCTTATGGAATTGGAGAACTCCAGCCACCTCGATACGGGAACCTACTGGATAGTTGACCAGTTCAGCCTGGTTGTCACCATCCTTGGCTACGCTGATTTCTACAGTCTTGTTGATACCGGTCTTGGCTTGAACCACTACGCTGATTCCAAACGAGATAAACTGCTTACCTTCCTTGCTGGCACGCATCTGTGCCTGGCGACACACCGTGCCGCATACGGTTACATTACATTTAATCATAATAAACTTGGTTTATTGTTTTACTTCATTATTTGATTTGAACAGATTCCTGTCTGTCCTGCTGATTGTCAACGCCTTTCTGGTAATTCTGTGACATCTGCTGAGATACCGTCGCTGCCTGGATGATAGAGGCAACACCTCTTCGCTTGTCTTCATCGCTCAGATTGGCATTGCCGAGCGTCTGCTGGAGCTTCGTCATTTCAGCCTGTGTCAGTTCTCTTGCAAACTGGACGGTTCCGTTATCTACATGGAGATAAGGCTTGCCATCCTGAATGTTCACGGAACAAGCTTTATAAGAGGGAAGGAGCGAGGAGAGGTCGATGCTCTTGCTGATAACCGAGTCTGTTACATTTTGCATTTTCTCTTCTTCGCTCTTGTTGTCTATCTGCAGGGCAAGTGCCATGAGAGAGGTGAACATGGTCATAGCCATCTCAATGACAGGGTCATCGCCTGGCATTTTCACTCCGCTGTCCTCTGATGACAGAAGCTTCTTCATCCAGTCTTCAGGACTTTGTGCCGTGTCTGTCACTTCGCCTTGTGAAGAAGGATTGCTAACCTTATACTGAGCGGTGATGTCCTTGCCGTTGTGGAGGGTCTGCAACTGGATGTTTCCCTTTTGAGAGATTTCAGCAAGATACGCAGCAGGGTCTATATCCCGTGCCTTGCCATCTGTAGAGATGCTTTTCACTCCAAAGTGCAGATGCTCACCAGTGGTTCTGGTTCCCGTATTGCCAGTCACGCCTAATCGCTGACCGGCATTGACGTTATCTCCAGCCTTGACGGCAATGCTGCTCAGGTGCATGTAGGTACATTGATACTTGCTGCCGTCATTTCTGTTGTATTCTACAGTTACAGACAGTCCACCTGCAGTATTCGGATTGTTGTTGACCCGAGTGACCTTACCCTTATCTTCCGTAGCCAGTACATTGTCATGCTTGGCTTGAATGTCTATGCCCTTGTGCATTTGCGTGTTGGCCGGATTGAGCGGATCTTTCCTCATTCCGAAGGGTGAGGTGACGAGCATAAACTCGTTTCTCTTCAAGGGATAGGAATACTTTTCACTCTCCGCAGGCTTTGAAACTCTCGTATTCTGGCTGTTTTGTTCTCCTTGCTGACGAGGATTGGTTTCGGTACCGAATGATTTTCCTTGCGCTTTCATTTCCTTCATGACCATCTGGTCATACTTCTGCAGGTTGTTCTTCTCGATGATGCTCTGAAGACTTGAAGCGTACTTCTTGTTGGAGGCATAGCCGGAGTTCTGCAGTCCGTTTGTCCATCCCTTGTAGTCATCAGGGGATAGCTTGAATAGCGAGCTGTACCTCTTGTTTCCTTTCAGAAACTGGGAATGATGCTCGTATGAGTCGCCAACAGAAGCATATTGACAGAACTTCTCGTTGGGACGGTCATCGGTATATACGAGGTACTTGCCACCGTTCTGAACCCAACCGGAAGTAGCCTTGATGCCGAAATGATTGTTTCCCTTTCGGGATAACTCGCTCTGTCCGCTTGCACTCTCGCAGATGCCTTGTGCAAGGGTTACTGAAGCAGGTATGCCATATCGTCGCATCTGCTCCATGGCATACTCTGCATATTGTTCTACATATTCTTGATTCCTTGACATGATGATTATATATTATCTGTGTATTCCTGAAGAATTGTTCTGTTCCTGCTGAGGACTCTCTACCTTGGAGGGAGCAATTTCCTCAGTAGCACGTTTGGGGGCTTCCAACTGGTCGCAGATGGCAACCCGTTCTCCTGCACGGATGAGTTTCGGCAGATAGGTGTCGAGAGCATGATATGGGAAACCAGCCATGGTCAAAGGCTTACCGTCTGCATCCTTGGTATGGGAACTCTTGGTGAGTGTGATGCCCAGGATCTTTGAAGCTTTCTCTGCATCCTGGCTATAGGTCTCGTAGAAGTCACCACAACGGAAAAGTAACACAGCATCAGGATGTTTGCCTTTTAGCTCGTAGAATTGCTTTAACATCGGAGTCATTGCTACAACAGCAGCCTTTGTCTCAGCCTTCGTCTTCTCTTCCTTTGCCTTTTCTTCCTTCTGCTCTTTCTTTTCTGGAGTTTCCTCTTTCTGTTCCTCCGTAGCCTTGTCTTCTTCTTGCTGAGCGGTGTTCTGCTTTACCTCATTGCTCTGGGCTTCCTGCTCCGATTTTTCAGTGCCTACAGCTACCGCATCGGTCCGGTCTTTGCGCAGTACATCGGCAAAAAGACTGGCAGCAAGGTGTTTCTTGTAGTCCTGCATGTTCTCGGCGAGCCACATACGTTGCCACTGGGATGGTGAGATCTCACGAGGTTTGAGCTTTTCACCATTCACTGTAGGCATACAGAGGATGACACTCGGCTGATTGTCCGTCTCTTTGGTCTTGAAGATGTTGACACGTTGGATTTTGTCCACCTCTTTGGCAGGAACGTTGCTCTTGAAGAGGTCAACCTTCATTTCCGGCTTATTGGAAGCTTCCATGTAGTATTTCTGTGCCATGTCCTGACGCATAGTGTCTGTAAGCTCCTCGTCTCCTTGCTTTACTGTGGTGAAGAACAGGTTGACATCGGCCTTGTCTGGATATATGCTGAAAGCCTTTTCATTCTCAGGTTTCAGATAGAGAGCCCACTTGCCCTCATCGTCACGCAGCATCAGGATCTTGTCGAAGTCCACGGCTCCAGAGCGTTTTACGGCATCCGAGACATCGAGCAGGGTGATGGTTTCCAGGCTCCAGTTGTTGAGTCTTGCAACAGAGACGGCCTTGCCGTCAAAGAAACTGTCGTCAGGACGGTAGCCCATGGAACCATCAACATTGTAGAAGGTGACGGTTTCATATCCTTCCTTCTGTAGGGCATGCTCGATACGTCCTTTCTTCATGCCAGGGATGTCGTTATCCATACCCAGCGATGCACCTTCCGGAAGGACTACATCGGCCATCTTACCCTCTGCGTCCTTTACGAGGACAAACTCCTTGGTGGACTTGTTGGGAAGGGTCTTGATCTCGTCAGCCACATAGTAGTGCTTTGGAAGGATGCTCTTGATGGCATCTGCCTGGTTTCTGGCAGTCTTGCTGTTCAATTCAACCTTTTCGCCACGTTCTGCCTTGTGGAGCATATCCACGGCATTGTTGACATCCCTCTCCAGTATATCAATGAGACAAGGGTTCTCTTTCAGTTCTCTTGCCCAATAGTCGGTCATCGCCATACTTTCCGGGGAGAGCTTGGCTGAGATCCCCAATTCCTGGAGCTTTACGGCTGTGGCAACCTCTGTGACCAAACGCTCCTGCTTCATGGCATCCTCTGCAGAGACCTTTCCGTTCTTCGTTACCATACCTTCACGGGCCAGTCGCTGCCCATGGCCAGTGGCTGTAACAAGTAGCGATACTGCATCACGGGCATAATCCTCATAGTGTTCGTAGGAAGATGCTTTGGGCAGGAAGACAATGTCTTTCTTGCTGTCGTAATGTGCTACACCGGTAGAGTCACTGCGGATTTCGACCATGTTCTCACGTGCCTTCTCCAGAAGCTCTTCTACACCGTTGCGAATAGCGGTGGAGGCTGACTCTACATCCTTTCGGTCATTCAACCTGCCATATTCCTGGACTGTTGCTTCAAAGGCGGTCTTGTCAACCATGGGTAGGGTAGTCTGCTCGATATTGAACAAGGCTCTTATTTCACGGCTTCTGATACCTTTGTAATCTGCTTGCTTATCTGAAGGGAGAGCCTGATAATCTGCACGGCTGATTTTCTCCTCAGGGTTGTGCTTGTTGACATACTCGTTCCAGTTGTACCAGAGGAACGGTACTCCTTTCTCTTTTGATTGAACAGACTCGCCACGTTTCTTCGCTTCCGAAAAAAGCGTATATTGGTTGGTCTTGTAGCCGTTTTGTGCGGCGTGCATTCCTAAGATGATGGCATTGAAGGCTGATACCTGCAAATGCTTCTGGTAGAGTCCAGGAGCCTTGCGACCATTGTTGTCCAGCCAAATGCCATTATCTTCCTTGGCTTTCCCGAACGCCTTGGTGAACAGTTCCACCTGACGTTCTGCAGCCATCTTTTCTTGCTGATTCTTTTCTGTCATGGATATGATGTTTTTGTAATCATTGCTTATAGCCAAGAACTCCAAGAACCTTGGTCTCGGCTATGGATTTGATTTCCCACTCTGTCACACTGCTGCTCATGTGCTGACGTAGCATGTGGTCTGCTTCCTTTGTCGAAGGAGCATTGACGTAGATGGTCTGTGGTGAGAACTTCTTTACGCCAGTTTCTTCGTCCTCAGTGACAAGGGAGACGACGGTCTTGTACCAGTGGTTGCCTTCTTTCTCGTCTTCTTTCAGGATTTCCGTGATAGGTTCACGTGAGATGGCAGTGATGTCGAAGTCTCTGGTTCCGATAAGCTCGGTAGCAGCTTTGGTGGCACGTTTCTCTGTCTCGGTGAAGCTCTCGGCATCTACCAGGTATTCTTCACTGACTTTTTTGTTCTTTCCTGTGTCAAGGGCTTTGCCATATTTGACACGGAATTTATACCAGTATCTTTTCATCTTTGTTCTATGTTATCTTTGAGCAAGTGGTCTCTCGATGACAGTCTGTCGTTCGCCAGCCTCGTATTTCTCGGATGCTATCTGTCGCATCTGGTCATTCTTTGCCAGCACAGCATTGGCAAGGGTGTTGAGAGGCAGCGCTCCTTGACGGTAGGCATCCACAACTTTTTCTGGAAGGGCTATGGTACATGGCACTCTGTCAATGGTTGCGATTAGGCAGTTGGCTCTTATCTCCGGATTCTGGATGCGTGCATTCAGAGGCTCTTCGGGATAGATGCGATAGTTGACTCTGCCACCAGCTTGTTGCGGATGATCCTGTGTCTTGAAGTTGTCCAAGGCTTCATGTCCTGCCTTATTGAGAAGATTCATACCTCCCATGCCTATGAGCACCATTTTGAGAATCGGGTTCTTGACAAACATACCTGCAACAATGCTTGCAATAGGCATCATGTTATCCTTGATATTGATGGACTTGGTCTTACCGGTGAACATGCCTACGAGCATATCTGGAAGCATGGCCAATACATATCCAAGATTATGGCCTATGTCACTGATACCGTTGAGGCCGAATGATGTGAGAAGCCCTTGCCAACCGTTCATGTTAGTCTGTTCGGGCTGCGTGTTATTGGCTTCACCTTCAGATTGGTTCACTCCTTCTGTTGGTTTTGCCTGCTGTGCTCCTTCCTCAGATTGTGGCTTGTTCTGCGGTTTCTGCTCCGCTTGTTTCTTCTTTTCCTGCTGCGTTCGTCTGTATTCATCCTCCTTTCCCGGTGCAATGATCATGGGAACATCGGAACAGTCATTGAGTTTGTCACCAACATGAGTGACGAGCATGTCGCTTCCTATCCAGGTGGCAGCAGTCTTCAAGCCACCTCCCAATCCTCCCATACAGGCAAGGTCGGTTACAGAGCCAAGGGCTATACCAGCGTTCTTTTCCCAGACCGATGGCTTATACCGCTTCTCTGCCTCCGAGTCTATCTTGTGCTCCAATGGCGATTTTGCGACTTCCTGCGGTAGATAGAAGATGGTACTGGTGGCAGCCTTTTGCATGATGTAGTCGATGGATGATTTCGGTATTTTGTCCTTTATCATCTTGTCGATCATCTTCTGTTCCATGGAGGCATTGACCGTGATATGCTGTCGCTTCAACTCTTTCTTGACCATCGCAATATAGTCTTCCGTGGTCTTGGATGTCCATTTGCCTGTGTATTTGAGGGTGTCATTTTGCGCCTGCATGGATGCCATACCACCGTCAGGTCCAGCTGCTGCTGCCATCAGACCTGCAAACGAATTGGAGTTTGAACGCAACTCGTCTGCAAGCTTGTTTTGTAGGTCATTCCGAACTTTATTCATAATTGGTATGACCTTAGTATTGAATATCTTATCCTGTTTTGACTCTACCATAGCTTTATGTTTACAAGTTTAATTGGTTGAGGATTTGCTCCCTGGTCTGTTCGATGGCGTTGTGATAGACTTCCATCTGTTTCGGGAAATATTCCTCCAGCCATTCGTCCTTCTCGATGTTGTCGTTGATGAACTTGATGGCCAGATTTCTTTCTATCTCAATGGCAGCTTCGCCTTTCTCGCTGTTGTTGAACCAAGCCTTAGTCCACCATCTGATTCCCGACTTGTCGGGATAGACGCTCACCAGGCGTGGAATGTCGAAGCTTTGAACATCGATGTCCAGTTCTGCCAGTGGGTCAACTATTCCGCTTGTCACTATTGCCCGGTCTTGTGCTTTTTTTTTTCGATGGCGCTCATGCTTGACAGAAAGATCTGATGGCGCAAGGCGAGATAGTTGAGGAAATCTCCAATGAGGAGGTTCTGTACTCGCTCGGCTATTGGAATGCTTCTTGATCCCATTCCCAATGGATTCGCCATGGAAGGCAGGGTTTCATAGAAGTAATTCTTCATGGCCGACATGGTGAAGATGTTGCGAAGTGCAAGTTCTGTATGCTCTGGTAGGGCATAGATGCCTTGGCTCATGTCGCTCATGTAGTCAGGGAAGAAGCGCATCATGAGATCTTCAATCTCCTTCTGGTCTTTGTCATACATTGTATGAACATCCATGTCAAGGGCAACGAACTGAGGTGCAGCGCCTGGCTTGCCGTTCTGTTCCATCACTTTCAGATTGCTATAGATCATGGTGAGGAACTCCAGTGGATTGAGTTCTTCGCCCTTGTATTTGACTTCTACATGGAGGGAGTCGGCACTGACAGCGATGACTTGCCCTGCCTTTACCTCTTTGCCGTAGTTGGCAAACACGTTGCTCAGGTGGGCATAGGTCACTTCATAGTCACCATATCTGGTAATCTGGTAGATGCCGTGAATGGCATCGTTGCCCAGACCTGTCACCTTGCCGGTAGCTACGGCAGACAGCAGGTAGTTCTTGACCTTGAAGTCAACTCCATGATGGAAAAATGACTCTCCAGTGTGCGGATGCTTCTGTTTGCTGTAGCCCAGGGACATGGTCACTTCTCCGTTTCTTTCCTCGAATGGCATGCAATAGCCACTGTCGGAATGCAGTATCATTTCTTGTGTATAGTGCATTGTATAATACTTTGTTATAGTGTTTGTTATCTTCGTCTGCTTACAGTATTGGTTTGCTCTACTTCTTGCTGCTTTTCTTCTTCCTTGTGGTTGCTTGCCTTGCGGTCACTGTTGCCACCAAGTAGGCTGCTTAGATTGGCATTGTTGCCTATCATCATCATTCCGAGAACGGCTCCAGCTATCTTGCCTAACCATCCGAAGCGACCGAAGACGAGGAGGGCAGAGACTACAAGTCCTACAAGGCTGAGACCTGAAACGTTGCCTTTGCCTATGTTGCTGAAGAAGTTTCCGAACATGTCACCGCCATGACCAGAGAACATGGCTCTAAGGAAGCCAGACATACCGCTCCACTTGGAATCCACGCTGCTGATAGCCCCATTAACATTGTCAGAGAGTCCTGTAACAGAGTCTTTCAGGTCTTTCACGCCATCGCCAATCCCTGATACAGTGTCGCCAATCTTCTTGGTGGTGTCTTCTCCTATGACGGCATCGCTGACAATGCCTACAACGCTTTTGTCCGTGGTGAGTTTCTCCCAACCAATGTAACCAAGACTTCCTCCGACAACTGCGCTTTTAGTGGCAGAACCTACGCCTTTCAAGGTCTGCTGAGGATGAAGCACAGCACTGCCCACTGAGTGTGCAGTTGCACTGGTCATCCTTCCTCCCAATCGGAGAGTTGCTTTCAAAAATGAACCCCAACCCATAATGTTATGTATTTCTAAATTATTGTATTGTTATTAGTTATCTGATTATGTTGAACCTTTACTTCAAGGTCTTGCATTCCTTCGCCATCGTTCTTTACATCGCTGTACAATGGTAGGTTTGTCCACTTCACTCCTGGCTCCATAGTCTATCTCTGCCCAAACGTCTGACAGTCTGGTGTACTTTACTGCCCGTATCAACCGTTTGAGTTTCTGGTTCATCAGTTTGAGTTTCGGTCGTATGCCAAAGACTATCTCCAGTCGCTGCTTCTCTGTCATCTTGTTATTAGAGAGACATACCTGCCTAACGTCATTGACTATCTCGACACTGCTCATGACAAGTTCCCGATAGAGCTTATTTCTATTTGCCGATAGAGCCACGGCAAGAGCATTGGTCGTCTGATGGCTGAGCTGGTGGCTGTAAGTGCCGAGCTGTCCAACGAGTCGGTCTATCTCATGATAGAAACCATAGATCTGAGCTGCATAGCTGATGATGCTGTTGAACCGGTCAAGATAGTTATTGAACTCCTTCTGTAGGTTGGTTGTACCTTCTACCTCTTCCTTGATCCATATATGGCCTGTAGAAACAAGTTGCATCATCTGTTCCTGCTGCTTCAACTCTTTCTTGGCTTTGTCGGTATATTGGAATATCATACCTGCCAGGACAGGGTCATTACCCTGGGCACGGAGAAAACTCCCATCCTGCCCATCAAAGGGAAGGATGAGAGAAAAGAGAAGTAATATGAGAGCATAGAGACGTTTCATAAATGTTATCCTCAAATAATCTTTCTTATGGTGTTACAACTCTGGCGCATCTGCGCCATCTGCCAAGGGCTTGACTGGCTATTTCGGCATTGCTCCGGTCGAGCATTCCTGCCGTGACATTGTTCCAGACATCGGCCATGGTGTAGTATCTGATGCTGAGACATAGCCTTGACAGCTTCTTGTTGAACTGTGCCAGACGGTCGTTCAGTTCCCAGAGGGTTTTGCTTCGTTCTGCACCAGTGAGCATATTCTCATTGCCACCTTTAGCTATGGCATCCTTTAAAGTGGTATATACCGTTACGAGCTCTGTGGCAGTCTCGATATAGAGATTGTTCATGCTCGCTGTCGCCACAATGCCTTGTGGGTTGCTTGCTATGGCCTTCTTCAGATTGCACAAGTTGATGAAGATCCTCACACCGTCGTCATAGAGCGAGGTGCAGGCTTTCAACGTTGAAGCATAACCCGATGCTGTTTTCAGATAGCTGTTGTACTTCTTTTCCCATTTGTGAATCTGCGAGAACTCGGCTGCGATGGTGTTCTGCAGGAATGCAGTCTTCTGCTGGTCTTCTATCTGGTTCTTGATCTGACCGTTGATAAGCTCGTTTCCCTCAGCTAAGGCAACATACTCCAATGGATTGCTGGAGGCAACCTGAGCATGAGTTATAGTAGGCAGCAGCATTAACGCCAAGGCAATGGCTGCAACAACCTTGATTCTTCTGTTATCTGTTGGTAATTTCATATATGCCTTTTCTCTTTTTGTTGTATTCTACACGTTCACGGATGATTCTCACAACGTCCAACCTTTCCTTCACACCGTAGATGTCCAGTTTGGGATTGGAGCGGTCGCCGCTGAATATCCATACTGTCTTCAAGCCGAATAACTGTTCCAGAATGTCACGGTTCTCGCTGAAATCCACCACTCGGTACAGCTCTATATAGTCACTGGTTCTTGTCAGTACTCCATGCTGGATGATGAGCTGTTCAGAGGTGATGATGTATCTGAGTTTGTAGAGATATAAGCATCTATAGAGCATGATGCAGGTCATCACACCTCCAAGTACCACGAAAGGCATCTTGTAGGTGATGCTGTCATGACCGGCGACAAGAAACAGGGCACAGCTGATGATGAACGACATCCCTTGCGAGATGATATACTGCGCCCAGTGAGGGCGTAGGGTGATGATGTTGTATCGTCTGATTGGGTCTGCCATATTCATTATCGTTTAAATCCATGATGTTTGGTTTCCTCGTTCTCTTCTTGCCGTTCAAAGGTCAAGTCCACACCGTTCTCGTCAAATGCGGTCTCTACTACGTCGGTCATAGAGAACTGTTTCTTATCCAAAAGCTCGTCATTGAAGTCCTTGTAGCCTTCCGATGGCTCTTCCCGTATAATCTTCACTGGAGCGAGGTCTTGGTCTTCGTGCAGGTTGAGCTTCTGTAGCAGTGCATCCTTAAAGTCCTTGAACGCTTTGTTCATCTTGTCAGCAGCTTCCTGCTTGTCTTCTTTACACAAGAAGGGAGAGTAGTGATACTCCAATGCCTCTTCTTTTGCAGAATCGTAAATTAGGTAGAGCTGTTTGAGTTCTTGGGTTAGTAAGCTGTAGTTCTCATCATTGAAACTTAGCAGTTCCTTGATGGTTCTAGGCTGTTTGTCGAAGCTTTCCATGAACTCCCTCATTTCAGCAGGTACATTTCCTGGAGCTACAGGACTCTGTTTGCTTGCTATATCCTCGAAGTTTGCCACAAACTGCTTTCCTGCCACATCCTTGTCAAAGCCAAGGTGAAAGGTGGCTTGGGGTGCAGCTTTCAACAATCCCTGTATCTGCCCATAGCTTGGGTTACCTCCAGTAGAGACATAGACTCCGGCTTTCAGATCCTGCCGTCCACGCTGGTCCAATCCTGATTCCTTGCGCATCTGCAGCTGGTAAAATGCCATGGCATCGTATGCGCTTTCAAAGACAAGTACGATACGGGCATCCTGGAGTGCCGTATTCTTGGGACTTGCCATCCATAATCCTTCGCTGGCGTTGGTGCCGGTAGCCATGCCTTTTCGGGCAGAACCGTCCTTTCGTGGATAGCCTCTTTCCTCTAAGCCTACACATTTGTCCGGTTGCCCAGGGATGTACATGGGGAAGGAGAGATTCTTATAGGTGCTGCCATCTTTTGCTGTTTTCGATGCGAGGAAGAAGCTGTGATGGAAGGCACAACGGGTGGCGAAATCAATTCCTCTTGACTTGAAGAAGGCGTAGAACGGCTTCTGTGACTCAAAGTCTTTGGGATTGAAACGGTTTATCTTGTAGTCATTGATATCAAATGGCTTGCTGCTGACAGTTGGATTATGCACGTCCTGACTCCGATGTTCTACCGGGATGTTAAGCAGGCGTTGGCAGACCTTATGGACAAGGGCTGATTCCTTCATGCCATACTTGTACTCCTTGAAAAGATCTGGATGTTCCCAGATGAAGGAGGTAACAGAGTAGAGCTTGATGGTTGGCGGCTGGAAACAGCAGTTCTTGTTGGGCATGACAATGTACTTGTCTCCACTGATTCTTTTTCCGTCGCTGCCCAGGCGTACATACGCAGGATAGCGCAAGCCATCACGCTTGTAAAACGTGTAGCCTGCGTCCTCCAATACGTCCTTGATGTAAAGACGGCTTCTGTAGTCTGCAAATGTCTGTTCGTCTGTCATCTCTTGAATGTGAATTGTTGTTTATCTGCCATGACCTAAGCCTACACCGTGTTCTCCTGCATTGAGTCCTGCATCGAAGGCTCGTGAAGCAAGGTCTTGCGGTGAATCCACGCTGCCCTTGAAATAGACATGTGGCCCATGGGCATGGTCATGATGGTGTTCTACGAATACTGCCGGTGCTGGACGGTCTCTGCCCAGTTCGCTCATCACGGCAAGTCCTGCAAGGAGAGCTCCTCCAATCTGAGCCCCGATGTTCTTGCCTTCTCCAGGGATGGTTTTCATATCCACCTCCTTGAAGATGTGGGAGAAGAGTTTCATGCGGTGGTAGTCATCGATAGCCATGAACTTGTCATACTGCTTTTGGGTAATCTCATGGCTGATGCTCTCTCCGTTGATGACGGCTGTCATGCGAAATTTGGCATTGCCTTTCTCATCCTTCTGGATTTCTCCCTGCTCATTGCGCACTGGCTCAACCTTGATGTCATCAACCTGAACCTCTCTGCCATGCTTGCCTTCACGGAACCATCCCTTGTTTTCGTTCTGCTCATACAGGCTGTTGCCATCTACATGGGCAACACTGCGGTCTTCTGGCTCAATAGTAATTTGGTCGCCATTAGATGGGAGTGACTGGTCAATCACCATCTGTTGGCGGTCGTTGAGTTCTGCCTCAATCTCTGATCTGAGCTTTAAGCTGATCTGCTCTTTGGAATTGAGCATATCCATCGTCAGTTTGTCCTGAAAATCGTTTCTGATTGCATTGTTGATGATGTCGATACGGTTCTGGACAGGTACTTGCTTGATGGAGTTGTTGGTCAACTTCTTCACTTCATCCTCAGTGAGATCATAGACAAAGTCCTGCTTGGTGGCAGTGGACTGGATGGTGAGTGTTTTGTTGGCTGCATCTACGATGATGCCATGAGACGAAAGACACTCCTGCCATTTGTCATTGCTGAAATAGACCTTGGAGGTAATAAGTTCGTTGTATGGCTTGGCAGGTTCCTTGGGGCGAGGACGAGCCACTACAGGGGTAATGACTGATTGCAGGTCTGCCAACACATCCTGCGAAGGTTGCTGTACCATGTTTTGCTGACCACCTTTATAATAGAAGCCATAACCGCCATTCTGCAATTCGCCCGGCTTCATTCTGACGTCAGGACGTTCTGGTACGATTGGAGCACCCTGCATGAACATGGCTCCTCCAACTCTGCGCATATGGAATCCTTCCTGGCATCGTGGACTCCAACCGAGGAATCTTCCGTGATATGGATCCATCATCATGTGGGCATGTCGTTTGTTCCAGGGAAGTCTGCCGTATTCGCCAACGCCTATGCGGTAGCCGTGGAGTCCCATGGCAACACGACCATTGGCATCTCTGGCATGAACGAAGTCACGTGGCATGTAGAAATCATTCTTCACGAGTTCTGCCACGGTGTTGTAGGCTTGCTTGTTGGCTGAGTTTGCTCCCCAGTCAACCAAGGCTCTGTGCTGTTGTGCGGTGATGGCGTAGGTCAGCAGAGGGGAATCGTGACCTTGAACGGCCAACTGATAACCTTCTCCTTGTCTGATGATATGTGCTTGCATACCATTCTTTCTGAGAATCTCCTGAAGCTCTGGTGCCAGGTCTCTGCCTACTGGTAATGCATTTGATCTGATTGACATATTCTAATGCTGTTTATTGATTCTGTACTGTGTGATTATTCGCCAGCTTCAATCTGCTCGCCCTTCCAATCGACAAATTCCTCTGCCGACTCCTCATTGACAATGAGATCCTTCTCTTTGCAGAAGGCTGTGTATTCCTCCTGCCATTCAGGGGAGTGGTGGTTGATGTAGTCAAGCCAGCCATATTCTCCGCTCTGGACTTTCTCCACGAGCACGTCTTCTGGATAGTACTTTACATTTGCCATGAAATCTTGTTTTATGGGTTAATACTTTGGGTTATCGCTGCATCATGCGCATACCCAGTTTCTTCTGTTCATTCCACATCTCTTCGGTATAGTTCTCTTCTGGGATGTAGTCGAGATTGCCGTCTTCATCCATAGCCCAACAGCCGAAGATGCCAAAGTTGAACTTATCCCAGTCACGCTTGGCTTCTCTCTTCCAGACAAGTTCGTTGCCTGCTGCGAAACGGATGCCGGTGTTGGAGTTGAGGTCGATACCGATGGATTGTTCCTCGTCATCCTCTACGATGGTAAGGATGTCACCATTCTGCAACTTCTGCATCTCTGCACCAGTAAGGTGGTAGCGGTCTGCTACATACTGGATGTTTCTGCCGATGACCGGGGTTGGAACACTGAGCACCTGCTTGCTTTCTGGATCAAGCTGGAAGAAACACTTACTGCCGAGTTCCTTGCCAACCTCGTTGCTCTCCAAATGGCCGACGATAGGCTTTCCTGCAACAAGGTTCTTCTCCTGCTGCTCATTGAAGAGTTTCAAGTCCAACTCATCGAGCTGTGGATAGAAAAGCACGTCAACGCCACCTTCGGCTGTTCTTACCAGGCTGAATCTGGTTCGTGCCTTGACTTCCTCACCATCATCGGCTGTGATATGAACTGGCAGGACTGGCGACTTGCGGCCATTGTAGATGTTCTGGAGGACATCGGTCGGCAAGTCGTCAATCATTGCCTGGGTGAGTCCGAAACGTTCAAGGATGCCATAAGGCATCTCGTTCTCATCGAAATTGTAATTCATTTGCTTCTGTTTTATTCGTTTTTTATTTGGTGGCTGATCTATGACAGGTCTTATTCAGACTGCGCTTAAAGCCAAACCGACAACAAAGTTACATTGTAGATATAGAAGAAGTTAAACATGTACGTTAGTATCATCAAAGTTTTATAGATAGTTATGAAAGTAGTATGATTATTCTTCAATTATCATACTATAAACATAAATAAAGTTAGATATAATAGGAAAGAGGTAACTTCTTTCGTGTTGTTGAGCTGAGTCTGATTACCTTTGCAACATGAAAGCAATAAAGACACTCATATTGATACTGACAATGATGCTTACAAAGATTCCTTCACATGCCCAATTCAATACGATTGGGTATGTGAAGAAGCATAGTATATCTAAAAAGAAGAGTCCACAAGAAACAACTCATGTTGCTTCTGTGGACTCTGTGATGAAGGCTGATTCTCTGCCTCCGGATTCTTCCCGAGATGTTCTTCCTTATCTTCGGGCTTCGTTTCCGTTGAAAAGTATTCAGATCAATTCAAGGTTTGGAATGCGTAATCACCCAGTGAAGCACAAGACTATCATGCACAATGGCGTGGATCTGGCAGCTCATTACGAGAAAGTGTTTTCCATATTTTCAGGGGAAGTGACTGGCGTTGGCCATGACAATCGCTCAGGTAAGTATGTCACAGTAAGAACTGCTGGCTATACCATCAGCTATTGCCATCTTTCTTCTTCCTGGGTCTCAAAGGGGATGTTTGTCAATGCAGGAGAGGTGCTTGGGGTATCTGGAAGTTCCGGCATGTCAACTGGCCCTCATCTGCACCTGACAACAAAAAAGGATGGCAAGGTGTTTGACCCTGTCATCCTTCTGAAGTATGTTCATAGCATTACAAAGTAGTGCTTGATTAGCATCATTGCTTCTTGCATTTTACCCAAATAGCTTCGTCACCTATAGACATTTTCATCTCTGAAACTGTAGATGTCGCAGTAATGATGGTATAAGAAGCAAATAGTTCACCCTCAACATATGTGTTTAGTGTGTTTCCTTTCAAAGACCATGTTCCACGACCAGTTCCGAAATATCCTGAGCCATAATAAGAACCGTCAGCATTGAATGTGGCGTAAGTCTTTCTGAAAGGCCAGTCAACATAAGTGCCAGACTCAGATGTCTTTACTGCAGTCATCTCCCAGGTTCCTACAATCATAGACTTATCATAGTCTCCATTGTCTGAATCGTCATCACTGCTGCATGATATGAATGCAAAAGATGCTACCACGAGGGTAAGAAGGAAAAATAAATACTTTTTCATAATGTTCTTGTTATTTTGAATTTACCAATTGTCGTTTTCATTACCAGATAAGCCATTCTTGATGCACTCCTCAATCTTGTCCATTACAACATTAGAGTAGGCATGAGCCATGACAAGTGCTTTGCAGGAAGTCTTCTTGTGAGAGTCCTTCTTGGCAAAAGGATAACATTTATCAAGTGGCCAATTCTGATCAGAACGGGTAGGGATAGTGCCTCCCATTGCACCCATCCAACCGCCACCAACGGCAACATTGACAGAATAGAATGGTACTGTGTAGGTAACACGAACCTTATTGTCCTTTATATCACATTTGATAACAGGGCGTAAATTAACGTTGTAAGCGTTAGTACCACCTGCATGTTGTGCAATACTCTCTACAAAACCCTGTGCGATGATTGTTCCCAATTCCTTGTCATTCAATTTGATGACGGAGTTCGCATCATTGAAAGTTGCGGTGAACCAATAGTTAAGCAACACATAAAGCTGATCTTTGGTCTTGCCTTCAGCAGGGATAACCTGAGTATAGGTGATGGCATTGTTCTTATCCAATGTCAACTGGGTACCGAGATTGGTTGCTGCATCAACCCATTTCTCTCCATACTTTTCTTTTGCGTACTTTTCCAACTCTTCTGCTCGCAGAATTTGAGCATCTACCGCACTGCATACAAATAATGCAGCAAGTGTCACTAAAATAAACTTTTTCATCTTCTATATTATTTTGATAGACATTATTCTTTTAAAAATCAAATCCAAGTTTGACGCTAACTGACTCTGTGTCATATGTCGCAGGCTTGCGAGTATAACTCATATCATATCTGCCATTGAAACGTTCAAATGTTTCAAATTCAAGTTTCTCAGCAGCATATCCTACAGACAAGCTAAGTCCCTGTTTGTTATTCAATGCATATCTAACACCCAATGATGCCACCACGTAAAGACCACCGTTATTGGTAACAAACGTACCTCCTTTGATGTCAAAGAAAGGCGAAAGTTTGCCTTTTGTGAAATTGCTGCGGAAGTTTGCGAAAACCGGAATATCTACTTTACTGTCTCTTACATCAAGTGGTATTTCCATATCACCTGTTTTGTAAGATGACATAAAATGCAAGCCTGTACCAGCACCAAGGAATATATAAGGATTCACTTGATAGCCATGTGTTGTGTTAACTTCAAAACGACCAAAGTCATAGTCTCCTATACCAACAGAATAACCTGCTTCAACGTGGCCTTTATAGCCAGATTGCATACTTTGTGCATTGCTATTGATGGCGAAAGCCATTGTAGCTGCTAAAAGAATTGCTATTTTCTTCATAACCTTATAATATAATAATGTGAAAAATCCATTTTCAGAAGGTGACTACCAACCGCAATTATCGTCATAGCAATCATCATTCTCGATGCCTTCATACTCATCACGATCACAATAACTACTATCATGATAGTCTTCATAAGAACAATCATGGTCACTGCAACAGTCATCATAACCATCTTCATAGCCACGAGTATAGTTTTCATGGTCTGAGGATGTATTATTACCAGCGTTGCGATGCGCTTTCTTTTGACTGTTTGAAACGCCGCTTGAAAATAAAAAATCGAATAGTCCCATACCTTTTTCTATTAATGTTTAACTTCTGATGCAAAGGTATGAATTGATTGTGCAGTCTATCTGCACAATCAAAAGAATGTGCAAGAATGAAAGAAAAAAGCAGAAAGAACTGTTTCTTCCTGCTTTAATAAGTTGTTTTGACCAATTATAATTGTCTTAATGTATCTACAAAGAATGCTTCTTTTGCTTTCATCTTTTCACAGAAGTCTGCATAAGATGTGGACGTATGACAAATCTCAATACCTAATATATATAGTGATGCAGATGAGTCCTTCAATCGTGATTTTGGAATTTTCTGCTGTCTTTCAGTCAAAGGAGCTATAAAAACTCCTTTTGAGGCCTGTAAGTTAGTGATGTATGTAATTAACTGATGAAGGTCATTGCGATTTACTTTTGAAACTTTTTCATAACTTTCAAGCTTCTTGTATTTTGCATCGAGAACAATATCATCTTTATAGAAATCTGGATAACGGATTCCACTATGATCTTCAAACAAATAGATGCCACCTTTATGTTTCTTGTTTTCTGGATGCTTGAAGCCCTCTTTTTGTAGAATGGTATACAGATACTCTTCCCAAAGCCAGGCTCCATCAAACAGAATACCGCAAATCTCCTCATCTGTTTCTCCGTACTTTACTTCTTCCATTCTTAGAATCTGTAAGCAAAGGCATTGCAGGGGCTGGTATTCCGTATAGTAAGGATGACTCTTATGTCTAAGGTTCTTACCAATAATTGCACCACGCTCATTTTTGTTATATGAAGGAGTTAGTGAAATTATAGATTTTACATTGTCTATAGTTTCCTGGTCTAAACCTAATACGGATTGACCATATCTCTTTGACTTCATAAACTCAATTGTATGACGGATTAACTCTGTCATGTCATTGTCATAGGTATATTCACGAGTGGAGTATGCCACATTTCCTGCAAACGGAATGTTTTGGGCAATATGGCGTCCCCAGTCAATCGTACCTTTTAATTTTGAGTCGTTATGTTTGAAGTTCTGATACTCTCTGTATATGCCCTGGCGCATTGCGTTCCTTAGCAAGTGAGGGAACATAAACATGATAAAGTCAAATACATCCTCTTTTTCGTTGTTGTGATTAAGGTCAAAGAGATTGAATGAAAAGACCTTTTGAAGCATGTAATGTAAGAGATAGTCATCGCGTCCTTCGTCAAAACGGGATTTAATTTTAATCTGCAGGTTTCCTACACCGATAAAACCCATCACATTTCCTGTGGTAATACGTACCTTTTCAGGGTCACTTGTATTTAGAATGGTCATAACTGAAGCTTCACCGACTTTATCGTCAGAATCCTCTATACTATAGGGAAATATTAGCAGATTCTCATTTTCATGACATAATTGAGCTATTGTCTTGTCGGCAATAGGGAATAAAGCTGAGACATCTTTACGAAGAAATGTCCCTGCTTTCACCTGTCCAATATTATTATCTGTTAAGTTAATTCTCATCGACCAATTCGTTATCATTAATATTTGAGTTGCTTTCTTTGGTATCGAAGTAAGCATTTCTCAACTTTTCCATGATTTCTTCTGATTTGCGGAAACCACGGATATATTCTCGAAGCAATGGTTCGATATTCATATTCCACAGCTTTTCAAAGTTTCCACCATTATCACCCAACTTTAAGAAGTATGATGGTCCAACCTGGTAGGCAGGTCCAAGCCCTTCAATCTTGGATATCTCATTATTCAATCTTACCATAACATTCTTTGCCTTAGTGGCACATTCGAGTTTGTCGAGCATAGATTGTGTATCTTCTGGCTTTATTTCCTTCCAAGTGAATCTGCGACGCATAGCAAAGTCCATGCTCTCGATACTACGGTCTATATCATTCATTGTACCAAGAATGAATACGTTTTCAGGAATATAAAATCCTTCTGCAAATACATCTGTTTCAGGGACAAGGTTCTGATATTGAGTCTTTACTCGAATATCTTTCTTGCCTCTATAACCAGGGTCAATGGCATAGAATAACTCTCCAAATATTTTTGAAGCCTCTCCACGATTGATTTCATCAATGATAAAGACAAATGGCTTACGCTCAATTTTGTTTGCTGATATAACTTGCGTCTTATATTTCATTTCACGAATAGCTTTCGTAATAATGAATGCATAAGAATCAGGTTGTGTTCCAAATTTTCTGTTAAAATAGGTACGGATATCACGCACTATATTTAGTGGAACATCATTGGTCAGCAACTCTATTATTTCATCAGCGTTTATAGGAATAAGTGGCGTTTTAGGGTTACTATCATTATGAGCTATAATGTTTCTCCCTTTGATTTCATCTATCGTAAACTCACTTCCATTTGATAATTTAAATTTTGTGTCGTTGTCTATAGAATCATCAATAAATTGCTGTAACTTATTTTCCCAAGATAATTCTTTAGAGAGATTTTCAATACTCTTTGCAGAATCAATCAAGTTCTTGATAGCTTTTTTGCAAAACTCTTTAAAAATTCCATCTTTACGCTCAAATCCCATCTGTCCTTCTGACATCATGATAGGTCTCAGTCCTTCTACAAAATCTGTATAGTCATAAGAAGGATGAAACTGCACAAAGCACATTTCGTTTTTACCACATCCCATTTCTTTTGCTATGGCCTGTGCCATAAAGGTCTTACCTGTACCAGGAGCACCTGTCAGAACTAAGTTCTTGCTTTCTTTAAGCAAGTCAATATATTTTTGATACATCATGGCGTTGCTTGTTTTTGCTTCAACAAGTTCATTTTCAATAACTTCATAGTCAGTGTCTGTGATTTTTAATAAAGCACTATTATAATACCATAAAACTGTTTGGGCAGTAAGTGGCATACTTTGAATATATCCATTATCTGCTAACTCGTCATTGATAGATGAAATCAAATCTTCCTCTTCCTTTATTTCAGGAATAACATATTGTTCCAATAATTCGTAAAAATGAACAAGCTTGTGCCCAGCCTTTCGAGGCTTGATCTCTAAAAGCTTACATAAATTCTTATATACGTCATTTTTATAAAAAGTATATTTCTGAGGATTGTAGAATGCCAAGAAACAGCTGATAAGTCGTTCATCACACATTGCACTCGTGTGAGTAGTGAACTTTGCCTTAATCTTATTATCCCATAATGTTTTGCAACTATCAGTGAATTTTTCTATTCTTTCCTGTAGAAGGATGCTTTCATCAAACAGTACTCTAAAGAGTTTTCGATACTCTTCTGGTTCATATTTTGCAAAATTTCTAATTGCGGTAATTTGTGAACTGAAGCAGAGATTGCTTAGATCAAGAGAGTTAATCTCGTTGGAAAAATCTACAGCACTAGGGTCTGGATGTCCATTTTGTTTGGACACCAATTCCCATTTATATAATTCTTCTAAGTTAGAATCGCCATTTAGTCCATATTGGATTTGGTGATTCTTGAATAATGTAACTATATCTTTTAAACTCATATCTGTTCTTTCTGATTATAATTAAACTTCTCCAGAGAACTCTACATTATCAGTTCCATAAACTACAATTAGGGCAGCCTTTTGGTATTCATTGAATACCGTGGCTGCTCTGATATTGTGCTACGCATGTTTAGTCTTCATGAATGTCGCAGTAAACTCCTTACACTTGCGCATGTCCTGTTTTGATGATGCAATAGAGTAGGGACTATATTTTTCAAACATGTCAAGACCACGTCCAAGTGTAATTGTCCACCCGGTATCTGTTTTGATACATCTGTCATGGAAGTCTCTGAACTTGTATGTAAACTCAATGCCATAAGAAGCAAGGTCGTCCTTGATGTCATCAAGTTTGTCAATCAAGTCTGGTATCTTGTCTTCCTCTTCATTAGTGAAAAGGTTCAGTTTCAAGTCATCCACAGGACGTGTGTTGATAAGCATCAGAGCAAACTCCATGAAGTTCTTGATTTGCCATGAAGCACGTATATATGGATCTTCAACGGTTATTTCCTTTGCTTCTCTCATATAAGGTGCAAATAACTTCTCATAACTTACGCCAGTTTGTCCCATTCTGAATGACATACTCTTTTCTTGTAGAATAGGAATGCGTGGACGTTTGGTCGGATGCTGATTCGAACCTCCCTCTGCATTGGCAACTTCTGTAGATGTCTCATTGTTTTCTGTGGAAGTTTCTACTTCTTCTGTATGATCTTCAGTCGTTGTATGTTCTACGATTTGATTGCTTACTCGTTCCAATGTCTCTATGCTCACTTCGAAACCTGTTTTCAAGTTGATGTACTTGAACTTTGCCGGCTCTGCCATGAAAGTTTCATCGATTACATAGAGCTGATCCTTCACACGTTTACGACCTTCTGCAGCAAAGTCAACCAACTCATAGGCCTCCTGGTCTGTCATCTTACCATCGGGATAGATGAGTTTCATCATACCAGAGAATGTCTTACGGATAGCAAGATGGTCACGTTCTGAGAGAGAACCGTCAAACTTCGCATAGTCATTCAGTACTGCTGTTCTGTCATCATTGCGCATTTCGTGAAGTACGGCAGCAATGTAGTCGGTAATAAGACCATATCCCTTGGAGAAACTGTTCTTCTTCAACATCTTGATTTCCCAACCTGGATTATAGAGATGAATTCGGTCGAGGAACGCACCCTTGATGAATGATGTAGGAATGCTCTCAAACAGATGGCTGTTCTTCAACATGTATGGAACAGTATGTTTAGTATTACCTACGAAAGACATGGATGCACTTGCCTCGTGCGTTCCCTTACCACGGTTGAACGACTTGTTGGCAAGATAGTTCTGCATCGTATCGATGAGCACAGCATCCACATTACGGCCTTTTTGCTGTTCAAACTCGTCCCATGCCACAACATCCCAATAGCCTACCAGTCCGAGAATCTCCTTGTTGCCCTGGATTTTCACGAAAAGTCGGGCAGAGGTTACGTCACCACCACTGACAAGCACGCCATAAGGAGACAGTTCCTGGAATACATGAGACTTACCTGTTCCCTTTGGACCCAATTCCATGAAATTGAAGTTGTTCTCAACATGAGGGAGAAGACGAGCCAGAGTGATGAACTTCTCACGGCGGTTCATTGCCTCAGGGTTCAGACCCACGGTATGCATCAGGAAGTCAATCCATTCCTCTGTTGTGAAGTTCTTACGTTGGTCGATATATTCCTGCAGGTCGATATTTGAAATCTGGATAGGCTTCAATGTCTGGATTTCCCATCTCACCTTGACGCTTTCACCACTGATATAACCGATGGTTACGATGCACCAAACGCCATTGCCACTCAGCAATTTTGGGTTCTTACGCACGTAGTCTGTACCGATAGGTACTCCAGTCAATCCCAGATTGGCAAATGTTGCCTGGTACTCATCGTTTTTCTCGTTGAGCACAACGGTCACTTTGTCGATGATGCGATGTCTGCCGTTCTCACGTATGATACCTTTTACCGATTCTGCTTCAGCACGGTGAACATAGTTGTTTTGGATAACTTGCTTCACCTTTTCCAAACCTTCGTTGATGATTTCTTCATCATCACTGGCGCAATACTGCCCCAGCAGGTATTCCAACACGTATGTAGGAACAGGCAGACCTCCCTTCACGAGGAAAGCCAAATCCTTTCTTACCACCTTGCCAATAAAGGCATTCATTACTTTCTGTTGTAAATCCATATGCAGTATTCCTTAAAAATCTTGTTCTATCATTGTATTGTTCTTCACTGTCTCACGTACAAGTGGGTTAAGTTTGTCATCCACATCGTAGATTCTAAGCTGTAACATACTTGCATTGACAGATTTATTCAAATTGAGTGTCACTTCAAACACACGATTGTTCAAGTTCGTTGCATCGGTGCTATTCAGTGTCACTTCTTTTTCCTGGGTTACAGGATCGTCACCATTATAAATACAGCAAACCACCTTGCGCTCCATCACGGTCATACTTACTGCTTCCGACTGTATCATCTGGAACTTCAATCGACTGCTCACCATATTCAGGTTGTGGCTCATCAGAGCAACACCGACCTTTTCTGTCTTGTTTGTTTTCTTACGCACGCTCTTAATAATAGGAATAATCATTTCCTGGAGTGAAGCGCCACCATGAGCAAAATTGTAGCCACCTGGTGCAGCCAGGCGGTTAGTTCCTATAGGTACTGCAACCTGCAAAGGAGTAGCACTCTTGATAGAAGAAACTTTGTCAAGAGGGAATTTTACAATATCCTCAAAAGGATCGTTACTATCTGTAAGATAATATCTTGTCTTTTTCTCTATAGCAAAGTCTGTAATGCTATGTTTGTCCTTATCTTCAAACTTCATATCATTATAGAGGAATCCATGATCTGCTGTAAGAAGTACATTTGTTACATTCCATGTTGCATGCAGACGTTTTACCAGTACAGTCAGTTGCTCAATGGCTTTTCTGCAAGCACTTATTACCTCGAACGGACTTTGTGAATGACCGGCTTCATCTATTGTATCATAGAATATATACACCAATGAACGTTTGAAGAGTTCACGCATGGATTGTGCATCACCATTCATCACGTCTTCATAGCGTGTACAGATGGCTCCTTCCCGATATTTTCCCAAATGTGCAGTTCTCTGTTCTGTAGTTGTCAGCAATGTTCCATCCACCATCATGTCTGTACCATTCAACTCTAGCGAGTGATGAGGGAGGAGGGCAGGCTTGCAATACTTGGTTTCCGTAGGGAGCATTGCCTGGTATGCATCTATTGTTGCAATATGCTTCTCTTTGGCCAGTTCCTGCATCAGTTCCTTTGCTACCTCATATCTAAGCGCATCACATACGATGACAACCTGCTTCACACTGGTATCAGACTCGTTCTTGTAGAAATCCTCTTGACGCTTTAATCCGGTTTCAGTAAACCAGGCACTCTTTTCCCCGACGCATGTCAGCCATTCGAGGTTTAGTACATTAGTAATCTTGGCATATTCCAAATCCAGCTGATGCTTGGCATCATTAAATGTCTGTTCGATAGGATTCTCCTTTGTGATGAGTTCGTGGTATGCTTCAAGTGTACGACGATAGTAGAGATCTACAAGATAGAACTCTTCTGTATATTTCTCAACATACTCCTTGGTACTATTGAGTTTCAGCGTTCCAAGACCTCTTACCTGAGCATAGTATAAAGCCGACTGCTCTATGAATCGGATTGCAATCTGAATGTCACTATCTACAGGAAGCTTCAAAGACAACTCACGCATGCGGTCATTTACCTGCTCTGGGTCTGCCATCAGCTTTTCTTCTACAATCTCTTTGAGTATTGGCCAGCAGAGTGACTCTGTAAGATAGTAGTAGTTGGCATCAATACCATAGATATTGATGATTTCCTCTTCCTTAATGTCTGTTGCCAAAATACTCATTGCCTGGGCAAACTTCTCTGACAGTAATCGGTCGTGTGTACCCAACTCATAGATTTTGTTCACCTGGTCAAGCACTACAGAATTGCTGATTTTGTACTGATTATAGGTGTCTCCCGGTACTGCATCCAATAGCTGAGTGATGCTATTGTACTTCAAACTCTCAGCCACGTTTTTCATCTTGATGGCAGCGTTAAAGTTAGGAGTTAAACCGAAGAGCTTATCCAACTTTTCCGATAAAGCCTTTGAAGCATCAAAATTCTTGCTGAGCTTATACCAGAAATCAGTACGCTTCTTCTCTTCTGCTATTCCATCCAGAATAATCATCTTGATAATGAGCTGTTCCCATTCCTGCAGCTTCTTCTCGCCAAGATAATTGGAAATGAAGGCACGGCAAACCATATCCTCGCTGAACGATGTACTGTCGATATGTCCATTAAGGATGTTGCTTACCTTAGACGACATGATTTCGCCAATGTTCTTCTTCACGAAATTACGGAATTTTTCAGGAAGATTATACTGCTGCATGAAACTGGCATAGTCTTCTTCCTTATACTCCATGTTGGCTTTCAGCATATCGAGTAGGGGGAAACTGAGCTGCTGTTCCTCTGTATGTGGATAAACCTGTTCCGGGAAGAGCAGAACCACATGCTTGTCCTTCCAATCGTTCTCGATGGCATATTTGGCATTGAACCACGCACCATCAAACACCTTATATATATAGTCGTCATTCCACTCCTTCATCTCATCAAGTTCGTTCTGGATGATGTTCATCCTGTCGAAGATGAAGAGCACATGAAGTTGTGGATTGCGCTCAAAGTAGTTGTATATTCTATCTTGTACCATAACTTTATAAATACTTCAATAATTTTTGTTTCTCACCCTCTTGAACCAGAGGATCGCAAATATACTGTTTCAGTTTGTTCTTATATACTTCCTTTTTAAACAACTTTTTACGGTTGTCTTCGTCAAAAGTTAGAATCCAAGGAACTTCAACATTTTCATTCTGCTTGTAATCATACGGCGATAAGAAAAAATTCATGCATCCATTATTTTTTGCGAACTCGTCAATATAAGTATGAATCTCATGAAACAACGGCTTCTTTCTTAGTTCAGCTAAGATATAACATATCCTATCTAAACATAACTCAGATTTATTCTGTTCCATCAAATATTTAAAACGTTCTACTGAATATTCGTTGATGTCATTATAGTTAATGAAATGGATGTAATCATACAAATTGTCTATTTTTGCCAAAGAGTAAGTCAAAGCACGTTTCTGCTCAACTCCTTGCAAAAGTGGATATATGTAACTTATCTCTGCACCCAAGAAATCTCTGCTCTCAAAAGCATTCAAAGAAAAGGCTTCCAATTTATGATTTTCCTTTTTGAGCCGTTTTGCTAAACTATAGATACAATATGCATATTGCTTATACTCCGAAGAGAAATTGAGCAATTTAACAATTAATAGTTTTGCAGTGTCAGTATTGGGTTCATAATTCTTTATAATTGACATAAGGATGTCGCTTTCAAAATGTCTATTATAATTATTATTATTCAAATATTTAATTACTACATCATATATTTTTACAGCATCAATTCGTTCGTCTTTAGCTTTGCTTATTATTAACAAAAGGTTGTTCAGTGAAGCGAAAAACAACTTTTCGTCAACAAACATATTTTCTGTTTTCTCTAATAAACCATCAAGACATGAAGTAATATAATTCACGCCTTTTTGACTAAATGACAACGTTTTTATATCATAGCCCTTTATAATTTCACTTAACCTTTTATGGTCTATGCTAAATATTAATGATTCCAGCATAAAAGCATCAAGTGCACATATACGGGTATTTTGCCCATACCCTCCAAACATAGATGAAGAAGGTGTGGCGAAACTATTCAATATGCCTAGAGCATTGTTTTCACTAAGTTGCTTAAAATATGCGTTATTGTCCCATATAATGAAATTTGCCCATGAGAACAAAGATTCTCTATAAAATTGAGACATCAGATTTGGAATGAAGCTATTTATAGAACCTCCACCATTTTCTGCATTTTTTCTTTGTTGATAAATTTCTTCTTTTAGATGTACAGTATGAAGAGTGCGGTCTCCTATTGACCTATAAGAAATCATATCTTGAAGTATCATTTTTATCTCAGACTCTATAGGCAGTTTTGCCAATATGGTATCAAGATTTGTGCTTGATGCCAATTCTATTTCCTTATCTTCATCATACTTATCATTAAGCCATAATTGGTTACACACACAATAGCGAATTGCCCACATATTATGTCTGCAAATGAAATATAAGATGTATTTCTTCTTATTCCAGTATTCTGTAAGCAAATCACCATAAAATTTATAGGCGCTATACGCATCACCAAGAGTGTATAATATGTATGGTAGTTCTAAATCTTCTATAGTGTAAGTAATCCGTCTAACTCTTAATTTTTTTACAATCTGGTTGACTTTTGCAGAATCAAATTGATGGATATAATCAAGAGTTGAGGCTTTGAAATCTTTTATATTCTCTATAAATTTTGCATCAAGAATGGTAAGCCCATCTATTTCAAATAGATAGTTATAATACGCTAATTTCATAAGAGTTCGCAAATTGATTGCGGGATTTTCTCTAAGAAATTTTCTTTTAGCTTCATTTGTTGCTAAATCCTTTGCAAGTTGCTTAAAATAATCAGTAAATGTTTGCAGACCAGAAGAATGAGCGTTCCAGTGTAATCTCATTTTCGGGAAAAAGTATTGAAGCCCATCCCCAAAAGAGCGCATTTCACTCATATATGGTACAATACGATTATAGAGATATAAAGCCAAATTATCTTGTGGTATGGCACTATAGTTTTTGATTGCATACAAAAGTTTGTCTGTATGCAATCCTATTCCGCTTAAATCTTTGCTTTGGTATTTACCATCATTAAGCAAATCAACATCAGCTTCAGAAATATAAACTATATTAATACCTTTCTTTACAAAATAAAGTTTTGTCGCATAGCTTGGCTCATCACATGATAGCAGGTATGGTCTTTGCATTTTATCTGAAAGAATATTTTTAAGTTCATTAAGAATAAACTTAAGATTTAAATCTGCAAAAGAGAAACCTACAAATAATATCAATTTACTTGCAAACAAAGATTGTACAAACGCCCTTGTTAATGGAAAATTTTCCTTATAATTATAGTAATCATTTTCTGTGAGTACTATGTTATCTGTAACATAATCCCCATGCATCTTTACAAGAGTATTAGGATATGTCATTTGTGGTATGTCCTTATCCTCTCGTATTATATGATACTGTAAAAAATCCTTGGAAAGTTCTTGCTCTATCAAGTCGTCATAGTTTGTTGTAATTATATGACATGGATTCAGTGCTAATATACTTTTATGTAATGGATTTGGTACAGCTTTGTTATAAAGTAAAATATCTTTCACTTTATCCATATACTCTTTATGTCCGCGGGAATCTTTATAAATCTGAGCAATTTTAAGTGCGTCAGTTTCTTCCGAGAACTCATTTGGTAACTCAGCCTTCATTCTATTGGTCAGTTGATTCCATGAAGGAACGCTGGAGTTCATAGAAACTCCAGCACCAACAAAGATTACCAATCGATTTTCACGACTTGCTCTTTGGATATTTAATAAATTTGCTATTTGCTGATTATCCATTACTAATTTTCTGTCTATTTAATTTTCTGTAATATATCACCGAACTTGGCGTAATTCACTACCACACCATCATCAAGGTCGAAGCTGATGGCTTGTTCAGCTACTACCTGCAGGCGCTCGTGATACTCACGGCACTCGTCGAGTTGCTTCTGCAGAGCCTGCAGTTGCTTGGACTCTTTGGTAGAGAGTTCGGCACGGCGAGCATCGAGCTTGTCGATTTCAGCCTCCAGGTGTTCGATGTAAGGGAGGAGATACTTCGAGCGCACTCGTTCTGCGGTGTAGGCATTCATGCGATGCATGTAGGCGATGACCTGGAAGGCGCCCTTCTTGGATGAGAACAGCCAATAGATAGGGCGGTTCTGATACATCTTCTTATGGTCTTTCCAGAAGTCCTTTACGAAGTATTGCTCCAGCGGCTTGCCCAGGCATTTTTCCACGTAGTTCAGGTTTGCCACATGCTCCTCGTTGCCCAATGCCACACGGATGAAATCGGCAAAGCGGGCTGAGGCGTTGTCAGAGAAGCCACAGTCGTTTGGCATGAGCGGCATGATTCCGTCGTCATCTATTTCCCATTGTTCACCATTGTATTCGTAAGGAGCAATCTCCTCATCGGTTGGGTTAGGGTGGGCGATGTGGAGTCCCGGTTTGTCGAGGCGGTAGCGTCCGAGCATGCAGCCCACAGCATAGCTGATGAGTTGCTTGGTCATTGCATCCTCGTTCCAGGTAATACCATTATCTGTTACATCAATCTCTCCCTGCTGAAGGATAGTGATTTCGTTCAGTGGAACGTCAGGAGTCAGCTCGTCTTGCAGGCCATAGATGTCGATAAACTGGCGGTTGAGCTCTTCCTCGTTCTTATGTAGCTGCATAAACTTGCGCTCCCACTTCGTCTTGTATTGCTCCATGCGCCATTCCAGACTGCTGAGCTTTGGGGCAGCAGGGGAGATGCTGATATGTTCGCCCGTCTCCTCGAAATGCTTCTCTATCTTGTAATCGATGTTCTCCATGTAGGTTGAGGTGTCGATGGATAGAAGCTCGTTGCGCTGGAAATCCCAAGAAGTTTCGTGGGCATCCCAATCGTTACGGGAAATGTTTATATTTTTTTTTGAAATTGTCTCTATAATATCGCTATTTTTTTGAATAAATGGTACTTTTGCGAAATGTCCAGAACCTTTTGATAGCCCTTGAGCAAATATAGAAACAAATTCATTAAACACTTTAGAGTTTGTTAATCCCAATATGTAACATAGAGCTTTGTCTGAGAATAACATTGGTCCAGAAGTGTCAAATGTCGAACCTTGTGGAGAATAACGAACATTTATTGTATTTCCCATTCCACCCCATGTCAAACCTTCATTGAAATATAAAGGATAATTGCGAAGATTTCGTGACCATGATTTTGTGGTAGGATCTTTAGGATTATGTTCCAACCAATACTTTAATTCTTTGCCGTCGTTTTCAAAATTGATAATTATATCGCGATTACCATACCATTTTCGGGTTTCTCCACCTTTATTGTGAGGAAACCATTTGAAAGTAGATTTTAATGCAACTTCTCTTGAAAGATTTAAACCTATTTTTCGAAAATCAACTTCAGTCCATATACGAAGAAAGCGCAAGTTATCACTTGTCTGAAGGCCGGCTCTTGGTTCTGATATATCGCCTAAAGATATATTTGAAGAAATAATTTCAAAATATTTCTCACTTAGCCAATATGCAAATGTAGTTCCAGGGATATTAAGAAATGCTTTTTGGTCTAATACATGAGAATTGCTTTTATGGGTTAAAAACCAAGCTTCTTTTTCTTTACAATCTCCATTACAAAGGTTGTAAAAAACACCTTTGTGCGTTGGTATATAATTAGTTATAACAAAAGCTGTATTCTGAACTACTTCTCCACTTAACTCAACAAATGTACGTGTACCAAGATGCAACATATTCTCAACTTGATACGAATTGATAATTGACCGACGCAGTTTTTCAAATGAAGCTAAAAACATCCAAGAATGCATATTAATCATGCCATATTTTCCCTTTGATTCAAGTCTGTCAATAGCCAAAATCATGAATGTTGAAAACAAATCAGATTTTCCCTCTTCGTAAAAGTCCTTCACATACTTGTTTAATACACTATTCATATTTCCTCCACCCATATAAGGAGGATTCATTACCAGTGCATGATACTTCTCCGTCAAAGCAAGAATCAGTTTGAACGTTGGCATTTGTGTACGCACTTCCTCTGGTACAATCTCCTGACTGCACCAGTAATCGGTTGCCTGCTTGATAAGCAGGCGAGTACTCTCGCTGATGTCGAACTTCATGATAGAGCCGAGCGAGTCTGCATTTTGCATCAGGTCGAAGCAGGCTGCAATCTCTTCCTTCTGCTCGTTGGTAGCCTCGCCTTGAAAGTAGATATGAAGCATGTCCAGAATAGGACCTTGTGTCTCTTTGTTCCATGGCTTAGGCATGGTGAGCACATTAGGCATGCAATGTGCATCGGCAAAGGCTGCATCCTTCTGGCAGGCCTTCAGCAGGAGGGCAAACTGGCTCAACTGCTTGGCACGGGTGTCGAGGTCGATACCCGTAAGGTTGTGGCTGAAGATATTCTCCACAGCTTCTCCACGACCATAGCCTTCGGCAATATAGAGGTCATAGAGCAGGTCGAAACATTCGTTGAGAATATGGCCGGAACCGCAGGCAAGGTCTGCTATCTTTAAGTCTTCTAATTCGTTGTACCTCAAGATAGTATCATTGCTTGGCTTTTCTGAATGTTCAACAAGATAACGCCACTTCTTTTGCAGCTGTGTCTCGTATGGATTATTGTCCAGATAGATTCTGCCCACGGTGTTCTGCACCATGTATTTCACAATCCAGTTAGGGGTGAAGATCTGTGTGGCAGCAGGAATCTCATCAGCCTCGAATTTGCCCTTCTTGGCAAACACCTCGTCCTTGCGCTCAGAGATATAGAACTGGTAAAGCCATCCAATCAACTCAGGTGACTGGAAGTCTTCATCGGTGATAAATTCTGTATGGTTCAGCATGTCCACAAAACCGCCTGCTGCCAGGATGTTGTTTGGCAGGAGCAACTCGGTGTAGTCGGCAATGCTGCCGAAACACTTGTTGATGATAGGGTTGTCGTGGCACCAGGCTGTAATAAGGATGGCAAACTGCTCTGTCACCTTGGTGTCATCATCGAGGAGTTCCACGAGTCGCTGGCGCAACCCTTCCTTCATCTGCGGAATGTGTCCCTGTCGGGCTTCATCCACAATGACGGGAGTGCGTGCAGCATCAGCATACGCCAGAACCGGACTGCAGAGATTGTTCTTCTGCAGGATTCGGATGGCGCAGAGACGGTTGAACCAGGTGTAGGCTGCTTCCTCATACACCTCGCTGATACCTTTCTGCTGAATACGGTTATAGAGGGACATCCACTGATAGTAGAAGCCCTCTGTCTGCAACTGCTCATTCCAAAGAGAACCACCCTGCATAAGTTGTGGGCGATGCTCTTCTGCAACATTGCCGTTCTTGTCAAAGCCAAGTGTCGTAATCTTGGCTGCAATACCGGCTTTCAATATATTTCGTGCTTCGGTAGCGAAGCGTTTGATTCTATTTGTGTCCATACTTTATCTTTTGAACATGGATTTTATTTGATAATCATTACACCATCCTGGTCAACAAGCAGCTTTTCGAGCTGCTGGCGCAGACCTTCCAGGTAGCGTTCTATATCCTCTGCATTTGTAATAGGCAACTTTGTCTTAGTTTGCAAAGATGCCTTGCGGATGCGCTTGTCTGGAGTTTTTGGTTGTTCTGGTTTACCGTCTCCTTCATCTCCTGGAGGCAGAGGTGGGTTATAAGACATAATCTTATCCACCTGCTCCTGATAGAATGTATCTGTATTGGCATTGTTCTGCAGTACCAGAATATTGGTAGGAGTGGTCTTGACACGGATAACTGTTTCACGGTCAGACAGTACACTCTCAGGAACATGCTGTTTCTCGGCCACCTGCTTCAGATAGTCGAACATATCATTATAGGCTGCTTTAATCTTCTCACGGAGTTCATCACGTACACCATCCAATATGCCTGATAACTGGCGTTGCAGCTTGATGTAGCCACGAAGACCAGATATTGGCCATGGGTCGTTTTTCAACTTATTGAAGTCGGTGACAGCTCCCTGCGTCTCCATCGGAACGAATGGGAAATTATACTGGTTGTCATCCAGGAACTGGAGGAGCTGCTTGTATGTATCAAGCTGGTCGTGAGTAAACTGTGCCACTTCTTTGCACTTATCGATAAGTACTTTGGCTTCATCCTTTGCTGCTATGACAAGATTAAAGAACTTCAGTGGATCACGCTCGTTGAGCCATGACTCGAAGAGCTCAATAGCCTCACGGATAGGTTGGCAGAACTGATAACCTGCGATCTTTTTCTCAATATTTTCTCTATAGCCTTTGATGAACTTGGCAAGACTGCGGTCGCTCTCTATGTCTCGGCAGGCACGGAAGAGCTGAGTACTATCTGTGGAACTTGGAACGGCAGAAATACCGAAAATCTCTTTCCATGCTGCAATGAAGTTTTGGATCACCTGTGGAGAAATGACCTTGGCCTGACGCAATGTGAACTTGTTTGACTCGCTGACGATGCGGTTGGCAACTGTCGATGTCTCCACATTAGGATTGTTAGAGTACGAGTAGTCACGATTATGGCGACGTACCAACTCATTAATAATATAGAGCGTGCAGATGTTATCCCATCCGTATGGTGCCTTTGCAAACTTGGCAAGCACATCAGAAACGTTTACCTCGGCAAACTGCTTGTTGAGATAAATCTCCACTTCATGCTCAGCGTCAGTAAGTACGGCATTCATTCCATCGTAGTCTCCAGGGTTGACATTTCGGAGAATTGCCTTCTTCAACTGCTCTGTAGTGCGAGGCATGCTTGGGTAATCCACTAGGTTAGCCTTGGTGTAGATGCTGGAAAGATGCTTATCCATTGCTACACGATAGCGGTCGTTGCCACGTTTCTGTCCCAGTTCGGCTTCATCTATTACGCTGAGGCCGGAGATGATAGGACAGGTATCAAGAATCTTCTCAAACTCCTTTCTGATGATTCCGTCGTAAAGTTCGTTGGCACGTTTCTCAAATTCGTCACGTGTCTTTTTGTTGTCCTCGCTTGTTACTGGAGTAGCCATGTAGCGGTTTGCCTGGCAATACCAGTAGAAGGCATTGTACAGACGCTTGTTGTCGCGGTATTGAGGACCCACATAGTAAACCATGCGGTTGACATTGCTGTTCTGCAAAGCCAACTGCTCAGCAGTTTCGCAGTCTGCATCCATCACGAATTCTACCTGTACATCAGGATTGTTGCTGAGGAAGGTGCGCTGCTTGATGGTGAGACCCACGGAGAAACTGCGTGTCTTATACTGCTCCTTGTTGCGGAGTGCTGTAATATATCTGTTGAAGATTTCCTTCAGCTGCTCTGCCTGGGTGTTGTTGTCAACCACCTGGCTCTGAATGAGCTGAGCCACCTTCATTTCTTCTTCACTATAGAAGGCGTAGGTCTCGGGAGCACCATTCTTGCCCTGCTCACGGCGGATGATGTTGTTGTCGCAAAGGAATTCTATCACCTTTTCCACCTCGTTCTTGATATTGAGGCGAGGAGTCTCCATATCGTTGATAAGGAGTGAGGTTACATTATCCAATGTGGCAGGGAAGACCAGCTGGTCGGTCTGCGAGATGTTACAGATCATGAAGAGCACATTGGCTACTCTCACGGCAAGACGGGTGCGCTCTGGGCGGTCGGTCTGGTAAGTGCGAGCCATGCGCAAAGCATTATCTACAGCCTTCTGGCCACGAGCCTGCAATCCTTCTTCGAACATGTTATTATAGAGTTCGTCGAAAGAGATGAACTTGCCCAACTCAGCATCTGCATTTGTCTTGGCAGTAGAGTGGATTACCTTGATGATGCTTCGCTCGTTACCTTTTACCTCCTTGGCCACATAGCCGAGGTTGAGGAACGAGTTGAAAACCTGCATAATCAGCTTGAACTGATAAGGCACGAAAGGGTAGTAGTCCACGAAATCATCTTGTGATTCGTAGCTACTATATGATGTGGGCAGTTTGAACTGAAGGTCGAAACCTGCCTTATATTTATTGTAGAGTGCCGCAAGCTCTGGCTTCACTTCCTCTTTCTTGTCGAGAATACGCTTTTGGGTAATTACCTCAGGCTGTGTACCTTTCAGGGAAACCTTCACTTCGAAGCGTCCCTTAATCTTGCCTTCCTTATCCTTCTCTTCTGCAATATGGCAATCGTCCATAATTTCAGAGAGGTCTTGCTGGGCAGTACAAGCCACCCATACCTTGTTGTCGCAAGCCTCAGAGAGCTTGGTGATAATTTCCTGGAGGTTGAGATAACGGTCACGCTCCTTGTTGATGAACTGGCTCACCTCATCGGCAAGGAGAATAAGACGGTAGTCATCGCCCTTGTCCTTCAGGTAGGAAGCCAATTCCATACCGAAGCGGTCGATGCTCATATTGGTGTCTCGCTTGATAATGCGCTCACGGATGCTATCTACGGAGAGAGTAGGGGCAAGTTCCTTGGCAATATCAAGAACCCAATCCAGCTCATTGTCTATCAGGTCGGCAGCCATACCTGGGTCGTTCCAGTCGCCACCTTCTTCAGCAATGCGCTCCTTGAAGGCCTCGAATACGCCCTTTTCGGCAAGAGGCTTTTCCAGATTCTGTGCCAAGGTGATATTGAACTTGTTGAAGCCACGCTTGCCATTGAACTCATTCCAGAATACGTGAAGGAAAGCCTTCTTCTTGTCTGTAGAGTTATCGTAGCTGGTTTCCAGGTTGAAGATGCAGGTGTCGATGGTGGCACGCTTCAACCAGTTGGCGATAGAGAGCAGCTCATCGTAATCGAAATTGAGGTTGTGCTTCTCGTCGAGTGGGTCGATGGCTTTTACTGCATCGAGCAGACGTGAGACTGCATCCTCACGGGTTGATGGAGTGATACAGTAGTCGAGGTATTTCAGGAAGTGAGACTTTCCTGAACCATAGTAACCGTCTATCCATATACCTACATGGGCGAACGATTTGTTGTTCTTAATGGCATCAAGTATGCGGAAGAGACCATTGATGATCTCATCCGTAAACACGTATTCCTGTATTTCGATGCGTTCTGTCTCTGGGTCAAACTTGGTAGCACTGACGGCAGGATTGACAGCACGGTTGATTGGCTTGCTATATAAATCTTTCAGTTTCATAAGTTACTCATTGATAAGTAGTGTTGCACGATAAGTGTGATTGTCTGGGAGCGTATCAAACAGACGGAAAGAGTTCTGGTCACGATGTCCTGGGTAGAAGACGATAATCTTATACTTCCCTGTATCGTTGTAGTCCTCATAGAGGGCAAGAAACTCGTTGACTCTCAGATATGGAAACATGCTGCCGATGCCATACAAGAAAACGTATGGACGACGGTATTGATCCTTAATGGTAATATGGTCAATGATACGTTGATGAATGTACTGCACGAACTCTGGAGAATGGGCATTACGGGTCAATGTGTCCTGGGTATTTTGCGCCTTGGACGGATCGTTCAGCTCTTTCTCCAACTGGTATTTGAGCATAGACGGATGACGCAGGAACTTCTTCTGGTCGAGAAAGTTGCAAAACTCCTCAAACAGATTCAGTGTAAGTACATCTACATAGTTGATAGGGCGAATGAGATTCGCCTTAAACTCCTGTATCTGGCGACGGATGTCATACTCCTTCTCTGCCGGATATTGGTAGATGAAGAAGTTATAGAACAGATCGCCGTTCTCCGTGTCCTGGAAACCAGGGCTGTTCAGTTTATCATCAAGTTCTTTTATCGTCATATCACATTGATTTCTTTATGTTATCTATTTCGTATGGCTGCAGGAGACAAGCTTCCAAGAACCATGGTTCTCCCTTCGCCAAATAGTAGTCGTAATTGTTGCAGACCAGGGAATGAAGACGGTTATCATTAGTCAGCATTCCAACCTTTCTCAGGATTGTGAGATATGCACTTGCAACCTTTCCCTTTGTAGAGTCACTCCATGAGTCAACAAACTCGTCTTTGGCAGAGATTTCGTTGAACTCCATCATGAGGTCTTCCTTGTCTATGCTCTTTGAAATACTGTTCCACTTGCGCATGGTAACATTCACGTGGAAGTCGAAACATATCTTGTATGTTTTGAGTATCACATAGAACAGAGCGATGACCTTGTCACTATCGCTCATTTCCTTGAAGTCATCCCAGAATGAAAGAGGCATTGTTTGATAACGCCTTTTTATCTCGTGAATGTTTCTAGAACGAGCTGCTTCTGCATTGATATGCAGCAGATTGTTGTTGATCTTTTCTTCTTGGAGCAGTTCTTCGCTGTTTTCTGCTTGAAGTAAAGGCAACAGGGTGAGTGTTTCTTCGAAAAGAAAGCCCCCACCTGTCAATGCTGCTGTATATGGACTATTATTCTTATTCATTATTATTAAATACTTTTGCAAATGTAATACTAATCGGTGCAGTCTATCTGCATTTCATTATAATTCTGCAGATTCCTACGTAGATTTGACAATATCTCCTGTTTGAAAGGCTCTGGTCCGAGCACTTTTACGTCAAATCCAAACGAAAGTATCAATTGCGTAAACTCGTATGTCGGTCGTACTTCAACAACCAGAATGCGATTTTCTGCATCAACAATTTCCTGCGAATGATGCAGGGGCTTGGACACGATATAGGGATATTGCTTTTTGGAGAATTGAAGCAGAACCCTAATCTTTTCTACGTCTGATGGCGGTATTGTCACACCGAACACATCATCGAAGTAGTGTTCAAAATCGACCTCTTTATTTGGTATGTATGCCACATCTTCCTCTACATTGAAGTTCTGTATTCGGTCGAGGGCATAGTTTGATATTCTGTCAGCCTCGGCATCATACGCCATAAGGAACCATCGGTTGTTGTATTGCTTGATGTACCAAGGATGCACAACAACGGTGTACTCCTCATCGCAATTCTTATAGTTGCGATACGTGATTCTTACAGCTTGATGGCTCGTAGCAGCATCTATGATGTCAGGCAGTAAGTTCAGTCCCCTGAGATAGGGGCTTTGTTCAAAGCCAATCATGTTCTCCTGATTACCCCTAAGTCCAAATCGCCATTCCAGGTTGGAAATGACTTCATCCACCCATGCGTTGCTTGGCAATCCCCTGAAACGCCTGAGGGTAATAATGACAGAGCGAAGCTGTCGTGCTTCATCTTCTGTCAATGGTTGAGCATTGATGGTAAAGTCAGGATCACGGTAACGGTAATAAACCCTTCTGCCATCTTGCTTTCTTTCAAGCGGCACACTCCAGCCTGTTTCACTTTCCATGAATTTAATATCCTCGAATATCTGTCGCCGACTCACTCCTCCTACGCCATTATAGTAGTAGATGGCCTCTTCGCACTTGTCGATGAGGTCTTCCATGTAGTATCGATGTCGTCTGTCTCGAAAGCATTTATCGAGAGTCTGGTAGCGTATAGCTGCATTCTTGTTTGTTGGCATACTGGGTTCCTTTTACATTATCGAATTAAATCATTGACTGTGACTCCAAGACACTTTGCAATCTCAACAAGATTCTCCAAATTCGGTTGTGCATTGTTGGTACACCACTTGGAGATCGTTGCTGGATCTTTACCTAATTGTTCAGCGAGCCATTTGTTGGTTCTCTTTTTTTCAGCTAGAACAACTTTCAGCCGGTTCAGGTCTTTATTTTCCATAATTGCTTATTTAATGTTTCTACATATGCAAAAGTAGTGTTTTTATTCGAAATATCATAATAAAAATGGAAAAAAAGAGGTTTTATACTCAAAAAAATGATAAAAACGTCAATTTATGTCCAAGTATTTTGTATCTTTGCCCAAAAATTGGGTGTTTAAGGCATTCAAGAAGATTTTATCGATTTTTATTTTGAGATGCAGATAGGCTGCATAAATGTGATTTACCTTTGCCAAAGAATTGAGATTTTTAATAAACAATGATATGAAAAAAGCTCAAATAGAATATAATTCTAAAGGCAAAAATGCTTCATGGAATGCCAACAGATTAGTGAGGGAATATATAGGCATCGCCTGGATGACGAATGACACGATTCCTTTTCAAAACCTTCCTTGGGACAGTCAGGTCAGGATTCGTAGGGTAGCAGCTGTAATAAGTGGTTATCTCGATTACAATTTGAAAGAGTCGGATCCATTCGAAATCATCAGCCTTGTATTCTCAAATGTCGACAACAGAAAAGTTCTGTCGGAATCGAATATCGATGTGTCGGACTTTGAACAACTCAAAAAGAAGCTTTGTGAAGTGTCCGATGAATCATGGCGAATGGAACATCTGCTGAAACAATTTCAGCTAAACGAGGACAGAGAGCAACTTCTGAATGTTCTTCTTCGTTATAGGATTGCTACAGAGGAGTTGGAAAACACTTTCTCTGGCATCTTGGAGGCACGTACAGGAGCATACATTGGTACAAAGGCTCTTCAAGGGCTTTATAATTCCAAACTTCAAGAGTGCAACAGGAGGGTGGATGATATGATAGTTCTGCTTTTAGGCAGTACTTTCAAAAGAACATTTACGGAACGAGAATTGATTGAGCATTACAACTATCCAACAACAACGGATGATGAATTGCTCGATTGGAGAACAGATAATTTATAAGTATGAATACAGAAGATAAACAGAAACTTGTAGATGCAATAAATTGCAAGTTTCCACAAAACAATATAATGGAGCTCTACTATGATATTGGTAGAGTTCTACCTTTTACTGCCCAAAGGTTTCCTGATGGTAGAGTATCTGCTTGGTACAGAAATCAATACGTTCAGGTTGTTAGAGTAGAACCACATGGCAGATTCGGTAAGTATGGTACCGCATATGGTTTCTATTATCGAAATGGTGAAAGGGCTGATAGTTCAGACACACCAGAATTATGTTGGTGTAAGAAGGACGATACGGAACCTCAGCCAATACCAAACTGCGGATGTGGTTCCTGGGCATTACTTGAAATACAGGGAGAAGGTGCAAAAGAGCATGATGTTAAAGTACTCGGAGTGGATGATGTGTTTACATTCGGAAAATATAAGAACAAAACTATTAGAGAAGTTATTGATGCAGACTGGAACTATGTAAGGTGGGCAATCATTGAGTCTCAGCGATTGTTAGCTGATATAGACTCTATAATTGAATATCACAGAAGTAATCTAAAGACATTGCAACCAGATGATTTGATAACATTCGGTAAATATCGGGGTAAAACCCTGCAAAGCGTCTATAACGATGATGTTCAATACTTGAAATGGATGGAAAGTCAAAATCCTGATTTTATCATAGATTGGGAGAAACTGACATCTGAGAGTTAATCATAAACGTATGCAAATTGTAAGATTATGAGCAAGAATAGAACTGAAAACCCCAATATTGCTTCGGGTAGAATAGATAAACTTGAAAAGGATGAAATCTTCGTCTTTGGTAGTAATCTTGTAGGGAAACATCTTGGGGTTGCAGCAAAAGCTGCACATAATAAATTTGGAGCTCAATGGGGAGTAGGTGTAGGGTTGACAGGTCAAGCTTATGCTATACCAACCATGCAAGGAGGTGTGGAAACTATCAAACCATATGTTGACGAGTTTATTGAGTTTGCAAAGGAACATCAGGAGAAGAAGTTCCTCGTCACACGTATAGGCTGTGGCATAGCAGGTTTTAAGGATGAAGAGATAGCGCCACTATTCAAGCAAGCTATAGCAGTTTGTAACATATATCTTCCCAAAGAGTTCTATGACATAATAGTAGCTCCTTATCTTGAACATTGTTTCTACTATGGCAAAAATATTCCGGAGGATTGTGGTGCTCATGTGGGTCATCAATATGAAGGATATTGGGTTAGATTTCATTTTAATGATGATGATTACCTATTGAACGAAACCCTGTGTTACATAAGAGAAGGGCTTGGCGATTTCTGTGCCAATGATGGTGTGCCAATATCCATGAAGGCAATTCTTTACAACCGTTTCTGCCATTGGGGTTGGTGCGAGACGCCTGATACGTTTCGCAGTTGGTACGAAGCTCTTGACTATACTAATGTTTCAAGAAAAAGTAATGAACATCAAAAGAATCCTGTCAACGAGTACTGCCCAATGCTCATGGGAACTATACTAGGGGACATTGCAGGAAGTATCTATGAGTTTGATCCGCACAAGTCAACGGATATAAACATCCAAGATAAGAGAATGGACTACACCGATGACACTATAATGACCATTGCTGTGGCTGACTGGATTTTGAACGATAAGCGGCATACCAAGAAGGGATTAGTTGAACGTATGCAGCAATGGGGACGCAAATATCCTAATCCTATGGGAGCATATGGTAACATGTTCTCACAGTGGCTACGCAAAGACAATCCGAAACCATATAATTCATGGGGCAATGGTTCTGCAATGCGCGTGTCTGCAGTCGGCTTTGCATTTGATACCCTGGAAGAGACAATGAAAGTTGCAAAGATATGTGCCGAAGTGACGCACAACCATCCCGAAGGCATTAGGGGAGCACAGGCTACGGCAGCTGCTATTTTTATGGCAAAAACTGGTAACTCTAAGGAGGAAATACGTCGTTTTATCACCGATACATTCGGTTACGATCTTAACAGAAGTTGCGACGACATACGTCCAACATATGGATTTGACGGGAGTTGTCAAGGTACAGTACCAGAATCCATCATTGCTTTTCTCGAGAGCAAAGATTATGAGGACGCTTTGCGGTTATGTATCTCGTTAGGCGGTGATGCAGATACGATGGGAGCTATAACTGGAGCCATTGCTGGTGCTTATTATAACAAGATGCCTTATGCTCTGTACAACTTTGGCATGGAGAAACTGCCTAAAGACATCCAAAATATAGTTGGACTGTTTAATAGTGAACATGGGCATAGTGTATCGTGTAGATGGCGAAATGCTGAGTTTGATACAGAGGAGCTTATTAGAAAAGTTAAATGTGGTAAAATATTCATTTAAGACAAGATGGACAAATATAATATAGAAAGACCAATATTCGGTATAAGCCGACATCGTATGGGCATAGATGGAAATGGGGTTACTACACTCGTTGCCTTCATGGGATGCCCATTGAAGTGTAGGTACTGCCTGAATGATCAATGTCATGCCCCAATATATGAAAATGATGGTAGATCTTTGCAAAAAGGCATAAGGATGCTTACACCAAAGGAATTGTTTGATGTTGTGAAGATTGATAATATCTACTTTCAATCCACTGGTGGAGGTATATGTTTTGGAGGTGGAGAACCTACAATGAATGCGGATTTTATCATTGAGTTTGCTAAACTATGCCCCAGAAATTGGAAACTAACAATAGAGACATCTCTTCATTGTTCATGTGAGACTATAGAGGCTTTGTCCAAATATATATATGAATGGATTGTTGATGTTAAGGATATGAATGATTCTATATACAAGAATTACACGAAGGTGACTTCTGATATTAATTGGCAACTCCATACCTTAAAAAAGTTTGTGCCATTAGATAAAGTTACAATCAAAGTGCCTCTTATTCCTCATTTCAATACGCAGGTAGATGTTGATAGAAGCATTAATAAATTGAAGAGGATGGGATTTAAGAACATTTCTCAAATCAAATACATAGAACGAGAAGCTAAATTTGATTCAAAACAATAGTTCGATATGAGAAAAGGAAAAGAAAAATGTGAGATACTGAAAGCTATCCGTACTTATGTTGCGGACAAGTATGGCGTGGAATATACGCCTTCAGAATGTAATCATAAAGGTGAGTGTCAAGGCACTTGCCCGAAGTGTGATGGCGAATTGGCTGATCTTCAAGAAAAGCTGGAAGCTAAAGGTATTACCGATATTTCTGAAGATGCCAAACTTAGGGAAATGGTAAGAAATTATCTATCCAAAACAAAGGTAGAAGATTATTCTCTTCTTGTTCCTGATGACGATTCCGAAAGAACGCAAGGTATGCCTATGCCTTTACAAGGTGACCTTGCTATTGAAGATGGACTTGTTCCAGACGATCCGATAGAAGGGAATATGGACTTTTTTCCTATAGAGAAAAGAAAATTGTTCCTGGAATGTAACATAGCAGGTGCAGCGTTTTACAACATTGATGATATTTGGGACGAGCTACAAGACGGTTCGAAACTGGTCCTTGTTCGTGAGAAATACAACGTCCATGATGAAAATGCCGTAGCAGTAGCCATTGCAGGTGATGAAGGATCTGAATACGAGGACGTTGGACCAACTCTTGGATATATACCAAGAAAGGTAAATAAGTCGTTGGCTGCACTACTTGATATGGGGTGGCAAGATGTCTTTGAAACAGAAATCAGTGGACTAAGAAAGGATGCGCCTTACAGTGACCGCATTCACATCTCTATCTTTATAAAAAACAAAGATGTCGAAGAAGAGCCTGAAAAAGATGACTTTCGACTACGAATGATGGTTGTTACAGAAGAGGACAAATGGAAACATATGGCTGACGAACTGTGGCAGAAAGGATATACTTATTTTCGTTGGGGTGGTTTTCCTCCTTGGGAGCGTGACTTACCAAATAAAGGTGATAAAGTGGTATTCTTGTATTATGATGGTGAGCAGTATTTCATGTATCTTATGAAAACAATTGCCATTGGTGAACAAACCATGCCATTCCTTGAAGACATTGAAGATCTGCATCGAGTTGATGACTGTACTGGCTATGTTTTAACGAACGTGGTTGGCCCCGTTATAATGGAGGATTGTGAACTGTATTTGCCAAAAGAACTGCTAAAAGGTAAATATCAACCAGACGAACGCATTTCACAATCACTTACGAATAAACTCATGGATATATTTGTCAGTCATCAATATTCAAGCCTCAATGACTTATGATGTAATGAATAAATCGATTTCAATAATGCAAAACGTGTATGAACTATAAAAATAAAATACGATGAATAAAATATTTTGCTTGGAAACAGAATGGGATCAGACTCTGCATGATTTGAAGAAAAAATCACCGGTCTTACCTCTTCTTGATTTTTTGGAGAATGCTATAAAAGTAGATTATACATTCAGACAGGTAGCAACTGAATCAGATTTCAAATATTATATAGAACATCTACAACAACCAAGTTATAGCGCATACGATACGATATATTTGTGCTTTCATGGGTTGGAAAAGAGTATTTGCTTTGCTGATAAAACAAATTTGGACTTGATTGCTTTTGCTGAAAAAGATGCAAATCGAGGTGTTTTCGAAGGTAGAAATGTTCATTTTGGAAGTTGCAGCACATTGAAAATGAACAAAGAAGAGATACTGCATTTTAAGCGATTAACTAAAGCACGTATGATAACAGGATATACTGAAGATGTAGATTTTACGTCTAGCTTTATATTTGAAACCTGGCTTCTGAATGCAATGTGGCTCAACAGTGATTTCGCTGCAAAACGAATAAATGATCTTGCTGAGGATGAAATGCCATATTATACTAAGAAATTTGGCTTTGAAGCTTTTTAATAATTGTAATAAACATTAAACATATAATTTATGAAACAGTTTTTATTGACTTTATTGCTGACATTTGCTGTCGGTATCGGATATGCCCAAACTGAGCATATGAAATTCAAAGGGATTCCTATGGAAGGAACTCTCCAATTCTTTACAAATCAACTGAAAACCAAAGGGTTTATGCCAATAGGTATTCAGGATGGAGTATCTATGCTAACTGGTGAATTTGCGGGTTATAAAAATTGTACCATTGGTGCAATCGCTGATAAAAGTGGTATGATTTGCAAAGTGACAGTCATTTTTCCTAGTATGGATCAGTGGGGTGAGTTGGATAAATGTTATTCCGGGTATAAATCCATGCTGACGGACAAGTATGGTGAACCGGTAAAATGCGAGGAGTATTTCGATAAGCTTTATGATCGTGATGCTTCTTCCAAGATGTATGGAATAAAGTTCGATAATTATAAGTACTATTCAGTTTTTACCTGTGAGCAAGGAGATATTCAACTTGAAATAGCTCATGATGATGTTTCTTCATGTTATGTGATGTTGAGTTATTTCGATAATGCGAATCAGGAGAAACTTAGAAAACAAATTATGGATGACCTATAATTTGTCGAAATGAAGAGCAGACTATTACATAGAACACTCTTCTTTCAGTCGTTTCACGAAATGCTCACATTGTGGGTCATTAAGGAATATACAATAGCGGCCACCTTCCTGTTTGTGTGGACAACGACACAGGATAAGGTGGCCGTCTAAAGCTTTACTATGCCAATCGTAACTTTTAGCACAATCCTTACAACGATAGATTGTTGCAGTTGCGATTGGCTTTATTTGTTTCTTTCTTGGTTTGGGCATAAATCAATCTTTATAATTGTGTTATCGACGAAGACTTCTGGTTTCTTCTCTTTGTAGAAGAGTATCGCTCATAGCAAATGAAGCAACAGTTCCACAGCCAAGTGCTCTGACAGCTGCCTTAGCGGTATTGCCTGTATCTACTACATTGTCAATGAGATAAGGAGTACGGTTTGAAGGCAAGACTTTATGCCTGTAGAATCCCATATCTTCGGCAGAAAGCGTCTGGCCTCTTTTCTTAGCATCATATTGTGAGTCTCGCTCTATGCCACGGAGGGCATCAACGATAGGGAGGTGAGTATATGAAGAGATAGCCTTTGCTAACTGCATGGTCTGTTCGGCTTTTCCATGATGTCCTGGAATTGGAACGAGAACCGCATTTTGAGGTAACAGCTTTGCTATCTGACGTGCAGCATAGTCTATGGCATCATGGTCTCCATCTTTCAGTTTATGTGCTACCCACCGGTTGATACCATCATAATATCTACCAGTGGATAGGAATGTGATACCGTCTGAAACAGTTTTGATTGGTTCGTTTTCTGTCATGGAGTAAATAATAGCATGAGTTCTGCATATCGTCTTCGTTCAATGGAAGGGATTCGTTTTCCTCGCCAATGGCAATGATTCACATAATCGTCTCTGATGTTCCGGTTGCCTACTTCGAGTTTCTTCAAAACAGAACTTTTAGGGTATTTGCCTTTATATCCAGTAACTTTGTATGGTCCGATGTTATAGGATAAAGCGGCAAGGAGTAGGGAGTCCTGACCATAGGAACGAAACATAGCGCATAACTCTCTGAGATCTTTACGAAGAAGTTGCTCTGCTTCATATGTTGACATATTAGCAGAGTAACGCTCTCCAGGTCTGAGCTTATGTCCATAACCTACATAAGGATAGTCCTTAGCTCTGTGCATACCTTCATAGAACCTAATGCAGCATACCGCACGCTCGAAAGGTGGCAACTCAAAAATGGAAGCCGGTGTTGATGCCGGCCGCTTTGTCGGCATCCGAGCCTGGGCATTTGCAACCAGACTCAATGATATAAGCAGGAATAATATTATCTTTCTGAAAGTCATTTTATCTTGAATTTGTTTATCTCGTCAATCATATTCTTGACATCGAGGTTTACACTCACGAAATTCTGATACAGGATTCGCTCCTTGGCATCCTTGGATGGGAAGGTGTAGAACTTCGGTATCTTATAGTTCGCATAGTCAGCTTCTTCCTCTGCAATCTTCTTCATATCAAAGTCCGTCTTACAATAGAACTTAGAGGTCTGGAACTCTGCCGACTCCTGGATGTTCATGCTGTCACCTCGTCCGGTCTTTGTCTTTATGAAGTCACGAGCAGACTGACCGCATATCCAACCAGTAGGCATGTCTGAGATTTTACTTGCAGGAACAAGGCTATCCATGTTCTCATTGAGATTGATGGAGGTCTTGTCGCGGTCGATGGTCACACCTTTCTTTAACTGAACTACCTTGCCGAAGATGTCGTTGGAGAGCCATTCCAAAGTCTCTTTTGCTCTTGCTGAACCACTTACTACGTTACCGACTGTGGTGATAACCTTCTGCATACCCACCTTGCCGTAGTCAGATTCAAGCTGTGGCAGCTCCTGAAAACCGAGAGCCACGCTAACTTTGTTGCTTCGGGCAGTACCGATAAGTCGGTCAATCTTGTGGAAGTAGAGCGTAGGCAACTCGTCCACGATGATGCTGACAGGAATATTCTTGCCCTGACCGGTATTGACACGGGTAACAAGACGGTTCAGAATCAAAGCATTCAAAGCACCAATGATACTTTCCATCTCTGGGTCGTTGGCGATGAGCAGGTATGAAGGATTCTTCGGATCGGACACCTTCAGGTCAAAATCATCACCATCCTTATGGAATATCCAATACGACTCCTTGGTAGCCAATCGAGAAGTATAGACACGGAGTGTACCAATCATACCTTCCAACTGTTCCATAGCCTTATTCTTCATGGCTGTCTGGAACGGACCAAGGAGAGGAGCAACCTCTGGATCTGTTTCCAAAACCTCAAAGATTGTCTGGTAATCGAGATTAAGGAACGAAAGGATATGTGGCATGTCACTGTACTTGCCAAGCCAAAACTCTGGTTCCACCTCTCTGCCGGTATGGTCAAAGACTCTGCCAGTAGGTTTCGGACGATGAGTCTTTGGCTCTGTTGTCATCTCTGCAATAAGAGGATTGCCGTTCTTGTCGTATGGCACCTTCTTGTAGTTGACAAAGAAATAGATACAAGCTGCCAGGAAGTTGACCGCTGATGTCTGGAAGAACTGGTCGCTGCCGCCACCACCTTCCTTCTTACCTTTCTGCAGTGACTCCAACAGAGTTTCAGCCGTTTCACTGGCTGCAGCAAGATTGCCGATATATTTCTGTTGTATAGGATTTACTCGTCTGGAGTATTCCACATCCACAAAGTTGATGATGTTGAATTTGCATCCTTGTGGCACCTTCCCGGCCTTCTGGTTTATCTTATAGTGATAATACAGCTTCTGCGCAAGCGTCGGAAACTTGTAATCATAGACAACCATAGCAAAGCCCTTGGCACTGTGCTGACGGATGAACGGCTCAATGATGGAGAAAGTCTTACCGGATCCAGGAGTACCAACTACCCATGTTCCTCGGAAAGGATTCACGATATTCACCCAACCTTTGCGGAACTTGCCCTTGTAGTAATAGCGCATCGGGATGTTTACGCTATACTTGTTCTCCTGTAGTTCCTGGCATTGCTCAAATGACTCGTTCTCGAAGTTGAAACGGTCTTTGAGCAATCCTTCCTTCAGGAACTTGGAGATATTGTCAAGGGCAACATGGATGCAGATGGTACCAAGAATAGAGGCAGCCATGTAGAGCCAGATGTTTAGACTGATGGTATAGAACCTCATATCCATACGATGACCAAAAAGCCATATAGACAGTATGGTGACGAACAGTCCACCCACCAACGGATAGAACACCTGACGGCGAGCATCAAATTCCAAGTGTTTCTTGTTTCGGGTGCCAATGCAGGTGATACAGATAAGCACGATGGTAGCAAGTTTGCTCCATACGAGGTTGCCATCCAGATAGATGAACCACCTCTTTACACGGCTATGAATGTCACAAACAATGCCACCCCAATAGTCAAGCAACGCTGGGTCTATAGCATATTCAAAGAACTCCACTATCAATGAAAAGTATATCAGACAGCGGAATATCTTGTACATGGTCTGTAATTCTTTTGTTTCCTCCATGAAACCTTATTCTTGTGTTATAGTGAATATTTAATGCTAATTATATAAAGTGATGATAGGACGGACTTTATGTGCTTGCGTTTTTGGTGTTTCTTGAAGTGCTCCTGAGGCTAACGAGTATAACCAGGCTTTGGCTGTTTCCTGGTCTTTCACCTCTGTAGAAGTCCAATACCAACACTCATCCGGATTGTCTGGAATCTCATCGCCTCCGCACTTGCTGATATACGTATTTACCGCACTACGTGCTTGATACAAGAGTTTGATTTGAGCAACGGAAGGGATGTAGGCACTCTGACCATATTGCCACATGTCAAAGACTGCTGAAGCTGCAGGCGAAGTTCCAGTGGAATACATAGCATGAGTATTACCATTGCCATCAAATGCAGCAATATCAGCTGATGTATTATGCTTCATTCCGAGAGAGTCAGAATAGGCAAACGGCTCAATGTCCTTTAGATAGACAGCATAGCCTGTGCCTTGGATGTCCTCGTTCTGATTCACATAGAACACCACAGCAATAGGAGTCTTGTTTTGTGACTTAACTTCCTCGAATCTTACGACTTTGCCATCTGTACAGAGGATGTCGCAGGTCTTCATTGCCGTATCAGGAAAGTCTCGATGCTCATCGCATGAGGCAAATGCTACTGCCATGAGAGTAGCACAAATGATATTTAGTATCTTCATTGTTGCTATTTCTTTAATGTGGGTATCTTGAATCCTATCACGATGCCAGTGCGAAACAAGTCTTCTCGCTTGGGAAGAATGAGGTCACATTTGGCTTGAACAAACAATCCCCATCCATGACGTAGAGCAAAGTTGTGTTCATAACCAACATGCAAGCCTCCAACAAACTTGTCTGTGTCACTGCCAGCACTTGCGCCAATACGGAGGTTTCCGTAGTTGTTCCTTCCTCTTGCCACACAAGGCTTGTAGGCAGCACCTATTTCCCATGTACGGTAGTTGTTCCAAAATGACTCTGGACAGACGTGTCCGCATGATGCGCATTCATCCCATTTGACGTAGCCGTTGATGAAGTACTCCCAGGCATTGTGGTAGCGTGTTTCATGTTCCCATGAAATTGTGGCATCCAAACCTCTCTGATACAAAGCACCTACACCTACGGATATGCGGTCGCTATGGCTCTGGGCGAATGATGAGACTGAAACGCACAGTCCCATCATCAATGACAATATGTATTTCTTCATCGTCCTATTCCTCCATCATTAAATATGAATTGAATGAGTCGGCATACAGAACATCTTCGTAGTCTATATCCAGATTGATAGTTCTTCCGCTAATCTGCTTCTCTGAAATCTCAATAGTCAGCACCTTGTCGTTAGGGAATGTCATCTTTTTCAGGACGAGAACGTTTCTATAACCATATTTGAAGGTCTTGGACTGGTCAAGCACCATAGCTGGCGTAAGCTCAATCATCTGGGCATTAGTTGCATTGGAAACCTTCTTGTCATTCAGTTTGATACGCATCTCATCAATGTCAAAGCGGATATTGGTACGATTCTCAATGCTGAAATCAATGAAGAAGTATTCTCCAACAGAGTAGATGTTGTTCAACCTCATGGTCATTCTGTGCTGCTTGGTGCTCACGTTTCGTATTCTTGCCGGTGAGTTCCATATCTTTCTTGCATATCTGGTCATATCCTCAGTACTCATTGATACAGAAGGATTATGGTATGGAATTTTCTCAGAGGAAAGAATCTGTTTGTCTGTGACTGCTTCCTGCATTCGTGTAGTGTATATCAGAGCATACTGGGTTCTGTAACGCTCGGTAACTATCGTCACTATAGCAAGGATGTCACCATCGGCATGTACGGCTGCACCTTCCTTGGGTTTCAGACGAATGGTATTGTTGATTGGCTGGTCGCCGACCACTGCATCCGTAGAAATATCAACGAAGCGTACTGGCTCAGAGGCGGTAATGACTGTTGTGACATTCTCATTGATGGTTAGCTGCTCCATTTCCTGATACGTCTGCTGTGCCATGGATGGGAGAGAGGCTAATGCGCATACTACCAATGCGCAGAATTTCTTGATAGTCTTCATATTCGTATATGTTTATTATTTATCTTTCTGGTTTGAACGTGAATTGATGAGATACACAAAGGTTCCATATTTCAGCTTGACTGAGTTCTTCTTGATGGTCTTGCTGATGGCGTTACTTGTCTTCTGAACGGCATTGGTAACGGCTTGTGTTCCCCAGGATGCCAGATTGCCACCTCCAGTAGATGTACTGTTGGTAAGGGTTGAAGTGTTGCTCAATGCACCGCTACCAACATCTTTTGTGGTCTCTCTGAACTGGCTGCTTGGTACATATAATCCTTCAAGTCCGTCGGTATCATAGAGCGAAAGGTTTACCTTGACGATGTCATCATCTACCATGATACTCTTGACTGTGCCCTTGACACGCTGTGAACCGAAGCCGCTCATAGTGGCATAGATGTAGGAGCCTTTATGAATGACCGTTTCATTGATGACAATATCATCGAGCAGACGAAGTCGTACTCTTGATCCATCCACCGCCTTGATGTTCTCGTCTATGATAGCCTTGATAAGGCCAGCTTCCTTGTCATTGTCACACAGGGTGTTGAAGTAGTCGGAAGTAACCTTGACCTTCTTGACGACCTCATGCGGTTCATCATCGGTCTTCTTCTTTTCCGGAATTTCAACCTTTCCTTCCTTGGCATCGCCCGTTTTGGCAGTTACTTCGGCCTGCATGGATGGGAAAGAGACCTGCTGAGCCTGAATCCTTGCCTGGGCAATGGCTCGATTGAGTTCTTCCATCGCCTCCTGCTCACGCTGTTTGCCACGAGCTAAGCGATCATTTTCTGCAGAATTGTTGTCTTTGGCGATTTCCTGGCCTTTCTGTGCACTCTCCTGTAGCTGCCTTTGCATCTCAGAGAGTTTCTCGGCTTCCTGGGCTTCCACCTGTTTACGTTCTTCATCTGAGTACTTTGTATCATACTCTTCCTTGGTATCTTCTTCATTGCGTTCAATGTTTCCTACTGCTGAATAATCGTCTATCTTACCATATGATTTGAGCATGCTCTCATACTTGTTACCAATACCGTCTCCCTTCATTTTGGCATCAGGCAGGTCTGGATTAAGATACTCGGTCGTAGTGAGACCATCAGGAATCTCAGCCTTCTCCGTATGAAAGAGGTCAATGACGAAGTAGCCGACAAACAACAGAGGGAAGTAGATGATAAGCGGTATCATATACTTGGGCTGTTTCCAGTTAATCTTTTTCAATGCGTCCATCGTTTTCTATCTTTTCGTTATTATTCTTTTGATTATCTCTATTCATGGCAGGATGCGTGGTGTTGGCATTTTCAACAGCTTTCCAGACTTTGCTGTGTCGCAGACGCAACATCTGCTCTTGCCTTTCCGTAGCACTTTGTCTTGACTGTTGATGACTATACACCACTACCAACCTGTAGATGTTCAGACCAAAACAGAAGATTATGAAACCAAATACAAGGTAGAGGAACAACAGTTTATGGTCATTAGCAAACAGTTGTACCTTGGCTGCAAGCACATCAAGCTTCATAGTCTTGGCAAACTTGCGTCCTGCCTTCACCTCAGTCTCATATCTCTGACGATATTGAGGATCATCTTTGTCCGGCATCTTTTCACCGATAAACATTTTCTTCCATCCCATATCAATATGTCAGTTTGGTCTTTTGTTCTATATCCTTATTGAGAAGGGTTCTCCAGTTGGTGATGAGCAAACCATGTGGGTTGTTGTCTGTACGGGGAACACGCTTCAAATGACCTGCCGTCACAAGTTCTCTGGTAAGAATGCTTGTGCGTCGCTCAATACGCTGTCTGCCATAGTAGGTGAACTCCATCTTCTCCTTGTCGAACTTGATACTGTCACAGAAGATACTGAATACGGCACTCGTACCCATGATGTTTGAGTAGAAGCCTTTCTCCTTTAATGTATTGTACTGCGCAAGACCCGTTTCATCGACCAGATACATGGCTTTATCCATTGTATATTTGATGTACTTGTCATCTGGCGCAAGAGTGAAGAAGTAATGGTGGAACATCTCCACATGACTCTTTGCTTCCACATCGAGCGTTTCTTCCATGGTGCTGCGCTGTACGAGAATAGGAACATTGCCATCCAACACGTACACTTTCTGATGAGCATCTGAAACCATTTGCTTGGCTGTCCAAATGCTGGAGATACAGATGATGATGCAGCCCACAAGGAAGAGTGAGCAGATAATCATCACCAACTTGATTTTGTTTTCGAGATTCTTTATTACCATACCTTATTATATATGTATTATTTGCTGTTTACATCACTTTACTAATCATGCCCTGGGTTGAAATCTTGGCTTGCTGTGCCACACCTTCACCGAAGTTTCGGGTAGAGAATGCTGTGTCGCCCTCAGGAATCATCCATGCAGCAAGGTCTGGAACGAGGTTCAGACATTTTAATGCTACAATGCTTGCTGCCATCAGATAACTGGCTGAGAAGAATGAGTTCTGCAGATATGCTGCCATCGTCTGCTCACTTTCCGTAATGGCTGTAAGGTTCTCCACCTGAATGCAGAGCACTATATCAAAGAGTAAAAGGACATAAAAGCCCACGAAGTATAGCATTGCTCCATAGAAATGTACCGTGAGATAACGTATCAGCCACTTTGCCCAGGCTCCTTCCCATTTCGGCAAGAGAGAGAATGCCCATTGTATCGGACCGAATATCGTCAGCATACCCAGGAGTATCTGTTGGCAATAGATAGTTGCCCACCAGCCTATACGGAAGACTATCAATGCTATGAGCATAATCACCTTGTCTATGCCTACCACCGCGCCAGCTGTGAGTGATGTGAACCAGAGCTTCGAAGCATCAGTTTCCATGTTTGTCACTTCATCCACACCAGCCTGTTCCATGGTGGACTCTATTAGGTTTGGATCCGATGTGCCAGAATGGGCTACGTCAGCCTGGGCTTGTAATGAGTTATAAAGAGTATCACGTGTATAGATGAGCTCCTGGACTTCTTCAAACTTATCCTCAATCTGTGCGGACTCAGCTTCATACAAGTCGTGGGTGTATGAACCTATGCAGTTAGGGATATAGGAGAGAAAGTCAAGTACACACCAGCTGCTGCCGTTGTTTGTAATGCCGGTATCTGCAGGTGGGTACCACCAACAGAGGATGACACTGACCACAAGAGGCTTGAACAGCTTCATGATGTCTATCGGCTCATGCTTTACCATCATCTTGTAGGCCATACTGCCAGCTACGACTATCGAGAACAGCGCAGCCAGAGCCATACACATCTGCAATATCCACCAAAACGGACCTTGTGAGCCTGTGAACGTGGCATCACAAAGGAACTCGTTGGTCTGGAAAATCACATCATCAATCTCCTGTTCGAGGATCTTGATACCGAAATCGGAAAGGATGTTTGAATCTGCCATGTTTTATTGTCTTACTATGTTATTTTCGTCGGAGTCATCAGTTCCTGAGCCTCCGGAGTTATTTCCTATATTCTTTTTGCTTGCTTCACGCCATCGGCTGATTGCTGATGATGCGTGGCTGGCCACATTGTTTCTTCTTTCAAGTCGAGCAGCAAGCAAGGAGGAGGTCTTTCTCTTGTTGCTTAGTTGGACTAAAAAGGAGATAAGTGTCTCATTCTGTTTGGTAATGTCATCATAGATGGCAAGATACTGCTGCTTGCGCTGGGCATTAGGCATATAGGCATCCTGCATCTCCTTGATGGCGGTCTTATACATCTTGTAGTACTCTGTCCATCGCGTTTTGTCAGAAACAGAACCACCAGCGCTTACTATTCGGTCAATATTCGCCTGAAAGTCCGAGAGCTTGGAGTTGATCTTGTTTCCTTCTGCAAGCCAGGCAATGTCAATCTGCCGGTCTGCAATGTTGAGTGCTTCGATTTCTGCTCGTTGGGTAAGGGAAGCTTTGATGCTGTCTGCAACATCCACCTGCTGGTATGCAGAGACTCCTGCCATGGTTCTGAAAAACTGCTTGTTCTTTTTTGCTGCAGACTTCTGATAGCTGTTGTGTAAGGCATCATAATAGAATGCAGGAGTGAGACCACCGGCACCAATCTCCTGAACCGTAATCTGATTCATCTTGGCTGCATCATGGTTGTAACTCACATAGCCTTGGGCTGATGCGTTAAAGCATAACGTCAAGCCACATAGACAAAGTGCTGTCCGTGAAGAGATTAAATGTTTCATATTCATTGAGTTTTTATTTATAATCCTAATAGCCTAAATATCCTGCGCCTCTCCATCGTCCAAAGGCATCACTTATGATTTCCTCCTTGCTCTTGGCACGGTACACCTGCTTTTTCCAATAGCCTATTCTCACTTGGATATATCTCCATGTTTCAAAGTATGCCTTGTTGAGATGCTTGTTGATGTTGTCGAGCGAGTTGTTGATGTTTGTAAGAATGAGAAGCAAGTCTGACGTTGAACATGCCGCAGCTCCAGTAGCATATAGCAGCAAATCACTTACAGACCTATAGAGATTGTCGCCTTCATCTGCAATCTTAGCCAAAGCCTTGGTGTTGATGGTGATGATCAGCGTATCGGTACTCATGATGTTTCCTCTTTCCAGGCATTTCTTTCTGAAATCATTTAGCATCTTTCTATAGTCACCGACTTTGTCACTCACATTCTCATAGGTGCTGTACACATTGAGACTGGTGCGGAGTGACTGGTACAGAATGTCAATCACATCAAATGCCCTGGTGTACTTATCCAGTTCCTTGTTGATGTCTCTGAAGCCTAAGTTGGCATCGCCGCTATAGTCATGCAGCAGTTTATTGCTTGCCTCCAAGGTGGAACGCACAAGCAGCAGACTGCGCTGTTGCTTGTGATCTTTGATATAGGCCTCGATAGAAACTGCATCAAAACCCACCTGAGCCTTTGCTACCGAAGGCAAAAGAGTAAACAGACAAATGAGTATTGTCAATATCTTGCTATTCACTGTTTTCTTCTTCATCGTCATCATATTTTCCGTTATAACTATCTGAATGTCCGCTATCAGCTGCATGTCGCAACCATCGTTTCCTGCACTTTTCTATGAGCGTCAGTCTTCTGCCTTGCTCGTCATTCAGTGGGGGAGCGACACTCCTCAGAATGTCTATGATGGAATGCTTGTAATGCATCATCTTCTCCAATGACACCAGATCGGCAAATATCTTGGTGAGACGGCTGTCTATCTGACGTGCAATCTCCAGTCGGTCACTTGACCAGAGCAAATGATAAGTATCATCCGTATTGTCTGATTCCACAGGGCTACTCTTGGCATATTCAACCGTAGGGTCACAGTCTGGATAGTCACGAGCAATCTCTGCAAGTTTGGCATTCACTTCGGCAGCCTTCTCCTCATCGGTTTTAGCAGGATCGAGGTTTACTACAGCCACAACTTGCGTATCGCTATATTCCGTTGTCAGAGTCCAAGAAATCTGCACGATGGCACGGTGTATCTTAATACCCATGAAGTACTTGGGCTTTCTTGCTATCGAGACTGTTGCCTTGAAAGAGATGACACCATTGATATTAGGCATGGAAGCAGTACGAACGAAAGTATTACCTTCCCAAGCCCCCGAACCATTCCAACTGAGATTATAGGCAGTCTTGCAATCCTGCATGATGGCAGGTATGCGGTAATAGTCATCAGTCACTGCATTTTCTCCATCAATAGCCTCTTGCTTTGCCTTTTGGTACTGGGCTAGTTCTGATTCGGCTGTACTCTTATCTGACTTCAATGCTGTAATACGGTCTTTGTTGGCATTGTACTGTTGACGATACCTCGCTGCATCATTCACATTTGAATTCTTGATTTTTCTCAGAAGTTCCGTATTCTCTGCCTCCAAGCTTGTGATTTCTGACTGGAGAGAAGCTATTTTCCTCTCTGTTTCAGCAATCTTGGAATCAACCTCAGAAGTATTGACGCTTTCATGAGTGACACTAGTGGCCATGGCACACTGCTTGGTGTGACCATTCACGCTACCTCCGCAACTCGAACACTTGTATTGGGTCGATGCTTCACCAAGTTTGGTACCGCCATGGCAGGTAACACTGATGGTTGCAGTTTCGCATCCTGCGATTTTCTTGGCATCGGTTGTCTGATAGTATCTCTTTGCATCACTTGAAAGATAGTAGGTGTAACCTTCTTCGTTATCATTGAGTTCTTTCAGTCGTGCATTCAATCCGGCTTTGAATGTGTTCATGTCCATCGTGTAGGAATCAAAGACATCCTCATAGGCAACTTCCTTTTTATACCAGCTCTTTGAAACATGAATCTCGTAGGCATAGGCTTTAGCATATTGACCACTTTTCTTCTTGCTGAGAATATAGCCTGACATATAGTAGGTTATGCTATAATTGTAACCGTCATTCGAGTTGTTATGCTGCTGAACATCACTTCGACTCCAACCTGCGTGGCTTTCTGAGTTTCTCAATGCTGCTTCTCTTTCTGCAGATGTTAGAGTATAGTTTTTGTCCTTTGTGCTGATACGATACCAGTGATCACCTTTGATGATAGCATCATTGTCAGTTGGTGGATAGTAGTCACACAGCTTCACATTACCGGCATCGACTCTGTAGATATACCATCGCTGGGTGTAGTATTGCCCCATTCCTTCACGGGCATAGTCTGTTACCCAGGATGTCAGATTGTAGTTCGATAAAGAGAAGAGATTTGCAATGCTGTCCCTTCCTCCAACAAACTGCAAGAGCGTGTTTCCTGCATTTGCAGACAGACTGTTGTAGAGACCATAGACATTTTCTGCAATCTCTATGACGCTGCTTGTCTTATCCATCATCGTTCCTCTGAAACTGCTGTTGCCAAGGATGGAACCTACCGCATTGCCTGCTCCAGCAGAAGCAAGATTGACTCCCATGGCATACAGGTTATCAATGTCTTCCTTCAGATTCTCCTTGGTGAAGTTGGAACCGAATCCTGAAAAGTTGTCAAACATCGCTTCCCAATCCACGTTGCCCAACTCCGAGAGTTTCAGGATGGCAGCCAATTCCTGGTTGATTTCCAGGAATGCAATATCCTTGAACGAGAGGGTGCTGTTGGTGACGATAGACTCGAACTGATAGCAGAGTGTCTTGGTCTCTTCACATACCTTATATAAATAGCTTCCCCAGTAGAGAGCATTCTGTGGATTTTTAAGCATCATTCCAGCTACAGTCCATATCTTCGGCATGATCTTGGCCGACACCATGTTGTAGATACGGCGGTAATAGTAGTTCTCAGTGGCACTTGTCCACAGTCCCAGATGGGTGAGGGCTTTGCGGTCAAGGAACTTGGATGTGAAGATTCCTGCCGCTGCCACCTCTGCCGCCTGATAGTGTTCACGTATCTTAGCTACCTGTTCGGCATAATACGCCTCAGTAGCTGCCTCTGTTGCAAAAGCGGCTGTCATAGCTTCTACAGTGCGCTTATCAAAGTTCACACTGTAGTACTGCGCCATCATCGGTACTACGGCACAGAGATAGAGAGTAAGTATTATCAGATAGCGTTTCATTTGTCTGAATATTATTGTTTATGACTTGTTACATATACTCATCAAATTTCCTCTTGGGTTTGATGTTCAGCACATGACCAGTCTGGTTCACCTTTTGGGCAAATGGCAAGGATTTGGTGATCCCTGACAGTTCCCAGTCTCGGCAATAGGCTTCGATGGCATGCTGATGGTCGCATTGCAACTCTTTCTTGTAGAGCTTCAAGGCTTCCTTCTCAGCTCGCTCGGTGGTATAGGTCATATAGCACTCGTGAGGTTCTTCTACACCAAACACGCCTCCGACACTTCCTCTTCGGATAAAGACCTCTCGGAAGAAGCTTCTGCCTTCCTTGTTTTCAAGTCGGTTGATGGTGAAGATCTTCTTGCAGTCCACATCTGTCAAACCCAGGATAGCCTTGATTTCGTCGAAGCGTTCTCGGAACTTGCTCTGGTCAAGCAGCATCACCACGTCGGAGTTGTTGATGATGGCCTCTTTCACGATAGGACTTCCAACAATATCCTGAATCTCCTGAGTAACCACACCCACAGAAGCCCAGAACTTACGGGCTGTCTTGTAGAGGTATTTGATGTACTCTGCCATCATTGGAGAAGCAATGGCTTTCCATGCCTCTTCAATGACAAGCACCTTGCGGTTCTTCTTGATACGCATCTTCTGGATGAAAACGTCCATGATGATCAGTGTAACAAGAGGGAAGAGGAGAGGGTCATCCTTGATGGAGTCAATCTCGAAAACGATGAAGGTCTCATCAAACAGCTTTGTGTCGAGGTTTTCATTGAGGGTGAGCTCATGGCTACCGCCCTTGTAGAAGTCCTTCAGCAGATAGTTGTAGGATGCAAGGTCGATTCCTGCCAGGTTGTTCTCCTTTATAATCTGAGGAATACGGACTGTACTGTACTCATAGAATGTGTTGAACGACAGGTTCTCTATTTGTTTCTTCATGAAGTATTCATCGAAGTATTCCGTGATAACCTGCTCTATGAGACGGTCTTCCGTCTTGGAGACTTCACCTTGGGTTCCTTTCCAGATGAGCATGACCAGATTCTTCAGGAAGCCTATCTTCTCAATGTTCAACTCCTCACGCTTGATGGCAAAAGGGTTCATTGTGATTGGATGCTCGTCTGTATAGCTGATATACTTGCCACCGACATATTCGCAGAGTCCTTCGTATGAATTACCGGTATCAACCATCACAACGTCGGTATTTTGTTCCCACATCTGACGGACAACGCTATTCATGTGGAAGGACTTACCACTTCCCGAAGGACCGAGGCAGAAGAAATTGGAGTTATCCGTTATCTTGTTCTTTCCTTCCTTACCGCTGATGTCGATGGCCACTGGCACACCTTGGCGGTCTGTATAGTAAATCTTCAACGGTGTTTCCTCACTATGTTGAATGCGCTCTTTGTACATGAGGCAGGCTGCTGCATCACTGAGAGTCAGGAATCGGTCATACTCTGGGTTGGTGGAGTAGCAATTACCAGGGAATGAGTTGACAAAAAGCTCCAGCTGGTTGTAGGCTCTTTTGCTGATATGAATGCCCAATCGGCCAAAGGAGTTCTCCAGATGGTTGGTACATTTCTGAATATCAGCATCTATAGGTACTCCAACGACAAGGTTGAAGTGGGCATATACCAACTGCTTGTTTTCTCTTGCTATCACATCCTGCACCTTCTTGATGTCCTCCACGGCTATCTGGTTGCTTGGATTAGGCATACTGGCATGACGGTTTTTCTTCTTGTCAAGTAGGGAGAGTTCTCTTTTCTGGTTAGGAATGAAGAACATCTGGTTATACACAACTACATCGGCAGATGGGATGCTGTCAACCAATGATACCATGTCCACTGGCATGGAAACATTGTTCACCTCAATGTTGGTGAAAGGACGGACTATAGATGGTGTGCTGACACAGTCAACATCAACAAGACTATAGACCTTGCATCGTTTGTTGCCCATACAGATAGACTCTTCATCGACTTTGAAGTTGGTCATTGATACAGTCTTGTCGTTGAAGTTCATGGAGAAATAGCGGTCAACATATTCACGAGCCGTATTTCCGTCCAGGTAGGAGGCTTCCACGCCAGAGTCTTTCAACTGGTCTTTGACTTTTCGGATCTTCACCACAAAGTCACGCCATTTCTTGCTGTCAAAAGAGAAAATACGACTTTTCTTATTCTCCTGGGTGATAATCAGATAAGTCTGGCTATCGGTATAGGAACGTCCATTGAAATACTTGAAGTAAGACTCCGACAAGAACTCATGATTGTCGTTGCTCTCATCCTGGAACTGCTTGCGCACGAAGACATCCTGCTTATGAATGGCATAGCCTTCACCGAGAGTCTGGGCAAGTGCGGTGACAAGATGATTGAACTCATAGTAGCTGTCTATGTTGGCAGAATACTTCTGCACTGGGTTCTCCATCTTCAAGATGGCTGAGTATTCGCCAGTCTTGGTGTAGAGCACGCCGATGCCATCCACATCCTCAACAGAGAAGTAGATGTCCTGAAAGATTTTCTTGCGTTTGCCTCCGGTTCCAAAGGCAGAGACTGAGATAGCCATACCTATGAGTATTGCTACAAATGCTATGATTACATATATGATCATTGTTATTTGCTCTTTTATCAAATGAAGATAGGCTCATCCTTGCGAGAGGGTGAGCCTACCGATTTACACTATTCAGATTTCAACACACTTGCTCATTTGTTTACGTTTGAATTTTGTTTGATTACATTCTATGCGAACAAGCATAGATGAACACACCATGCTCTTCCTTCTTGGTATGCAACCCTTTCTTCTGTTTGAAGAAGATGAGGGCAGCTCCCGAACAGAGGGAAACTGCAAGAACCACAAGACCAACCACAAAGCCGAGAATGCAATATGCTATGATAAAGCCGAGGATGGCTCCACCAACGGCACAGGCAGCCCAGGTGATATAGCGTCCCTGGAACCCCATGAATTCAAGGGGCTTCTGGAGACCCTTGAACATGGGATAGCTTACGTACTGATTTTCGTTTACTTCTCCTGACATGATGTATTCTTTAATGCTTGAACGATAGATTAGAGGCCGAAGAACAAAGGCAGAGCCTGGGCTGCAGCAACGAGGAAGATACATGCGCCAACAACCATCATGATCTTCTTCTTGAAATCTTGCTGATTTAATATAACTAACTGAAATACAGTATCATTCCCAACGGCAAAACCTCAAAAAAAACAAATCAGAAACAATCATGTACCAAAACCCCATTCTGCAAACATGAGATAACAAAAATTAACGTAGATAGAATGGGAAATTTTCCGATTGTGGGATTTGGCTGGATGCTTTACAAGAGATACATCTATCCATCGAATAACGTTAGTTCGGGGTGTTTTATAACATCATAATGTGAGTAGTAGTTGCCCAAACTCCTCCTTGGGCCATAAAAAAGAGGCAAATTTCAAGTTTTTGTAGATATATCTTGGAGATTCTGAGATTATTTACTAATTTTGCGAACTATTAATAGAAAATATTCATATTATGAGTTTGCAAAAGAATGTACTTGAGGCGATGCTAAATAGCTCTCGCTCAGTATTTAATGTACAGTCACTACGTATGTTGACTGACTGCAAAGATAGTCAAAAGCTCACTCAGTCGTTACATTATTACATAAAAGAGGGCAAGATTCGTAATCCTCGCCGTGGCATATACACAAAAGCAACTTACGACGAGAAGGAAATGGCATGTAGCTTGTACCGCCCGGCTTATATCTCGTTGGAGTATGTGCTTCAACGAGCAGGTATCGTGTTCCAGTATGATGATACCATAACGTGTGTGAGTTATCTCAATCGCATAGTGGATATAGACGACAAAACATATCAGTTCCGTATTATCAATCCTGAATTATGGATTGGTATGGAGGGTATCGAACAGAAGGATAATACACTTATAGCTGTACCAGAGCGTGCCTTTCTTGATATGGTTTATCTGAGTGCTGGCAATTGCTACTTCGATAACCTGCATCCATTGAACAAAACAAAGGTAAAACAACTTCTGCCGCTTTATAAGTCGAAGGCGTTGATGGAAAGAGTTACTAAACTATTAAATCTAAAATAGATATGGACAAGAACAAGCATAAGCTATACATGGCACAGATATTGAGTCTGATATTCAAAGATAAAGATCTCTGCAATGTTATAGCATTTAAGGGAGGTACATCATTGATGTTTTTCCGGCTCTACAGATATTGTCCGTGGATAGCCCACACAAAAACTGTTAGCCAAATATCATCGTGCAACGGTACATTGTTCAAAATAATAGTGTAACTTTGCACCATGGCAAAAAACTCCAACGCATCTTTCGCATACGAGGCACTCGTAAGCATTATCCTCCCCGAAGGCATTCTCGATGTCTTTGAAGTCGTCAATGTAGAAGAGGAACACACCGGTTTCATTGAAGAAACGGGTCTGGAACGTCGTGTAATCCACATTCATCTTGATGAGCGTGACTTGCGTTCTAAAGAATGGCATGACCTTCATCCCAATGGTTTCACCGAAGAGCATTGCATCAACGACTTTCCCATCCGCGACCGCAAGGTTGTCTTGCATGTTCGCAGACGCAGATGGAAGGATAAGGATGGCAAGAATGTAGTGTTACCCCGTGAAAGTCTTACCGCATCAGGGACCAGCTACTCTAAGGAGTTCGCTGATGTCTTAAAAAAAATATTCGGACACATACCCGATAGCGGTCCGCTCTCTGGAGCGATACTTTAAGGTCAACGGACCGACTCTTGAGAAAAACTACAAAGAGCATCTGAGCGGTTATCGTCAGTGGAATCAGCTGGCGCATGCAAGCGACTGGGTGCTGTTGGCGCAGAACATGGGCGAGAAACTGAGCATAGACGAAAGTATGCACCAGAAAGACCTGTTCACCTTTCTCTCCAACAAGGACGGCCATGGCAAGAAGGGTACGCTCATCGCAGCAATCCGTGGCACAAAAGCCTCCGTTGTGGTGGAACACCTAATGAAGATACCAGAGGACAAGCGTCTAGCAGTAAAGGAGGTGACGATGGATTACTCGGACTCCATGTATTCCATCGTGACACAAGTCTTCCCGAACGCAGACATCGTGATTGACTGTTTCCATGTGATGAAGAACCAGTTGGACGGGCTTGATGCAATACGCATGCGCTTCAAGCGAAAAGCCATTGCCGAACAGAGCAAGGAGAAGTAACAATATTGTTGAGACGCATTTCAGTGACAGAGAATTGTTTTATTATTTGTTACAAATAAATCCAATGGCATCTTTGACTGCTCTGTCAAATGCCGTTTTCTGCCCGGGAACTGTGATGAAAAGATGTACGGCTCCTTTATATTCTATCCGTTGTATCTTTCCGCACATCCTTTCTGCAAGATTCAATCCTTGATCGCGCAGAATGTCCCTTTCTGCAGCTATGA
>OGKS01000028.1_pt1 | contig 64538 bp, 54 predicted proteins | sample 1572491 | NCBI WGS metagenome assembly OGKS01 (sample SAMEA2582153, study PRJEB24529) | metagenome | biome: Human gut stool | place: China | collected 2011
CGAACTTATTCGTGAATTATTCATATTTATAAAATTAATTTTGAACAGTTACTTATGTTTTATTTTTCATTTTCCGGCTTAGCCTCATTTGCTTCCGTTGCCTCAGTTGCCTCCGATTCTGTCGATGCATTGTCGTCAGCAAGCTTAGCCTCAAGTTCCGAGCTCATTACCTTGCACACACTTGCAATCACATCGTTCTTCTTCGAGAGGTTGATAAGGCGTACGCCCTGCGTAGCGCGTCCCATTACACGGCAGTCGCTCACAGCCAGACGAATGGCAATACCGCTCTTGTTGATAATCATGAGGTCGTTGTCGTCGGTCACGTTCTTGATAGCTACCAGTCGGCCGGTCTTCTCCGTAATAGAGAATGTCTTCACACCCTTACCGCCACGGTTGGTCTTGCGATAGTCTTCCACCTGCGAACGCTTGCCGTAACCATTCTCCGATACCACCATTACGGTCTCAGTCTCGGCATCGTTTACGATAATCATGCCCACTACCTGGTCGTCGTCGCCGTCGAGCTGCATACCGCGTACACCAGTCGAAACACGTCCCATAGCGCGTACTGTATTCTCGTCGAAGCGTACGGCACGACCGTTGCGGTTGGCAAGGATAATCTCGTTCTTGCCGTTGGTCAGACGAACGTCTACCACCTCGTCACCCTCTACGATGTTAATGGCGTTCACACCATTGGTACGTGGACGTGAGTAAGCCTCCAGACAAGTCTTCTTGATGGTACCGTTCTTGGTGGCAAACACAACGTAGTGCGAATTTACAAACTCCTCGTCGTTCAGTCCGCGCAGACGCAGCATTGCATTTACCGAGTCGTCCGGCTCGATGTTGAGCATGTTCTGAATGGCGCGACCCTTGAAGTTCTTGTCACCCTCAGGTATCTCGTAGCACTTGAGCCAGTAGCAGCGACCCTTGCGTGTGAAGAACAGCATGGTCTGGTGCATTGTGGCAGGATATATATATTCGGTGAAGTCCTGCTCGCGTGTACGTGCACCCTTCGAGCCTACACCACCACGAGCCTGCTCGCGGAACTCGCTCAGCGGAGTGCGCTTGATGTATCCCATGTGGCTCACAGTGATAACCACCGGGTCGTTAGGATAGAAGTCCTCAGCGTTGAACTCATGTTCGAAAGGCTTGATTTCAGTACGACGCTCGTCGCCATACTTCTCCTTCACCTCGTTCAGCTCGTCCTTCATCACCTTCTTGCACAATTCGGGGTCGTCGAGTATCGACTGCAGATAAGCAATCTGACGCTCCAGTTCCTCAAACTCAGCATGCAGCTGATCCATACGCAATCCAGTCAACTGCGAGAGTCGCATGTCTACGATAGCCTTCGACTGTATTTCGTCCAGGTCGAATCGCTTCTCCAAGTTGCGCTGAGCGTCGCTCGGAGTCTTCGAAGCGCGTATGATGTGCACCACCTCGTCGATGTTGTCGCAAGCGATGATGAGTCCTTCGAGAATGTGGGCACGCTCCTGCGCCTTCTTCAGGTCGAACTTTGTGCGGCGTATAGTCACGTCGTGACGATGCTCTACGAAGTACTTCACACACTCCTTCAGCGTCAACAGACGTGGGCGTCCCTTCACCAGAGCGATGCAGTTCACCGAGAACGACGACTGCATTGCAGTCATCTTATACAGCTTGTTGAGGATTACATTGGCATTGGCGTCGCGCTTCACGTCTACGACGATACGCATACCCTGGCGGCCCGACTCGTCGTTAACGTTCGATATGCCGGTAATCTTACCCTCCTTCACGAGGTCGGCAATGCCAGCCACGAGGTCGGCCTTGTTTACGCCGTAAGGAATCTCAGTGATGACAATTTTGTCGTGCGAGTCGCCGCTTTCGATTTCCGACTTGGCGCGCATCATGATGCGTCCGCGTCCAGTCTCGTAAGCCTGCTTCACACCAGTCAGACCGTAGATATAAGCACCCGTAGGGAAGTCCGGAGCCTTGATATACTCCATCAGTCCGTCAACGTCAATGTCCGGATTGTCGATATATGCGCAGCAGCCGTCAATCACCTCGCCGAGGTTGTGTGTCGGAATGTTCGTAGCCATACCCACAGCAATACCGTTACCGCCGTTCACCAGTAGGTTAGGAATCTTTGTAGGCATTACTGACGGCTCCAGAAGGGTGTCGTCAAAGTTAGGCGTCATGTCTACGGTGTCCTTCTCAAGGTCGTCCATGATGTGCTCGCCCATCTTCGAGAGTCGGCACTCCGTATAACGCATGGCAGCCGGCGAGTCGCCGTCCACCGAGCCGAAGTTACCCTGACCGTCTACAAGCATGTATCGCATATTCCAGTCCTGACCCATACGCACCAGTGCACCGTAAACCGAAAAGTCGCCGTGCGGGTGATACTTACCCAGCACCTCACCTACTACGCGGGCACATTTCTTGTACGGGTTAGAGCTTGTGTTTCCGATGCCAAGCATTCCGTATAGAATGCGGCGATGCACGGGCTTGAATCCGTCGCGTACATCAGGCAGGGCACGAGCAACAATCACCGACATACTATAGTCGATGTACGAGGATTTCATCTCCTCCTCGATGTTAATCTTCAGAATCCTGTCCTGATCAAATGTCTGATTTTCGTCCATTTTATATTATATTGTTTTTACAGTCTCATCCTGAAGCACGCTGCACGCTCCTTTCGACAAGCCTCAAAACACACAAAATCGTCTATTTTGCCGTTTATTTTGCTTCTAAGCGATTTACAGCAGTTGCTTTCAAAGTGTAAAATTACTATTTTTTTATGACTTTACAGCACATATAGCGTCTAAAAATGCCATTTTTGCCTATTTTAATAGATTATAAAGGCAAAGTACTTCTTCTAAGTGTGAAAAAAGTCGTACTTTTGCAGTTCCCAAAAACTGAACTACAACAAGATTTATACAATAACAAGATAACATTATGAATAGAATATTATTTATCATCTTATTATTATGTAGCATCAATGTCTGCCAGTCAAGCGCACAGAGCATCAGCGGCGTATATACTACCGAATGGCAGTGGAACATGAAGCAGAAGACCAATTGGGCAATCAGCTTCGTCTCGACATGAGCCTCCCCTTGGGCAAGGGCAACAATTCTATAGAGGCGGCAACGCTTCACGTAGCCAAGACCGACGACACCATCGTTGACGATTGGCAGGGATTCTCCAATATCGAGGCCGACAACATGTTTGCCGCCATTGCCGTGCTGGGCTTCATGCACGAGTGGAAGTCGGGACATGTATTCTTGGGCGTGCGCAATGTCAACGAAGACTTCTTTACGTCCGACGTTACGTCGCTTTTCTTAAATGGTTCAGAAGGCATCTTCCCCACCATTGCCGCCAGCTATCCCATAGCCAACTATCCTCTGTCGGGACTCACCCTCTATTTTGACATCACAAGGGGCGCATGGACATTCCGCAACAGCCTCTACAATGGCGTAGGCTACAACGGATGGAAGCGCCATGACAATCCCTTCCTCGTGCGCCCTAAGAAAGACGGCATCTTCAACATCTCGCAACTCGAATATTCGCACGGAGGCTCACATTTCTTTGCCGGAGCAGCTGTCCACAACCGTCAGTTTCCCATCAATGAGGATGGCGAAATGGCTACAGCCGAAGAATCCTTTAGCCACACCACATGTGCATGGTGGATATATGGCGAGCAGACAGTATGGGCGGCAGCCGACCGAAGCGTAGCGTGCATGGCACAGTATTCCGAGAACACGTGCCGCGACAACGGCTGTCGCCGATACGCCGAAGCAGGATGCGCCTACACCGACAGCAGCAACGAGTGCGGACTGTCAGCCCAATACGTCCGCTTCCATCAGGGCACCGAATGCTCCGTCGAACTCACCTGGCGCCGACAGCTCAGCAAGACAATCGCCCTGCAGCCGTCGTTCCAGTACATCAACAACGACAATGGCGACTTCGCCGTCGTCAGCGCCCGTATGAGCGTCAGTTTCTGATTTCCTTCACCATCTTCTCGAACGTCTCCTTGGGCATAGCCCCCATTTGCATTGTGGGCTTGCCTTTGACGGGGATGAACAGGAATGTAGGTATGCTCTGAATGCCGAACGTCTGAGCCAGTTCCTGCTCCTTGTCGATGTCCACCTTGTAGAAGTCCACCTTGCCGGCATACGCCTTGGCCATCTCCTCTACAATAGGCGCCATCATCTTGCACGGTCCGCACCATGTGGTGTAGAAGTCTATTACGGCAGGGCGCTTGCCCTCAAACACCCATTCCGTCTGATGCGTCTCATAGTCCATAATCTTCAGGCGGAAGTCGGCAGCCGAGAGCTGCGTCACCGCTCCTCCGTCAGATGCAGCGGCATCAGTCTTCTGTTCAGTAGTCTGCTTCCGGGCGCTGTTGTCAGCTTTCTTATTATTAGTACAGCCCACAAGCATCAGGGCTGAAGCTAAAAGAATATAAAGTGGAGTTTTCATTTCTTTGCAATTCTGTTTTTAGTTACGATTTTCAGTAATGCTGCAAAGATAAACATTATATTTCAAACTACGGCAATCCAACGCCGTTAGTTTTTTTAACAACCCACAGCACCTCTATACAGCAATTATGATGTAATTTTGCATTACATGGAAAAGATAGAACTACTCAAGGGCGACTTCGCCAGCCAGCTGTCATTGGCACTCGCCCCTACCATAAAAGCCGGATTCCCCAGTCCTGCCGACGACTATCTGCACGACAGTCTCGACTTCAACCGCGACATGATCAAGAATCCCGAAGCCACATTCTACGGTCGCGTGTCGGGCGACTCCATGATTGAGGCAGGCATCTGCGACGGCGACATTGCCGTCATCGACCGCTCGCTCCAGCCGCTCGACGGTGACGTGATAGTAGCCTTCGTCAATGGCGAATTCACCATCAAGCGCCTCAACCTCAGCCACATGGCAGAGGGCTACGTCGAGCTGCTGCCCGCCAACCCCGCCTACTCACCCATACGCATCGATGCCGACGACAACTTCCGCGTGTGGGGCGTAGTGGTGTGGACCATCAAGCAATGGAGACGCTGACAATAACAACATATAAATACAAGAAAACATGAAATGGTATGCCATCTGCGATTGCGACAACTGCTACGTCAGTTGCGAGCGTGTCTTCCGGCCCGATCTGGAAGGCAAGCCCGTCGTCGTACTCTCCAACAACGACGGCTGCGTCGTGGCACGCAGCAAGGAGGCCAAGCAGCTCGGCATCAAGGCAGGCACACCCTACTATCAGTTGCTTCAGCAGCTACCCAATGTCAGGATTGAAGCGTTCTCGTCCAACTACGAACTGTATGGCGAACTGACAGCACGCGTCATGGCCATCATACGCGACATGTCGCCCATGTGCTTCCGCTACTCCATCGACGAAGCGTTCGCCATACTCGACGGTTTCACGCCCACTCAGCTCAAGCAGTGGGGCACACAGCTCCACGACCGAGTGTTGCAGTCGGTAGGAATGCCCCTCAGCATAGGCATAGCCCCCACAAAGACCCTCGCCAAGATGGCGTCACACTTCGCCAAGAAGCACCCTGGCTACAACCACTGCTGCATCATCGACACCGACGAGCGCCGCATCAAGGCATCGCGCCTCTACCCCATCGACGAAGTGTGGGGCATCGGCAGACGCTACGCCGCACGCCTCAACAGCATGGGCATCAACACCGCCCACGACTTCGCCAGCCATTCAGCCACATGGATACACTCCACATTCCGCACCATAGTCGTTGAGCGCACGTGGGCTGAACTCAACGGCACCGACTGCATACCCGACGACCTCCCCGCACGCAAGAAGAGCATCTGCACAAGCCGCAGCTTCGACGGCATGGTGCACGACTTCGAAACCCTGCGCACCCACATAGCCAACTTTGCAGCACGCTGCGCCGAGAAGTTGCGCAAGCAGCAGTCGGCAGCCAGCATCGTGGGCGTGTTTGTCGACTCCAACCATTTCCGGCCCGAACTGCAGCAATACTCCAACATGACCGAGCAAAACCTCGCCACCCCGTCGTCGTCCACCATCGACATCGTCAAGGCAGCCACCGCCTGCCTGCGCCGCATCTATCGCCCCGACATCTACTACAAGCGAGCCGGAGTATTGCTCATAGGCGTGGTGCCAGACACAGCCATACAGCCCGACCTCTTCACCTTCGACGCCCTACGCCAGGGCCGCATGATGCAGCTTGACGCCGCTGTCGACAAGATCAACAAGATAGACGGCACCGAGACCGTGCTACTCTCGTCGCAGCAATACCATCAGAGCCACAAGTTTGCCGATGCCATAAGGCACGAGCACAAGAGCCCCTGCCCCACGACACGATGGAAAGACATAATCAAACTGAAATGACAGAAAAACAATCCTTCATCAATAATCACACAAACAATATGACAACAAAACCACAATTCACAGTACGCCCCGCCACCGAAGCCGACCTTCCCACCATCATGCAGCTCGTGAAGTCGGCCATCCAGATAATGCACAACAGCGGCAACACCGGACAATGGAAAGACGGCTATCCCGGCAAAGACATCATCATGGACGACATCACATCCCACACCTGCTACATCCTCATGTCTGAAGGCAAAGCGGTAGGATCGTTCGCCCTGAAACCAGGCCCCGACCCTACCTACTCTAAAATCTACAACGGCGCTTGGCTCAACGACGAGCCTTACTATGTAGTCCACCGCGTTACAAGTCTGCCCGAAACTCACGGCACCTTCGCCGCCGTACTCAACTACAGCTTCGGCATCTGCAGCAACATACGCATCGACACCTTCTGCGACAACACCATCATGCGACACCTACTCGAAAAGCACGGCTTCCACTACTGCGGAATCATACACGTAGCCAACGGCGACGAACGCCTGGCGTTCCACAAGATATAATAACTCAAAATCGCCAACGGTGACAATTCAAAACTCAACATTCAAATTTCAAAACTCCAATCTATACCCAATTGCCAACAGCATACAAGGGTCTGTTTTCCATCCATTCCTGGTCTTGGTATGGCATCATTGAAAGACGCAAGCCTTTAAGTTCTGGATGTTTGCCTATAAATGTCCGCAATGATTTGGCATGCACATTCTCTTCTGCCTTAACCTCAATAGGAACAACCGTAGCCCCCTTTTGCACTATCAAGTCGATTTCGACCCTCGAATCATTGCTGCTAAAATAATATATAGGCAAGTCCTCAGTTATCAATTGCGTCAGGACAAACAACTCAGTAAAAGCACCTTTATATTCTTTAAACAGAGTGTCAGCCACAATGACGCTTTCTGCCGGAGCATCAGCCATAGCCCCCATCAATCCAATGTCAAGTACAAACAGTTTGAATACGGATATCTCTTCATAGAATTTCAATGGAACTGAAGGTGTCGTAATTCGATAGATCTGATATATGAGTCCAGCATCCAAGAGCCACTGTATGGCAATTTCAAACTCAGAAACTCTTGCCCCTTTCTTCAATGCACCAAAGATGAATTTCTTGTTCTCCTTAGCAAGTTGCGCTGGTATAGAGTCCCATACCATATTGATGTGGGGCACTTCTTGAAACTCGTCGAAAGTCATCGGATACATCTTTATCATATCAACCTTACCTACAGGGAACGATGTGTCACGATGAAGCGAAATGCCAAGTAACAAACCTGCTACGGCTACATGATATTGAGGAGCATCTTCACAAAAATATTTCTCTTCATATCTACATTTTTTTGCACGAATATCCACCATAAACTTACATTTATTCGCACGAACCAGCATAGTATTGAATATTACTAACACTCGTGAGTGACGATATAAAGCCCCAGAACCTACGAAATCCCGCCGCCACAAAGTTCGATGGTGTCAGCGAATTTCAATCCACGCACCCACGTAGGGTGCGACCTTGATTAGGATTATTAGCCATCTGAGCGTACTGCGTTTCAATCCACGCACCCACGTAGGGTGCGACCACAAAAGACGCAAGTATCATCCTTATTGGTTGTTTCAATCCACGCACCCACGTAGGGTGCGACTCGGCACGTTCATCAAATCTTTATCTTTCAGTTTTGTTTCAATCCACGCACCCACGTAGGGTGCGACTACGCTTTTTTTGGCTGTTCCGCTAACGCTACACAGTTTCAATCCACGCACCCACGTAGGGTGCGACTGCCGTAGAGAGTACTTGTAGATTCGACTTCGAGTTTCAATCCACGCACCCACGTAGGGTGCGACTGATGCTGTTTTCCCTTATGATGCTTTGTTTGAGTTTCAATCCACGCACCCACGTAGGGTGCGACATTCTGATGCTCGCGTTGTAGACCTTAAAATCTTGTTTCAATCCACGCACCCACGTAGGGTGCGACTTTCATGTTTCCGAAGTTCGATAGACGTACTTTGTTTCAATCCACGCACCCACGTAGGGTGCGACTGACGGTGGTCAGTTATTTACCATAATGGGCGTTGTTTCAATCCACGCACCCACGTAGGGTGCGACTAATTCCAGCTGCTACACCTTCTTCTCCTGTATCTGTTTCAATCCACGCACCCACGTAGGGTGCGACTCAACATAGACTAAAAAGACATGGAGACAAATAGTTTCAATCCACGCACCCACGTAGGGTGCGACTGTCCGATGTATCTATAAGTCTTCAAAAAGCAAGTTTCAATCCACGCACCCACGTAGGGTGCGACGTACATCTTCATACGCTGTATCTGCTGTTCCTCTGTTTCAATCCACGCACCCACGTAGGGTGCGACATAAAATTCTAAAGTTACAAATTCTTCAACCTCGTTTCAATCCACGCACCCACGTAGGGTGCGACACGACGTTGTGGTTGCGCTGCGCATACTGGTACGTGTTTCAATCCACGCACCCACGTAGGGTGCGACATCCCACGTATGCTTAGGTTTAGCAGCAGCAAAGGTTTCAATCCACGCACCCACGTAGGGTGCGACTCATTACCACGGCAGCACGAAAACCACCTATCGAGTTTCAATCCACGCACCCACGTAGGGTGCGACGTGTACCTCTCATTGCCCGCCACCACATCAGCATCGTTTCAATCCACGCACCCACGTAGGGTGCGACTATAAAGGCTTCCCGACAAGGCGGATAAATCTTCTGTTTCAATCCACGCACCCACGTAGGGTGCGACACTGCAGTATCTTGCGGAGTTTTGGTATCATTGGTTTCAATCCACGCACCCACGTAGGGTGCGACCATGTCGGTGTCGTCGCAGTATACGCTGACGAAGGTTTCAATCCACGCACCCACGTAGGGTGCGACGTAAAATATAGCGGGCCTTGACGGTACCCTCAAGTTTCAATCCACGCACCCACGTAGGGTGCGACTTATATACGTCTGCCCAGCCTATGCGGTCGCCGAAGTTTCAATCCACGCACCCACGTAGGGTGCGACTGCATATTCAGCAAATGTCTGAATATCACTCTACAAAGTTACCTATTTTGCGTAAGTTATCAAAACAAAACAATTAAAAAATAAAGATTGTCAGAAAATAGCATAATACATTGAATATCTGTATGTGCGAACCTATTGGCTTTTTATGCAAAGCTAAAGGTTCGCACCTTATTATATAATTAAGTCTCCAGTAAAGTCTATTCCTATGTCTTTTCCTATTGTCTCCACCTTGTTTTTCCAATTCTTCCCTAACATATAAAATCTGATACTATCTTGCTCCGTATCAATAATATTATTTAGTTTATTTTTCAATAGTACATACTGAGCTTCCGTCAGAATACATTCAAAAACTGAGTTTTGAACACGTTTTCCATAATCCATACACGCTTTTGCCACATTACGTAAACGTTTCGCGCCATAGGGTGAAGTGATATTTACATCATAAGTAATTAGTACAAACATTAGCTATTTGATTAAAAATACTGGATAATCATCAATATCCTTACGGATAAATCTCGCCAACAGCACTGCTTGAATATAAGGAAGAAGCCCTATACTTACTTTTTCATTTAGGTAAGGGTGAGTTATCTGCTCCTTTTTCCTATTTTGCCAAGCAGATATTATGGTCTTACGACAGGAATCAGTCATAACTATTCCTTCATCACCCTGTTTGACGAAATCCTTAATAGTGATTTGTTTTCTATTTATTAAAGACAAAACTAATCTGTCTCCTAAATATGCTCTTAATTCCTCAATCATATCCAAAGCCAATGATGCACGTCCCGGTCTTAATGTATGCATAAACCCAACATATGGATCTAATCCTACTGTTTCCAAAGCAGACATCATATCATTGCATATCAGAGTATATATGAAAGACAGCATTGCATTGATTGCATCTCTTGGAGGGCGGCGGTTTCTCCCATTGAAAACAAAATCTTCTTTTTGGTTGAGGAGAAGACGAGAGAAAACACTGAAGTAATAAGTAGCAGCTTCCCCTTCTATACCTCTCACACTATCAATCGAATCTGCATTCAAAACCTTTCTTTTACATCTTAGTAAATTCTCTGCAACCTCTGCTATATCAGCATCATCTCCATTGTCACGAATAAAACGACGCAGAATATTACGATAGTTTTGAATTTTCCCTCCTATAAAAAGTTTGCAGAGATGAAGGGCATAATTAGGCTCGTCAGTATTTCTGTATTGAGCTTTTCTTAGCAATACGTTCCCTTTTGTCGGTCCTTGAGAACGACTTATGTATCTACCCTGTGGTGACAGGAAAGTCAAGGAGACGTTGTTGTCAGCACATAATTTCATAAGTCCTGGACTTGCGCCCATATAGCCAAAGGTGATAATTTGTTCAATGTTGTGAATAGGAATGCGGAATATCTCGTTTTGTTTAACGGATACTACTACATTAAGCCCGTCTTTGCTAAGATAGGCTTCTGGTGTTGTTACGTATAGTGTGTTAAGTAATATCCTCATATAGGTTTTTGCTTAAATAGGTTGACACTTGAGCGCAGTCACTCATTTCTGGCATACAAATATTTACTAACGAACAGTTCTTACAATGGCGCTGTTTGTTGGCTTTAGGTAAAACACCTGTTTTAAATATTTCGTGCATTTGCTTAGCACACTGAATGGTGGTGTTTCTTAACGATTCGGTAATAGAGATAGTTTCTCTATGCTTCACCTCATCATAAAACAACGCTCCATAAGGAATGTTAATGCCATACATCTCTTCCAAGCACATTGCCTGTGCTGCCAATTGCACCTCATCTCTCTCGTCTGGTTTATGATGCCCTCTTTTGTATTCTACAGGGTATGGCTTCCAATAACCCTTGTAGCGATTGTGGGTAATGGCATCCTCTGAACTATCTGATGGTATAAGTTCTACTGCATCAGTTATGCCATATAGTCCTAATTCTTTTGAGGCGATATGTAGGGAACGAAGTGTTATGACATCACCATTTTTCTGACGATAGAAGGGGTTGTCCACATTCTTGTGTAGGATTTGTCCTTCAGTCGTCAGTTTGTTTTCTGCCCATTGTTGCTCGATATGAATCAAAGCCCATTGTCGGGGGCAGAACATAAAGTGTTGTATCCCCGACAACATGAGCATTTCGTCTTCAGTATACATGATGATACTAAATCAATTCTTCAATGGTTACACCGTTAGGAACAAAGTCCTTGTCTATTGTGACATCATAGTCGGTGAATGATCTTGGTGCGGCATCTGTGTTCTTCTTGATTTTCACCAAGTCGAACAGCTTGTTTGCTGGAGCATTGCCAAGTATAGAATCATGACGGAAAACAATGAGTTTCTGTGCACTCATCAGTCCACGTGCAGCAGAACGGTCAACATCAAACATATTCTTTAATGCCTCGAAGAAAAGCTGTAAGTCTTCTTCTGAGAAGCCAGTTTGCTTAGCAAGGTTGGCTGAGATAAAGCCGTGGCAGACATAGAGTCCGTAAGGAACTGTAGCCTTGCGTCCCATAGTTCTATTATCTCCTTTTTGCTTTTCAGCTTCATTTTCTGTTGCCACAGCCATACGTGTGATAGAATGCTCAGCGGTTGCTATAGGATCAACAGAACGAGCAAAGGTGAACTGGATAGGACCTCTTACCTGTCCGGCATTCTTACCAGTTGACATTACTGCTCCAAATGTGCGGATGTCATAATAGTTCTTGCACATGAATAGACGAGCGGCAGCGGTCTTGTCTTTTGCATTCTTTACTTCTTCGTCATCATGAGCCTTATCTATCTCACTGTTAAGAACTGCTTTCTCTTTTATGAAGATGTCATAACCGTCTGATAAATCTTTTGCAACTTGTACGTAGTTGCGAACTTTGCGTTTCAAGCAAACGTCTGTCACTAAGCCCATACCAGTCTCGGCATCAACACGAGGAAGATTTCCTGCATCGGGATCACCATTAGGATTGCCATCCTGTACATCAAACATGTAAACGAAGTCGATTCTATTATTAATTTCAGCCATAATAAGTTATTTAAAGTGTTAATATATCAATATTTTTTAATCCTCTTTCTTTGTAAAGAAATCTTGTCTCTGGTGGTAGTATCCTATGAAGAATCTGCCTTGGTCTTGAAGGTCAAGATGTGCAGGAAAACCTGTTGCAGGAATCTTGTCTATGATTTCTTGCTTTATCTTCTCATAAAATATTCTTCTGCTTTCGTTAGCCAATTTCTCCATGTGATGTGAAGAAAGATTGAGGATGGTAGCAAACACAGAAGCAGGTGTTGCACTTGCGGCATTCATGTATCTTTCACGTATGCTGCTAATTCTGTTTGCATCTTCTTGGATCTTGTCAAGAACTGCAAAGAGGCGACCACATAGGTAGCCTTGATTTGTGTTACTTTTGTCTAACATAGTGTCTATTTTTTTGTTATTATCATTTATTCTGTTAAGATAAGCTTTGATGATAGCCATGCGAGCTATGCGAATTGCATTTTTGTCTTTGTTACCAGACTCTGCTCTTATTCTGCGAATACATGCCGAAAACAACGTGAACGGATACGGTGTTCCTTGGAATATGCTTTTGACAACAGCCTCTGGGAGATTAGGAGTAGCTTCTGACTGTTTCCCATTAAGAGTGATTGCTGCAAGCATATCCTTGATTCCCATGTATGGTTTTCCATCTTTGCGAGTATCAATAATCTCCATATCGTCAAAATGACGAAGAATCTTTCCTGCAAACTCTTTAAGGGAACATTCCGACCAATACACAACAGCAATTCGAGCAGAGTTCGGAGCAAGTCCCAGTATATAGAAGCGGTCGTCTAATGAGGTCTTCAATGTACCTGAATAAATTGAGGTAAAGACTTTACGCACTTGATTAATCTTGGCATTTGGGTCATCCTGTTCTTCGTCGGTAAATCCCAATAGGTCGAATAGACTCTCTTCTGTTTGTTCTGCTGCATCTGTATTGGAAGAAGCCCAAAATACGAAGGTCCGATTGCCTACACCAAATTTGTTATGAGAGCCCTTCTGTAGCATGGCATTAAGAGCTGTGGTATAGGCAAATTCTGCGTCCTTTGAAATTGGTGCATTTCCACATTTTTTCTTGCCATAAGAATCGTAGCCGGAATTAACCTGAAAAGCCACAAGTTTAGCTGTTGCTTGACTTCCTGAAATCATTGTTGCAGTTGTTGTATCAACGGTAGTTCCCTTATTTCCAGTTATCAAGCAAAGAGCGTTTCCTTTATTGTCGTCTTCAGAATCTTCTAATTGTAATAGTTCTTTTTTCTCGGCTACAATTTTTAGGTCACCGTCAATTCTGAACGAGAATGTCGAGTACTTCTTTGATAAATTCTTCTTTATATCTTCCCATAAATTATCTTGCGAAACACATGATAGTATCTCTTCTTTGCTTTGTTGATAGAATTTACAGATTGCAGCTAAATCATTACTTTCAGGATAAATTTTGTAGATAGAAAGAACTTTCTCTTTAAAAGCTTCAAGACAAGCGTTTTCCTTGTCTGAACGTTTCTTTGTCTGGTTATCCACATCTTTCTTTGCTTTTTCATTTTCGGCATAGCCTAACACATAGGCACTATTATCGTATAGATAATTGGCAACAACAGCGCTTGATCTACCCACATGCTTTTTAACAAGATAGGTTCTTGCCTGTTTATTGTCTATACGACAATCCTCGAAACGAACAAAGTTGCCTTCTTTTGAAATAACAATTACAAAACCGATTTCTTTTTCCTCCATGCCTGAAGCAGGAAGATTATTACATCTGTTATAGTAATCGTATAATGCTTTTAGTATCATCTTAAAATCTCCTCACTATTTATTGGTGGAACAATGATAACGCCATCTTTCATCTGTGGACGATAGAACATTGGCTGGATATTCTTCGGATCTTTGAAATCCATGTCATAGAGCATGATGCCAAGATCTTTTGTGCCTCCCTGCTCTTCGGATATGGGAGGAATCAAAGCCTCGTCATCAGGATTTACCAAGCGGAATGCTGCTGAGAATTCACGGGTACCAAGGTAAGGTTGATTGAAACATTGTCCCTTGCTTGCTCTTCGTTCAAACATTTGATAGTATTTCATAGGGTTCTCGTCCTTGCCTGGTTCGTGTGAAAACAAGTCTCTTTCAATTTTACGTTTGGCAACAGAACGATATTCCATTTTAGCCCATATTCTATAATGAACATCTTTAAGCAATAAAGAATTCTTCTGTTGGCGTTTATCCTCAATATAGATGACTGATTTACTGGCAACTGCCCCAACTTCATTTCTTCTCACTGATGTCCACTTGATAGGATTAAGTACTTCTATCTTGGTTATCTGCCAATGAATGGCAGGTTTCCAGAATATAGCTTCGAATATGGCACGTGCTGCCGACGGAGTAATTACATCATAGCTGACACGCTCCACTTTAAGCTCTGGTCGGGTGAAGCAAGCCATATCGCCCCACACCTCCAAACAAAATTCTCTGTCTGTATATTCCATATTTTTATTTATCTTTCTTGTTATCGTTATTCAGTTTGTCCTCTAAATTTTCTTCTGGTTTTTGAGCTTCAAAGAATCGTTTTGCTGAAAGTTGAGACACAACTTGTCGTCCAGTTTTTGCTTCCAACTCTTCTCTTGCAACACGCGCTACATCTCCTCCCTCTTTTGCACATGTCTTGTTTTCATCCAGTGTTTGGGGATTTTTGGCTTTTGTTATGCTTGTTGCTGATAGTTCTGCAAGCATATTCAGCACAAGTTCCTCGTTGGTCATGTTGTCGCGAAGGTTTTCTTTCTTCAAGCCTTTGAGCTGTTTGTATTCTTTTGCAGTTTTTCCAGCCCATGTCTGATATATGATATCTGTTAAAGATGCGTATTGCACACCTTCTTCTACATTGTGGATTTTCCATTGGTCTGTCAAATCCTTGCGTATCTCGATACTTTTAAGTCGTTGATTTATCCAATTATCTGAATAGCCCAACCGTTTGTAGTCTATCATAGCCTGTTGTATGCTGAGCTCAGGGTCTTGCATTTGGTCAAGTCGCTCTGCTCCAACTTTGGCAAGCCATGCCTTAAAGGGCTCCGCTTTTGGTGATGGTACAGACTGAATGATGCGTAGAAGTTGTTCTGTGTCAGCAATATCCGTTAAACGCATTTTGCCATCAGCAGCGCGCATTTTCAAACCGTTACAATTTGTAACGGTTTCATTTCCCTCATCTTTAAGTCGTTTTTTAAGGACTCTCCAATATGTTTGAGGATTTGGACTATTTGTCAAAACTGCCACAACATCAACAACAGAAAAATACCATTTCTCTTGTTCGTCGTCCCAAATGGCGCGAATTTTATCGTCGCCAAATAGTTTTATAGAGTTCTTGTTTACCATTTTGTTTCTATTTTTAAATGATAATATTTTCGTTTGCCCAATTATTGTCGGTTCTAAGTCCAATATGTTCATCATACTGTTGTTTGTAGTCGACAATATAGAGTCCCTCTTTCTTTTCGCTGATAACACCCATGTCTACTAATGCTTTGAAGTCAGATTTGTAGATATTCACAGTATACCTTGATAGCTTTCTCATTAGAGAATATGATGGTCCATTATCCAATATTTGTTGGATAATATCCATACTATTCTTCCAGCATACAACGACATTTATACTATCTTCTTCTATCAGTTTAAACTCTGTTGCTGCCTTCTGGAATAGAATGTCTTCTATATTATATAGAGAACTCTTCATGTCTTTCTTGTCGAAACTATCCTTTCTGCAATAGAGCTGTTTGAAATAAGATGTCATTGTTTCAGGTGCAAACCAATCTTGATTGTCTCCGAGATTCAGTCTTGCACTATTTGCTGCCTGTATATCTCCCTTTGGAAGGTTGTGTTCTTTAGACAATGAAAAGACATAAGTGGTACTTAATCCATTCTTTCCTTCACGATTGCATCTACCCGCAGCTTGCAGAATAGAATCTAATCCTGCCTCTTGACGGAACACAACGGGAAAATCTATGTCTACTCCTGCTTCAATTAATTGAGTGGAAACAACACGAATGATATCGTTTTTATTGTCTTTTAGAGCGGTTTTGATTGTTTCAATTGTTTTGCTAATATGGTCGGGACACATCATCTTGGAAAGATGCAATGTGATGCCCTCTTGAGGAAGTCGTTCGTAGATTTCTTTAGCATCCCTGCGTGTGTTGACAATGCAAAGCACTCTTTTGTATTTGCTTAACATCTCAACAACTTCATCATAAGTCTTTCCTTCGTTGTTTATATTCAACTGAACTCTACGTAGCTTGTCATGTAGTTTAAGGTCATTAGGGATGATTTCTGTGACATGTTCTATTCCTTTGAATGTTGCTTGTGGATTGCATCCTTCAATAAGCCCACTGAGTACAGGTTGACTTGCTGTTGTAAACAGAAAGGATACATTGAACAGTTTATTATATGTTTTCAGCGAATCCACTATAGGCTGCAGATAATTCATTGGAAGAGTCTGCACCTCATCCAGAATTATCACGCTGTTTACTATATTGTGAAGTTTTCTGCAAGCCGATGGCTTGTTACTAAACATCGACTCAAACAGTTGTACATTGGTGGTAACAATAATAGGATAATCCCAATTCTCTGTTGCCAACTTCATCTTCTCTTTCAGTTTCTCGTCTTTTATCTGCTCTGGGTCCACACAGCTATGATGTTCCAGAACATTCTCTTTTCCAAAAATACTTCTCAGAACAGATGCTGTCTGAACAATAATACTTGTGTAAGGAATGGCAATGATGATTCTCTTCTGTCCATTATGTATTGCATGTTTTATAGCCCAAACCAGTGAGGACAATGTTTTGCCTCCACCAGTTGGCACAGTCAAACTAAAGAAACCAATGGGTGTGTCAGCCATTTTTATACATTGTTGCTGAATTTGGTTTCTTATAATGTTTATTTCTGAACTGTCTGCTTTCGTTTTTAAGTCTTTAAGCTTGTTTTCAAGCAACGGCAGTAAATCTTTTAATGTATCCTTGTTTTGTCTTAACGCAGAAGATTCCATGTCAATGAATGCTTCTGTATCCAGAAAGTCTGCATCTACTAAACATGAGAATAACATACGAGCCAAATGATGAAAATCATTCCTTTGTATATTTAATGCGGGTCTATTTAGTTTTTCCTTTATATGGTAGATATTTATTTCGGACGGAATCTCATGATCTATAATTCCTTTGATTTCGTCAGAATCATGCAGTCCCGTGTGATGGGATATAATTTGGTTAACAAAGAAATTGTCGGAAGTCATTCCATAATATTTTCGAGCTAATATGCCTCCAATATATGCGTGGTTATGTCTGCCGCTAATTTTAATGTTTGGTTCATATCCGCTTTCTTTTCTAATGTATTGTTGAAAGGCAGCAGATTCTTTTCCTTTATCGTGGAGTAAACCTAATACTTTACCCCATTCGCCCATTTCAAATTCACCTGCAAATTGTGAAGCAAGTTTTGCAACACCAGCAGAGTGATCCTCATTGGATTGTATAACCCAATGTCCTGTTTTGTTTTGATATATATGTGATATTATTTCTGCCATATCTATAATGTTTTTTATGTATCTTACAAACCATTAAGCATAGTAACTTGATTTCGTTGACAAATATAATAATAAAGAATTAACCGTAAATGTATTTACAGTATTATTTTTTGTATTTAACTTTTATTATAGGTTTAGTTATCATCTACACTTACGTATTAATACGTTACACTTGTATTATATTTGCATTTTTATCGCTCAAAACTATGAGTTGAACGCACGAGGAAAACTTTAGCTCGGAATTCGCGAGTTTTGAACAGTTTAGACTAAAATTCTCATATACAGCATGTTACGTCGTATATAGCGAAGAAAGATAAAAAACAGAGATGTAAAAACTCTACATTTTATTGTAAAACGACTACTTTTACACTCCAACTGTACTCCATTTGCATTGCAACTGTACTCCATTTGCCTTCCAAATGTAGTCCATTTGCAATGCAAAGAAACCCTTAATTGAAGAGTAGCCGGTATTTTTCGATGCAAGAACCATCATAAACGACTTTCAAAATCTCTAGAATCAAATTTTTATTTGTAATACTTTTTTACTACGTGTACGATATTTGCATTACTATTTTAAATGCGATTTTGTTATTCTTGTACTCCACACGCAAAAAATCCTCTGGCTATATTTCTTTATCAACTAAATAAATCGTAAATAAGCAAATACAATAACAAACACGTACGAATATGATGACAGCAAAGCGCCCTGCAAAGGCAAGCATTGACAATTATTAATGCTTTCAGCCTTTGCAGGGCGCTATGTTTATATTATGACTCTTTTAGTCAATCTCTTCGTCAGCCTCGTAGCCTCCCATTTCGCGGATGGCGTTCTTCAGCATGGTGTACTGCTGGTAGAGGTGGTTGACGGGTTCCTCGCCCTTGGTGTAGTCGTGCATAGGCGCCTTGAGGAAGAAGCTGAGGAAGCGCTGTGTGCCGTAGCGTCCGGCACGTGCTGCGAGGTCGCTCAGCAGGCAGAGGTCGAGCAGCAATGGAGCGGCAAGGATAGAGTCGCGGCAGAGGAAGTTGATCTTGATCTGCATAGGATAGCCCATCCATCCGAAGATGTCGATGTTGTCCCATCCCTCCTTGTTGTCGTTGCGCGGCGGATAGTAGTTGATGCGCACCTTGTGATAATACTGTGTGTCCTCGTCGTTGCCGTGGCCGTAGAGGTCGGGCTGGTCTTCGGGCTTGAGAATGGTCTCCAGGGTAGAGAGCTTGCTCACCTCCTTGGTGTGGAAGTTGGCTGGCTCGTCGAGCACGAGGCCGTCGCGGTTGCCGAGGATGTTGGTAGAGAACCATCCGTTCAAGCCGAGGCAGCGTGTGCCGATGATTGGAGCGAAACCGCTCTTCACGAGGGTCTGTCCAGTCTTGAAGTCCTTGCCTGCGATAGGCATACGGGTCTGCTCGGCAAGCTCCCACATGGCAGGAATGTCGACTGTGGTGTTAGGAGCGCCCATGATGAAGGGTGCGCCCTCGGTTAGGGCAGCGTAAGCGTAGCACATAGAGGGAGCGATGTGCTGGCGGTCATCGGCCTTCATGGCAGCTTCGAGAGAGGCAAGTGTGCCGTGTATCTGCATATCCACCGGTACGTAGATTTCGGTAGAGGCAGCCCAGATTACAACGATGCGCGAGCAGTCGTTCTCAGCCTTGAAGTCGCGTATGTCCTGACGCAGAGCCTCAACCATTTCCCAGCGTGTCTTGCAGTCCTTCACGTTGTCGCCGTCGAGACGCTTGGCGTAGTTCTTGTCGAAGGCAGCCTTCATGGGCACTATCTTCTCCAGTTCCTCGCGCACGGGGTTGATGTCCTTCTCCTTGAGCACCTCGGCATACATGGCAGCCTGGTAGGCGTTCTGCGGATAAACGTCCCATGTACCGAACACGATGTCCTTGAGGTCGGCAAGGGGCACGATGTCCTTATAGTGCAGATATTTCTTGTCGGCTCCGCGGCCGATGCGAATCTTGTCGTACTGTGTCATTGATCCTACCGGCTTGGCAAGTCCCTTGCGAGCCATGAAAACACCTGTCATGAATGTGGTGGCAACAGCACCACAACCTACTACCATGATACCGAGCTTTCCTTCGGCTGGCTTTACGATTGTCTGTTCCATTGTTGTTTTAGATTTCTGTTAAAAATATAATTCAAAATTTTTAGTCGTCTACAAATGTACGGATTTTGTTTGGAAAAGGGACAAAAAAAGCGAATAATCAGCTATTAATTGCGGATTATTCGCTGTTTTTCACTCTTTTTATTGCGCAGGCTACGGCGAGGACGCCATAGCCTCCTATTACTCTGTCAGGTCTTTCGACTCGTTGATGATTTCGGCTGGCACTTCGGCGCAACGCTCGTAGCGGCTCACGTCGGCTGTGTCGTCCTTGCCAGTCCACACCATTGAGCCTGACTGCACGAGGCGGGTCACGATGTAGCTCTGGTTCCAGTCGCCACGGTTGTAGTCGTAGGTGCCGCTGATGACGTAGCCCTGATAGGGGTCGTTCTTGATGGCGAACGAGCCGGTGATGCGGCGGCCGTACATGCTGTCAAACTTCTGGTACATCACGTAGGTCTGCTCGCGGCGGTCGAACACGATGTAGCAGTAGGTGCCTTCGGGCACTTGCTCGCCGTTGTTCCACTCCACCAGCTTCCATGTGCCGTGCAGATTGGCAGGTGTCACCTCCATCGACGGCTCCTCCATCTCCTCGTCGTCGCTGCTGCACGATGTGAAGGTGCAGGCAAACAAGGCTACCACCAGGAGGGTGAAGAGTTTATATAAGTGTTTCATTGTCTTTGTTGTTTTTACTCTTTTTTTACTCTTTTACTTTTTTACTCTTTTACTTTTTCAAGAGTTCGCGAGATACGCTGACCTGTATGGTTCGGTCGGACGGACGGGCGTCGAGCCCCTCAAGCACTACGGGGAAACTGAATGTAGCGGGCATTGTGGAGGGAATCTTGTCAGCCAAGATGGTGATGACAAGGTCGGCCTCGTCGCCGGGCTGCAACACCTCAGGCTCGGTAGACAGACGGGCGTAAGGGGGCAGCAGCAGACTGTTGATGCGCAACGCCTTGTTGCCGCTGTTGCCGCAGAGTATGCGTGCCGACGGCTGTGTGCCGGGCTTCACCTCGCTGATGCTCACCTTCGACTGCTTGAGCCGCAGGGCGCCCATCTTGTGAGGATAGCGTGCCCACACATCGGCTCCAGGCAGCACCTTGCCCGTAAGAGCGAGCTTGGCGGCAGGAGTGCCGGCTGCCTCACGAAGGTAGAGGAAAGCGCCGGTGTTGATGGTGCCGGGATAGCGACGGGGCGTGAAGGTGACGCTGACCTTGAACGCCGCACCGGGCTTCAGCTCCTTGCTGCTCACCGTAGAGCTGGTACATCCACAGGTGGTTTTCACCTGTGTGATGTGCAGCGTACGGCGGCTCACGTTGCGACCTGTGAAGGTGTAGGTGCGCGGAGCGTCGTCTTCGGTCATCGTGCCTGCATCGATAACGTTGCGGTCGAACTTGAGCAGCCCGTTCTGTGCCATTGACGCGGAGGGCGACGACACGAGAAGAGCGGCTACCGAAACCATATATGCTAATGTCTTCATATCTCTATTGTCTGTGTGTGGGAGTTTTATTACATCCAACCGTTGCCGGCTGCGCTCTTGCGTACCGTAACCACTACTGTCTGGCTGGTGCCGTCGGCGGCTGTCACGGTGAGCGTGATGCTGCCTGCGGCGAATCCCTTCACGCTGAGCACATTGCCCGACACAAAGGCAGAAGCCACATTGGCATTTGCCACGGTGCAGCTGTAGCCCGACATCTGACCGCCGAAGTAGCTGTCAAGACGCAGCGTTGATGTGTTCCCGGTGGCTACGTACATGTTGGGCAGCTTCATGTCGGAGCTGTACTCCTTGTTCTGGATGTTGCTGAGCAGACGTGCAGCGTCGATGAGTCCGGTGCCCATCTTGCCGATGTACTTGCCAAGCTCTACGGTCTCGGGCGAAGCGCCTACAGTGGTGTGGTTCATATAGTAGGTCTTGGTGGCTCCGTTGGCGTAATGGCTGTCAAGATTCTTTACCGACTTCTTCATCAGGGCGATGAAGTCGGCAGCACGATAGTGGCGATGCTGCTTGGCGGCGTAGGAAAGACCCAACGCTGCCACACCCGACACGTGAGGACAAGCCATCGAGGTGCCCTCCATGTAGCCGTAGGCTGGCTTGCCGTTCTTGATCATGGTAGAGAGCACGGCTCCCTTCTGCTCGGCTGTCTCAGCCCAATACTCGTCCTCAGTCTCGCCTATCTTGCCGTAGTACTCGAGGTCGCCGCCAGGGGCGCTCAGGGTGACAAGCTGTCCGTAGTCGGTGTAGCAAGCCGGGGTGTAGTCGGCTGCAAGCGAAGCTACGCACACGCACTTGGAATAGGCTCCGGGGAAGGCAGGATTGGGGGCGTACTCGTTGCCGGCAGCGAACACGGGAATACCACCGTCGATGATTCCGTTGGGCGAACCTGCATTGTTGATGAAGTAGTCGAGCGCCTCCTTCTCAAGCGGATAGGTCTCAGCCCACTCCTTCTCGGTGGCTGGTCCGGGCACGTAGCCCTGAAGCTCGCTACTCTCCGAAGAGTTGTAGCCCCAACTGCACTGGAGAATTACGGCTCCGTTGTCGGCTGCATACTTGATGGCACGTGCCTCACCGGCAAGGGTTACGCTGTTCTGACGGGAGAACACCTGGCACGACATGATCTTGACACCCGAGTCGGTGGTGCCGTCGCCACCTGCCACTCCGCACACGCCGATGCCGTTGTTGTTGGCAGCGGCTATGGTGCCTGCCACGTGTGTGCCGTGACCTGTGTCGTTGGCGTCCGACCATGATATGTTGCCGCTATCCTCAACGAAGTTGTAGCCGTGGAGGTCGCCCTCGTAGCCGTTGCCGTCGGCATCGGTCTTGGCTCCCTGTGTGGTCTCGCCCGGATTGCACCACATGTTGGGCGCAAGGTCGGGATGGGTGTACATCACGCCCTCGTCGAGCACAGCCACGATGATTGAGGGGTCGCCGCTACAGGTCTTCCATGCCTCAAGAGCGTTGACGTCGCATCCTGCTTCGGCACCGGCATTGTTGTCGTTGAGATTCTCAAATCCGTAGTTGCCCGCGCCCAGGTTGCGATAGTGCCACTGATAGGCAAAGCCGGGGTCGTTGGGCTCGCCTTCGGCAGCAGCGCGTGTAGCCTTCTGCTGCAGCGCCTTGTCGCTGAGATAGATGCGCTTGGTATCGGTGCTGTAGGCGCGCTTGATGCGGCCGTTGGTCTGCACCTTAGAGATTTCGCCCAGCTGCTTGAGTCGCTCGGCGGCAGCCTTGAGGTCGGTGCCCTTGTCGAACTTTACGGTGTACCAGAGGTGGAGACCTGCCTGGCGTGTACGTGCCTCGGTGTTGGCATCGACGGGGAAGACGCGCTCGAAGCTGTAGCTGCCCAATATGGCGAGCACCTCGTCGGTAGAGGGAATGCCCGAACGGGTAGCCTTGCCCGAACGGGTCTTGCTGAGCTGTGCCTGGTCGAGAATGTCGCTCATCTCGGGGCTGAACTTGATGAGCAGCTCACCAGCCTCAGCGTCGGCAGGGATGGTGATGTCGGGCTTGCCCTCAGGAGTGTCGACGGTTGGCAGGTTGTCGGCACAACCTGTCAACGCCAAAGCGACCAATGCTATATAGAAATAATTCTTCTTCATTTGTCTGTTTGTTTGCTTTTATTATTTACTTCTCTTGTACTTGGCACGAAGCTCTGCCTCGTCAACGTCGCCTGCTGCTACGAAGGTACGATAGTACAACGGATAGGCTACACCCTGAACCTCCCACTTAGAGCCGGGGTCCTTGGTGCCGTAATAGTACTCGGCGCTGTAGGTGTCCTCAGCCATGTTGCTGAATCCGGCTGCATTGCCTGCTGTGTCGAAGCCACGGTCGGTCTGATGGAACAGCATTACGGTGGGGCTCCACATCACCAAACGCGGATGGAAGAGCAGCCACTTGGGCACAGCACCGGTGAAGAAGTTGAGGTTGAGCGACAGCTGGCGGCACTTGGGCAGCACGCGCGGCACTTGCGTAGGATAGACATCCTCGTAGACGATGGTGCCATCCTTCTGCTTGCAGGTGATTGGATTGTCCCACTTAGAGAGCAACCACTTGCAGGTGTCGCCTACAAGCTTGTCCTGCCAGTCGGCCTTGTTGGTAGAGAAGTCGGCAGCTGTGTAGCGTGTCGGCTTGCCGGCAGCCTCAAGCGCCTTGTCCATATCCTCATCAGAGGGAAGCTCGCCCTCAAGGAAGCAGTAAGACAACTCAAGGACACGCAGATTGTCCCATGTGAGGAGCGAGAGGAAAGCCTTACGCTCGGTATAGTCGCTGCTGATGTTGCCATACATACCGATGGGGTAATTGTTGTAGACATAGTTGTCGTCGCCATTCTTGCTCAGACCGCTCATGTTGATGCAGACATCGGTACGACGCTGTGCGTAGAGGGTCAATGTGTGCAGATGAGAGAAATTACGTGCATTTACCACCTTAGTAATGTCAGAGAGACGGTTGAAGTTGTTGCTCACAAGGTTGAGGTTCTCAAGTGTCTTGCCAAGCTTCTTGAAGTTGGCAGGCAACTTCACCAAGCCGTAAGCCTGGATGGCGAGATTCTTGAGATGAGCCAGTTCGCAGATGTCTTCACCAAGCTCCATATTACGTATCTGATTGTTATCGTTGCTTGCCAACGAGAAGGTCTCAAGATACTTCAGGTTCTTCACTTCCTTGGGAAGCACTTCGCCCGGCTTCAGGTTGAACATGCTGAACTTGACGCTGCGCACACGGCCCACTGCCTCAGGATGCTGCTTGACGAAGGGGTCGGTAGCCTCCCAGAGGGTCACGCCGCTCCAGTTGCGCATGTTGTCGCTTGTGTCGAAGGTTGCCATGCTGTTGAGCTTCTGATTGATCATGATGATCGAGAGAGAGTCGCCTGCACGGTTGTCCTCAATCCTTGGTGCTGCCTCCTGGCGAACAGTCAGTACTACGTCAGCAGTCTTGTTGCCATCGGCATCCACCAGTTCGTCGTCGGCATTTACTGGCACGAGATGGACCTTAGCCACACGCACGGCAGGCACAATATTCATGTTCCAACGGAACTGGAACTTTACGCTGCGCGGACGTGCCTTGCGGTCGAGCACGATGCCGAGGTTGGCACCTGTGAGTTTGTCCTCGTTCTTAGAGTTGAGAAGCCATCCCTCGCGCTCGCTTTCATATTCTGCATTCTCGGCTTCGGTGATGTTGCCCTCGTACGAATACTCTATGCTGCCAATCTTGCACTCTACATTGGCAGTGATGATGCTCTGGAAGGCACGCTCGTCGTAAGAGCCTGAGTTGCCGATTTCGACAACCGGCTCGTTGAGCGCAATCTGCTTGCCGAATCCGAACTGCACGATAGACACGGTACGGCGCTGGCCGTTGTCGCCTATGAAGGCGATGTCGGCTGTGCGTCGGCCATTCATCAGCGTAGAGTCGACCACCACTTTGGCGGTGGCTGAACCTACACCGTTGGCAGGAGTGAGCATCAGCCACGGCTCAGCCACGCTGCCCACCCAATTCTGTGTGGCAGAAACGGCAAGCTCGGCGCTGCCGCCCTCGGCTCCTATCTCTATTTGCTCCTTATCGATGGCCAGTCCGCCGGGGATGGCAGCATCGTCGTTGTCGCTACACGATGTGGCAAGCATGCCGGCACCGAGAACGAGGAGCGATGTAAGGAATTTAATATATTTCATATTATCTTACTTGCTTATGTATTTTTTAGTTTTCAAGATCCAGAGCGTCGCAGCCACGGATGTCCTGAGTCTTGTCGTAGAACAACTTGTAAGCACCTACCTTGATGTAAGGACAAACGCTTGTAACATCGATTGAGATGTTGGGGTTGTCGGAGATGTTCACGATATAGAGGTGAGAGGTCAATGTCTCGTCGACCTTGCGGATATCGTTAGAGCCTATCTGGAACTGAATCAGACTCGGACACTTGGTGATGCCTGTAGGCCATGTGCGCAAGGGGCGGTTGCCCTGGGCGTCGCGCTGATGGTTGATGCCGAACGCACGTAGGTTGGCACTGTTCAACGGCTGTGTGGGCACCTGGCTGAAGCAGTTGTAGCTCAGGTCGATGTTGGTGATATAGGGCATGTTGTCGCTCAGGAAGTCGTCGGAGAGTGACGTGAGCTTGTTGAAGCGGAAGTCCATCACCTGCAAGAGATAAGCGTACTTGCCACGGATTGAGCCCTTGGGGATGCTTGTCATCTGGTTGCCGCTCAGGTCGAGTGTGATGATTGGCGAACCTGCCGAAATCAGCTCTGACGGGAACTTGGCGAGCTTGTTGTTGGCAAGCGACACGGTAGAGGCGTTGATGCCCTTGTAGCCGCCGGCGTTGTCGACACCCGAAATCTCGTTGTTGGAGAAGTCGACCGAACCCATCACATGGATTGAGCTTGCATCGAAGATGTTAGGTATCTTCTTGAGCTTGTTGTACGAGAAGTTGAGACTCTCGGTGTTGTCAGAGAAGCCGCATAGGTCGGCTGGTATCTCCTCAATCTGGTTGTTGTTGAGATAGAGCGACGCCAACTCTACTTCCTTGCCGAAAGCATGCACCTTCTTGATGTTGTTGTTGGCGAGGTCGAGCAAGCCGAGCTTCAGCATGTTGCGGAGCGCCCATGAGGCAGGGAACTCTTCGAGGTTGTTGTGGCTCAGATAGAGAATCTGCAGGGTCTTGCCTATCTTGCTTGTAGCCATCTGCTCCCAGTCGTCGCGCAGCTGTGCTGCCGAGATGCCCTTGTTGCGGGCAAGGTTGAACGCCTGGACGTTTGGCAGATTGTAGTAGAAGTCGGGCAGACGGGTCAGTTTCGGACAGTTGTAGAGCTCAAGGTCGGTGAGGGTGGTCATCTTGTCCCATGCCTCTTCGGTGAACTCCTCGGCAAAACGATGATACTCTGACGACTCGTCGTCGTAGAACTTAGAGCATACCTCGCCAGCTGTGATGGGCGAATTGCCGATGTAGAACTGCTGCATCTTGGTGAGACGATAAATGGCCTTAGAGATGCCGGTAATCTTGTTGGTGGTAAGACCAATCTGGGCATCCTTGAGCTGTATGCGCGAATCCTTCTTGATGAGGTTCTTGGCATTCTTGCTGTCGGAGTTGAAGCTCTCCTTGATCATCTCAGACATGTTGGCACGCGGGTCGTACTTGAGGAACTTGTTCTCATAGTCGTGGCGCATGGCAAGCTTACGGGCTGCGGTCATCTTGTTGGCATCGTACTCGTCGAAGAGGTTGGCACCTATCTTCTCGTCGTGCGAACCGAAGTTCAATACCTGAAGCTCGGTGAGCTGGCCGATGGCGTCGGGCACAATACCCTTGGCTCCGAATCCGGCAATGATGATGCCGATGACACGGCCGTTGCTATTGAGCGTAACGCCGGGCTGCTCGCCCCACATGTCAAGCTCCTTGTTGAAGTTCCAGTTGGCGCCATGGAATGTAGCGTCGCCATAGAAGCTCCAATCCTTGCCTTGGAGCGACTCCCAAATGGCTTTCAGGGCCTTGTAGTCCTTGATGTACTCCTTGGTCTCGGAGAGGAGGATGGGCACCTGAGCGTCGGATGTGAGCTGATTGTCGGTGATGACGAAAGCCTTGCCCTTGACGGGCTGGGTCTCGTAGGTGGTCTTCACAGCTCCGGTCTTACCGTAGGTGGTGTACGATGTAACCTGATAGGTTCCGGCAGGAAGCCAGATGGTAGAGTCGCAATGAGCTGTAGCCACATCCATGTACTTGTCGTCGGCATTGTCGGGATTCTGATTCTCCTTGCTGCCTTCCTTGTATTTCACCTTAAGATTGGTGATTGTGTGGGTCTCGTGAGTGAAGAGGTTGGTCACGCTTACATCAATCAGGCGGATATTCGAGAAGAGATATTCGGGGTCTTTGCTGGCACGAGTCTCTGCCCATTGCTTCACAAGGTCGAACTGCACCTTGCCACGCTCTACGGTCTCAACCATAAGGTTCTGAACGGTAAGTCCGCCACCCTGTACGGTGAAGGTCTCGCCTGCCGACGAAGCGAGCAACTCCTCGTCTACCCCATCGTAGAGATAGAAACCGATGATGGTGTAAGTGCCCGATGCAAGCTGCAACTTCTCACTCTTCAATCCATACTCTGCATTCTCTTCATTATAGGCATTGAGTATCAACGTCTGCGACACGGTAGTACCGTCGTGCTCCATGACAACCTTGATTTTCTTGGCATCGCCCAGTTTCTCAAGCTTGTCAACAGCAGCGGCACGGGTAGCTCTCGACGACACCTTCTTGGAGAGCATGAACTGCACATAGCCGTATGTGCCGTCCCAACGCTCAAGGGTGTCCTCAGAGCAGCTTGTCACTGCCATGGTGAGCACTGCCACCACGAGCAACAAGAATGCCTTGCTATATTTTGTGAATGTATTCATTACTTTCTGTTTTTACTTGCTTCTTTACTGCATTTTATTGATAACGACAACGCGCTTGCAAACATGCATGGCATCGTTGAAGCCAACAAGGATAGGAGCGGTAAGCTCGTCGGCCATAAAGCCAATGTAGATGCCCTTATCGTCCTGTTGCATTTCATAGCTGTCTACCGTATTGCCGGTGCCATCGTAGATTACTACGCCATCGCCGGCTGTAGGATCCCATCCGTCAATCTGAGGATAGATGGCTACGTAGCCGCCGTAGACTGTCGATTCGAACACGTCGTTGCCGGTGTAGCTGAACAAGCCCTCGGCGTACGACTTATAGTCGGCATTGGTGGTAATGGCGCAATCTGCGTCCATGCCCATGCTTGTAACGAGAGGAGATTTTACAGTCGAGCCGCCATCATTGCCATGCTGCATGATGTCCATGAGGAAGTACTCGTCGTAAGAACTGCTTACGGTGGTGTAGTTTTCCTCAAGCATATCATCAAGACCGTTACCCTCGTTCAGCAGTTTGTCGTAAACCTTCTGCGGAAGAACATAAACAAGGAATTCGCGACTACCGCTTGCCAACGGAGCTACAGTAAGCTTAACATTGCCCTTCTCGCCCTTAAGCTTAACGGCATCAGCGTTCTCCATCAGTCCGTTAGCCGAATTCTCGAATACCACCAGCTGGTAAGCATCAGAAAAAGAGTTGATGGTGAAAGGTACGAAGTTGTGGTAAGTTACCTTTGTGCTCTCACTACCTGTAAGGGTTGTACCGTTCTGTACGAACTCCTTGCCGTCGAGCGAAACGTCCCATACGGGCCACTTCGAAGACGAAGGATAAGTGAAGTTAATGCTTTCGGCAGTCATACCGTTGAAGGTAACGGGAACTGTCACAATTGCCTTGCCGTCTTCAGAAGCGAAGGTGATGAAGTAGTTGGCTTCCTTGCTAATGGGATACTTGGGGCTGACGATAGAATTCTCCTGGAACGAAGCACCACTTTCTACCGCCTTGCCAGGTGTGCCTACGAGGAATCCGCCTTCGAGCTGGACCCAAGCAGGAGTCTCGGTCACGGTAAAACGATAGTTAGCCTTTACTGTAAACTTGGTGAATACAGGCTGGTTTACTAAATCCTTATAGCCAACGGTAATACCTGTCTGGGTGATGTCGTTGCCCAATTCGTCGTAAACAGCAAGCTCGTAGCCAGCTGCCGAACGCGTCACCTCAGCAACAGTCATTTCCTGACCGCCCATCTTCATGTTGAGCATAGCCACACTCAGGTCGTAGCTTTTCTCGTCGTCGGTAACAATCACCTTGATGGTGTGCTTGCCGGCAGCACCATTCAGCACAAAACCGCCCTTGGCAGCAGCCTTGGCATTCTCGCTATTGTCGTTGTTGCCAGCCTCGGCAATCTGACACCACATCTTGTTGGAAGAAAGGCTCCAGTTGTCGTTGACCTCGAAGGTGAATTCATATTCCTTGCCAGCTTCGCCGGCTATAGTCTGCAACTGCGGGAAGGCAGGAGCTACGGCATCGTCGTCGTCGCTACAAGCGCTAAACAAGGTCACTGAAACCAGCGCCATGAGCACGAGCCAATATTTTGAAATCAATGTTTTCATTTTGTTTTGTCGTTTTTATAATCCTTGTTCTTTTAAATTCTCTGCTTCGGCATCGCTTATCCACTCAAACATCGAGATGAATGTGCCTACTGTGCCGAATGACGAACCGTCCTTGTTGTCGACACTCATCGAGACATACTGCAACACGTAGTTCTGGCAGGTGTTGTAATAAGATGTGTAGATAGAGGGCTGGCTGATGCGCAACTTGCCGTCGCCATAGATGGTGCCGAACGCCTCACCGGTCTCGCCGACAATCTGGTCGTCCATCTCTACCTTAGGCTCCAGAGGGTTCTTGGTGTTGAACTTCAGCTTAAGGTCGTAGCCCTTATAGTAAACATCCTTAAGGAGCACGGTGTTCTCCTCGCCTTCTACCACCTCGGTCTTGATAAGACGGTTGGTGACGTTGTTAAGATACTGGCTGTAGAACGTAGACGTTACCACACACCAGCCTGAGAAGTTGTGGATGTCGAACGGACAAGACTTCTGCATCACTACGTGGGTGTAGTCCTTGTAAAGGTCGGTCCAGTTGTACTTCTCTGGAACCACCAGCTTGAGGGTGAAGCCCAGCGAGTCGGTCTTGCCGATGTTTTCGTAAATGCCCTGAACCTGCACGTTGCCTACCATCTCGCCCGCCTTGATTGTGACGGTGTTGTTGAGGATGCGATAGTGGCGGCCCTCAACGGCGTTGCTCTGCTTGGGCACAACCTCAACGGCAAAGGTGCGGTCGAAGTCGGCCTTCTCGGTAGCCGAAACGGGGACATTGAACACCTCGTTGGTCTCCTGCACGGCATACTGATAGAGCGTATCAGAGAACATGATGTGGCTCGGACCAGAATAATTGGTATAGTCTTGCGAACAGCTCGCAAGAGCGATGAGTGCAGCTACGGCTGACAAACATCCCATCATTATTTTCTTCATGATCGTCTCTTTTTATTATTTGTTACTTTCATTAGGCTCAATCTGCGAACCCGGCGACTCAAGCTCGTGCTGCGGAATTGGCCATACGAAGAAGGCGTCGTCCTTCTCTACCTTGAGGTCGCTCTGTACGAAGTTGGCTGCGGGCTGGTCGGTTATCTTGCGCTCGAATCCCTTGTGCCAACGCTTGAGGTCGTTCAGACGGAAGCCTTCCATGTAGAGCTCCTTGACACGCTCGCCCTCGATTATCGTCATGGCGTTGCTCTCGCTGAGCGATGTGTTGCCGCCGTATGACGAGTAGCGGGCTGTGCGGAGGGTTGTGATGTCCTTGCCTGCCTTGGTGTAGTCCTGCTTCATAGCGTAAGCCTCAGCACGAACCAGATACATCTCCGAGAGACGGAACACCATTGGCTGATGTACGTGCAGGATGTTGTTGTTCAAGAATGTGGCATCGCCAAAATACTTGCTCAGCAAGGGCCACTGCAGTCCGTGCTCATAACCAGTGACACGAGTGGTGAAGATGGCTGCGGCACGAAGGTCGTTGTTGTCGAACGAATTGATTACCCATGTCTCGGGCACGTAGTCGGGACGGTAAGTCACGTAGTTGAAGTTGTCGAAGATGGTGCCCAGAGCGCCACCGTAACTATTGATTGTGAATCCTACCTTCCAGATAGCCTCGCGCGAGTCGCCATAGGTCCAGATGTACTTGTAATCATTCACCTGATTAGAATAGGTGTTGGAAGAAGCCTTCTCCAAGGTGTAGTACTTGCTGCCAATCACCTTAGAAGCGTACTTGATGGCGTCGTCGTACTTATGCATATATAATGATACGCGCGCACGCAAGGCATGGCAAGTGTACTCGTTGAAGTAGATTTCGTTGTATAGACTTCCGGTGAAGTCGTCGCCTACTTTCAGATATTCGGCTGCCTTATCGAGGTCGGCAAGTACGAACTCGTACGACTCCTTCAGGCTGGCACGCTTCTGGATTTCGTTGCCATGATAGTGCTGGGTCAGCACTACGCCAAGCTCGCCGGCTGCCTGCTCGTCGTTGTCGTAAGCCTTGCAGAAGCACTTGATAAGCTCAGAGTAAGCCAGGGCGCGTGCAAAACGTGCCTCGCCCTCATACTGCTCCAACTTGTCGAGAAGCTTGTCGCTATTGGTGTTGGCTCTCACCTTGTCGAGATTGTCGAGCAAGAAGTTGCATCGGTTGATGACACCGTAGAGGTCGGCATAAACAGCCTCGATGTCGGTGTTGGTGGCCTTGATGTCCTTCCAACGGTAGATGTCGCCATAGGCATTAGAGTAGCCCTTCACGCAGAATACGAAGTCGGCCTGCAAATCGGGCAAAATGGTAAGATTGCCAGAATACAAGGCGCTGCTCATGAAACTGTCGTAGATACCTATCACCAGCTTGTCCACATCCTCTACTGTATTGACAGCCTCGTCCATACGGATTGAATCCTCAGGATACTTGTCAAGACAAGAAGACATAGAGAGGGCGAGTATTGCCGACAACACACATGTCTTTATATTATTGATATTCATTTTTGTAATCTCCTTTCTTATTTAGAATTGCAGTTCCACACCCAGAGTGAACTGGCGTGATGCCGGATACTGTGCCTGGTAAACATTCGAAGAAACCTCAGGATCAAGTCCGTTGAAACCGGTGATGGTGAAGAGGTTCTGCGCCTGGCCATAGATGCGAGCCATGGTGAAGAACTTGCTCTTGCGCAACAGGCTCTGTGGTAGTGAATACGACAGGCTGAGATTCTTCAGACGGAGGAACGAAGCGTTCTCAAGGAATCGGTCGTCGAGCTGTGTCACCTCGCCCCAACGTGGAATGTCGGTGATGTCGCCCGGCTGCTTCCAGCGGTCGTAGAGGAGACGCTTCGACTGGTTGTAGGCTGTACCGAACATGATGCCGCTCTCCTCGAAGAAGCGGTCGTTGTTGATAACATAGCGTGTGCCAATCCAGCTGAACTGGGCTGAGAGCTGCAAGCCCTTCCAGCGCAGGCTGGTGCCGAAACCACCCATCCAAGGCGCATCGTAGGTCTTGCCGGTCATCACCTTGTCGCCCTCACGGAACTCGTTGGTGATGTTGCCGTTCTTGTCGTACCAGAGCTGCTCGCCATTGGCAGGGTTGACACCGGCGTAACGGTTGAGATAGAACTCACTGACAGAGTGGCCTACTACGTACTTCAAACCTGTGGTTGAGTTGACATACTCGGTAACGCCATTGTAGAGTTCCTTCAGACGGTTCTGATTATAAGATACGTTGGCGCTCACGTTCCATGTGAAGTCGCGTGTGCGGATGATGTCGCCATCGGCGCTCAACTCAATACCCTTATTGGCCATAACGCCCACGTTCTTCCAACGATAGCCCTCGCCTGTAACTGTATAAGACTCAGGCACACGCATAAGCATGTTGGAGGTACGCTTGTAGTAAGCCTCAAAGCTGAAGTTGATGCGATTGAGGAATCCGAGACGAAGGGCGAAGTTGTTTGCCCATGTCGACTCCCAACCAAGCTCCTCGTTGCCGCTCTGCGAGGGATAGAAGCCTGCAGTGTCGTCGTAGTTGGCACCACCAGACACGAGAGCCAAGTGATAATAGTTGGGAATCTCCGAGTTGCCCGAAGTACCGGTGCTGACAGCAATCTGAGCATTGCTGAGCCAGTTCATGTCCTTCAGCCAATCGGTCTGCTTGACATTCCACATGAATCCAAGCGACCAGAAGGTACCCCAACGATGGTCTTTACCGAAACGTGAAGAAGCATCGGTACGCAGCGAGAAGTCGGCATAGTAAAGCTCCTTGTAGTTGTACTCGCCACGCATGAAGAATGACATGTATGAGTAATCAGACGAAGAGTCGGCCCAACGGCTGGCACGTGTACCAGAAGACACGTTTGTCAGAAGGTCGCTGGTCTGACCCTTGGTGTAAACGTTGAATCCCTCAGAATGATAGTTGACAGCCTCCTGGCCCAACATCACATTGAATGCGTGGCTCTCGCCCAGATTGAAGCGATAGTTGGCTGTTGTGGTCTCTGTGAGACTGAGCACGTCATTGCTCTGACGAGCCGCTGTGCCCTGGCCGTTGTTTGACGAAAGGCTTGGGAACGACTGGAGGAACGCTGTAGAATGAGTGAAATCGGCACCGAACTGAGTGCGGATTGTAAGATTCTCAATCGGATAAATCTCGGCGTACATTGTAGAGAGCACCTTATACTTCTTGTTCTTGATAGGGTTCTTGCCCATGTACACAATAGGGTTCTCGCTTGTGCCAGCCCAATCGCCCTTGGCGAGCGAAGCCAAACTGCCGTCCTTGGCATACGGACTCCAGTAAGGCAGCATGAAGCGGCAGGCAGAAATTGGAGTAACGGTGGTGTAGCTGCCATCGTCGGCCTGCTGTGCCTCCTCGTAAGCAGCCATTGTGTTGGTGCCTATCTTCAGCCACTTGCTTGCCTTGACATCGGCATTGGTGCGAAGATTGTAACGGCGGAAGGTAGAGTTCTGTGCAATACCGTCCTGGTCGTAGAATCCTCCCGATACGTAATAGTTCAAGCGGTCGGTGGCACGATTGACCGAAAGCTCGTAGCTCTGGAGCGGAGCACGGTCGTTGAACACCTCGTCGAGCCAGTTGACATTAACCTTCGAGAGAAGATTGTAGTCCTTGCCGGCATCCAGTCCTACTTCCTTCTCGAACTGTATGCGCTCATTGGTGTTCATCATCATCCAGTTGTTCTGAGCCAACTCAGAGAAACCGTACTGGGCACGCAGAGTAACCTTGGCGTTGTCGAGCGACAGACCGCGCTTGGATGTGATTACAACCACTCCATTGGCAGCACGCGCACCATAGATAGATGTAGAGGAAGCGTCCTTCAATACCGAGATGCTCTCGATGTCGTTAGGACTGAGGGTGTTGAAGTCGGAACTTGAGATGGGTACACCGTCAAGAATAAAGAGCGGCGACTTGCCCGAGTTGATTGAGTTGGTACCACGAATCTGGAAAGTAGCCGCCTTGCTTGGTTCGCCCGACGAACTGATTACCTGCAGACCTGTACTCTGTCCTTGCAGTGCCTGGTCGAAGCTGGCAGCCGGGACATTCTCAATCTTTTCAGACTTCACAGACGAAACGGAACCCGCAATGGTTCCCTTCTTACGTACGCCATACGCCACTACCACCACCTCGTCGGTAACCTTCGAGTCGGACGACAGCTTCACGTTGAGCGTGCGCGTCTGTGCATTGACAGGATGCTTCTGAGTAACCGTGCCGAGATACGAAATCACGAGCGTAGCCTTAGATGCACCCTTCACCTCAATGACGTAGTTGCCGTCAATGTCGGTAACCACACCATTCGTTGTTCCCTCTTGAAGTATTGTTGCACCAATCAGGGCTCAGTGGAAATTTAGTGGGGATAAGCATAAATCTTTGCAAGTCGATACAGAAAGAACTTTTCATCAACGATACCCCTTAGCGATGCTCTGAAGGCTTTGATTTTCGCATTAAAGGATTCAGCTGCCGCATTAGATGATCTATTTTTATAAAAGTTAAGAATATCATCGTAATGTTCATAGAATGTTGCAGCGATAACATTGAAAGAACGGAAGCCTGCTTCTTCCACTTTATTGTACCATTTAGCCATAGAAAGTCTTGCAGCATCCTTAATAGTATTTTTTGAGAAAATCATTCTCAAAGAATGCGAGAGTCCATATGCTGTTTTCAAATCTGGATATTCTCTAAATAGAATCTCTGCTCTCTTGCTTTGTGACAGTGTCCATTTCTCTCCTGATTTGAAAAGAAGATACCTACTCCTTGCTAGCAATTCCTTTCTCGTATCTCCGTTCTCATATCGAAAAGGCACATATTCGCGTCCTTCAAGTTTTGCATTCTCCATGTCGTCATTAGCCTCTTGTATAGCATCCCAACGATGCTTAATGCGCATTTCCTGCACTGCATCGCAAGCAAGCTTCTGTATGTGAAACCTGTCTATTACTCTCATTGCTTTAGGAAAGCATGTGCGAACAATCTTTCTCATGGAGTCTGACAAATCTAATGTAACCTCCTCAACCATATTCAGAAGTGCTTCTGGTATATGCTTCAAGGCATTGATAACGTCCTCTGACTTAACACCTTTGACAATTGCAACCAGACATTGATCTTTTCCGTGTCTGTCCCTGTTTGTGACGATTGTGCGCAATTCACCGTTAGACATAGAGGTCTCGTCTATTGCCAAATTACGACCTACGTTGTCTGGAAAGACAAGCCATTCATCGGCATGTTCTAGTTCTGACCAGGTACGATAGTCACTCAAGACATCCTTGTATTGTTTATCCAATGTATTGGAGTTTACATGGTAGTATTGCTCAAGCGTACGGCAGGTCGTCGGGGATATGTCCATACGTCTCTTTTAAAAAAAACGCAAACTCTTTCGAGTAGCGGGTTCCTGATTCGGTAACACTAATACGGTCGACAAATGTCTCTCCAGTTTCCTTGTTTTTCCATCTACGACGACGAAGTACAAGAATTACCTTATGGTCACGAATCGGAAAATCAGTTATGCGTACAGCATCCATAAACCCTTTGGATTCATACTCCTCAGATTTTTGGAGATAAGCATTCATACGCTCGTCTAGATGGATGGTCAGACTCATTGCGTCAATATCAGACTCATCTGTTTCTATCTTGACGATATCGAAATTGTCTAGTATTTCTTTGGGAAGAACTAGATGGGCTAATTGTTCAAGCATGTTCATAATGCAAAGATACAAAATACTATGAAACAAAAAAAACATCCCCAGTACTTTTCCACTGAGCCCCAATCAGCGGCTCGTTGTCTTCAGCAGACACGACCGTTCCCTTGACGCTGAAATTCTGCGCCAAGGCTGTTTGTACAGTCAACACAATAAGAGAGACAAGCAATAGGGAAAATCTTCTCATCTTGTTTGTTTCAATTGTTGATTATAAAATGTTTATTAATTATTATCCCTTTTTGATTTGTAAAAAACGTAAACAAATCAGTGACTATTCACCAATTTTTTCTATACGTTTCACAACATTGTGTTATAGATCATATTTAATTTATTAAAAATGTGTTGCAACAATTACTAATAAAATCTCGTTTAATAGATTTTACATTGTTAAAATGTCGATTTTATCACCGAATTGGCGCAAAAACAAGTAATTATGCTAAAATAATTCACAAAAATATTCACAATTATTACTTTTGGCAACAATATTTGCAAAAGATGCGAATAAAAAACTATCCGTTCCGACCATAAAATGAAAACACGGACAACCGGAATGTCGAAGCAAACCAATTGTCCGTGTTTATCAATTTGATAAATCAGCGTTTATCGATTAAATAAAAAAGAAAAAGAATGGAAACAGTGCCTCTATAAGCCGGGTTCCGTTTCTCGTGCGCCATTACTGACGCAAGAGCCTTCTGTCATTTATCTACTACGCAAGTCGCCCTGCGTCTCTAGCATTCTACCCTCCACCGTATCCTCGAAAGGAAATCGGACGGGACGTCCTCAAACGATGGTATACATGAACTTGCAGCCCCCAGATGGTACAGCCCGATGATCGCCCACCGGCTGGTGGTCTCTTACACCACCTTCTCACCCTTACCACACGAAGGTGTGGCGGTTGTTTTCTTCTACCGACACCTGCCGTCGCCGACAGCTTCTACTTTCGGAAGTGGGGTTCCCTATGCTGCCCGGACTTTCCTCTCCTGCACATACGCACAGCAGCGACAGAACCGAAGCACTGTTTCCAATTGAGATGCAAAGATACTGCAAAAAATTGGATTAAACGAAGCGAAAATAAGTTTATTTCCTTCTCGTTGTAGTTTTACGTACAGTTTTCTTTGCTGTTGAAGTTGTCTTCTTGACAGTGGTCTTTGCCGGATTGTAGTAGGTCAAAGCCTCAGGCAACTCCTGCTTGATGGCTGCAATACGCTTGGCGTCAGAGGGGTGGTCGCTGAACATGTCGCTCTGATTGCTGTTATTGCCCTGCGACATACGCTGCCAGAAACTAACAGCCACATTGGGATCGTAGCCTGCCATTGCTGCAAAGATGAGTCCCATACGGTCGGCCTCGGTCTCGTTGTCGCGCGAATACTTCAGACTTCTGAACTGTAATCCCTTCTGGGCTATAATCTGTGCCAACTGTGTAGTAGACGAGCTGACACCGGCGGCATTAAGCACCGAGCCAAGAATCTGGGTGCCGTACTGATTCTTTATCTGCTTGCTCATCTGCTCGGCAGAATGCTTTGCCACGGCGTGGGCAATCTCATGTCCGAGAACGATGGCAAGCGACGCCTCGTTCTGAGTGTAAGGCAACAGACCCTCGTAAACCACAATCTTGCCACCAGGCATGCAGAAGGCATTGGCGCTCTTGTCCTGCACAAGATTAAACTCCCAGCTGTACTGATTTATCTCAGATGCCAATCCGTGATTGCTGAGATAAGCCTCAACGGCTGTGGCAAGCTTCTGACCTACACGTTTCACCATTGCGGTATTGGCGGCATTGGTAGAAATCTTGGCAGACTTCATATAATTGGTGTATTCCTGATTGCTAAGCGAAAGAACCTGCTCGTCAGATACAAGGATGTTCTGCTTGCGACCTGTAATAGGCACAGTACGTGTCGTACCACATGAAACAACAATGGCGGCAACAAGTGCCATCAATACAAATTTTACTTTTTTCATAACTCTAAAAACATTTTTGTTGTTATTATATGCTGCAAAAGTATATAAAAATAAGATATAAAGGAAATTTATCAAATAAAAATATCGTACCTTTGCACTATCTTTGTACTATCTTTGCACTATTTATGTGCAATTTGTTTGAAATAATATAAAAAACAAAATAATATAAAAATGGAAAAAGAGACAAACAAACTTATTGCTGCACACTATCAGCTTTTCACTATCAACGAGAATGGCGAACGTAACCTCGTAGAGGAAACCACTCAGGAGCAGCCTTTCGTATTCATCACTGGCTTTGGCACTGCTCTTGACGCTTTCGAAGATATCTTGAAGAATCTGGGACGCGGTGAGAAGTTTGACTTCGAATTGGACAAAGACAAGTCGTTTGGCGAATACGATCCGAAGCGAGTAATTGAACTGAACAAGGAGATGTTCACCGTTGACGGACACTTCGACAGCAAGAACATCTTCAAGGGAGCACAGATTCCTCTCAAGAACGAGGATGGCAACTTCTTCATCGCAAAGGTTATGGAAATCGGTGCTGACAAGGTTAAGGTAGACCTCAACCACCCACTCGCTGGCAACAAGCTCAACTTCAAGGGCTACGTTATCGAGAACCGCGAAGCTACAAACGACGAAATCCAGACTCTGCTCAACCATATGAACGGAGGCGGTTGCGGTGGTCACTGCAGCGGATGCGAGAATGAAGGTGGTTGCAAAGGCGAAGGCGGATGCGGACACCACGACGAGAAGCACTCGAAAGAGGGCGGATGCTGCGGACACTGCCACTAATATAGAATAAAACAAACCCTGCTTTCGACAAGAATACGGAAGCCAAGCAAATAATCTAATTATGCGAAATACATTTGGAAACCTTTTCACGCTGACCACATTCGGCGAAAGCCACGGCCCTGCTATAGGCGGCGTTGTGGACGGAATGCCTGCGGGAGTAGACATCGACATGGACTTCATTCAGGAAGAACTCAACCGCCGACGTCCAGGACAAAGCAAGATAACAACATCGCGCAACGAACCGGACAAAGTGGAGTTTCTCAGCGGTGTGTTTGAGGGAAAGTCAACCGGCTGCCCAATAGGATTTGTAGTGCGCAACACCAATCAGCACTCTAACGACTACGACAACATGCGTTCGGTGTTCCGCCCATCACATGCCGACTTCACATACACAAGCAAGTATGGCATACGCGACCATAGAGGTGGCGGACGCTCATCGGCACGCATCACAATAAGCCGTTGCGTGGGCGGAGCATTGGCTAAGCTTGTACTGAGAAAACTTGGCGTCAGCATAACAGCGTATACGTCGCAGGTGGGCGACATAGCTCTCGACCGCGACTACAGAAAATACGACCTCTCATTGACCGAAAGCAACATCGTAAGATGTCCTGATGCCGACACTGCCACAAAGATGGAACACCTCATAAGCGAGGTGAAGAAGGCCGGCGACACAATTGGAGGCATTATAACATGCGTAGTGAAAGGTTGTCCGGTGGGCATAGGCGAACCGGAATTCGGCAAGCTGCACGCAGTACTCGGTGCTGCAATGCTTGGCATTAATGCCGCTAAGGGATTCGAAATAGGTGAAGGCTTTGATTGTGTAACATCAAGAGGAAGCCAACAGAACGATATTTTCACTTCCGACAACGGTACAATACACACAATGTCAAACCATAGCGGTGGAATACAAGGAGGTATTAGCAATGGCGAAGACATATACTTCAGAGTGGCATTCAAGCCTGTAGCAACTATTCTTCAAGAACAACCGACCGTAGACAAGGACGGCAACAAGACCTCGCTCTGTGCACGCGGACGGCACGATCCATGCGTATTGCCACGTGCAGTTCCGGTAGTTGAAGCCATGACCGCCATGGCTATTTTGGACTATATTATGGTGAACAACAGTATTAAAGCAGAATTTTAACACACATTGTGATATTTTTCATACTTCTTAGCCATTTTTTCAAGATGGGGGGGGTATTATTTCAAGAATTATGACTATCTTTGCACATGATAATTTGGGACTCGTGAGAGCCTTAGATTAGCTTAGTTAAGTCTAGTTTAGTTTTTGTGTTGGTTGCGGGCAGTCGATTGATTGCCCGCAATTTCTTTTTTATAACTTTCTAAAACAAGTTGATAAAATAATAAAATATAAATTTAACGCATAAAAATTTTATAACTCAACAAAAATATATAACTTAGCCGTTGAATTTATAACGAAACCATCGATTGTACAACCCTATTAAAAAATCAATATTATGATTAGACTGAATGCATTTTTCGAAGTAAAAGACAACGCCAGCATTGACGCTGTAAAAACTCTCGGTACAGAACTTGTAAACAAATCACGCAATGATGAAGGCTGCGTTTCATACGACCTTTTCACAAGTGCTACACGCCCATTGGTGATGATGTTCTGCGAAACATGGAAAGATGAGGAAGTGTTGAAGGCACATATCGCCTCGGCTCACTTCACCGACTTGGTGCCCAAGATTGAAGCTCTCACCAAGAACGGATTGAAACTGGAGAAATTCGAATTCTAAAGAATCGAAAACGGCGGGCTCCCGTTCGACACACAGCAGTAAACTACAACTTATGTATTAGTCTGTGAGTCAGACGGGAGTCCGCCGTTCATTTTTTATTATTTTCTTCTTATATTGCGGCCATTATCCTTACGGGCTGCTGCACCACGACCATTGCCGTTAGCCTTGCCACTATAATTGCCACCAGCATTATAGCCTTTTCCGCCACCATATTTACCGCCCGAACAATCGCGCTGCTTGCCATAACCATCACGCTGAGAGCCTTGCTTGCCAAAGCCATCACGTTGTGACGATGGTTTGTCGTGTGCACGACGGTTCTTGTCACGCGGCTGAACGTCACGTTCAAATTGCTGACGCTCAAATTCCGGACGACGATTATTGCCAAAATTACGTCCCTGATTGGGAGTAGGCACACCTGCATATAGCTGCTGTATAAGGTCAGGGCGACCTATGCGACGCAATTCCTGCTCAATGCCGCGACGCTCCTCAGGTTTATACCAGAAGAAGAACTGGCGCTGGGCAAGCTTGTCGCGCGGTGTCTTAGCAGAGAATACGGGTTCAAGAGTATATGGGTCGTAGCCCGTATACCACGTCTCCGTACTCACAGTCATCGGCGTAGGCGTGAAGTCTTGCACCTGCTCAAGATGGAAGTCAAGACGCTTTGTAATGACTGCCAACTCAGCCATATCTTCCTCACGACAGCCCGGATGTGAACTAATAAAGTAAGGAATTATCTGCTGACGCAAATTCTCCTCTGTATTTATCTTATCGAAGATGCGCTTGAACTCCTCAAAAAGCTTGAACGAAGGCTTGCGCATAAGTTTCAGTACCGCATCCGACGTGTGTTCGGGAGCCACCTTCAATCGTCCACTCACGTGCTTGCAGATAAGTTCGCGAGTGTACTGACGTGCAGCAGCATTCCACTTCTCCTCCTTGCTCTTGTGCAGAAGCAAGTCGTAGCGCACGCCACTACCTATGAAACTCTTCTTTATGCCAGGAAGAGCATCAACGGCATGGTAAATATCAAGTAGCGGAGTGTGGTCGGTGACGAGATTGGGGCAAATCTGCGGATTGATGCACGACGGACGCTTGCACACTGCACAAGCCTTAGGGTTCTTGCCGTGCATTCCATACATATTTGCCGAGGGTCCGCCAAGATCGGAAAGATAACCCTTGAAGTCGGGCATTTCTATCACCTTCTTCACCTCCTTTATAATGCTCTCCTTCGAACGGCAAGCTATGAACTTGCCCTGATGGGCACTGATTGTACAGAAAGCGCAACCACCAAAGCATCCACGATGCATGTTGACCGAGAACTTAATCATATCGTAAGCCGGAATGCGCTTGCCCTTATATTTAGGGTGAGGCAGACGGGTGTAGGGCAGGTCGAACGAATGGTCGAGTTCTTCGGATGTCATCGGAGGATAAGGAGGATTAACAACGGCATACTTGCCGTCAACCTCCTGAAGCAAGCGTTGGGCATGCATCTTGTTAGATTCCTCCTCAATATGACGGAAATTGTCGGCCTCGGCCTTCTTATTACGCAGACACTCCTCATGACTGTACAGAACAATGTCATCAGAGGTTATTCCGCCAGGAATTTCTTCCTCCTTCGTGAGATAGACAGTCTGTGGGACATTGCGTATTTCAGCTATGTGCTTACCTTCGCTGAGCTGGCTACAGAGTTCCAGAATTGGCTTCTCGCCCATTCCGTATATAATCATGTCGGCACCCGAATCGCAGAGGATACACTTCTGTAGTCCGTCCTTCCAGTAGTCGTAATGAGTCAGTCGACGAAGCGAAGCTTCAATACCACCCAGCACAACAGGCACATCGGGGAAGAGTTGCTTCAGAATCTTAGTATAGACAATGGTAGGATATTCCGGACGGCAGTCGTGACGACCGTCTGGACTATAGGCATCTTCCGAACGCAGACGCTTGCCTGCTGTGTACTTGTTGACCATTGAGTCCATACATCCCGGAGCAATGCCGAAGAAGAGATTTGGACGTCCCAACTTCTTAAAGTCGCGAAAATCGCCGTGCCAGTCGGGCTGGGGTACTATAGCCACCTTATAGCCCGCCGACTCGAGCGTGCGTCCAATAACAGCAGCGCCAAACGACGGATGGTCAACATACGCATCACCCGAGAACAGGATAACGTCAACGCTATCCCATCCTCGGATTTCCATTTCCTTTTTGGTAGTAGGCAGCCAATCGGTGAGCCTATATTCTTTCATTGTATATACTTTACGTGTTAATTAATTTTGTTCAACTTCCTCGTTCTCTGCCGGCTTGTTCTTCTCCCACTCCTTGTAGAGCGCCACAAGATTAGACAAGCCGATAGCCTTCATGTTATTATTGTAAATCACGTCAAGACAGAGGTCGAGCAAGTTCTTGTCGCTAATGCCTGACGACTCCAGCAATGAGCGCACATTAAGCTTAAGCTTGTCGAGCACTGCCTCATCAATAATACCGTTACTGTCAACCAAGCTGTCAAGAAGTGTATATTTTTGAAGAGTTTCAAGATGCAAGTCACTTACTTCAATACTTCTTGTGCCTGATGCATTTGCCTGAATTTTGTACATAATCATTAGTTTTTTAAAGTTATTAGTCTTAAATTTTTATCGCTTGACAAGAAAGTCCATTACGGCTTTCATCACCTGTCGGCGTGCCTTCATATTGTTGATGCACTCGAAGGGGAAGCCCATAACGAAACTCTTGTAATCGCCACCATCATAAGCTACTGCGGCACTTGAGCCGTCAGCATACTGCATTGCACAGAATGCAGATGAAACAGAAGGATGCATTACATCTACCGACGTTGCTGCGTAATGAACCGAATTCAAATTACGGATAATGTCGAAATTGATTCCTAATCCATTCACCATATTATTGGTCTGAGTGCGGTCGGAACGTTCGTACGAAACCTTTATTACGTCGGAAAGGAAGCGGCGCTCGTCATCACGCAGCATGTCGCTACCCACATAAGCTCCGCTTACCATTACACGTCCGCCACGGCTGACAAACATATTCAGTTGGTTGCGCAGTCTTGACGTGAATGTCTTGTAGTGAACCAGCGAGTGACCGTCGTCCTTCTGCAAACCAAAGGCTACGTCCATAACATCATAATCCGACGGTTTGGCAAAATCGTTCTCCAACGCTTCAACCGAACAGCTCACAACGTTGTAATCGCCTGCCGTAGCAATGTTCTCGACATGACAAACCGACTCGTTCTGCTGATTGCCCATAACAAAGAAGCCAGCAAGTTCGTCGCCACAATAGCCCATTGCTCCAGGCCCTTCACTTCCGGCACGTTTACGGTCGAAACATTGCTGACGACCGTTCCACCCTGCAGTAAGCCCATAAGAAGCACCAATATCGGAATCCAAATCAAAGCCCTGCTGCGTTTCATTATCTACTACAGCCGGACCCGAAAGGCGCTTGAATCCATTGACCACTAGTATGTTCTTGGCATGAGGATTAGACGACAGACAAGCCGCCAATATCTCTGAAGGGAAGCTCTCGCCTCCCCTATTCACAGCTGCAACACGGAACTTGTACACTACGCCAGGCTGCACATCAATCACAAACGAATTGCCACACACCATACGACCATTATCAAATCCGCCGGCGCCTTGTGCCACATATACATTATAAGATGTAGGCACCGATGTTGGCTCCTGCTCGTCCTTGACCGGAAGCCACGACAGGCGCAACTGACCGTTTCCAATGTTCTCTATACGGAAATTGTCAACCGGCAACGGCTGAACAATGCACGGACGGGAATGATTGCTGCTGACGTAGCGCAGTATGGTCTTATAGAGAGAACGTGCCATTGTGAACTTGAAGTTAGGGTCAAGTCCGCGTCGGATGTCGGCAAAGTTCTGATGCGACATTGTCTCTATTATCGCCGACGGAACCTCCGGACGACGGGTCTCGCTGTAATTACGGTCCCACAAATAGCGGCGGGTCCACTTGCCATATTTGAACGTCAAGTCACGACGCAAACCTTCAAGTAGTTGTTCGGCGAAGTCGTGCGAAGTCATTCGCGAGATTCCACTACCCAGTCGGCCGTCATTGAAGTTGGTAGTACATATAGACAACGAACCGATTATAGAATCTGGCACCGACGTGTAACCGGCATCGCTGTGCACGGCAAGCGAGAGCTCGATAGGCACTTTCTTGCCTTCGCGCGTCGGTACATAAACCGAACCTCCTGCGAGCCAGTTGGTCATATTAGAGCGTGAATTTATATCGTCGGAATAGTCATCAGTACCATTCTTTCCACCATAAACACTATAAGGTGCGCCCGACCATTGTGCATTATAACGGGCACCCTCAAGACAACGAGGCATTCCACTCATAACACCATAACGCTGTACGTTGCCCATGCCTCCACCAAAGCGTACGGCATCCGTTGTTATGACACCCTTCTGGTCGGAAAGATTGGTGATTATCACACGGTTGTCGGTGCTGCTACCACTGTCAAAATCGAACGTTCCAAGATAAACCCATGTGCCTCCACCCATTTGCTGATTGACACGAAACAGAGTGCGCTGACCTTTATGACACACTATATATTGCACATCAGACACGCTGTTTGGAAGGGTCTGATAACTCACATACACAGCATAACGTCCTGCTTGCGGAATCTGAGGTTGGTACGAAGCCCACGACTCATGCCCCTTGCGCACTGTGCGCACCTGACGAGCAGTGCCCTGCAGAAAAGGATTCTCGCCGTCACGATAGACTCCATTGCGCGGGGCAAAGCCCTTAGCTTGGGCTGTACGCCACTTCTCACGGCCGTCGTCCTCTACATACCCCCTACCATTATCGTTGTCTACCAGCACCTCATTCTTCTGCCAGTCACGCTCGCGCGGAGTATAGACGATAGCACCGGCACGCTCAAGCATCGGGATAAGATAAGGCACAACCATAGTCTGAGTGAAAAGGTCCTCTGTGGTACAGAACAAGTTAGGACGCTGCCAACGCCAACACGACTTCTTCGTGTCATAAAACATACCATGCGAGGCCCATAATGAAATATGTCTGTCAAACAGTCCATGTGTGATAAAGTAAGGCTTTGACTCATCATAAACCCATGGAGCACCATCATATTCAATCTTGCCCCATGCTGATGGGACGCCAGTATTGTTGACTTTAGCCCCTGCTACAAGTTGTTCTATGGGCAATCCTGCAGCCACAATGCTGAGCGAATACTTGTTGTAAGGCTTTGGCAGAGTTCTGGACAATCGTTTGTAATAGAACTTTACTGACTTTTCGGTGAACTCTTGAGTCGCAAACGACGGACTGATATAGACTTTCAATTCGCGGCTGCGCTCGTCCACACTAAACTTCTCAAGATAAGGCTGTGCCTGAAAATGGACATTCTTAGCTCTGTTCTGCAGAACATAGTTTTTCAGAATTGCACCCACTTTTTCATTTGACAGCATCTTGTTGCTGCCAGCAACAGACGGAACTGCAACCATTGAAAAGGCACAGAATAGTATGGATAGAACTCGGTTCATTTTACAACTCTAATTATATGAATTTTCTATTGTTGTCGTCCGGTCCTTCAAAAGGACAACTTTACACCTTGAAAAGGACAACTTTCGGCATTCAAAAGAGCCCCTTTTACATTGCAAATGTAGTCCTTTTACATTGCAAAAGGACTACATTCTGGATATTGTATGCGAACATCAGTTCGTCACACATATTTTATATGTCTCCGACGGTGAAGAGTTCGGGCTTCTTTCCTTTGAAATCCTTGTAGTAGGTCTTTATCAATTTCATGTCAGCCTCAACGTCGCCTGTCGGCACAAGCACGTGCTTACACTCTATTAGTTTGCGTTCGAAATCGAGCCCATAGAGCAGAATAGGGATATTGGCCTTCAAGGCAATGAAGTAGAATCCCTTCTTCCAATCAGGGTTAAGCGAACGGGTTCCCTCTGGAGTGACACACAGACGAAATTTGGGAGTGTTGCGTGCCGTCTCAGCCAAAGCGTCGGTCATGCTTGTATGCTTGCCACGATAGACGGGTATTCCACCTATGCTACGGAAGAAAGCACCCAAAGGCCAGAAAAACCATTCCTTCTTCATGAGGAAGTTTATCTTCAAGTTCCCGGCACGCGAGTAAAGCAGACCCATTATAAAGTCCCAATTGCTCGTATGGGGTGCAAGACACAAGATGTATTTTTCGGGAAACTCCACACTTATTTCAGCACGCCAATGCATGCGCTTGTAGAGCACCGTTCTGCAAAAACGTTGCAATAAACTCATTATTTCTTTATTTTCTTAACCAGATATTAATGTCTAACAAGCTAATTTACTCAAAGTTTGAAATCTGGTCGATGATTTCAGATACTTGCTTGTTGAATTTTGTAATAAGGTCTTTGAAGAATTCAGAAGCTGACATTCCCGGCTCTACGTGCGACACACGGCGGATATAGTCGTTGTGAATTACCAAAATAGATGTGAGTAAGGCCTTTACGTTTTCATCATCAGCCTTTATCGAATAAGATGCAGCCACTACCTCTGAAAAAAGTTCGCTACATACGTAATTGATTTTTCGTTTTAAGATTCGTTTATTAGCCATAATTTCTTTTATGATTTTATATAATTTCTTGCCAAAGATAGAAAAAAAAAGAATACGCGACAAGTAATATCAATAAAAAATGTAACAGAATAAAGTTTTCCGTCCAATATTTTCATTATGTCACAGAAAAAGCGTATTTTTGCAGCACGAAATAATATAAAGGTAGATTTTATTTCAATAATACATACTTTTTAATTTTTAACATCAAATGGAAATTAGTGCATTGCAGATTGCAAGAGCTGCTTATCAGCCCAAATTGCCCAAGGCTCTTCAGGGTCCCGTGAAGGCCGTAGAAGGCGAGGCTACACAGTCAGTAGGTAACCAGGATGACATCAAGGCTTTGTTCCCCAACACATACGGAATGCCCGTCATTACATTCGAGGCTGGCGAGAAGAAGGAGCTTCCAGCTTTCAATGTTGGTGTAATTCTTTCAGGCGGCCAGGCTCCTGGCGGCCACAACGTAATTTCAGGTCTCTTCGACGGCGTTAAGGCTCTCAACCCTGAGAACAAGCTTTATGGCTTCATCCTCGGTCCTGGCGGTCTCGTTGACCACAACTACAAGGAAATCACTCCGGAGCTTATGGACGCTTACCGCAACACTGGCGGTTTCGACATCATCGGTTCTGGTCGTACCAAGCTTGAGAAGGAAGAGCAGTTTGAGAAGGGTATCGAGATTCTCCGCGAACTCGGCATCAAGGCTCTCGTCATCATCGGTGGTGACGACTCTAACACTAACGCTTGCGTGCTCGCTGAGTACTATGCTGCAAAGAAGTACGGCGTTCAGGTAATCGGTTGCCCGAAGACTATTGACGGTGACCTGAAGAACGAGCAGATTGAGACTTCATTCGGTTTCGACACAGCTTGCAAGACATACTCTGAGCTTATCGGTAACATCCAGCGCGACTGCAACTCAGCCCGCAAGTACTGGCACTTCATCAAGCTCATGGGCCGTTCGGCTTCGCACATCGCTCTTGAGTGCGCTCTGCAGACACAGCCTAACATCTGCCTCGTATCAGAGGAGGTTGAGGCAAAGGAGATGTCTCTTGACGACGTTGTAACATATATCGCTAAGGTAGTTGCCGACCGCGCTGCCGACGGCAACAACTTCGGTACTGTCCTCATCCCTGAGGGACTTATCGAGTTCATCCCTGCTATCAAGAAGCTCATCGCTGAGCTCAATGAGGTCCTTACCGACCCTGCAACTGGTGAGCCACGTGAGTTTGCTAACGCTGAGGAGCAGATTGACTTCGTAAAGAGCTCTATCGCAAAGGACAACCTCGCTATTCTCGAATCGCTTCCTGAGGACGTTGCACGTCAGCTCTGCCTCGACCGCGACCCGCACGGAAACGTTCAGGTTTCGCTCATCGAGACTGAGAAGCTCCTCTCACGTATGGTTGAGAAGAAGCTCGAGGCTTGGAAGGAAGAGGGCAAGTACAATGGCAACTTCTCTGCACAGCACCACTTCTTCGGCTATGAGGGACGTTGCGCTGCTCCGTCTAACTACGACGCTGACTACTGCTACTCACTTGGCTACAACGCTTCACGCCTCATCGCCAACGGCAAGACTGGCTACATGTCAGTAATCAAGAACACTACTGCTCCTGCCGCAGAATGGATTGCAGGTGGTGTGCCTATCACAATGATGATGAACATCGAGCGTCGTAACGGTGCCAACAAGCCGGTTATCCGCAAGGCTCTCGTAGAGCTCGACGGTGCTCCGTTCAAGTTCTTCGCTGCTCATCGTGAGGAGTGGGCCAAGAACGATTGCTACGTATATCCGGGTCCGGTTCAGTACTGGGGTCCGTCTGAGGTATGCGATCAGACTACAAAGACTCTGATGCTCGAGCAGGGCAAGTAATCAATTGCCTTATTATAACTCTTAATGCAGAGTTAAAGAACTATATGGAGAGCAGAGTGGTTTCAACCATTCTGCTCTCTCTGTTTCAGAACATTGCACACAAAGCAATTATATTAAAGACTATGAGTGAACAGTATCACGCACGCAAAACAAACAAAAGAAAGAAAACTACACGCAAGGCTTCTTCCACAAAGAAACAGTCGGCACTCAGCGCCCTGCTCGCACGCAATCCACATGCAGCATGGTGGGTGGGCGGCATAGCCGTAGTGTGTCTGTACGTATGGCTGTTCTACTCGTTTCTGGTCAGTCCTACCGGATTCAGATGGCGCGCCTTGTTCGGTGATGCCAATTACCCTGCCGGATACGAAATTCACGGCATTGACATTTCGCATTATCAGGGAGACATAGATTGGGACAAGCTGCGTGAAGCCAGCATCGAAGGATGCCCGTTGCGCTTTATAATGATAAAATCAACAGAAGGCTCAACTCGTGTAGACAATAAATTCAAGGAGAATTTCCGTCAGGCACGCGAATATGGATTCATACGCGGTGCTTATCATTTCTGGAGTAATAAGTCGTCGGCACGTTCACAAGCCTATCACTTTCTCAATACCGTACGTCTTGAAGACGGCGATTTGCCTCCTGTTCTTGACGTAGAGCATAAGCCTGCCGACCGTTCGGTTGAGGATTTTCAGCACGATATACTGACATGGCTTCACATAGTTGAGGATAAATATCACGTGAAGCCTATCATCTACACGTATTATAAATTCAAGGAGAAGTATTTAAGCAAGCCCGTATTCGACGACTATCCATATTGGATTGCCCATTATTATGTTGACAAGGTGGAATATAAAGGAGCATGGAAGTTCTGGCAGCATACCGATGTAGGTCGGCTTCCTGGCATAAAGAGCTACGTTGACTTCAACATCTATAACGGCTCATTCTACGATATGAAGAAATTAACGATAGGCAATCAGGACAATGTATGGTGAAAAGAATCAAGCACCCATTTTGCTTGATTCTTAATTAAAGTTATAACTGAATTGGAGTCCAACAGGCGATACGGACAAACTAACGTCTTCGCATTTTTTCTCCCTACCAAACACAAGTTTACCTATCAGTTGCCCCACTTCGGCTGAAGCAACGCCTATTGCAGCACCCGCAACCACATCGCCCCATTTATGACGGTTGCGCCGAACGCGGTCCACAGCCACTGTTGTGGCTACAGCATAACCTGCCACTCCAATCCAAGGCGATACGCTATAATACTCATGCATAAGGGTTGTGGCTCCACAGAAAGCTATCGACGTATGTCCCGACGGAAACGAACGGTTGTCAGTACCATCAGGACGTCGCTCATGTATAGAATGCTTCAAAGCATACGTCACTCCAGCATTCATTACAAACGAAGCCGCAGAAATAGTCAAGCGTTTTTTCCATGAATTCTCCGACTCTACTCCAAAAGCCTTGAGTCCAAATACAGCCACAGTAGGCACATACTGCAATACATTGTCTATGCCGTCGCCATGATAACGTTTATTGCCTCCATTTGTTTCAGAATCCGTCTGACCAAAACAAAGTGTCGACAGCAATAAAGCTATCGACACACTCATATACCTTAATCGCATTTATTATAAATAGGTATTTTTTTGTATACTTAATTAGCTTCAAACAAGGCGCAAGCCCATTCTTCGTCAGTAACAACATCTTTCAAAGACATGGCATTGTCCATTGCAGCCTTTTCCAACATCGGAACGTCCGACTCATAGAATCCACTAAGAATCAGACATCCATCATTCTTCATATGACGCTTGAATGCAGACATATCGTTTATCAGAATATTGCGGTTGATGTTTGCAATCACTACATCAAACTCCTCATCAACTACGTCAAGCACAGACGCATCACCAAGCATCACATCTAAATTGCCCACTCCATTTATCGAGGCATTATGCTTGGCATTTTCCGAGCTCCATTCGTCAATGTCATAGCCCAAAACTCTATCAGTACCAAGACGCGAAGCCACAATACCAAGAATACCTGTACCACAACCGCAGTCGAGCACCTTCTTTCCATTCAAATTCATACCAAGCAGACGACGCAGAATCATACGTGTAGTCTGATGAGTACCAGTGCCAAAAGCATTGCGCGCCTCAATAAAAATGCGCATCACACCATCATTGCCCGCAAACATATTCATATCTGTATGCTTGGCATCATATATAATAAGGTTTTCGCTAACACCTATTGGCTCAAAGCCCTCTTCTTCCCAACCTTGATTCCAATCCTGATCGGGCACTTCTTCCACATCATAAGTCACCGTCGCACCCTCTGGCATATAATCAGCAATAGCCTCATCGAGAGCTTCCTTATTATACAATGGGCGCTGCACGTAGCCCTGCAGTCCATCCTCTGTGTCTTCAAAAGCCTCAAAGCCAGCCTCGCAGGCTGCAGCCGACAACAACTCACGGGCAGGCTGCATAAGTTCGGGTTCACATTCTATCTTGAAATTTGCTACAAAATACTTCATATCTTCGTTTACATTTATTATTCGTACACTTCGTCTATACCATATTCCATATCGTCCTCAGCCTTATGAGCACAACCATCGAATCCTTCCGGCAAATCAAATTTAGCTTCAGGATCATACGGCAGAGTCTTGTCGCGATAAACCTTCTTCATAAAGTACGCCCATATAGGCAATGCCATTGTGGCACCCTGCCCCATACGCATAGAGTCGAAGTGAATATCACGGTCATCACCGCCTACCCAACAGCCACTGACAAGCTGAGGTGTGAAACCCATAAACCAGGCATCACTATTACGGTTTGTAGTACCAGTCTTACCGCCTATCTCTCCCGTAAAGTTGTACTTATAACGCAGTCGGCCCGCTGTACCACCGTCAACAACTCCCTTTAGCAGTACAAGCATCTTATTGGCACTCTCCTCACTTATCACCTCGTTCATACGCGGCTGGAAATTAGTAATGACATTACCCTCGTTGTCTTCGATACGACTCACAAACATTGGAGCCGTACGTATGCCATGGTTGGCAAATGTAGTGTATGCACTTACCATCTCTGCCACAGTCATCTCACACGGACCCAAGCACAACGACATAGACGGATGAATGTCGGGATTGTTGATGCCGTAGTCATGAAGGAGTTGTACAAACTGCTGCGGGCTCAGCTTACTCATAAGATAAGCCGAGATCCAGTTGCTCGATTGGGCAAGACCCCACTTCAGTGTAACCATCTCGCCAGCACGCTTATGACTTGCATTGCGCGGAGTCCACGGCTTTCCAGCCACCATATAAGTCTGCTGTACGTTTGGAGCCTTATCGCATGGCGAGAACCCGTTCTCCATTGCCAACGAGTAGAGAAATGGCTTAATTGTTGAACCCACCTGACGACGACCACCGGTAACCATATCGTACATAAAGTGCGTATAATCCAGACCTCCCACATACGCCTTCACAGCACCTGTAGTCGGATCCATACTCATAAATCCGGCTCTGAGGAAAGACTTAACATATCGAATGCTGTCTATTGGTGTCATCGTAGTATCGACATCGCCATGATATGTAAATATCGACATATCGGTAGGAGTATGGAACGACTTGTGTATCTCTTCGTCGCTTGCACCATTGGCCTTTAGTATGCGATAGCGTTCGCTCTGAAGCACAGCCCGTTCCATTATCTGATTCACCTGCTTTTTAGTAAGTTGCGATGTGAACGGAGCGTTAGGTTTGCCCTTGTTCTCCTTGAAGAACTCAGGTTGCAGATAGCGCGCCACATGTCCATACACAGCCTCTTCAGCATAACGCTGCATACGTGAGTCGATTGTAGTATATACCTTCAGTCCGTCTGCGTTAAGATTGTATGGCGAACCGTCCTTCTTGAAGTTCTTGTTACACCAGCCATAAAGCGGGTCTGTATCCCAGGCTATTGAGTCGAGCACATACTGACGCTTGTTCCACGACGGATACTTGCTGCGGTCAGGACGCTCTGCCGACATATACACACGCAAGAACTCGCGCAAGTATGGTGCTGTGCCATCCTTATGGTCGTTACGATGGAAATTGAGTGTAAGAGGCTGGTCGCAAGACTTATGATATTGTTCGTCTGTAATATATCCAGCCTTCCGCATCTGATCCAATACCACATTGCGACGTTCGCGGCAACGCTCTGGATAACGCACCGGATTGAACAGCGACGGATTCTTGCAAAGTCCAATCAATGTTGCAGCCTCCTCAAGAGTAAGGTTTTTCGGGTCCTTATAGAAATAGGTGGAGGATGCGGTCTTTATGCCAACCGCATTATGCAGAAAGTCGAAATAGTTGAGATACAGAGCTATTATCTCCTCCTTGGTATAGTTGCGCTCAAGCTTTACGGCTATCACCCACTCTATCGGCTTCTGCAACAGGCGCTCAAGCGTACTGCCAGCCGTATCCGAATACAACTGCTTGGCAAGCTGCTGTGTAATGGTACTGCCACCGCCTGCACTTGTCTGTCCTAACAGTCCGCGCTTCACAATGGCACGGCTAAGCGCAATAAAGTCAATGCCCGAATGGTCGTAGAAGCGTACGTCTTCCGTCGCAACCAAAGCCTTGACAAGATATGGCGACAGATTGGAATAAGGCACACATATACGGTTCTCACGATTGAAATTCCATGTGCCTATCACTTTGCCGTCAGACGAATATATCTGTGTGGCAAAACGACTTATCGGGTTCTGCAAATCTTCTATCGGAGGCATATATCCTATCCATCCGTTCCATATAGCAACAAACGCCAATGAGCTGCCTAAAAATGTCAGGCCCAACAGCCACCATAGAAAATGTATTAAAACTTTTCGCATATATTCTGATAAAGTGAGTGCTATTAGTTATTCTTTTGATTGCAAAGGTAAGGTAAAAAAGTGAGAAAAGAATAAATAATACATTTCATTTGACACTTATCTGAAAAAATATAACTACCTTAGCACACAAATAAAGAATAACCATTAATTCTATAAAACAAATGAGACACGATTTCGTAACAATTGCCGACCTTTCCAAAGAGAGAATCATGTATCTCCTTGAGATGGCCCAGGAATTCGAGAAGTATCCCAACCGAGAGCTTCTAAAAGGCAAAGTGGTAGCGACACTTTTCTTTGAGCCGTCAACACGTACACGCCTCAGCTTTGAGACTGCTGCCAACCGACTCGGTGCGCGTGTGATAGGTTTCTCTGATGCCAAGGCTTCAAGCGTATCGAAAGGAGAAACACTTAAAGACACGGTATTGATGGTGTCTAACTATGCCGACGTCATTGTGATGCGCCACTATGTAGAAGGTGCAGCACAATATGCCAGCGAGGTGGCTCCCGTTCCTATTGTAAATGCCGGTGACGGTGCACACATGCATCCTTCACAATGTCTGCTCGACCTCTACTCTATCTATAAGACCCAGGGCACTCTCGACAATCTTAACATATATCTTGTAGGCGACCTCAAGTATGGCCGTACCGTACATTCGCTCATCACAGCCATGCGCCACTTCAACCCTACATTCCATTTCATAGCGCCTAAGGAGCTGGCTATGCCCGATGAGTACAAGATTTATTGCAAGGAGCATGGCATCAAATATGTAGAGCACACCGACTTCAACGAGGACGTCATTGCCGATGCCGACATCCTGTATATGACACGTGTACAGAAGGAACGCTTCTCTGACCTTATGGAATATGAGCGCGTCAAGAATGTCTACATACTCAAGAACTCTATGCTTGGCAAGGCTAAGCCCAACATGAAGATTCTGCATCCGCTGCCACGCGTCAACGAGATTGCATACGATGTCGACGACAATCCGCACGCTTACTACATACAGCAGGCAGGCAACGGACTGTTTGCACGCGAGGCTATATTCAGCCATGTTCTCGGCATAACACTCGACGAGGTTAAGAACGACAAAACTATTATTAAGTAATACCATTAACGCGATGAACAACAAGAAAGAACGACTGGTTGCCGCCATCAAGAACGGCACCGTCATCGACCATATACCAGCCGAAAAGACTTACGAGGTTGTAAACCTGCTAAAACTGCAAGAGCTGGCAGTACCGGTAACTATCGGTTACAACTATCCGTCAAGCAAGATTGGAAAGAAGGGCATTATCAAGGTCTCTGACAGATTCTTCACCGACGAGGAGATTTCACGCCTCTCAGTAGTTGCACCTAACGTAGTGCTGAACATAATCAAGGACTATGAGGTTGTAGAGAAGAAGACCGTGGAGACACCCGACGAGTTGCGTGGCATTGTGCTTTGCAACAACCCCAAATGCATTACCAACAACGAGCCTATGCAGACTGTGTTCAACGTTGTAGACAAGGCTCACGGCATCATCAAGTGCAGATACTGCGACAAAGAGCAGTGCATGGAAGATGTAAAACTCGTATAAAATAAATTCTATTCAATTACTTTTTTAAAACCTAAGCCAAAATGGAAAGAGACCAAGTGATTTTTGATCTTATTGAGAAAGAACATCAGCGCCAGCTGAAGGGTATCGAACTCATTGCATCAGAGAATTTCGTAAGTGACGAAGTTATGCAGGCCATGGGGTCTTGCCTAACCAATAAATATGCCGAAGGCTATCCTGGCAAACGCTACTATGGCGGATGCCAGGTTGTCGACGAAGTGGAGAATCTCGCCATTGAACGTATCAAGAAGCTCTTCGGAGCTGAATATGCCAACGTACAGCCTCACTCTGGAGCACAGGCCAACGCTGCCGTGCTGCTCGCTGTACTGAAGCCAGGCGATGTCTTCATGGGACTTAACCTCGCACACGGTGGGCACCTTTCACACGGCTCGGCTGTCAACACTTCTGGTATTCTGTACCACGCTATAGGCTACGATCTTGACAAGGAGACCGGCCGCGTCAACTACGACCAGATGGAGCAGCTTGCTATCGAGAACAAGCCTAAGCTCATTATCGGTGGCGGTTCGGCTTACAGCCGCGAGTGGGACTACAAGCGCATGCGCGAGATTGCCGACAAGGTTGGCGCATTGCTCATGATTGATATGGCTCACCCTGCTGGCCTTATTGCCGCAGGTCTTCTGGACAATCCCGTGAAGTACGCTCACATCGTAACCTCTACCACTCACAAGACTCTCCGTGGTCCGCGTGGCGGTATCATCCTTATGGGTAAGGACTTTGAGAACCCATGGGGACTCAAGACTCCTAAGGGCGTAACAAAGATGATGAGCCAGTTGCTCAACTCTGCCGTATTCCCCGGACAGCAGGGCGGACCGCTCGAGCATGTCATCGCTGCTAAGGCAGTAGCATTCGGCGAGGCTCTGAAGCCTGAATTCAAGGAGTGGGCCAAGCAGGTTCAGAAGAACGCAAAGGTATTGGCAGACGAACTTGTTAAGCGTGGCTTCACCATCGTAAGCGGTGGCACCGACAACCACTCTATGCTTGTCGACCTTCGCGACAAATATCCAGAACTTACCGGTAAGGTAGCCGAGAACGCTCTCGTGGCAGCCGACATCACCGTAAACAAGAATATGGTTCCGTACGACACACGCAGCGCTTTCCAGACTTCTGGTATACGTCTCGGCACACCTGCCATCACTACACGTGGTGCTAAGGAAGACCTCATGGTGCTCATTGCCGAACTCATCGAGGAAGTACTCAACGATCCTGAGAACGAGGAGGTAATCGCTCGTGTACGTACTAAGGTGAACGAGACTATGAAGAACTATCCTATCTTCGCATGGTAGAATAATTGGTAAAAATCTATAGTGCTGTCCTTTTGCCCAATGCAGAAGGGCAGCATTTTTCGTATAACGCAACTCACAACATCATGACCATACAATATATATTTGTATTTATAATACTAATTATCGTTATTGCCTACATTATACAGCGCATCGTGACAACATTCAAAGAAGCCAAAAGTGGATGCTATGGATGCAAAGGATGTGCTCTGAAAGGAAAAATAAAGAACAAAAGGATGAAGAACATAGGAAAATCAAAGAAATTTGAATGTTTTGAAGAAAAAGTCTGAAAAACATTTGGAGGTTACATAAATTATGCCTACCTTTGCACTCGCAATTAAGCAACAAGCCTATGGTACCTTGGCCGATCGGTTAGGTAACGGTCTGCAAAACCGTGTAGAGCAGTTCGACTCTGCTAGGTACCTCACAAGAAGACAGAACTTTTACGAGTTCTGTCTTTTTTTGTTTTTATACAAGAAACCATGAGCCGCAAGTTCTACAAACAAAAAAAGAAGCAGGAAATACGATAGTGAATTTATATTGTTCCACAATCAGTATTTCCTGCTTCTTGCATTTATATATGTCCTACTCTAATTATCCCTTCAGCTTGATAGTAAGCTTTTCGAGCATATCCTTTGTCATCGAGTCGAGGTCGTATGCCGGGCACCAATCCCACTCCTCACGAGCGCAAGAGTCGTCCATACGGTCAGGCCAGCTCTCAGCGATGCTCTGCTTCAACGGATCAACATTGTACTCCATCTCAAAGTCTGGCTTGTACTTCTTGATAGCCTGGAACACAGTCTCCGGACCAAAGCTCAAAGAAGCGATGTTGAATGCGTTGCGATGTACAAGACGTGTCGGGTCTGCCTCCATAAGGTCGATAGCAGCCTTAAGTGTATCCGGCATGTAGATCATATCCATCAGCGTTCCCTCCTTAATCGGGCAAACGAACTTCTCGCCACGAACTGCTGAATAATAAATATCAACAGCATAGTCGGTAGTACCACCACCCGGAGGTGTAACGTACGAGATAACGCCAGGGAAACGTACGGCACGTGTGTCTACACCATACTTATTAAAGTAGTAGTCGCTCAGAAGCTCTGTAGTAACCTTTGATACACCATATATAGTACGGGGACGCTGTATAGTGTCCTGCGGAGTCATCATCTTAGGAGTTGACGGACCGAACGAACCGATTGAGCTTGGAGTAAACACGGCACAGTGATGCTCACGTGCAATCTCAAGGATGTTCCACAAACCGTCGATACCAATCTTCCATGCCAGACGTGGCTTTGATTCTGCTACAACAGACAGCAGAGCTGCAAGATTGTAGATGGTGTCAATGTTGTACTTGCTTACAACATCCGAAATCATTTGCGGATTTGTGACATCACACTCGGCCATAGGACCAGCCTCAGCCAGTTCGCCTGTTGGCTCAGCACCCTTGATGTAGCCAGCCACAACATTACTGTTTCCGTAGATTGAACGTAGTTTCTTAGTCAGTTCAGAACCTATCTGTCCTGTCGAACCGATAACCAAAATGTTCTTCATAAGAGTTTTTATAATTTTAGAAGTTTGTTTTTTATTTGTTGATTTATTATTTATTGTAATATACTACTTCTTCCTGTGCATTTAAGCTTATGGATTTAGGTGTTATTTGCGATGCAAAATAACAAAAAAAAAATGATATAAAAACCATATTTCAGAGAAATTTGATTTTGATACACTTTTTATAAAAAATAACACTAAAACCACCCTCTATGTAAAAAATAATGAGTTATTTTGTAGTCTTAGACGGGAACATTTCCCCAGTGAGCTTTAAGCACACCCTAAACCGTCAAACATGTTTCTAACAAAAACCACATATAATAACTTTTAAAAACTGACAAATCATGTACGGAAAAATCAAGAATCATCTCTGCACAGCACTGGAAAATCTCAAACAGGCAGGTCTCTACAAAGAAGAGCGTATCATCGAAAGCCCACAGCAGGCTGCCATTCAGGTTAAGGGCAAAGAGGTGCTCAACTTCTGCGCCAACAACTATCTTGGCTTGTCTAATCACCCACGCCTTATCGAGGGTGCCAAGAAAATGATGGACCGTCGCGGATTCGGCATGTCTTCTGTTCGCTTCATCTGCGGAACCCAGGACATTCACAAAGAGTTGGAGGCTGCTATCTCTGACTATTTCCAGACCGAAGATACCATCTTGTATGCTGCATGCTTCGACGCTAACGGAGGTTTGTTCGGATCGTTCCTGACCGACGAGGACGCTATCATCTCTGATGCACTCAACCACGCCTCTATCATCGACGGTGTACGTCTCTGCAAGGCCAAGCGATATCGTTACGCCAATGCCAATATGGAAGAACTCGAGAAGTGTCTGCAGGAAGCACAGGCACAGCGTTTCCGCATCATCTGTACTGACGGCGTATTCTCTATGGACGGCAATGTAGCTCCTATGGAGCAGATTTGCGACCTCGCTGAGAAGTATGACGCACTCGTAATGGTTGACGAAAGCCACTCTGCTGGCGTAGTAGGCGCAACCGGTCATGGTGTAAGCGAACTTTGCAAGACTTACGGTCGTGTTGACATATACACTGGTACACTTGGCAAGGCATTCGGTGGTGCTCTCGGAGGCTTCACAACTGGTCGCAAGGAGATTATCGACATGCTGCGTCAGAGCAGCCGCCCATACCTGTTCTCCAACTCATTGGCTCCGTCTATCATCGGTGCAAGTCTTGAGGTGTTCAAGATGCTCAAGGAGGACAATTCTATCCACGATCGTCTGGTAGAGAACGTCAACTACTTCCGCGACAAGATGATGGCTGCCGGCTTCGACATCAAGCCTACTCAGAGTGCCATCTGCGCCGTTATGCTCTACGACGCTCCTCTGTCACAGCGCTATGCCAATCTTCTGCTTGAGGAAGGCATCTACGTTACTGGCTTCTACTATCCGGTTGTTCCGAAGGGCGAGGCACGTATCCGCGTTCAGCTCTCAGCAGGTCACACACGCGAGCAGCTTGACAAGGCTATCAATGCATTTATTAAGGTAGGCAAGGAACTTGGCGTAATCAAGTAATATTCAGCTTAAGTTCTGAAATCAATCTTAAGCTCTGAAAGACAATTAACGGGAATATCAGCATATTGATTGCTGATATTCCCGTTTTTTCATTATATTCGCTCGCACAATCCAATGTTGTGCCGTCTTAACAGCATAAAAGCCATTTAGTCGCGGCGGAATATATCTCGAGTATAGACTTTATCCTCCACATCCCTCAGGCAGTCGTCAAAGCGGTTGGCAATGATAGCCTTGCTCTGTGCCTTGAAGTCGTCGAGATTATTGATTACCTTACTGCCGAAGAATGTAGTTCCGTCTTCAAGCGTAGGCTCATAGATTATCACCTCTGCACCCTTTGCCTTTATGCGCTTCATGATACCCTGTATTGCCGACTGACGGAAGTTGTCCGAGTTCGACTTCATTGTCAGTCGATATACACCTATCACACAGGCATGCTCCTTGCTTGCATCGAAGCTGTTGTCTTCGGCATAGCTATAGTAGCCAGCCTTTTTAAGCACAGCATCAGCAATATAGTCCTTACGTGTGCGGTTGCTCTCCACGATAGCCTCAATAAGATTTTCGGGCACATCCTGATAGTTGGCAAGAAGCTGCTTGGTGTCCTTAGGCAGACAGTAGCCACCATAACCGAACGACGGATTATTATAATGTGTACCGATGCGCGGATCAAGTCCTACACCTTCAATAATAGCCTTGCTGTCCAGACCCTTCATCTCGGCATAAGTGTCAAGCTCATTGAAGTAGCTCACACGCAATGCCAGATAAGTATTGGCAAACAGCTTAACAGCCTCAGCCTCCTTAGTGCCCATAAACAGGCAAGGAATACCCTTGTCGAATGTTGAGTGTTGAATGTTGAGTGTTGAATTGGTTGCCTCTGGCGAATTATTCAATTTTGACTTTTCTCCTTCAGCACGATTGCCGATAGCACCCTCTAAGAGTAAAGAGGCAAATGTCTTGGCAAACTCCTCCGACTTTGGATTGCTGACAGCAGCTATTGCGACATTCTCCTCTTTCCAATCCTCATTCTGCTCTGTGGGGAGCAGTTTGGGATAGCCCACTATGATACGTGAGGGATAAAGATTGTCGTACAATGCCTTGCTCTCACGAAGGAATTCAGGCGAGAACAGCAGATTGAAATGCTTGCCCTTGAGCGAAGGGGTTGTCTGGAATTTATGTGCATACTTCACATATAGGCCGCGACAATAACCTACGGGAATGGTCGACTTGATGACCATTACTGCATCAGGATTTGCCTCCAGCACCAGGTCGACAACCTCCTCTACATGTGATGTGTCGAAATAGTTCTTTACTGGGTCGTAGTTGGTAGGAGCCGCAATAACCACATAATCAGCATCAGCATATGCAGCCTTGCCGTCAAGAGTAGCTATCAAAGTTCCCTTACCTTCTTGCTCTGACGCACAAGTCTCATGGCCTACGCAAGGCAGAACATTCCTGTCAGCCAGATACTTTTCGATATACTCATCTTGAATAGGCGATTTACGATTGTTCAGTTTCTCTACCTTTTCGGGTATTACATCTACAGCCGTAACATGATGATGCTGAGCAAGCAATGTAGCAATACTCAAGCCCACGTAGCCGGTTCCTGCCACAGCCACCTTTATATCTTTAAATTCACGCATACTTATTAAAATCTATATGTTGTTGTTTTTAGCATGTAAAGATATACATTTTCGGTGAGACTGCCACAAGTTTTGGATTCTTTTTAGAAAGAACACCAATTTAGGGCACCCTCTCTCCTATTACATATCCTCCATAGACAAACCCTTATACTCTATGTTGTATTTCTTGAATCTTCCTGTAGTCTGGAAGAAGTGTTCGGCCTTTTCTTTCACAATACCGATGACCACATCCTTAGCTTGACGCTTAACCTCATAGAAACAAACTGTTTGCTCTATTTCGTCGGCAGCTATTGCATGCTTATTTGCGAAACCTACATTTAGGAAACAGACATTTCAGAAACATCACTATTTTTTCACCATTCACTGCAATAAGAAATCTTGTATCACTCGATTCCAATAGTCCCAAGGATAGCCCACAGAAGGATGGTTTACTGCCATCACCTTAACCTGCCTGCCATTACTTAGGATATAAACACCTGTAGCTACATGATAACCATCCACCACTATGTCATCGCCATCCTGCCAGCCTACATTAGGAAGATTATTCCAAAGTCGCTTGCCCCATACGATGACATACTCAGGCTGATACTTTTCGATGACCTCAAAGAATGCCTTGCCTGCTTGGCGATATTGCTCCCCAGTGCCAGCCTCACGAGGACCACCCATCGCTACTTGCAGATAGTTAAAGAATACTACCGAGTTCCAAATCTTCAACCTCATCGCCTGATTTGTCTCCTCACCCACTAACGAACGCTCAAACTTCAGGAAAGTCCGCATCCAGTTCTGCCGTTCCTTGTTCTCATTGAGATAATCATCAAGCACCTGCTGAGTAAAGCCCATACACTCCCGATGTAGCTGGCAGTCGCCACAATCCGTACAACTCTCATCACAATAATGACTCTCGCCCAATATCATGATTCGCTTGCCGAATATCCCCCCGTTGGCATAATCCTTGCCAACGAAGGGTTGAAAGAAAATGTTCCTATTCATCTTTTAAACTTTATAATGTTCCACACTGCTTATTGTCTCAGGCAACAAAAACCTTTCTATGTCCAAGCCAAAACTAAGGGTCTGATTAGCTATCGCCTTTGTTGTGAGCTCTGTTCCGTTAGTCTCAATCCATGTCACCTTAGCAGAAAGGACATCATTATCATCAAGTTCTGGAGCATGTTCCCCATTACCTAAGACAAAGTTTAACTTAACCTTATCTCCAACGGTTAGTTTACCAGAGACAACATATCCAATACAAGTAGTACCTAATTCTCTATAGTTTAATGTTGCAACAACTTCTATTGAAAGTGGAGCATTGGAATTATCTACCTGTTCCAACAAAGTTGGCAAAATATTGTGGTCTATGTCTATTGTTGGATTAAAATTGCATAGCTTAGATGTTACTAAAGCCTCCATTTTCTTAACGACATTGAATTCACTATCATCCTTCAACTGCCACACCTCAGGACTTATCCCTATATCATGCTGAAGTTTATCTATGATTGAGCGATAGTTTATATTTCCTCCTACAGTACAGCTTTTAACTACTCCTAAACAATAAAAGTGGATATTGCACCAAGACTTCTTTTCAAAGTAGTCTTCAATATCGTCATAATCATTATCCATATCGAGATAACCATCTTCATCGTCTTCAACCGTATCTTCATCATCAAGCAAATCTGGTTGATGGGTATAGGTATAAAGAAAATCTTGATAATCTTCTTGCGAGATTCCACATTGTGGAAGCCCACAGCAATCAGATAGCACAGACTTTATATTCTTATAATCGTTACGTTCCAACCACAGTTTATGGTGAGAATCCTCACTTGGGGTTACTTTTTCCAAATTTTCTAATTCTGCAAGAATGCTATCAACATGAGCGTATGCTTTTGTTATACTATTCTTGTACTTTGCCGCTTCGTCCAAAAGAGAAACCAAAGCCGTAAATAATTGGCAATAATAGGTTATAAGATGGTGAGCATAAAAATCTTTATACACATAGTGTAACATCTGCATTTGTTCACTTTCAGCGTCTGTAATCTTATTGTCTTCAACCCAATCGATTGCAGAAAACTCTTTGAACATACTATCAAGCAGCTCAATTGCCGCAGCAAAATCTTTCTTACTTAAAAGCCCTTGAATATGCAAAAACTGTTCATTTAATTTCTCTATATCTTCCATTGTCTAAATTTTTACTTTGTATTCATACTACCGCACTTAGGACATTTCACAGGATAAGAAGCGACAGTAGCATTCCTCTCCATATCCAACGCCTTAAATCTATGTCCGCAGTCTTTGCAGACAAATGTTTTGACACCTCTCAACATAAGTAACTCATTTTAAAATAATGAAACTATCCAATCATAAGCCATGGTTCCCAAGCGAATGGCCCATGATATCACCACATA
>OGKS01000029.1_pt1 | contig 64447 bp, 47 predicted proteins | sample 1572491 | NCBI WGS metagenome assembly OGKS01 (sample SAMEA2582153, study PRJEB24529) | metagenome | biome: Human gut stool | place: China | collected 2011
TGAACAACTGCCGCAAGCAGCTCATGCCGCTCCGCGAGGAGATAGCCGAGCAGGAGAAGTATCTCTGCGACGCCAAGGTGCGCATGGAGCAGGAACTGCCCCACTACTCAGATGCCAACTTCACCATGCGTCTTTCGTACGGTCAGGTGGGCGGTTACTTGCTCGGTGGCAATCCTTCGGGCTACTATACCGACGCTGCCTCTATCGTTCGCAAGATGGAGTCGGGCGAAAAGGGCACTATCGACTACCAGGCTGAGCCTATCATGAAGCAGCTCCTTTCTGCCAACGACTTCGGCAAGTACACCGACAAGACAACTGGCAAGATGCAGCTCTGCTTCCTCACCAACAACGACATCACCGGCGGTAACTCTGGTTCACCGATGTTCGACGGCAAGGGCAACCTCATCGGTCTGGCATTCGACGGCAACTGGGACTCATTGTCAAGCGATATATGGTTTGACAAGCGTCTGGCTCGCTGCATCGGTGTAGACATCCGCTACGTACTCTTCCTCATGGACAAATGGGGACATGCTGATCGTCTGCTCAAGGAAATGGGTGTTTCGGGCGAGAAGTAAAAAAAATTGAGAGTTGAGAATTGAGAGTTGAAAGTTATGATTTGCATTGTTATTAATGCTATGATTTTAAATATTAAAAATCGGTAATCATAACTTTCAACCCTCAATTCTCAACTCTCAACTTATATTATAAAAAAGAGTTATCGGCAAGCCCAGAAGCGTGCGCCATTGACAGCCATACGGGTTTCGAACACACCAGCTTCGTCAGGATTTACACGTATGGTCTCGCCGTCGCTGAGACGTGCCTGGATAGTACCGTCAGGATTGAAGCGGAAAATCTCAACCTGCTTGCCATCCTGCTCCTGCGACCACGAATTGGTCTTCTTATCGTATATGAAACTAACGACTTCACCATTTGGCGAAGTTATTTCATAACCATTGCGCAGAGTCTTTACGGCATAAATCAGTCCGTCCTTACCAGTCACTTCCTGCACAGTGCCCACCTTCTGAGCCAATGGGTTGCTTCCCGACCAGAATTCGATGGTATTAAGCACTAAGGCATCAGCTACTGCACACACAGCATAAGCCGGTGATATAAGAATGAATATAATCTCGTTGAGAAACTTCGAGTTTGTAGCGTGGGTGTTCCACTTGGCAATACGGCCAAACAGTGAGAATGAACCAACGCACGAGCTTGTTAGCAAGGTGGCGGCAAGCAATAGCGCCGAGACCTTAAGATGTCTGGTTTTCATAAGCATATAATTTAAAACATCCGTAAAGTTAGTAAAAAAAACGTATCGTTGGTTATATCCATGCCTATTTAACAGTTTTATGCACAAACACATTGACAAGTTATAACTAAAAAAATCTCGGTATATCAGATTTATTTAGTACATTTGCAATTATTTTATACTAATATAAACCATACATAGATGACCTTACCTGACTTAAGAGACATAACAGTAGAATACGCCATACGCATGTGCGGAGGCAACCATATCGGCAATGACATATTAATACTGGACGAGATTGCAAATATACCCTTGCCTCGCGAGCCGCGTCGTATACAATGCCTGCTCTTGGCATTGTGCACAAAAGGATCAGGACGATACGTTGTCGACTCTGTAGAACATAACGTCGTAGCCGGCGACCTTATCATCATCAATCAGGGACGCGTCATCTACGACTGCACTGTGTCGCCCGACTGCCGTGGCATGGGCATCATCATCAGCTACGACTTCTTCAACGAAACCATAAAGAGCGTACACGAACTGTCACAGCTCTTCCTATTTGCACGTACCCACCCCGTGTTCAGCCTGCCGGCTGAGAAGGCAAGCTTCATACGCAACACACTGACATGCATGAACCAGAAGATTGACGAACCCGACAACCACTTCCGCCGAGAGATGATGCAGTCAATGTTCCTATCTATGGTTTATGAAGTGAGCAACGTAATATATAATGTACAGTCGCAGAAAGACGAGCGAAACACACGTGCCGAAGAGATTTTCACCAAATTCATATTGCTTGTCGAAAATAACTTCCGCAGCGAGCGTCGTGTTAGCTGGTATAGCGAACAGCTGTGCATATCACCCAAATATCTTTCTGAAACAGTCAAGAATGTGTCTAAGCGAACTCCCAACGAATGGATAGACGCATACGTTACGATGGAGCTGCGCATGCTTCTGCGCAACACGCAGCATAGCATTAAGCAAATAGCACAAAGCCTCAACTTCTCCAACCAGTCGTTCCTCGGCAAGTATTTCAAGGAGCATGTGGGCATGTCGCCGTCGGAATACAGACGCAGCTGACATTATAATTCGTAGAAATAAATATGCAGCAATATTACAAAACGACACTTAACATGTTGTTTTTATTACGAAATATTACTGTTTTCTTGCTAAAAATCAAAAAACGGAAATATTTTTCCGATTTTTATATTGCTTTTGAAAGTAAATCATTAAATTTGCAATCACTTTGATAGGAATTTCAATGGTTTACTAATTAAAAGCAATTCAGATGGGAAAAACACAAGACCATCAAGCCAGCCATGCGTTGGCTGGCGAGAGATTTTCAGGACTTTACAATGCCGCCTACGAACACGATGCGTGCGGCGTAGGAATGGTAGTGAATATTCATGGTAACAAAAGCCACGAATTAGTAGACAACGCTCTGCGCGTACTTGAGAATATGCGCCACAGAGGAGCCGAAGGTGCCGACAACAAGACTGGAGACGGTGCGGGAATCATGCTTCAGATTCCTCACGAATTCATACTGTTGCAGGGCATTCCGGTGCCTGAGAAGGGCAAATACGGCACAGGTCTCGTCTTTCTTCCTAAAGACGAGCCGCAGCAGCAGGCCATTCTGTCGATAATGATTGAAGAAATCGAGCGCGAAGGACTCTCGCTCATGCACCTGCGCACTGTGCCTACCAATCCCGATTGCCTCGGTGTGTCTGCTCTTGACACCGAACCAGCCATCAAGCAGGTTTTCATTACGGGCGTAACCGACGACAAGGTGCCCACCTTCGAGCGCACATTATATATTATACGCAAGCGCATTGAAAACCGTATCAATAACAAGGACTTCTACATCTGCTCGCTTTCGAGCCGAAACATAGTTTATAAGGGTATGCTGTCGTCAATGCAGGTACGCCAGTACTACCCCGATCTCACCAACAATTACTTCACATCTGGATTAGCACTCGTTCACTCGCGCTTCTCTACCAACACGTTCCCCACATGGAGCCTTGCCCAGCCGTTCCGCCTCTTGGCACACAATGGCGAGATAAACACCATTCGTGGCAACCGCTCATGGTTCAAGGCACGCGAGAGTGTGCTCTCAAGCGAGGCTTTGGGCGACATCCGTGGCATATCACCTATCATACAGCCCGACATGTCGGACTCTGCAAGCCTTGACAACGTGTTCGAATTCTTCGTTATGAGCGGACTCTCACTGCCACACGCTATGGCTGTGATGGTGCCCGAGAGTTTCAATGACAAGAATCCGATACCCGAAGATTTGAAGGCTTTCTACGAGTATCACTCTATACTTATGGAACCGTGGGACGGCCCTGCCGCACTGCTGTTCAGCGACGGAAGATACGCCGGAGGAATGCTCGACCGCAACGGTCTGCGCCCGGCACGATATACTATTACCAAGAATGACACCATGGTCGTGGCATCCGAAGTGGGTGTCATGGACTTTGACCCAACTGAGATTGCCGAAAAAGGACGCCTGCAACCAGGAAAGATTCTCCTTATCGACACTCAGGAGGGCAAAATCTACTACGACGGTGAGATTAAGGAGCGCCTCGCAAGCGCCCATCCTTACCGCCAGTGGTTGTCTACTAACCGTATACAACTTGAAAAACTGCACTCCGGACGTAAGGTTGACAACTCTGTCGACGACCTGACACGCAAGGAACTTATGTTCGGCTTCGGCGAGGAAGACGTCGACGGCACCATAGTTCCGATGGCTACCAACGGTCAGGAACCTACCGCTTCTATGGGCAACGACACTCCACTGGCTGTACTGAGCGGCCATGCGCAGGTATTCTTCAACTACTTCCGCCAGCAATTTGCGCAGGTTACCAACCCTGCCATCGACTCTATCCGCGAGTCATTGGTCATGTCTTTGTCGGAATATATTGGTCGCGTGGGTTCAGGAATACTCTCGCCCGACGAGTCAAACTGCAAGATGGTGCGTCTGCCCCACCCCATTCTGACCAATACTCAGCTCGATATACTGTGCAATATACGCTACAAGGGATTTAACACAGTCAAGTTGCCTATGCTGTTTGAGTGCAGCAAGGGCGAAGACGGACTGCGCGAGTCGCTCGATGCACTCTGCAAGAAGGCCGAACGCAGCGTCGACGACGGCTACAACTACATCATCCTCAGCGACCGCGATGTCGATGAAGAGCACGCAGCCATTCCTTCGCTGCTCGCAGTGAGCGCCGTTCACCATTACTTGATTTCCGTCGGCAAGCGCGTTCAGACCGCACTTATCGTAGAGAGCGGCGAGATTCGCGAGGTGATGCACGCCGCATTGCTCTTGGGCTACGGTGCTTCGGCACTCTGTCCGTACATGACATACGCCATACTCGACGACCTTGTGAAGCGCGGAAAGATTCAAGAGAACTATCCGACAGCCGAAGCCAACTACATCAAGGCAGTGAAGAAGGGTCTGTTGAAGATTATGGCAAAGATGGGTATCTCAACCATCCGCTCATATCGCGGAGCCAAGATATTCGAGAGCATAGGTCTGTCGGAGGCGCTGTTGAAGACCTACTTCGGTACAGAAGTGAGCACTATAGGCGGCGTTGGACTCGAAACCATCGCCCGCGACGCAATCAGCATGCACAACAAGGCCTTCAACAACCTCAAGAAGCTCGACTTCCTGCCCAACTTCGGACAATTCCACTGGCGCAAAGACGGCATACGCCACGCCTGGAACCCCGAAACCATCGCTACACTTCAGCTTGCCACACGCACTGGCAATTACGCTAAATACAAAGAGTTCACGAAGTTTGTCGACGAGAAAGAAGAACCAATCTTCATCCGCGACTTCTTCGATTTCAAACAAAATCCGATACCAGTCGACGAGGTAGAACCCGTCGAGAACATTGTTAAACACTTCGTGACGGGTGCCATGTCGTTCGGAGCTCTGTCAAAGGAGGCTCACGAGGCAATGGCTCTTGCCATGAACAAGCTCGGCGCACGCTCAAACACAGGCGAAGGCGGCGAGTTGAGCGAGCGTTTCCACGAGACTGTGGACGGCGTTTCGCTTTCGAGCAAGACCAAGCAGGTGGCTTCGGGACGCTTCGGCGTAACTACAGAATATCTGGTCAACGCCGAGGAGATACAGATTAAGGTGGCGCAGGGTGCCAAGCCGGGTGAAGGCGGACAGCTGCCGGGCTTCAAGGTGAACGAGGTGATTGCCAAGACGCGTCACTCTATTCCCGGAATCTCGCTCATTTCGCCTCCTCCTCACCATGACATCTACTCTATTGAGGACCTGGCCCAGCTCATCTTCGACCTCAAGAACGTCAATCCTAAGGCAGCCATCAGCGTGAAGCTCGTTGCCGAGAGTGGCGTTGGCACCATCGCAGCTGGCGTTGCCAAGGCCAAAGCCGACCTCATCGTCATCTCAGGAGCCGAAGGCGGCACCGGCGCTTCGCCCGCATCGAGCATGCGATTTGCAGGTATTTCGCCCGAAATCGGATTGTCTGAGACCCAGCAGACACTCGTCAAGAACGGTCTGCGCGGTCAGGTTCGTCTGCAAGTGGACGGCCAGTTGAAGACCGGACGCGACGTCGTGCTCATGGCTCTGCTCGGTGCAGAAGAGTTCGGATTCGGTACTGCGGCGCTGATCGTGCTCGGTTGTGTGATGATGCGTAAATGTAACCTCAACACATGTCCAATGGGCGTAGCCACACAGAACCCCGAACTGCGCAATATGTTCCGCGGCAAGGCAGAATATCTGGTCAATTACTTCACCTTCGTGGCACAAGAGGTGCGCGAATACTTGGCTCAGATGGGCTATCGCAGCCTCAACGAGATAGTAGGACACACCGAACTCGTCGTCACAAAGAAGGACGAGAAGAACCCCAAGTCGGCTCTGCTCGACTTCCACCGACTTCTGTTCCAGGAGCCCAACGGTTGCTCGCTCTATCATACAGCACAGCAACGACACAAGCTTGGCGACGTGCTGGACCAGCATCTGATTCGTGGAGCGCAGAACGCGATAGAACGTCAGGACGAGGTTTCGCTCGATTTCGCCATCAAGAACACCGACCGTGCCGTCGGCGCAATGCTTAGCGGAATGATAGCTCAGAAGTATGGCGAGGCAGGACTGCCCGACAAGACCATCAACGTGAAGTTCAAGGGCTCGGCAGGACAGAGCTTCGGCGCATTCCTCGTTAAGGGTGTCGACTTCAAACTGGAAGGCGAAGCCAACGACTATTTCGCCAAGGGTCTGTCAGGCGGACGCATATCAATACTCCCGCCGATAAGAAGCAACTTCGCAGCCGAGGACAACATCATAGCCGGCAACACCGGACTGTATGGCGCAACAAGCGGCGAACTCTACATAAACGGTAAGGTTGGCGAACGCTTCGGAGTGCGCAACTCGGGAGCCACAGCCGTAATCGAAGGCGCAGGCGACCACTGCTGCGAGTATATGACGGGCGGTCGCGTAGTAGTATTGGGCGAGACGGGACGCAACTTCGCCGCCGGTATGTCTGGTGGTGTAGCTTACGTTTGGGACAAGAACCACAACTTCGACTACTTCTGCAATATGGATATGGTCGAAATCAACCTTGTCGACGACAGCAACTACCGCAAGGAGCTGCACGAACTCATTCGCCAGCACTACCTATACACCGGTTCGAAACTCGCACGCACCATGCTCGACGACTGGAACCGCTACGTTGAGGACTTCATACAGATTGTCCCCATCGAGTATAAGCGTGTGCTGCAGGAAGAGCAGGTACGCAAGCTGCAACAGAAGATTGCAGACATGCAGAGAGACTACTGATTTGCGCGAGGGCGCAAATCGGAATTTTGAGTTTTGAATTTTGAGTTTTGAATTATCGGACAGAGCCGATTAGGAATTGTTCAATTTTGAATTGATTGATAGAATCATGTTAAAATCAATACTGAACAACCCAAAACTCAAAACTGAATAATTCAAAATGCGCAAAGCGCACAACTCAAAATTCAGAACTCAAAACTCAAAATTGCGACTGCAAGTCGCAACAATTCAAAATTCAAAAGTCAAAATTCAAAATTAGGAATTATGGGCAATCCAAAAGCATTCCTCACTATACACCGCAAAGAGGCGGGCTACCGCCCCATACACGACCGCATTCACGACTTTGGTGAAGTCGAACAAACACTCAACAGCAACGACCGCCGACAGCAGGCATCACGCTGTATGGACTGTGGCGTACCCTTCTGCCACTGGGCATGCCCCCTGGGCAACAAGGCACCCGAGTGGAACGACGCCCTATACAAGGGCGACTGGGAGCTGGCTTATCGCCTGCTCAACTCAACCAACGACTTCCCCGAGTTCACCGGACGAATCTGTCCGGCACTGTGCGAGAAGGCTTGCGTGCTCAATCTCGTAGAGCACGAACCTACAACCAACCGCGAAGACGAGTGCGCCATTACCGAACACGCATTCCAGGAGGACTACGTACGTATAGAACAACCCGAACGCAACGGCAAGAAAGTATGCGTCATCGGAGCCGGACCTGCCGGACTCGTGGCAGCCAACCGCCTCAACCACATGGGCTACTCGGTAACAGTGATGGAGAAGAACGAAAGCGCAGGCGGCTTGTTGCGCTTCGGCATTCCTAACTTCAAACTCAACAAGGCTGTCATCGACCGTCGTATCACTCTGCTCGAAGAGGAGGGCATCGTATTCAAATACAACTCACCAGTCGACGTAGAACATCTGCCCGAAGGATTCGACGCTTACGTTGTATCAACCGGTACACCTACTGCACGCGACCTCAAGATTCCCGGACGCGAACTGAAGGGCGTATACTTTGCCCTCGAAATGCTCTCACAGCAAAACCGCGTATTGGCTGGTATGGAGTTCAAGAAGGAAGAACTGGTCAACGCCAAGGGCAAAGACGTGCTCGTGATTGGCGGTGGCGACACTGGCTCAGACTGCATCGGAACGGCACACCGTCAGGGATGCAAGTCGGTGACACAAATAGAGATTATGCCGCGTCCAGTAGACGGACCCGACGACCCGAAGAATCCTTGGCCCAACTGGCCTCGTACACTCAAGACTACATCGTCGCACGAGGAGGGATGCACACGCCGATGGAACATCAACTCGTTGGAGTTCCTCGGCGACAAGAACGGCAAGCTTACCGGAGTGCGTGTACAAGAAATAACATGGAAACCCAACCCCGATGGCGGACGTCCGCTCATGGAGCCAGTGGGCAAGCCAGAAATAATAAAGTGTGAAATGGTGTTGCTCGCAATGGGATTCCTCAAGCCCGAGCAACCAAAGTTTGCCTCGAACGTATTCGTAGCGGGCGATGCAGCAAATGGAGCATCGCTTGTTGTAAGAGCTATGGCAAGCGGAAAGAAAATAGCTGCTGAAATAGATAATTTCCTATCGAAGTAATTGCTTTTATACGTCCTGTTGTTGAAACAGAACATAATGCAGCTATATAGAGACGGGGTCGTCGCCGAAGAGGCAACGACCCCGTTATTTTTTGTCCTTAAAGCGATTGGCTTACTCGCCCATCACCTTCTTAGGCAATACAAGATTAAGAATTACGGCGAGCAAGAACACTACTGCTACACAGTTCTCAGCAAACACTGTGCGCACAATTTCGGGGAATATGGCAAACATTCCAGTAGCCTGAGTAAATCCAAGACCAACACTGAGCGACAGACTCACAATAACCATGTTGCGCTGTGAGAAACCTGCGCGTGCCATCATACCGAATCCGGCAAACAGAATGCTACCGAACATCATTATAGTACATCCACCGAGCACAGCCTGCGGGATTGTGGTGAGGGCAGCACCGATAGCGGGGAACACGCCGCCGATAATCATCACCACAGCACCTACACCGATAGTGAAGCGGTTGACGACACCCGATATGGCTGCAAGACCTACGTTCTGGCTGAACGATGTGATTGGAGTACAGCCGAACAGACCCGACACAGAGCTGACGAAACCGTCGCAGCAGATGGCCGAACCCATCTCCTTGGTCTCCGGGTCGCGCTTCAAGGCACTGTTGCAGAGTGCTGAAGTGTCGCCGATAGTCTCAGTTGCCGATACAAGATATACGGCCACTACAGAGAGGATGGCGCCGATGTTGAACTCGGGAGTGAAGGGAAGTAAGCGCGGCAGGGCAATGATGGAATGTCCGCTTAGGCTGTCGAAGTTGACCATTCCCATGAAGCAGGCGAGCACATAGCCCACGATGAGACCCACAAGAACCGAGAGCGAGCGCAGAAAACCCTTGGCAAACACCTGGCAGAGCAGGCAGGCAAGAAGCGTTACAGTGCCCACAATCCAGTTGCTCATGCTGCCGAAGTCGGGCGCACCCATACCTCCTGCAAACGAGTTGGCTCCGATGGGCAGAAGCGAGAAGCCGATAGCCGTAACGACGGTGGCTGAAACTACATGCGGGATTAGCTTGATCCAGTACTTGACGAAGAGTCCGAGCAGTCCTTCAACAAGACCGCCGACGATGACGGCACCTATAAGCGTGCCCATACCGTACGTTCCGGCAATGCCGATGGCAAGCGAGAGGAACGTGAACGAGATGCCCATCACGATTGGCAGACGTGAACCTATGCGCCATACGGGGAATAGCTGCACCAGAGTACCGATACCGGCTATCACCATACAGTTCTGTATGAGCGCGGCACTGACTGCGCTGTCGAGTCCGACGGCAGCGGCAAGAATCATGATTGGAGTGATGTTGCTGACAAACATGGCCAGCACGTGCTGTAGACCGAACGGGAGAGCTTTTCCCAACGGTACTCTACCGTCAAGTCGGTAGAGATTCTCAGAGGAATTTGACATTGTTTTTATATGTAAAGTGAATTGATATATCACTCAGAAATTGTAACTTTGCACAATATAGGGTGCAAAGTTACAAAAAAAATGCTTTATTGGTTCTCCTTGTTTATCAAGTTCACTACAACCTTCACCATTACATCCTTCTCCTCTGTACGGCTCTCTGCAATCATCAAGGTTAGTGCTACGAGAGAATGGCACGCCCCATCAGCCGCACCACGTCCTTAAGCTCGTTGTATCGGTCGAGCTTGAGCTGCTGGTTGATGACGTAGCCTTTGATGAGGTATTGCTTGAGAACGGAGGTTGCCCAACGACGAAACGATGTTGCATTCTTGCTATTTACTCTATATCCTACGGAAATAATCATATCAAGATTGTAATATGGTATTTCTCGAACTATCTGTCTTTGTCCCTCTATTCGAACCTGTGCATTTTTTGCACAAGTTGAATTTTCTTCGAGTTCTTCCGATTTATAGATATTACGAATATGACGTACTATTGAAGTTCTATCTACCCCAAACAACTCAGCCATCTGGCTTTGTGTAAGCCACACTGTCTCATTCTCCAACTTAACGTTAAGTTGTACGCTGCCGTCTTGCGAACGGTATATTTCTATTTGATTGTTCATGTTTAATTGTTGTTTTGGTTTGTCTTAAAGTTTATAGATTCCCTTTTACTTTTTTACCCTTTTACTTTTTTACTTTTAATACAACCTTCGCTCTGCCCAATCGCCTCTGTCGAGGTTTCTATAACCAATGGCTTCGCTGATGTGCTGCACTTCCACGCGCTCCGAACCGTCAAGATCGGCAATGGTGCGTGCTACTTTCAGAATACGATTGTAGGCGCGTGCCGACAGCGAGAACTTCTCCATGGCGGTGCGCAGAAGAGCGATGGAAGCGTCATCGGGCTCGGCAAACTCGTGAATCATACGCTCTGTCATCTGAGCATTGCAATGAACGCCACGGTATTCTTTAAAGCGTGCAGTCTGAATGTCGCGCGCCTTGATCACACGCTCGCGTATTGCGGAGCTTGGTTCGCCCGGTTCGGCCTTCGATATGTCCTTGAACGGCACGGGAGTGATTTCGCATTGAATGTCAATGCGGTCGAGCAGCGGGCCCGAAATCTTGTTCATGTAGCGCTGTATTTGTCCCGGCGTGCAGCAGCATTTGTGCGTTGGGTCGTTGTAATAGCCGCATGGGCATGGGTTCATCGAAGCGATGAACATAAAGGAGCATGGAAATTCAACAGTATATTTAGATCGTGAGATGGTTATCTTATGGTCTTCGAGCGGCTGGCGCAGCACTTCGAGGGTCTGCTTGTTGAATTCCGGCAACTCGTCGGCAAAAAGAACGCCGTTGTGAGCCAATGAAATCTCACCCGGTTGAGGGTTCACACCACCGCCGACGAGCGCCACTTCGCTGATAGTATGATGTGGCGAGCGGAACGGACGTTGCGAAATGAGCGACGTGCCACGCTTCAACTTGCCCGCAACGCTGTGTATCTGCGTTGTCTCCAGACTCTCGGCAAGCGACAACGGAGGCAGTATGGAGGGCAGACGCTTTGCCATCATCGACTTGCCCGAGCCCGGTGGGCCCACCATTATCAGATTGTGACCGCCAGCCGCAGCTACTTCCAGGGCACGCTTCACGTTCTCCTGGCCGCGAACATCGGCAAAGTCGAGGTCGTATTGATATTGCTGCTCGTAGAATTCGCGTCGTGTGTCTACAATAGTAGGCTCAAACACCGAGGCGCCGGTAAGCAGTTTTATTACGTCAAGGATGTTTTCCATGCCGTAGACTTCAAGGTTGTTGACTACAGCAGCCTCACGTTCGTTCTGCTTCGGCACAATCAGTCCCCTGAGTTTCTCCTTACGTGCCTTTATGGCTATAGGCAACGCCCCCTTTATAGGTTGCAGATTTCCGTCAAGTCCCAACTCTCCTACCATCATAAACTGGTCGAGCACGTCGCTTGTTATGGCTCCGCTTGCCGCCAAAATGCCAATGGCAAGCGGCAGGTCGAACGAGCTTCCCTCCTTTCTGAGGTCGGCAGGAGCAAGGTTGATGGTAATGTCGCCGTGCGGAAACTTATATCCATTGAACTGAATGGCAGATGCTATGCGGTCGCGACCCTCTCTTACTGCCGTGTCGCCAAGTCCCGTCATGCGATACATCACACCGGGGACAATGTTCACTTCAACAGTCACAGTGGTCACATCAAGGCCGTTCACAGCAGCAGAATAAGTCTTTACGAGCATAATAGTAAGTTGGATTTAAAGGTTAATATATAAAAACAAAAGTAGCGGTTTTGCATGGATTGTACAAAGAAACAGTACAGATTTTTTTGATTTTAATAATATTGGTATCATAATTTTATACCCTTTCGGGTGCAATATAAAATAAATTCGTTATATTTGCACCCGAAAGGGTATGATTCAACATAACTATTCAATATGGATACACCAATATCAACATTCGTAAAGGAGCGTCGCAAGATGTTCAATCTCACCCAGGTAGACCTTGCAGAGAAGTCGGGAGTGGGGCTGAGGTTCGTTCGCGAGCTTGAGCAAGGCAAACCAACGCTGCGTCTTGACAAAGTGAATCAAGTGCTGGCATTGTTCGGACACGAGTTGGGGGCAGTACCCGTAAGCAAATGAATGAGTTGACGGGTATAAGAATTAAGGAGTAAACGGGTTGACAAACCTGAATGTTTATCAAATACGAGGAATCATGAAGAGTGCCAAGATTTACATGTACGATCGGTATGCCGGACTGCTTACCGAGGACGAAAACGGATTTTCGTTTGTCTACGATGCCGACTATCTGCAGCAGTCGGACGTCGAACCGATAAGTATGACAATGCCATTGCGCAGCGAACCATACGAAGACAAGGTGCTGTTTCCATTCTTCGACGGACTAATCCCTGAAGGATGGCTGCTCAACATTGCCGAACGCAGCTGGAAAATCAACCAGCGCGACCGCATGTCGCTCTTGCTTGCATGCTGCAAGGACTGCATCGGAGCAGTCAGCGTAGTGCCCGTAGAAGAAGTATCAAACGCCTAAAAGCCACAACAATGAACAGATGTCTATACTGCTATAAGCCACTGAAAGAAGGACAAACCGACTTCCATCCAGCCTGCGCACGCAAACTTTTCGGCGTGAAGGAGGCTCCTGCCCTGCCTTATCGTCGCAGTCAGATTGCTGATTTGGCAAAAAGAGTAGTGCGGGCGCAGACAACGCTGACCGGTGTTCAGGCCAAACTGTCGCTCGATGTAAATCCCGGCGGACGCAACGAGCCCGACCGTTTCACCATAGTAGGACTTTGGGGACGCTACATACTCAAGCCTCAGACCGACGCTTATCGTGCTTTGCCGGAGCTGGAAGACCTCACCATGCACATGGCTGAGGCTGCTAAGATAGCCGTAGTGCCCCATTCGCTCATCCGTTTTGCCGACGGCGAGCTGTGTTACATCACCCGTCGCATTGACCGTGAGCGCAATGGCATGAAGATAGCAATGGAAGACATGTGCCAATTGTCCGAACGTCTGACGGAATACAAGTACAAAGGGTCGTACGAGCAGATAGCAAAGCAGATAAAGAAGTATTCAGCCACGCCCCAACTCGACCTCGTAAACTACTGGGAAGTGGTGGTATTCTCGTGGATAACGGGCAATTCGGACATGCACCTCAAGAACTTCTCGCTCTACAAGACCCCCCTCGGCTACACGCTAACGCCCGCCTACGACCTCCTTTCGACAGCCATCGTTATGCCCGAGGACAAGGAAGAACTTGCGCTTACGCTCAATGGCAAGAAGGCAAGGATAAAGCGCAGCGACTTCGAGAATTCGATAATAGCGTCGGGAGTGAACGAAAAGGTGCTCGACAACATTGCCAAGAAGTTTCGCAAGGCGCTCATCAAGTGGCTCGACCTTATCGACATATCGTTTCTGCCCGACGATTTCAAGCGGCAGTACAAGCGGTTGATAATAGGCAGAATGCTGAGGTTGAGGTGATTATACATACACTACATCATTATTAATGTTTGACAAAAACAACGGTCGTAATGATTTGCGAAGGCGCACTAAATCAACCTTACAATTGAATAAAGAAGACAAAGCCTCACGCAAATCATGCATTAATACAAATGACGGTGATTTTACTTCTACAACAATATCAATATCGCTGTCTTCAGTATTTTCTCCTCTTGCAACAGAACCGAAAATTCCGAGTTTGGTAATACCGTAAGTATCACCAAACTTCTGTTTGAAATTCTTCAACAAAGATATGCTGTCTTGTAATTGTATCATAGTGTATTGATTGCATTTTGTGTACAAATATAGCGGTTTAGTTTGGGTCTACAAAGCCTTTCTTAATAAAAATCGTTATCTTTGCAGAACATAATCGTTTTAATAAAGCATAATGGAAGAAGATTTCGATATACGCGAGGAGCAGGTACAAAGGGGCGAGAAGGACTTTGAGAACGCCCTTAGACCGTTGCGATTCGGCGACTTCAGCGGACAGCAGAAGGTGGTTGAGAACCTGGAAGTGTTCGTTGAGGCTGCCAAGTATCGTGGCGAACCGCTCGACCACACTCTCTTGCACGGTCCTCCGGGATTGGGCAAGACCACACTGAGCAACATCATTGCCAACGAACTCGGCGTGGGATTCAAGATAACAAGCGGACCCGTGCTCGACAAGCCTGGCGACCTTGCCGGCATACTCACATCGCTTGAGCCGCGCGACGTGCTCTTCATCGACGAGATACATCGTCTGTCGCCCGTCGTCGAGGAGTATCTCTACTCGGCAATGGAAGACTATCGCATCGACATAATGATAGACAAGGGACCGTCGGCACGCTCCATCCAGATAGATTTGAATCCCTTTACGCTCGTCGGAGCTACCACTCGTAGCGGTCTGCTTACAGCCCCGTTGCGCGCCCGATTCGGCATCAATCTGCACCTGGAATATTACGGCCCCGATATGCTGCAGAAGATAATAAAACGCTCGGCAGCCATAATGCGAGTGCCCATCGACGACGATGCCGCCATAGAGATAGCCCGTCGCTCACGCGGAACGCCCCGTATAGCCAACGCCCTGCTGCGCCGTGTGCGCGACTTTGCGCAGGTGAAGGGCAACGGACGCATCGACCGCGACATAGCACGGCTGTCGCTCTCGGCGCTCAACATCGACCAGTATGGCCTCGACGAGATTGACAACAAGATACTCCTGACCATCATCGACAAGTTCCGCGGAGGTCCCGTTGGCGTCAGCACCATAGCCACCGCCATCGGCGAGGACACCGGCACCGTCGAGGAAGTGTACGAGCCGTATCTCATCATGGAGGGATTCATCAAGCGAACGCAGCGCGGACGCATGGTCACACCCCTCGCCTATCAGCATCTCGGACGCCCAATGACGGGCAGCAACGCCGCAGAACCGTCGCTGTTCGACTAATATCATAAACCGAATCTATGGAACAACTACTGCACTATATATGGAAGCACCGCATATTGCCGCTTCACGAACTGCGCACCACCGACGGAAGAGCGGTGGAAATAATCGACCCTGGACTGCACAACACGCATTCGGGGCCCGACTTCTTCAACGCCAAGCTGCGCATTGACGGCACTATGTGGGTGGGCAACGTGGAGATACACGAGCGCTCTGCCGACTGGTTTATGCACTCGCACGACCAGGATCCGGCGTATAACAATGTAGTGCTGCACGTGGCATCGGTCATCGATGCCGACGTAGTTACTGCCGACGGCTCACGTCCGCCGCAGATGGAGCTTCATGTTCCGCCGTATATCATGCAGAACTATCGCCGTCTGCTTGCAGCCGACCGCTATCCACCGTGCCGCAACACGGTGATGCAGCTGCCACGGCTTACCGTCCACTCATGGATGAGTGCGCTCGGTGCCGAACGTCTTGCCGACAAGTGTGCCGCCATAGAGCAGCGTGTCCGGGCGTCGGGCGGGTCGTGGGAGCAGGCGTTCTTCGCCACCATAGCACGCAGCTTCGGCTTCGGTGTCAACAGCGAGGCGTTCGAGCAGTGGGCAGCGCAGTTGCCCTTCATGCAGGTGGCACACCATCGCGACGACTCGTTTCAGGTCGAGGCACTGTTCATAGGCTTTGCCGGTCTGCTCGACACCGAAGCCATGACCGACCGTCAGCGTACTGCTGCCACTGCCGACCCCTACTTCGTGCGTCTCAAAAGCGAGTGGGAATATCTCGCCCATAAGTTCTCGCTCACAGCCATGCCGCGTCAGACGTGGCGTTTCCTGCGTCTGCGTCCGCAGAACTTTCCCTATATACGTCTTTCGCAACTCGCCCAGCTATACTGCTCGCGCCATGCCGACCTGAGCCGTATCGTCACCTGTGCTTCGCTAAGCGATATGCGCGAAGCGTTGCAAACCGAAGTAAGTTCCTACTGGCGCACCCACTACACCTTCGGCAATGAGTCGCGCTCTAATGCCAAGCATCTCTCGTCGGCATCCATCGACCTGCTCATTATCAACGCCATAGTGCCCATGCTCTACGCCTACGGTCGCCATCGCAAGGACGAACTGCTCATGGCACGCGCCAACGATTTGCTCCAGTCGCTACCGCCCGAAGACAACACCCACATACGCCTATGGCAAGAGTGTGGCATAACAGCCGACAACGCCGCCGACACCCAGTCGCTCATACAACTGCACGCCCGCTATTGCGAGCGCAAGGACTGTCTGCGATGCAGGTTCGGATATTGGGAACTGCGCTCCAAACAATAAACGTTACCTAACAAAATAATACTGGAAATATGGACTACCAACCTTTATTAGAGAAGATAAGAAAAGAGATTGAGATATACGCTCACGAAGGCAAACAAGCCGATTACATTCCGGCATTGGCAAATGTCAATCCCGACCAGTTTGGACTCTGTCTACGAATGCTCGACGGCCGAACCTATCGTCTTGGCGAATCTGATGTGAAGTTCTCCATACAGAGTATAGCCAAAGTTTTCTCGCTTGCCATAGCCTTAAGCATTTTGGGCAAAGAGCTATGGACAAGAATAGGTAAGGAGCCGTCTGGCTCGGCTTTCAATTCGCTTGTACAATTGGAATACGAGCACGGCAAGCCTCGCAATCCTTTCATCAATGCCGGTGCCTTGGTCACTGCCGACGTTATTCTGACGCATATCGACAACCCGAAAGAATTCTTCATTGAGTTTGTACGAACTCTCGCCGGCAATCCCAACATCAACTACTCCGAGGAAGTGACGCGTTCGGAGATGAGTTGCTGCTATCTGAATGCTTCCATAGCCTATCTGCTGAAGCATCACGGCAACTTGCAGAACAACGTTCACGACGTTCTGCAATTCTATTGTACGATGTGTTCGGTAGAGATGAGTTGCGAAGACCTTTCGCACGCTTTCTTGGCTTTTGCCAAGAGCAACGAACCGTTCTCGCACGCCGGTGTCAATCTCACCGTATCAAGAGTGAAGCGTATCAATGCCATAATGCAGACCTGTGGCTTCTACGATGAGGCAGGCGATTTCGCATTTCTTGTCGGGCTACCCGGCAAGAGTGGCGTGGGTGGAGGCATTGCAGCACTCTATCCCTCACGCTACTCTATTGCGGTATGGAGTCCGCGACTCAATTCAAAGGGCAACTCCATCATGGGAATAAAGGCATTGGAGTTGTTCACGTCCGAAACGGAAGAATCAATATTTTGAAAGAATTTTTTAGTTGAGAATTGAGAGTTGAAAGTTGAGAGTTATGAAATGATTTGTTATACAAAGTCTTTTTCTATTTATTATCAAAAAAGGTAATCATAACTTTCAACCCTCAACTCTCAACTCTCAAACTCCGCCGCAAGTGGCGCAGCCGCTTCAGCCGTCGCTGTCGTTGCACACCGCGCAACACTCTCATTCCCACTACGGGCCATGCCGGAATGTGCTTCACCTGATGGCGTACCATCGGGATGTCCCACAACAGCATGAGGGCTGCAAAGAAGAGTCCGGCTATCAGAGTCCATCCGAACAGTATCTTGACGCTTTGCGCCAGAAATCCCTCCACAATACCATTCATCATCTGCGGGAAGTCGACCGCCCTGGCACTCAAGCGCACGCTGTCTACATAACCTGAACAACGGGCAAATCCATCAGCCACGTAGTATTTCATACCACGCGAGTGCAGCGCCGCACCCACAAGTCCACCGACGAACATGTGCAGCACATTGAACACCGACAACGCCTGAAAGAAGTGCTCGAACGACATGATAGCATGCAGACACCACATAAAAGAAATGCACAGAACGGTGTAGCTGAATCCGCGCCAAATGATTGGTATGCGCAGCTGTTCGATGCTGATGTTGGAGTCGACAAGCACGTAGAATCCGCCGGCATATATGCAGAAAGCCACCAGCGCCAGCGCTATCAGCTTGTAGACGTTCCACCGCATCAGCTTGAGCCAGCCTATCGAGAACAGACATCCTGCCACAATGCCCGGCAGCGACCACTGGTTGAGCGCCTCGTAGGTGTGGTCGGCATAGTGCATCACCTCCTCGTAGTACACCATTTCGAGCACATGCTCGCACGAGAAGAGCGCCTCCACCACTCCGATGAGCAGTATCACGGGCACCACATTGTGATAGGTCCACATGGCGGGTTCGATGTAGGGCTTGGGATGGTGCATCATGCGTTGCAGACACACGGCGAGTGTGATGAGCATAGTGCCCGTGACGAGGCGGAAGTCGGGCGAGTGCCACCAGTCGAGCCAGTCGCCATAGTTGAGCAGCCATGCCACCTGCAGCCACAGCACACACCACAGCAGCGCACCCATCCAGTCGATGCCCTTGAGCGGAACAATCTGCGGCATGGCGTGGAAGGGCCGCGTCAGCAGAGCCTGCACAAGCAGAACGACGAGCATCAGCGCCATGACGAGCCAGTGCATGTAGGTCCAGTGCATGTCGAAGGCAAACCATGCGGCGAGATAGCCAGCCACCTCAATGGAGCTGAGCAGAATGATGTGCAGTATAGGGAAGAAGACGCCGAAGTCACGCTTGGGCGTCATCCACAGCTGAATGTTCGACATACACTCGAAGGTGCCTTGTATCTTAGCCATGCCGCACACCACGCACAGCGCCCACAGCAGCGGCAGCGGCATACGGAATGTTGCCAAAATATTGCACACTACAATCACGGCGGCAGACATCATGAGCAGCAGCTTGTTGCTGAAGCGGAACTTCATGCGGAAGAGTACGGGGAAGTATAGCGCCATACCGATGAGTGTGGCGTATAGACACATCTGCACGTCCTCGCGCATTATGCCCCAATCGCCCACTATATTGTTCATTGCACCCAGATACATGCCGTTGGACAGCTGGAAGCAGAACGCCAGAACGACGTATATCCACGGCCTTATCCACTTGGGCACAAAGTCGTGATACATGGGCATGGCGAACGTCATGGGAGGTCCGCCAGCCGCATGCTTGTTATTAGTGTTGTTGTCCATAGACGCTACTTGTTGACAGTACATTCCACGTTCATGCCTGCACGCAACTTGGCGAGCTTCGACTTGTCGCCTTCAAGACGTATGCGCACCGGAATGCGCTGCTCCACCTTGACGAAGTTGCCCGTAGCATTGTCCTGCGGAATCACAGAGAAAGCCGAACCGGTAGCGTCACTGATGCGCTCCACGGTGCCCTCAAACTCTACGTCGGGCACAGCGTCCGCCTTGATGCAGACCTTTGCTCCGAGGCTGATACCGGGCAGTTGGGTCTCGCGATAGTTTGCCACTACCCACAGTTCGGAATTGTCCACGATGTCGACCATGGCCTGACCGGGCTGCACGAGCTGACCCACGTGTATGTTCTTCTTGCCCACCACGCCGTCGGCAGTAGCCGTGATGACGGTGTACGAGAGGTTGAGTCGGGCGAGATTAATCTGCGCCTGAGCCACGTCGATGGCAGCCTTGTTCTGCGACAGACGATGGCCCTGCTCCTGCTCGACACGGTTCAGTGTGGCACGGCTGCGCACCACCTGCTCATAGCGAGCCTTGGCAGCGAGATAGTTGGTGTGTATCTGGTCGTACTGCTGCTGTGTCACAGCGTCGGCTTTGAGCAGTTGGGCGTAGCGCTGGTCGTCCTGGCGTGCGTTGTCGAGCCGTACACGAGCCTCGTCTATGCCGGCATCCGACACGCTCATGTTCTGACGTGTCACGCCGATGCCCGAAGTCGTGGCCTCACCGCCAGCCATTTCGCGCTGCAAGTTTGCCTCGGCCTGCGCCAGCTGAAGGCGGAACTCGCTGTCCTCAATAATCACGAGAGTGTCGCCCTTGTGTACGGGCTGATATTCGTTAAATCGTATCTCCTTGATGAATCCGCCCACACGTGTGTTGACGGGTGTGATGTGCTGCTGCACGGTGGCGTTGTCGGTGAACTCGCCGTCGCCGAAATGCACGAAATGATTCACCACAAGCCATGCTCCGATGAGCAGCAGTACGAGTACGAAGATGTTGTATATGGTTCGCAAAAGTTTCTTGTCCATGTCGTTATTGTTATTTTATTGGTGTTGTCATTATTGTTTGTTTCCTACCGATATTTTTATATGTTTCCTGCCACATAGCGTACGTTGTAGTAAGTATAGGCTATGTTGATGCGTGCGTTCACTTCCTGCAGTTCGGCGTTGAGCTTTATGTTCGACGCGTCGATCATGTCGGTGATGAGTGCCAGCTGGTTCAGATAGCGATTGTTCACGACCTGATAGTTCTGCTGTGCCAGCTCCACACTCTTCTGCTGAGTGCGCAGTTCTACAAACGATTGCTTGTGCATTGTATACGCCTGCTGCATGTTGTTGTTGACAGTTTCGGCGGCAACGCTGTGGGCGGTGTTGCTCAGTCGCAGCTGCTCCTTGGCTCGGCGAATGGTCTTGTTGGCCTTGAAGAGCGAACTGAGCGAATATTTCACGCCCACACCTACGTACCATATATTGAAGTTTTTGTCGATTGGCGGAATGTCGTAAGTAAAAGGTCCGGCAAAGTTGTCGGCTGCCACGACGGCTATCTTGGGCAGCAGTTCGCTCTTGCTCAGCTTCAGCTGCTGTTCAGCCATCTTCACGTCGATGGCCGACTGCTGCAAAACGGGCGAAAAATTGGCTGCTTCGGTTTGCAGCAACTGTTCCGAATCGAGGTTGTCGCCGATGGCTTCAAGATTCATGTCGGGCTGGATGCTAACATCAGTCAGCCCGAGCGTGTTGCAAAGTTGGTGGTTTGCGATGCTCTTTTGGTCCTCCAGGCGTCGCTTGCCGAGTCTGAGCGACTCCATCTGCAGCTCGTATCGTGTCACGTCGTTCTTCAGTGCCATGCCCTGCTTCTGTCTTGACTTGATGTCGTCAATCAGTTTTGAGGTCAGCGTGATGTTGCTGTCGTACACTTTGATGCCGTTGCTGAGTTTCATCAGCTCCAGATACTGTCCAAGAGCGACAAATCGCATCTGGTTGCGGGTCATCAGTACGGCGTTCTCGCTACGTGCCTTCTGCAGTTCGGCAAGTCGGATGCCACTGTTGACGGCTCCGCCTGCATACACCACCTGCTGCGCCTCAAGCGCAAAGGAATTGCCGAAGTGGGGCTGTGTTATGCCCTTGGCGTTGGAGAAGTCGCGGTCGGTCATGAGCACGTTGCCGTTGTAGCTTGCCGTGAGCGACGCGTTGATGTCGGGCAGACGCTTGCTCTTGGCCTCCTCCACGGCACGGCTGGCTACGTCGACGCCAGTCTTCTGCGCCGTGAGCACATTGCTGCCGCTCTCAATCAGACTGAATAGTTGGTCAATTGTCATGCTGCGCTGTGTCTGAGCCATGCCGCTTCCAAACGAAAACAGACATACGCAGACAGCGCATAATAATCCTTTCTTCATTATTACGATAATGCTTAAAATAAAAATACATTGATTTTGCGAGTGCAAAGTTACGCATTTTCGCAACGCAAATGATTTATGAAATATCCACAGGAATGGGATATTTCGGAACTATTATGCCGTTTTATCATCTAAAATAGCGATATTTGCAGCATAAAACAGAATACTCGCATCTGATTATTTACATATATGGAACTGAAGGATATAGAAATGCGCCCCAACCGCCAGGCTTCACTCAAGACGCGCAGTCTGGACGAATGGCTGGGCGAGTACGTAGTGATAGACTATGGAATGATTATGCTATGCAGGGAGGGCGAGGCTGACATCAGGGTGAACTTCACGGAATGGCGGCTGAATCCCGGCGCGGTGATAACGCTGTTTCCGAGCGACGTGGTGTCGATAACAAGCAAGAGCGAGGAGTTCAAGGCGGAGACGTTGCGCTATGCCGCCTCGCTGCTGCGCGAAGCCAGTCTGCAACTGGAGCATACCGTCTACTCCGAACTGAAGGCCGACCGTTGCCGTACCGAGTCGGCTACGCTGACAAGCATCGTGAGCAATATGTTCGCACTGCTACGTATGTACTTCGAGCAGGAGGGCTGCACCTGTCTCGACCAACTGGTGCTGCTGCAGCTGAAGGCTTTCTTCCTCGGATTCTACGACTATCTGTATCGCAACCCGATAAAGCGCACTACGGATAACGGCACACCACGCACCAAGGAACTCTTCAACCGATTTATGCGCGAACTGGAGCACCGCTACCGCGAGTCGCGCGACGTAAGCTTCTACGCCGAACTGCTCAACATCTCGCCCAAATACCTTAACATGGTGACGCAGCGCATCACCAGCCACACCATCAAGACCATTATCAATCAGTATGTGGTGTTGCAGATAAAGCAGTCGCTCACCACCGAGGAGAAATCCATAAAACAAATAGCTTGGGACTATCACTTCAGCGACCTATCGTTCTTCTGCCGCTACTTCAAGCAGCACACGGGCATGACACCGCAACAGTTCAGAAGGAGGGCGTGTCAGAATAGGAGTTAGAGGAAGTTAAGAAGAAGTTAATCCATCTACGATGAATGGAAGTTAACGGACAAATGCTTTGTCTTTCAGCAATTTATACATATGTCCGCTAACTTCTATTAACTACGGGCAAAGCCCAAACTTCCTCTAACTTCTGTTTTGACACACTCTCCTCCTACACAAGCTTACAAATCATACCACTCCCCTCCCTACGGGGGAGGGGCAAGGGGGTGGGGCTTCATGCAAATATTGTACAGGCAGTAAAAAAGTGTTACAAATAAAAAATCAATTCTAGAGATTGGAGAGAGCGTTTTTAGTGGTTTTTACAGTGCCCGACACCACCCTACTCCCAATTCGGAGCTTCTTTCACTTCCAAATGTAGTCCTTTTGCTATGCAACTGTAGCCCTTTTGACTTCTAAAAGGACTACAGTGAGAAGGCAAAAGGAGTCCCGTTGAAACAAAAAGAAGCATTTTTGCTTCGCTAAAAATTGTCCGCCGAAGCCGCAAACATTATAACTTACTGACTATAAGCCACATAACACAAATCGCTCAAAACTCACGAATTCCGAGCCAAGGAATTCCTTGTGCGTTCAACTCGTAGTTTTGAGCGACGGAAAATGCAAATATTGTCATGGAGCTACGCTCCAAGGTGAGAGGTAGAGGTGTGAAAAACTCAATCATTACGCACATTCCTGGATTGAAGCCCCCAAGACCATTGACGGCACTACATACAGCGTCAGTGGCGTGCTGTGCGTAGCCTCAGCCGACCGCACCAAGCGCGTATTCTTCCCCGCAGCAGGCGACGTACGAAACATACAACGCGAAAGCAAAGGTACACTTTGTGCCTATTGGTCGTCGTCGCTCTACACCACTGACCCAAAGCACGCCTACTATATGTATGTAAACAAAACAAAGGTAGAGACCAAATACAGCGGAGCAAACCGTGCATACGGACTCGTCGTCCGCCCCGTATCAGATTAATCTATAACTCAAGTTTCGTATGTCTTCGACATACTGTCAGTAAACGAGTATACAAGTAAACAAGGAGATTTGCCTTACCAGTTTAAGCCTTGCAAACAACTATTTTTAGAGAAAAAGCATTTCTCCTTGTTTACTTGTATCTTGTCTACTTGTCTACTGCCAGAGCAAGTTCTTGCAAAGCAAGCGGCGAAGCCGAGCGGCAAACTTGCGAAATTTCTCTATATTATTCTACTGTTATCGGTAGTGTTGCCATTGGCATTCCCTCTGCCGACACGCTGAGCGTTGCCGTGCCGTGCTTCAGTCCTTCCACAACAACCACGAGCTCACCGCTGAACAGCGGCATCTCGGTTGAGTTGAATGGCACGAGCGATGTGGCGTCGCCGTTGCAGGCTGCGCGGAATTTGGCAGCGCCCGTCACATGGAATTTCATCTTGTTGGTTGCCGTGGCACACGCATTGCCGTCCTTGTCTACTACCGATACGGTCACAAACGCGAGGTCTTCGCCCTTCGACGAGATGCTGTTGCGGTCGGCTTTCAGCACGATGCGAGCCGGAGCGCCAGCCGTGCGTATCGTCTTTTCTGCCTTAGGCGTGCCGTCGTAGTCGTAAGCCACAACGCGAATCTCGCCCGGCTCGTACTTCACGTTGTTCCAACGCAGACGGTAGCGGTCAAGTCGCGAGCCGAGATTGTACGTGATGCGTCCCTGGCTCTTGCCGTTGACAAAGAGTTCTGCCATCGGATACGACGTGTAGCAGTAGACGGGAGTGGTCTCGCCCTCACGTCCGGGAAATGTCCAGTGCGGCAGAACGTGCAGCGTAGCGTCGTCCTTGCGCCAGTGTGAGCGATACAGGTAGTAACGGTCTTTGGGCAGACCCGCGAGGTCGCAGATGCCGAAGTAGCTCGAGCGCGACGGCCAATACTCGTCGTAGGGCGACGGTTCGCCCAGATAGTCGTAGCCGGTCCATACAAACTCGCCTATCACATAGTCGCGGTCGTCCTGCATGCGCCAATCATCATCGGGCAGATTGCTCCACGGACAATATTCCACATCATAGCTTGAACATTGTCCATCGGCATATGTCTTCGAGTCGGAAGCCTCAACTGGGAACTTATATACACCACGTGAGCTGACTGTAGAGGCTGTCTCCGAACCAAGGAGGAATCCCTTAGGCAGTTGTTTTATATTTTTGTCGTACTTGTGTACACGATAGTTGAAGCCCGGAACGTCCATCACTTGGGCGAAGCCCGATTTCAAGGCATCCTCAGCACGATCCATTCCCTGCGTCACCGGACGTGTAGGGTCGAACTTATGGCAAAGGTCCTGCAAGTGCTTGGAGATGTTACGGCCCTCCTCGCTCCATTGTTCTGGTATCTCGTTGCCAATGCTCCACATTATGATTGAGGGGTGGTTGCGGTGGTTGAGCACAAGATTCTCTATGTCCTTGTCAGCCCACTGTTTGAAGTTGAGGGCATATCCGTTCTTGCATTTAGGATAAATCCACATGTCGAAACTCTCAGCCATCACCATCATACCCATCGAGTCGCATATCTCCATCTGCCATGTCGACGGCATATTGTGAGCCGTGCGTATGGCGTCGCAACCCATATCCTTCATTGTGCGTATCTGTCGGATGAGTGCAGCCTTGTTCACTGCAGCACCTATCGGACCCAAGTCGTGATGCAGACACACGCCCTTTATCTTGCGCGAAACTCCATTCAGCTGAAAACCGTCATACCTCGACACGCTTACTGTGCGTATGCCGACCTTCTGCTGAGTCTGGTCTATAAGCTTGTTGTTGCGATACAGGCGTGTGACGAGCTTGTATAGATAAGGCGATTCGGGCGACCACAGCTGCGCATCGTCCACAGTCAGCGTCTTCACCACGTTGCCCTGAGCGTCGAAGTCGCCGTGTTTGAACTGCGCCACCACCTTGCCAGCATTGTCGACGAGCTGGTTTTCTATAGAGAGAGTCTTGTCTACATTGTTTATATTGGTACAGATGCTCACCTCAGCCTTGCCGTCGGCAATAGACTCTGTGCGGAAGTAGCAGCCCCAAGGATTGATTGTGGCTGCGTCGGCATTAGTCACGAGTTGCACGGGACGATATATTCCGCCACCGGGATACCATCGCGAACTCTCCTCGCGGTTGTTGAGACTCACGCTAATCTCGTTTCTGCCCTTCTTAAAGTATGGCGCAGCATCAACACGGAAGGCATTATATCCGTAAGCCCAGTGGCCCGCAAGCTTACCATTAATATACACATGAGGGTCTGCCATGGCTCCGTCAAACTCCAGTACAGCTGTCTTGGGCAAGCGCTTCAAGTTGACGGTAGTCTTGTAGAATCCCCTGCCAATCCAAGGCAGAGCACCCGAGCGACCCGACTTCTCCGTCTTCTCCTTCTCGCCGTTCTGCTCAATGGCAACAAACTGAAGGTCCCACTTCTTGTCGAAGGGTCCGTTGATAGCCCAGTCGTGCGGAACGGTGACAGCTTTATAGCTGATGCTGTCGCGCGAAAACTGCCATGTCTTCAGATTGATTGTGCTGCGTTGGGCAGAAGCTGTGAGTGATGCAGCGAGAGAAATGGCGCAGAAGCCACAGAAGCCCCACCCCCTGCCCCTCCCCCGCAGGGAGGGGAGAGGTATGCTGTTGAGCATGTTAGGTATTAATGTATTCAAACGATTCATTGATTATATATTAAATGATTATCATATATTGAGTTTAATAATAATTCTCAACTCTCAATTCTCAATTCTGAACTCTCAATTCTTGAAAGCCTTCAGCGCATCAGTCGGTTTGCCGTTAGAGTCGAACGCTCCCTTATTGTATCCGTTCCAGCCGCCGTAGCATTCGGGTTCCCAATAGAATATTCCAAGGCATTCAGGCTTTGCCTTGCAGCCGTCCACCATCTTCTTCATCATGGCAGCGGCATTCTCCGAGTCCCACGGCATACCAATCTCGCTGACCATAACCTTGCAGTTGTAGCGTGAGGCGAGGGTTGAGATATTGGCGAGGCAGTCGTCGGTAGCCTTCTGCCAGTTGTCGTCTTCGGGATAGAGCGACATTCCGATAACGTCCCACTTGGCACCGGCAGCCTTCAGTCCGTCGAACATCCATGTGAAACCGCCTATCTCGTTGCCACGGTCGATGTGTATCATGCACTGTGCATCGGGATAAACCGACTTGGCAGCATCGTATCCAGCATTGTTGAGAGCAGCATAGTTGGCAAAGTTGTTGTTGCTTACAAGGCCGAGCGGCCAAAGCATGCCCACACGTGTCTCGTTGCCTATCTGTATCCACTCCACGTCGATGCCGTTGTCCTTAAGAGTCTTCAGCACGTCGGTTGTATGTGCTGCCACGGCAGCCTTCATCTTGTCGAGGTCGTCCTTGAAGTCGTTCCATGCGGCAGGGATGTTCTGTTTGCCCGGATCAGCCCACGAATCAGAGTAGTGGAAATCAATCATCAGGCGCATGCCGAGGTTCTTTGCGCGCCAAGCTTTGGTCAGAACGTCGTCCTTGGCGTTCCATCCGCCGTCAGGGTTCACCCATACACGCAGACGTACAGAGTTGGTTCCGAGGTCGCGAAGTAGCGCCATACACTCCGTTGCCTTTCCGTTGGCATCGTAAAACTTCTTTCCGTTCTGCTCCATCTCGGTCAGCCAACTCACGTCGGCACCCTTAGCGAAGCCGCTCATGTCGTATGTTTTCTCCTTCTCGGGAGTAGCATTGTCGTCGTTGCTGCAACTTGTGCCTGTTATAGAGAACAGCAAAGCTGATGCCAGCAATAATGTCTTTCCTATAATATTCTTCATTGTTATTTGTCGTTTATTAGTTATTCGTATTTCCAAGTCATGGTGTTGAGGTCGGCAGTGACTGTAAACTCTGTCTCGCCATTCTCTTCACCGAACCAAATATCCCAAGCTGTGCCGTCCGAAGTCAGCTTGAACTGCTCGCCATCGGCACCATACCATGTCTGCTTATCGTCCTTTCCGTCGCCTACAAAGATAAAGCGGAAGTTCTCCCAAGCGCTCGGTTTGTATTTGCAGGTATAGACACCGTCGCTCACCTTGGTCATAACGGCAAGGAGTGAGCTGCCGTCTTTTGTGAACATGCAGAGCGTGTTGCTTGCCTCTGGTTCTGGAGTTGAGTTGTCGCCAGACTCTATTGAGTAAGTCAATTCGCTCTTCTCGCCCACCTTAACGGTGATGGTGTATGTGCCAGCCTTACTGATGTTCACACTACCCGCAGCATCCGAATCGGTCATCTTGCCATCGGCGAGAGTGTAGTTCAATGTCTTGGCTACAGCAGCGGCATCATCGGTGTCGGTAGCTTTGCTGTATTCGGCACCCGTAGCAGCAATGGTGATAGGCGAGTTGTCGGCAGTTGTCGTTACAACCTTCACCCAAGCATAGTTAGGAGCATCGTAAGTCATGTCCTCACCGTTCAGCTTCACTGTTTTCAAGAGAGTTGCCTTCCATTCCTTAGCCTTTGTGTCGATCACGGTGTAGTAGATGCCAGCAACACCGGGGAACCAGAAGTTCCATGCGCTCTCGGTGTTGTCGATGGCGAAGGTGCCGTCTGTAGCCGAGTTGCCCCATACGGTTCCATCGTTCTCTTTACCATAGAAGTTGAACCATGCCGATGCGTTCATATAACCGGTGTATATTCCGTCAGATGCGGGCGAGTAGAGATGGGTCAGCACATTGTCCTTATCCTTGTCCAGAATGTTTATGTAGCTCATGTCGATGAGATACGGTGTCACATTAACCTGACATACGTTGCTGTAGGCAGCATCCATATTGGCGCCCATCTGACTCTTGATGCGGAAATAAAGAGGTGCGCTCTCGCCTGGAGTCAATCCCAAATCCTTTGCCACAGCATTGAGGTCGGTACCCACGAAAGCCTTCGACAGATTGCTGACGGTATACTCTTTCACCGTCTCGAAGTCCTCTGAGGCTGAAGCCTGGAGATAAGTGAGCAGCGTGCCGTTGCCTGCCGGCTTAGTGTCGTCGCTCGAAAGCAATGTAGGGTTTTGCCAAGCCATCGACAGCACGATGTCCTTGCTGTTGTCGACCGACAGCTTAACGTCCGATGCCGATGCCATCAAATTGGATGCCTTGAAGCCATCCAAGTATATCTTGTCGCAACTCTCGTCGCAACTCACCAAGGCGATGAGTGCGCAGAGAAGCATAATCAAGTTTCCAAATATCTTTTTCATGTTTTATGTAAATTGAACTTTATGATTAGTAATTAATCTATAAAACTATAGGATTCTTCACTTTTCACTCTTCACTTTTCCCTTTTTAGTATCCTTCATTATGAAGATTGGGGTTGGCAGTAAGCTCGGTGTTAGGTATAGGATAGATGTTGTACTTGCTATCTACAGCCTGACCGTCGTGGCTGCCACCCTTCCACTGCCATACGTACTTGCTCGTAGTGAACTCGTCGAAGCGAACCAAGTCAGTGCGGCGGTAGCCCTCATGATACAGCTCGCGGGCACGTTCGTCGAGTATGAATTGTAGAAGAGCGTCGTTGTTGTCGAAGTTGTTAGCCCATACATCCGTATTGCCGGCACGCTCACGCAGCTGGTTTATCCAGTAGATAGCGCCCTGCTTGCGCGAAGCAATCACCGTAGGGTCGGTAGCATCAGTACCGCCAGCCCAGTTGTCCCAGTCGCCACCTGTGCGAACCACGCACTCGGCATACATCAAGTACACATCGGCAAGGCGGAAGAGCGGAAAGTCGGTCTCCACACCGTCGTTGGATGAATTAGAAGCTGTTGTGCCGTCGTCCTTCACATTGCTCCACTTCTCCGAGAGATAGCCAGCGTTTTCGTCGGTCATGCTTGTTATGTCCTTGCTCTGTCCGTTGGTGAAGAACTTGCAGCGCTTGTCACCATTGCCGTCGATGTCGGTCTGTGTGAACTTGTCGACAAACTCCGGACGCAGACGGAACGAACTCCAGCCATTTGTAGCGCCGAAGTCAGCAACATTCTGATTGGCATTCGACATGCTCAGCTGTCCGCAAACCAAGTAGGTAGAAGCACCCCAGCTCACAGTATGCTCAGCGCTTACGGGCAGAGCGAAGATAATCTCGTTGGTACGCTTATGGTTGTCGGCATTGAACAGTTTGCTATAGTCCGACTCAAGCGAGTAGCCCATGTTCATCACCTTCTCGCAAGCCTCCTTACACTCGGCATACTTAGCCACGCCAGTATAGGTCTCGCTGTTGAGGTAGAGCTTGGCAAGCAGAGTGTAGGCAGCGCCCTGCGAAGCCTGGCCATAAGGACATGTAGAGGCAGGAAGCATGTCGCCTACGCAGTCCTTCAGTTCGCTTTCGATATAGTCGAAGGTCTGCTGTGCGGTGTAGCGTGGAGGAATATAGCTGCCCACGGGGTCGTTCTCGGTCACCATAGGGATGTTGCGGAAGAAGTCGAGGGCGTGATAGTAGAACAGTGCGCGCATAAAACGTGCCTCAGCCTTATACACCTTCATCTTCTCAGCGTCAGCACCCGAGAAGTTGGCGCTGTTGGCATTGCGCAGGAATTCGTTGCAGAGTGCGATGTTGTAATATATACGATAGTACATGTCAGACACCCAAGCGTCGTTGGCATCCCATGAGAGATAACTCAGTCCGGTGGTCTGCTCGCCAGTGAGCCAGGTAGAGGCAAACTCATCGGTTCCGCACTCCTGCAGATTGATAAACATACGCATATAGTCGAAACCGTTGCCAGCGTTCAGTACAGACTCCATGTCTTTGTTGTCGCCGCCTTTGCCTTGACCGCTCGTTACCATTGAAGCGTATATCTTGCCAAGCACCGCTTCGTAGTTGGCCAGTGAAGTATAGACATCCTTCGAGGTGGTTTCCGTCTTAGGATATTGGTCGAGATCGGAAACACAACTTGTAGTGCCGGTCAGCACCGCAGTTCCCATCATCACGCCGTATAATATATTCTTTAGTTTCATTATAGTTTTCTTTTTAGTATTTAAAGCATTAGGATTCTTCACTCTTAATTCTTCACTCTTCCCTTAGAACTGCAGTCCGAGGCTGAGTGAGTAAGTGCGTGGACGTGGGTAGAACGAGTTGTCCATTCCGTTGGGCACCTCAGGGTCGGCTCCCGAGTATCCCGTGATGGTGAACACATTCTGAACCATAGCCGACACGGTGAGCGATGCCCACTTGCTTATCTTGCCCACGTTGTAGCTGAGGCTGAGATTGTCGAGCTTAAGGAACGAAGCGTTCTCCACATAGTAGTCCGACAGATACTGGCGGGTCTTGAATCCGGTCTTCAGGAAGCTTGCGTTGAGGTTGTTGAGCTGTGAGTTGTTGTAGCTCACGGTCTCCCATGCGCCAGCGTTCATTGCCATACCGTTATATACGTAGTTGCCGATGTTGGCACGGAAACTCATGCCCAGAGTAAGCTGCTTGTAGCGGAGCGAAGTGCTGAGACCCATAATATATTTAGGAGCGGGCGAATGATAGCGGTAGAGGTCGGCTTCGTTTATCTCGCCATCCTTGTTAAGGTCGGCATAAGCGCCTTCGATTGGCTTGCCCGTCTCGCGGTTGTAGAGCTGATGATATACATAGAACATGTACGGTTCGTAGCCCTCAGTGAGTACCTGGAACTGATAAGCATCGATCGACGGGCCCACCTTGACATTGGTCTGGTTGCCACCCTTGGTGAGCGAGAGGTTCTTCACCTTCATGTTCTGCCATGTGAAGTTGTAGCTCAGGTTCCACTCCCAGTCCTTAGTCTGGATAGGTGTAGCGTTGAGCGAAACCTCAACACCCTTGCTGTCCACATTGCCCACATTAGTGAGGATTGTCTTCGAGAAGTTGGTGCCGGCTGCAGTCGGTACCGAAGCGAGCAGGTCCTTTGTCTTACGTGTATAGAAATCGACAGCTCCAGTGAGTCTTCCCTTGAGGAATCCGAAGTCAACACCGAAGTTCCAAGATGATGTTGTCTCCCATTTCAGATTCTCTACGTATGCCTCCGGGCGATAAGTTTTGATGTACTGTCCGTTGATGAGCGCCTCGGCACCAGTCACACTCGAAGTGTAGACGGGCAGATAGTTGTAGTTGCCGATGCCTTCCTGCTGGCCCGTAACACCGTACGAGGCGCGGAGCTTGAGGTTGGAGAGCACCTTGTTGTCCTTCAGCCACGGCTCCTCGGTCAATGTCCAGCCCAATGCTACTGACGGGAAGGTACCCCAACGGGTGTCCTTAGAGAATCGTGAAGAAGCGTCGCGACGAACAGTAGCTGTAAGGAGATACTTACCGTCGAACGAATAGTTCAGACGACCGTAGTACGACAGCATCACGTGGCGATAGTCCGAAGCCTTCACTGTAGACAGAGTTGTGCCTGCTCCACTCTTGGTATAATAAAGAGGTGTGGTGCTCTTCCAGTACTGATAGTCGTAACCGGCGGTGAGGTCTACGTTGCTCTTAAGCTCGTCGAAGTACTTGGCGTAGTTGGCATAGAGAGTGAGCAGACGGTTCTCGTTCTTCTGCGGACCATACTTGTAGTCGCTACCGCTCAACGACTCGTCCTTGTTGAATGCCTGGGCTGCATATCCCGGCACATAGATGGTGCCGTCGCCCTTGGCATAGTCGGCTCCGACAGTGGCGTGGAACTTGAGTTCGGGCAGGAAGTGAACCTTATAGTCTACGTCCATCGAACCGATGAAGCGGCTCACCTTGCTCTTCGAATCATATAGGTCAACCAGTCCGCGAGGGTTTCTCACACCAGCATTCACGGGATAACCGTCGGCATCGAGAGCCTCGTTGAATCCGCCGTAGCTATTATTGCCAGAATAAACGGGTATGGTGGGGTTGAATGTTGCGGCTGCCCAGACGGCTCCGCCATTATTAAACGAGTTGTTGTTGAGCGTTCCCTTGGCGTTGATGGTCAGCTTCAGGTGATCCTGGAAGAAGCTTGGAGTGAGCACAACGTTGCCCGTCCAGCGCTCCACATTGTCCTTGCGTACCAATCCGCTCTGGTTGAAATAGCCCACCGACACGCGGAACGGCAGCCACTTGCCCATGCTACCGCTGACGCTCAAGTTGTTGTCGGTGCCGAAAGCAGTGCGATAAACCTCGTCGTTCCAGTCGGTATTGGCATCGCCCAAGAGCGACTTCTGGTTGTCGGTGCCATATTGGTTGATAACGTTCACAAATTGGTCGCGGCTCAGCATTTCCACCATCTGGGTGCGAGTCTGGATGCTATTGGTAGTGTTGAAGTTGACCTTCACGCCTCCCTGCTGTCCCTTCTTTGTGGTGATGATTATTACACCGTTCGACGCACGCGAACCATAGATGGCTGTCGACGAAGCATCCTTCAGCACAGTCATGCTCTCGATGTCGGCCGGATTGATCATGCTGAGGAAGTTGTCGCTATTGCCCGAGATTCCGCCGTGCTCCAAAGGCACACCGTCGAGCACGATAAGCGGGTCGTTAGAAGCGTTCAATGAAGCACCACCACGTACGCGAATAGTGCTACCTGCCGATGCCGAACCGGAGTTCGACATGATCTGAACACCCGAAACCTTGCCATTGATGAGCTGCTCAGGCGACGAAATAGAGCCCTTGTTGAAGTCCTTGGCACTGACAGTTGCCACCGAACCCGTAAGATCGCTCTTGCGTGCGGTACCATAACCCACCACCACAACCTCGCCCAACTGACGGTCGTTGGAGTCGAGTGTGATGTTGATTACGTCGCCTTTGAGCTGTACGGTTTTGGCTATATAACCAATATAAGATACTGTGATTTGCTTGGTTCCTGCCGGAACGATGAGAGTGTAGTTGCCGTCGAGGTCGGTCACGGCACCCGTCTTGCCACCGTCGAGTGTGATAGTGGCACCCATAAGCGGTTCTTTGTTGTTGGCGTCAGTAATGCAACCTTTGATGGTGCGGTTCTGCGCCTGCGCCGAAAGCGAAGCTGCCGAGAGTACACCGGCCATAAGCAACGCAAAGAAACGGCTACGTTTGTTTCCTTTTGTTTGGTTCATGTTGAAAACGTTTAGGTAAATTATGGTTTTTAATTTTAATTCCTTACGGTAGAGAATTTTTCACTTTTCCCTTTTCACTTATTCACTTGAAGATTTGAAACGGATAGTTTTTTCGTCGGTTGCAAAATTACGACAGTTGATAAAAACACCGCATTACATATTGGACAAAAGACAAAACAAAACAGACAAAAACGCCCGCAAACGCCCATAAACAAAGGGTTTGGCAAAAATGTAAAGAGCAAAAGACCGAAATGTCTTCCGTGTCTGACATTTTTTTTGTAATTTAACGCCGTGAAACAAAAACATAAAAAATACACCATAATCCACTAACGTTGGAATGAAGAATTCACTTTTTACCTTTATCCTTACGCTACTCTCAGCGCTGACATCTGCCCAGACCTTCAGCAATATATCCATTGCTGAGGCATCGACCGTGTGCTCCATTGCACAGGACGAGCAGGGAATGGTATGGCTCGGCACTGAGGGCGGACTATACTCGTACGACGGCTACCGCACCATACCGCACAACACTTCTGCCAACGGCACTACGATAGCCACACGCATACACTCGATGCTCGTCAGCCACAACATCATATATATGGGAACGGAGCGCGGACTGCTCGTATACGACATACGAAGCGGACGCTACGAGCAACTCCTCGGTCAGTCGCCCAAGGACATACGTGCCGTGACGTTGCATCAGGGGCGGCTCTGGATGGGCAGCGCAACGGGACTGTACAGCTGCGACCTCAAGACCAACGACGTCCGACTGGAGAACCGACACTTGCATAACATCTACTCACTACTCACCACCCGACGCGGACTGCTCGTCGGTACAATCGACGGACTGGCGCTGCGCTCGCCTGGCGGCAGCATTCGCCACATACCAATAGGCAACAGTCCGCAACCGCTCGTCAACGCTCTCGCCCCCGACCGTGGCACCAATGACGTGTGGATAGGCACCGAAGGCGCGCTCTTCCGTTACGACTGGCACACATTACAGCCCGTAGCGCCGCTCACTGGCAACTCCATCAAGTCGCTTGCATTGCACGGCGACAACATATATGCAGGCACCGACAACGGGATGTTCATATATAACAAGGTAACAAATGCCGTGCGCCATGCTCTGCACGACTCGCGCTCGGCTCGCTCCATAGCCAACAACATAGTGTGGGCGGTGTTCAGCGACCGCTGGGGCAACCTCTGGGCTGGCACCGACCAGGGCGTGTCGCACATACAGCAGCGCCCATTCTACACCTACACTCCGCTCAGCGACATCACACGTACGGGCGACGGCAACTGTCTGCATCTCATATTCCGCAGCACAGACAATATGCTGTGGCTCGGCGGCACCAACGGACTCATCGGCTACAGCGCACGGCATGGATTCCTGCCCGATGCGGGTGCCGACATGGCGTGGTATCGGCAGACCTCAACTACACACTATATGTCGCACAACCGTGTGCGCCGTGTCTATTCAGACCGTGAAGGCCGTGTGCTCGTATGCACCGACCACGGACTCAACATATACAATCCGCAGACACGACAGATGCGCAACGTCGTGGTGGTAGACCCCTCGCGACGCTACAGCACGGCGTGGGCTTACGACGTTGTGGACGACGGAATGGGACGCTACTGGATATGCTCGTATATGGGAGGCGTTTTCGTGGTGGCTAAGGAGAAGCTGCTCAACGCCACCGATGGCGTGGTAGTAGCCGACCGACATCTGCTCTCGCAATTGCAGGGCATACACGTGTGGCAGCTCGTCAGGGACGGACGCGGCCGCATATGGGCGCGAATGTACGACCGCGGACTCGACCGTATCGACCCCAAGACGATGCGTGTGGAGCACGTCGTAGGCAAAGACCGCATCATCAACGACCTTGCTGCCGACCGCGAGGGCAACCTCTGGGCGGCAATGGATGGTGAGATACGCCGCTTCGGAATCTCTGCCGGCGCCGACCGCAGCTTCAGCATAGCCGGATATGGAGACGAAGCCTCTGCAATGCTGTGTCAGGTAGAGGGCGACATGTGGGCTGTCATGGGCAACGACTGCTGCATATTGCGTGCCGACGGAACATCGCTACGCTTCGCCGTGCCCGGATTCCGTCCGCTTGCCATCTGTTACGACCGCGTGTCAGGCAGCGTTCTGCTTGGCGGCAACGACGCTGTGGTGAGCATACCCACTGCCCGTATGAACGAGAAGCGGCAGCACAGCCACATGTTCATGTCGGGCATGATGGTCGACGGCAAGTCGTTTGTACCCGAAGAGGGTAGCACGGCATATCTGTCGGCAGTGACGCTCGCCTCCACACAGAACAACGTCACGTTCCAACTGTCCGACCTTCCCTTCTCGGGACAGCAACCCTGCGTGTACGCCTATCGTCTGAAAGGCATCGACCGCACGTGGCAATACATGCACGGCGAGCGCCACGAGATAAGCTACAACGCCCTTCCTCCGGGCAGCTATACGCTTGAAGTGCGCCAGATTGATGCCTTGGGCGAAGCCAGCGACGACGTGCTCAGCTATGGCGTTACCATCCTTCCGCCATGGTACTGGTCGCTGTGGGCTAAGATTGTTTATCTGCTTGTGATTGCAGCATTGCTCGTGTGGATAATGAACTTCTACATGATGCGACGCCGTCTGCACGAGGAGCGTGCCGCCAAGGAGCGCATCATGCAGGAGTCGGCAGCACGCTCGCAGTTCTTCGACAATCTGTCGAGACAGATCAAGCAGCCGCTCGGCTCGCTGTTCGGCTCGGTGCTCGACATGCTTCATGCCGAAAAGGACACCAGCGGCGTGCGTCGACTGGAGCAGATGCGCCACGACGTAGTTGACATGAACATGCTTGTGTATAAGGCTCTCGACGTGCAGCAATCCATAACCGGCTCCGACTATACACCGAAGACAACGCTCGACATCGTTGATTTCTGCCGACGCGCAGCCGACGATGCACGCTCGCGCTACGGCAAGGCGGTGGAGATTGACTATCGCACCGATGTGCCTACTGCCTACGTGTGTGTCGACGTGGTGCGCCTGCAGCCCGTACTGGCTGAGCTTATCGACTTCGCCGTCAACAACCGCACCGACGACGAGCCCCTACACATGACCCTTACAGCCGACGACAAGAGGGTGAAGCTGAACGTGTCGATACCCGGCATGACGATACATCAGACCGACATACCGTTTGTGTTCAACCGCTACTACTCAGTAGCCGACAACAGCAAGCCCGACTCCACCAACACGCTCGCCCTCGTTCGTGAATTTGCCGAGCAGCAAGGGGCGCTGGCAGCAGTGGAGAGCACCGACAACCTTACCGTCGTGACTATCGGCTTTGCACCTGCTCAGACAGCCTCAACGTCAACTCAGCACGCTGGCAGCGACACCGCAACACCAAAAGACATTGACATCGACACTGCCGACGCTCGTCTGCTCGCCAAGATTACAGACACCGTAGAGGCGCATATAGCCGACTCCGACTTCAACGTTACGCGCCTCCAGGAATTGCTCGGACTGGGTTCGAAGCTGCTCTATCGCAAGGTGAAGCAGATGACGGGCAAGACTCCCGTTGAATTCATTCGCCATATACGCATGCAACGCGCCGCCATCATGCTGCGCGAGGGACGGTTCTCGGTGTCGGAGGTGATGTATATGGTGGGATTCTCCAACTCAAGCTATTTCTCAAAAGTGTTTCAGAAAACCTACGGCATCACGCCAAATGAGTATTCACGTGGGTAGACAAAGCATGTCTACTCGTCAACTCGTCTACTTGTCACTATGAATAAAATCGTACATCATTTAAATACCGACATACAGCCACCCCACCAGTTCACCTTCCCGTTTTGCTACGAGCCGCATCCGCTATGCCGCCTTGCCGCCGCCGAAGTCGAGCACCACATCGTCGAGTCGGGCGTATGGCAGGGCGAGACGAGTTGTGGCAAAATGTTCGGAGTACTGGTGGTGAGATACGAATTAGGAGTTAGGAATTACGAATTAGGAGTTAGGAGTTGCGAGTTAGGATTTATTGCCGCTTACTCCGGATTGCTTGCCGGACGCAACGACTGGGCTTACTTTGTGCCACCCGTATTCGATGCCCAACAGCCCGACGGACACTTTAAGGTGACCGAACGCAGCATATCCGACATCAACAGAGAGATAGACTGCATACGCCATTCGGATGAATACAAGCGTGTCAAAACCGAAGAAGCGGCGCTGCGACAGAAGGCTGCCGACCGTATTGCTGCCATGAAGCAGCACATAGCAAGCGCCAAGGCTGAGCGCGACCGCCGTCGCAGCGATGCCCAGGCAGGACTCGTGCACATCAGCGAGGCTGAAACGGCTGCCATGACGCGCGAGAGCCAGACGCTGAAAGCCGACCTGCGCCGACTGAAACAACGTCTCGACATGGAACTCTCGGCTGCCCATGCCCTTACATTTCAATACGACGAGCGCATAGCTGCATTGCGACAGCGCCGCCGCAGCATGAGCGACGAACTGCAACGGTGGCTCTTCATGCAATACCGCATGCTCAACGCGCGTGGCGAAGAGCGCAACCTCATCGACATATTCAGCACCACCACACACGGCATTCCACCAGCCGGGGCTGGCGACTGCTGCGCACCCAAACTGTTGCAGTATGCCTACAGCCACGGACTACAGCCCGTGTGCATGGCTGAATTCTGGTGGGGCGAGTCGCCACGGCAGGAGATACGCCATCATCTGAGCTATTATCCCGCATGCCGTTCAAAGTGTCTGCCCATACTGACGCACATGCTTCAGGGGCTCGACGTAGAACCCAATCCGCTCACAGCGACCGCATCGGAAGAGCTGAAGATAGTGTATGAGGACGACGCAATATGCGTTGTCGACAAGCCGGCAGGCATGCTCTCGGTGCCGGGCAAGGACAATGTGGAGAGCGTAGAGTCGATAATGCGCCAGCGTTGGCACCAGTATGACGGCAATCCGATAATGGTGCACCGGCTCGACCGCGACACCAGCGGACTGATGGTTGTAGCCCGTACCCTCGAAGCCTATCATTCCTTGCAGCAGCAGTTTGCCTGCCGCACCGCAGCCAAGCGCTACGAGGCTGTGCTCGACGGCGTTCCTGCCTTGCAGCAGGGCACCATCAGTCTGCCCCTGATGCCCGACATAACGGATCGTCCGCGCCAACGTGTCGACATGGAGCATGGCAAACCGTCGGTCACCACATATCGTGTCGTAAGCACACAAAACCATCGCACCCTCGTATGGCTATTTCCCCACACGGGGCGCACACATCAGTTGCGCGTACACTGTGCCCACCCTCTCGGACTCGCCACCCCGATACTCGGCGACCCGCTGTATGGACGCGGAACGGCGGCACCCAGAATGTATCTGAATGCCGCCGAACTTGAAATCACTCACCCCGTTACGGGGCGTAGAATGCAATGGAAATCGGAGTCAGCCTTTCCATTTTATTAGTGCCTTACCTCCTGCATAGCACATCACTCCTCTCCCTACGGGGAGGGGCTTCCAGGGTAGGGCTTTATCCCTTAATCATCCTAAACTCCACCGGCTGACCGTGCTGGCAAGTCACAGTGAGAGTTGTCTCCGTGGCTGTGGTCTGTACCTTTACCTTGTCGTTAGGCTGTGCCAGGTTCCACTTGCCCTTCATCACAATCTTCTTCACGATGGGTCGGCTTGGTTCCTTAGTGGTGAATGTCTTCTCCGAGATATTCAGGTTAGGGTCGCACACGCTCATCACGACACCCTTGTCCGAAGCCTTCTGCATCACCATTGTCTCGGCAGGGATCAGACTGAACAGCTTGTCGCCTTGCGGCTGATAGGTGTCGAAGGCAGCGTAGGCTGTGATACCCGTGAGCTTGTCCGTCACAACGTGGGCAGTGTTGTCCTTGCAGAGTATCTGATAAGGCGCCTTGCTGCGGGCAGCGTCAAGTTCCTGCTTGGTGGGCTGTACGAGTACCAGATATTCGTATGAGGCATCCTTGGGCGACACACCGTGGTTGATATATGCCGAGGCAAACGTTCCTTGAGTTGGCTTGCGGGTCTTCTCGTGGCACGACTCCTGCTCGGCTATCTGCACACGGACGTCGCCTGAATTGAAGATGTAGTAGTTGTTGTAGCCGTCCTGAATGCAGTGTGCCTTGCCGTCGTTCAGTTCCTGACTGAAAGCAGCATCCTTCAGCTTGCCATCAACGTAGATGTCGCTCTTGCCCTTAGTGAATGTGCTCTGGAAGAGAGTGGTCTCTGTGGGATAAGAGGCGTTGCTGTTGTTGATGCCGGTGCCGAGACAAACCATACGGTTGTCGAAACAGAACACCGACTTACGTGCTACGAAGTCGGGAGTGAAGTTCTTCATCTTGCGCTCCATTAGCTTCATGGCAAACATACCGTTCATTCCCTCAAGCGAACTCGTTCCGGAGAAGTTCTCCTTGCTGTGTGCCATAGTAGTGCCGGGCAGCGGACTGTCGAGCATGTCGAACGGCAGATGAATGGTAGTGGTGCCGGGCAGACGGTTCCAGTCCCAACCGTTCTCGTCAAAACCGCTCGCCTTGCGCGACGGATAGCCCATGATCTGAACCGAGCCGTAGCTCTGGTAGCGGCCATAGCGGTTGTCCTTCTTGTATATCTCCGAACCCCACACGTCGGTGGTGTAGCCCTTCAGCGTCACCATCCAGTCGCTGCGGCGGAAGATGCCTGCCGAACCGTAGTTGTACACGAAGAATCCCTGCGGAGCCTTGGCAGGCTTGATGCCCTCCTTACGGAAGTAGGCAGCTTCGGGAGTGTTCTTCTTGCAGAGGCGCAGATAGTCGGCTGCAAGATGATGGTCGAACTTGTTGCCTTCGCCCGAGAGGTCGCCGGCAAGTGCCAGATATGCAAACGAGGCTATGTCGTCGTCCTTCATCGACGAGCCGAACGGATGGCGGCCACTGATGCCTACGCCCCACTCGTACATATTACTGTAATTGCGCATTGAGAGGAAAGCCTGCTTCAGCACCTGACGAGCCTCAACCGTAGGCACGTAACGAGTATGGTTGGTGAGCGAGATGTACTGGCCTATCATGGCAAGCACGCCCGTAGTATAGGCAGGATAGAAACCGCCATGATGGAAGGTGGTGCCGTCGACCTTGATGCCGCCTATTGTTCCGGGAGTGTACTGAAGTGTTCCGCTGAGCCAACGTGTCAGTCCGGTAAGGGCACGGGCACGTTCGCACGGATTGACCATAAGCAAAGACGATACGGTCTTTGCCATGAGCAGAGTGTGCCACGAGTCGAGCAGCTCGTCACGTCCTGCTTTGGCAGGGACGCGAGTCTCCTGCAATGCCGACCAGAAGATGAGTGCCGAGAGTATGTTGTCGCGATTCTTCGAACGCCATATAGCGTCGCGCATGAGCCATGCTGTGTTGTACACGCGGCGAATCTGATAGCCGTAGTGATGGTTGGTGCCCATTCCGCTGCCGAAGGCGAAGCCCTGATTGATGGCATAGTCCCAAACGAGGAAGTAGTTCTTGGCAGCCTCAGCCGAGTGATTGCAATAGGCGTCAAGAGCAAAACCTGCAAGCATGTCCTCAACATCATTGAGAGTTATCTCGCCATTCTTGCGATTGAGTTCATCGGGGGCTACAATCGGAGCACCGGTGAAGCCGTCGCCGCTCTTGCGTATATTCACTTTCTTGAATGTAGCGTAAGCTTTCTCTACCTGTTTCTTTGGAGCTACGCGCACGTTGAGAGCCTCAGTGAGTCGCTTTTCAACAGTTGCGAGGTCTTGCTTCTCGTCGGCTGTCAGCTGCTTGGCCAAAGGAATGTCGTACTTGTACTGTTCCCACTGCCACACACGGCACCAGTGCCAGAGGTCGCGATAGGTCAGCGAATTGTTGCTGGGCATCTGAAGGTCGGGAGTGGTGCGGTCGTTTATCTTCTTCACTGGGAAGGTGAGGCGGTCGAGATATACCCTACCCTTGCGCTCGGGAGCAATGATGCGGTAGCCGGCAACGTTATGGTTCTTCTTGTCGCCCTGCATGTTTTTGAAGCCAATCCAGCAGGCACGCCATCCGGCAGAATAAAGGCGGAAAGCAAACCGATAAGATACGTCGCCGTTGGGGGCGTAGAATTCGAATCGCAACGAGTCGCTTTGCTGCCGCTCGTTGTATATCCATAACATTATGCCGCCAGCGTCGTTCGCAGCGAAGGGTTTTTCAGCAGCAACGTCAATCACGCTGCCTGGTGTGAAATTCCATTCCAAGCTCTTCGCACCTTCCTTATAATAGGCTGTAGAAAGGGTGAGTTCCTGGGGATTCGTGCATTTGAAGTTTTGCGGAATCCGGTCCTCAAACCCTACGAATTGGGCTGAAGCCGCAGCGCTGAACGATAATAAGAACAATAGCAATTTTAAGATCTTCTGTGTCATAGTAAATTGGTTAGATACGGTAATTTATTATTTATATCACAAAATTACAAGATATTTCTGACAAATCAAATTTATTTATTACTTTTGCAATGTTAATAATAACCCAAAATCTATTAAACTAATTATTCATTATATGAGACCATACCATGTCCTCATTGCGGGTTTGCTCTGCATGGCAACGCCATCGCTTGCCGACAACGATTTCAAACCCAGCGTCAACATCGACTTGCAGACACGCATCAGTTATCTCAACGACCGCGTCGACCACCAGATACGTCACGACGCTTCGGGATTTAAGGGCGACTACTTCTTGTTCAGCGTGAGCGGACAATTGACCGACCGACTCACCTATTCATGGCGACAGCGCATCAATCAGAAGAAGAACGAGAACGACCGGTTTGACGGTACCGACTGGGTTTACCTCGATTATAAACTCAGCAACCACTGGAACGTAGCAGCCGGTAAGCAGGTGGCTATGGTAGGCGGATACGAGTACGACCGCTGCCCTATCGACATATACGTCTCGTCTGAATTCTGGAACAACATTGCTCCGTTCCAATTCGGTGCCAGCGCTACGTATACCACCACCAACGGCAAGAGCCGTTTCACCGGTCAGGTGACCCAAAGCCTCTTCAATACACCTGCCAACCGCGACATGCTCGCCTATCATCTGCACTGGGCTGGCAACTACGGATGGTTCAACTCTCTCTATTCGGCAAATATGATTGAGTATATGCCCGGTAAATTTATCTCGTACATTGCCCTCGGCAACAAATTCAACGCAGGCAATGCTTCTCTGGAACTCGACTTTATGAACCGTGCGGCAAGCCATCAGACCTATTTCTTCAAGGACTGTTCGGTGATGGCGCGCCTCGACTACCGTCTTATTCCGCATCTCGGACTGTTCGGCAAGTTCGCTTACGACGTGAACCGCACCGACACCGAAGCTGACAAGTGTGTGTTGCCGGGCACTGAGATGACTGCCTACGGCGGTGGATTGGAATACTTCCCCACAAAGGGCAAGCCCGACGTGCGTGTAAGCCTTGCCGTATCGCACTCTACCGGCACCAACACCAACCCTGCCGGAACAATGAAAGACAATCAGACTACTGTGCGACTGGCGTTCATTGCCAAGCTGCATCTGCTGTCGTGGAAAAGCAAATAACCTAAGTTTCGCAAGCGAAAGAAGTTATTGGAAGTTATAGGAAGATAACTCGCTTCGCTCGTGAAGTTAATGGACAATGGTTAATAATTTATGAACTATGAGCAAGAACAATCAAAAAAGCAAGACACTCATTCCGAGCGGAGTGTGGTGCATCGCGTCAGTAATAGTCTTGTTCGGCTATCTGGGCATAATAATGGGCGTACCCAACATGCTCAACACAATCATGAAGACAGCCCACGACCTTTTGCTCAACACCGTGTTCTATCTGATGAGTATATGTGTGATAACGGGTGCCCTGGGCAGAGTGTTTGTGGAGTTTGGAGTGGTGGCGCTGCTTGAGCGCACACTGCGTCCGCTGATGCGACCTATATTCAATCTGCCCGGTGTGACATCGTTGGGTGCTGTGATGACATTCCTCTCGGACAACCCTGCCATCATCTCGCTTGCCAACGACAAGCGTTTTGCAAGCTACTTCAAGAAATACCAGTTCATATCGCTCACCAACTTCGGTACAGCCTTTGGTATGGGATTGCTCGTCATCGTGTTCATGGCAAGCCAGGGATATTACGTCGCCCCGCTCATAGGACTTGTAGGAGCGTGCTGCGGATGCGTATGCTCAACCCGACTGATGCAGCGCTTCGTGCTCAAGGCCTATCCGCAATATGCCGTTGAGGATGCCGTATCGAAGGAAGATATAAAGGAAGAAGAGGAGGAAGACAAGAAGACCGAGAAGACCGTATTCATCCGTCTGCTCAACGCTATGCTCGACGGCGGACGCAGCGGTGTAGAGGTGGGCATTGCCATCATCCCCGGCGTGCTCATCATCTCTACCTTTGTGATGATATTTACGTTCGGTCCGGCTGTGGACGGAACGTACAACGGCGCTGCCTATCAGGGCGTAGAACTGCTGCCTTGGCTTGCCAATAAGATTGACTTCGTATTCGAGTGGCTGTTCGGATTCCACGACCCGCACCTCGTAGCCTTCCCGATTACTGCTCTCGGAGCGGTAGGTGCAGCCCTCAGTCTGATTCCGGGATTCATCACTCACGGATGGATTGACGGCAATGCCATAGCCGTATTCACGGCCATCGGTATGTGCTGGAGCGGATTCCTCAGCACCCATACCGCCATGCTCGACTCCATCGGCTATCGCGACCTTACACCCAAAGCCATCATGGCGCACTTCTGCGGCGGACTCGTAGCAGCCATCAGTGCACACTGGATGTTCGCTCTGTACACGCTAATAGCGGCATAAGATAAAAAAATAAGCGGAGGCAAAAACCTCCGCTTATTTTTTTATCTTGAATTCCTTATAATCTCTCCTGCCTTCGACTTCTCGCTGTCGAATGTCAATACGTTGTATATGGTGATGGCATTCTCGGGGTCGACAATGTGGGGTGCCATGAGTCGCAGCACCTTCAGTTGTGCGTCGCCGAATGTGAACATCTTCATCATGCGGGCAGTCTGGCTGCATGAGTAGAAGCATCCGAGGCTTGCCACTTCAATGAGGTCGAACTTGTTGTCGTCGAAGCTTGCATTCTTCACCTTGTTGTACAGTCGGCTGAAGGAAGCGTCGTCGAGACAGCAGCCGTAATAAATCGGAGCATCAGGACCAACTCCAGATGGAGGAAGAGTAGGTCGCTGATTGCAGTTTCCGATTTCGCTATTAGTGTCGTTATCCCAAAATTTAGTTTCATAAGCCACTACCCTACCGTTAAGATCAAAGCCTACGACGATGCGCTTGCTCTCGCCTGTTATGACATTCATCTTATAGTACTCCCATCTGTCACCATAAGCATCAAAACTCGTAAGCTTGGGCTGTCCCATTATTGCCACAACCTCCTGCTTGGTCATACCGCGCTCCACCGTCTTCTTTATCTTTGCCGAAGCCGATAGGCATACGGCAAACATCATAAAGCTTGTGACTATAATTGCCATCCATTCATTTCTCTTCATAAGCAATATTCGTTTTATTGAAAGTTATTGTTTGCTTTATTTTTTTATGCTTGCAAAAGTAGCTTATTCATATCGGACAGAATGGAGAAAATTCCCTATTAGTTGAGGGGAAAATCCCTAAAAACAACGCTACTTATGCTACCAGCTACATCATTTCTCTTTTAAACCATAGTTCAAACACACAATCCGCAAGATATACGCCATCCTTCTCAATAGTAATAATCTCTTTGTCTATCAGACTTTTCTTTATGCGGTCGACATTCGACTTGCTGCCAAGGGGATATGACTCAGCGACCGATTGAGTGGTAAATCCAGAATGAATGCCATTACACAAAAGACGAATAAAGTTGAGTTGATAGGTAGTAAGCCCCTCCGTCTGTTGTATAAAGAGACTGCTGTTTTGCTCCAACAAGGCCTTCAGACCTTCTGTGAAACTCTCCTCATCAACCTCATTCTCCGTTTCAGCCATCACGTTCCATGCAAGTTGCTGCACATAAGAGGAATAGTTCCTAACTTCTTGACAGATTCTGCGGGCATACTCTTCGCTTATCTTCTTGCCAAACTTCTCAAATCGAGAACAAATAAAAGGCACCCAATATTCCGTTGGAATGCACTTGAGATGTAGCATTTCGCCAAACTGATAGAAAGGCATGCGACGACTTTGGAAAATGTTCTCCATCAGATGCTTCTTGCTGCCAAAGAAACAATAAGACACATTCTGATGGTACTGCCAAACACCACGCAGTCGTTTTTGTATAGTCAGCGAATCGGGAAACTCCCCTATCTGCTGAAACTCATCAATACATACCACAAGTCTGATGCCCTGTTCCTTAGCTATACGTTCTGGAAGATCCAAGATTTCTTCTGGAGAATAATCCTTTGGCGTTATTCCCAATGAAACAGAAAACTCAGAATTAGGTTCTGGACTAAATGACAGCTTTGGCGAAATTCTAACCAAGAAACGCTTAATGTTCTCCATCACTTGCTCCAGATGATTGCCAGTGGATTTCATTATAGTTTCGGCAAATCGATTATAGAAATCGTATTCACTACGGCAGTCATATATATCCATATATACGATTTTAAGCATCGGATTGTCTATCTCCGAAATAACTTTTTTTATAAGCGAAGTTTTTCCCATGCGTCGTGGAGAAATGAGAATAACATTGATGCCATTTTCAAAATCAAGCTTGATGCGCTTGGTTTCTTCAATTCGGTCGGTGAAGTTGTTGCCACCTACCGACATACCATATACAAAAGCTTTTTCCATAACTTTCAGTCATTATTACTATTGCAAAGTTAAAGAAAAAAATAAAGTTCACAAAGTTGTGGACCACAACTTTGTGAACTTTAACTGAAATATGGGGAGCCATCATTCGGAGCACCTTTAGTTAAATCCCTAAAAGGAAAAATATGGTGGATTGTAAATAATTTTCTATAACTTTGTGGACATCTATATAAAACGAAGGAAGAATAAAATATGACAAAGGAATATAACACCACACCATCCTCTGCGTCTTCCATAGGACTTGTTCTTGAAGGCGGAGGCTTGAGGGCCATGTTCACAAGTGGAGTGCTTGATGTCTTTATGCAGAACGGCATCAAGTTTGATGCTGCTGTAGGCGTTTCGGCTGGAGTTTTGTTCGGCTGCAACTACAAGTCGAACCAGCCCGGCAGAGCCTTGAGATACAATATCAGATTCAAGGACAATCCGGAATATATGAGCTGGAGGTCGTTGTTCCGTACTGGCAACTATGTCAACGAGCATTTCTCCTACCATCTGCTGCCATACGAGTACGACCCGATGGATTTCCAGGCTTACCGGGAGAATCCCATGAAGTTCTATGCCGTGTGTACAGACATAGACGAGGGCCTGCCCGTATATCATGAGATAGACGATGCCGACGGTATCGGATTGAGATGGATGCAGGCTTCTGCCTCAATGCCGATATTTGCGCGTCCGGTAGAGATTGACGGACGACACTATCTTGACGGAGGAATAACCGACAGCATACCCTTGAAGTTCATTCAAGCTAAAGGATACAGAAAAAATGTGGTGATTCTGACACAACCAGCCGACTACTACAAGAAGAAGGCACATGTAGGACTGGCAATGAAGATGTTTCTGAAGGAATATCCAAAGGTGGCGGAATTGATGTCAAGACGACATATCATGTACAACGACCAACTGGATTATATACATTCGGAGTTTCAGAAGGGCGACACATTCCTCATCTGTCCCGACAAAAAACTTGACATTGGCAGACTCAGTCTTAAAGAGGACAAGATGAGGAGAGTGTATGAAGCAGGTGTGGAAAAAGCCCTTGCACTTCTTCCACAGATAAAAGAGTTTCTGAACACTTGAATCAGTTGCAATTACAACTACAGTTGCATTTGTCCTTACGCTCACAGTATCTCTCGCATTGCGCACAGATGTCATAACCGAGCATTGCACCGAGCATGAAATCCTCTTCGGGAGTGAGCTGGTTGAGAGGACGTGTCACAATCATTCGTATGGCATTAAGACACTCCTCCCTGCCGAAGTAAAGATTCAGGCGTTCGTTGCCAACTGGCTGGATGACATATTTGATGTTTTGGCTTTCCAGTCTACGTATGGCAAAGTCCTCATATTTCTTATTGAAAGTGAAGAGCACCATACGGCGCACTCCCTTCTGATATTCGTAGATATGGTTCATCAGAACCTTCATGTCTATGGGTAATGCTGTGGATTGCTGCATGATTGAAAACTTGAGATATTAAAATGTGAGTGTAAGAACAAATATATGTGTGTTAGAGATTAGGCTGTATTTCAGCCACCCAAGCGTCGATACGCTCATCGGTCTTGTTGTCCTCGTTGACTTCGTCGAGAGCCAGACCCACAAACTTTCCGTCAACCACCGATTCTGAGTCGTCGAATGTATAGCCGTCAGTAGACACGGCTCCAATTACGTTGGCACCAGCCTTCTTTACAGCATTGTATATCTCAGCCATTCCACCCACGAAAGTGTCGGGATAAGACTCAGAGTCGCCGCAGCCGAAAAGAGCCACAGTCTTGCCCTCAAGGTTGGCATTCTTGAGCGTCTTAATGCCATCATACCAGTCGTCCTGCATCTCGCCTGCGCCCCATGTTGATGTGCCGAGAATCAGGTTGTCGTTGTCGGCAATAACGCTGTCGTCAAGGTCGGTGACGTTGATGATGTTGTCTACGCCCAATTTGGCTCCTATTCTGCCAGCCAAGTCTTCACAAGTACCGGTGCTTGTGCCATAGATGATTACAGTCTTCTTCATAATCTTCAGTTGTTTTTATTTAGAAATTTATGGTTAAAGTTTTGGTCTTATCACCGCTGCAAAATTAGCTCGGTTTTAACTACTACACAATACCTAAATTCTATGATTTTTTAGAAGATTGTATTGTTGATTATGAGTTACATTTTATAACTTTGTAAAAATCTAAACAATTACTACATTATGGCGAAAGAAATATCAACATACACCCATGACGGCATGGAACTTCCTTTTGAGGATTGGAGCAACACGCTTCACTCCTTTGGCGACTTGACTTCCATAATTCAGACAACTCACGATGCTGCCCTCTCTTCTGCTGTCAAAGCGATAAACCGTATGCAGACAATGCGCAACTGGCTCATAGGATATTATATAGTGGAATATGAACAGAATGGTAAGGATAGGGCTGAGTATGGGGCGAAGCTGCTGAAGAAGTTGGAGGAGAGAGTGAATAGGAAGGGAATGACAACTACTTTGTTCAAATGGGCAAGAAAGTTCTATAGACTCTATCCACAAATGTCGGATAATCTACCTCTTAATATTTTTCGAACTGTATCTGATGATTTTGGAAAACAAAAAAGTGCGACAGTGATGCACCAATTTGTAACACCAGGCAAAACTATTATCTCTCACTTGTCTTTTACTCATTTACGTGAGATTATGACTCTCAACGACCCTCTCGCCCGCTACTTCTACGAGCAGGAGTGCATCAAGTGTACATGGTCTGTTCGTGAGCTTCGTCGTCAGATAAGCACAAACCTATACGTTAGGGCTGGTATAAGCGCCAATCCCGACAAACTATTGTCGCTGCCTTCCGTGCAAGGCCATGATTCCGCAGAGTTGCAGATACGTCAGCCTTTCACATTCGAGTTTCTTGGACTTAAGGCACAGGATATAGTTGACGAGCATGACTTGGAGGAAGCTCTCATCAGTCATTTGCAAGAGTTCATTCTTGAACTTGGCAAGGGTTTCTGCTTTGAGTCTCGACAAAAGCGTATTATCATTGACGACGAGTATTATTATCCCGACCTTGTGTTCTACAATCGCATTCTGCATTGCGGAGTAATCATCGAATTAAAGAACGAAGAATTCTCTTATGAGAACTTCGGACAGCTAAACGCATACGTATCACATTACCGCGAGAACGAGATGCAACCCGGCGACAACCCTCCTATCGGTATCCTCCTTTGCACACGCAAGGGAAAGAAAATGGTGGAGTATGCCCTTGCCGGTATGGACAACCAACTCTTCGTGTCTACATATATGCTTCAGCTGCCCGACAAGAAGACGTTGGAGGAGTTTTTATTGAAACAGTTGGAGAAGGAGCGTTGAGAGGAAAGGTAAAATTTATACCTTTGTAGCGTTTTGCAATATATTAACAACTAAATACACAAAATCATGAAACACGTTTGTTTCACAACCCTTTCATTATGCTTGTTTGCCATCATTATGCTGACATCATGCAGCGACGACCAAGCATTTACAGTCCCCAAAGTATCACCCGACATCAATGTGCCAATCACTGGCTATTGGCAGATAGCAGGTGAGGACATAAATGGCGACGGTGCCATTCAAGGCATTGTAGTACATAATGACAATACTGTGACAGAATGGATGTACACCAGCGTCACTGACAATCCTTATAAATTGGGATACAAGACGGGCAAGTGGAGTGTGAACGGCAACCACTATGAGATGCAACTACCAAAAGACTACGACAAATACTACAACGTGACCGTGGCAGGAAACGACGACCAAAAGATGTATCTCGCCTATAACGGCAAGACATCTGTGGTGCCTTTCTACAGACTCACGTCGCTGCCTGGCGATGGCGACAAGATGATAAGCGAACTTGAAGGAATGAAGATGTCGGGATTCAACATGACCGACTTCACGGGCTATTGGGAACAGGACAACGAGACTGGCTGCGGATTCTACGTCGATGAGGAAGGCAACATCTCCGACATATCACAGATATGGACCGATGCAGAACATCATTACGTGCAGTATCATTCGGCTGAGGTGGAGTTGGACGACAACAACTGCACAATTCTCTCATCAGGAATCAAATGGAATGTGTATGCCGTGAACAACAATTCGTTGCTTGCCTTTGCCAATGGCGACAACAATAATAGTGTGGAACACTTTGTGAAGAAAGACGTGCCCGAAGAGATGTAGCGGGCTGACGAGATAATGAAGACACACGTGCCCGAATACATCTTGGGCAAGTGGGTAACTACACACTATACTTACATTGTGGATGGCAACAGCATCACGGATATTGACATCCAAAATGACGACAGCTGGAACTCGCAGTTTTATCACACTCTTGCTTTCATGGAAAACCATAAAACGTATGAATGGGACAGATTTGGAACTGTTGTTTTTGACCAATGGTTCACAATGGACGGTGAAAACATAACTAAAACAGGAGACTTCAATGCACTCATTATACCTGGATACGGTTATACAGAAACCTGGACCATCAGCGACAAGGCAGAAGACAGCATGAAGCTCACTCGCAAGCAGGGTAATACCACTGAAATATATACTTACAAAAGAAAATGAACACTATGAGAAATATCATATCAGCCGTTGTCATGTTGCTGCTGCCTATGTGGGCAGCGGCTCAGAACGAAGGTCGCCGCGTGTCAATCACTCCACATGCTGGCCTAACAATATCCAAAATGGACGGCTCTGCACTTACAGCATCAAAGAAATGGAAAGCAGGATACACGTTTGGAGCAAGCGTGGAGATACCACTGTCGCAGTATTACTCGCTGACGACGGGAGCCGACTTCAGTCTTATAGGCACTGGATTTAAGGAGCAGAAAGAGAAATACGCATCTGCAAATGAAAAGCTTGACGTTACTTACGTATCCGTACCTCTGCAGATAAAGGCTTACTTCCCGAGCGTGAAAGGACTGGCTGCCCATATCGGTGTGCAGGCAGGCTTGCTCGTCTCGGCAAAGGACAAGATAACCATACAAAGCATACGCACCATGAATCTTGGCGATGGCACATCATCAATGTATCTATGGGAGACGTACAAGGAGAAGAAGTCGGAGAATGTAAGCAGCAGCTTCCGCAACATCGTGGCAGGCATTCCCTTTGGCCTGAGCTATGAATGGCGGCACATCACCCTCGACACCTCATATTGCTTCGAATTCAGAAAGGCCATAAACCTGAAGTCAAACGACCCTTGGGTCACCACGGTCGACTCACCTTCAGCGCGCAACCATGCTGTGTATATTACAGCGGGATATAAGTTCACGCTGTAGGAGGAAGACGGACTTCACTCATTCATATTGAGCAAAATAGGAATAGCTTGTTTATACGATTAGCCTACTGTTCAGCGATTTTTCATAACCACATCCTCAACAACATGCTTCACGAGGTCGCCCAATGGCAGTTCAATGGTTACTTTATTTGATATCTTGAAAGCAGGAGAAATGATAGGCACAGTCTCCATTTTGTGTTCGAACGTATTATAGCGGCGTTCAACGCCAAGGTTCATATAGAAGTTGTTGTTGTTGCCAACGGTCATATATCCACCATAGCTTGTTGTAGGCACGAATGGGAATGCTGCCATACTTATGAATGGATTGGTATTATAATATGTGCCGAAGATGGTGGCTGAAAGATTTGGGTTGAAGCTATAGACTATCTGCCCCGATATGCCGTATTGCGAGATGATGCCCCTATAGTAGTGATAGCGGTTGGCAATAAGCGCACCCTGCATATTAATTGCTCCAAAGCTATATTGCATGTTGCCACTTACCGACTGCACATCCATCAATCCTATGTAACTGCGGTATGTTCCAACGGCAGTAAACTTCAAGTCTTTTGAAATCTTTGTCGACATCGCCCCAGAATGGCTTGCGTCATATTTGTAGGCAAGCGGTGGCTCTGTAGCGAACGGCATAGGCGTAAGTGGTGTTTTAGGCATGGCAAGAAGTTCGGAAGAAGACAACGCCTTCATCATTAGAATGTCCGAGTAGGAAGGCGCGACAGGATGGAACTCCGTATTTTTATAGTCATCAGCTAAAGGCAATGGTATTTGCTGCCCCAGCACTTCTTGCGCCGTTGCCCCCTGCATTGCTGCCAACAAGAATATTAAAAAAGCTATCGGTTTCTTCATAACATATCACACTTATTGTTATCGGAAATACCATTTGTCTTTGTTAATGGCAAAAATACGATTTTTAAAGAGAACTGTTAGATTCATTACACTTAAAAACAGTTAATAACCATTCATAATTCTATACCTTATACGTTAGTCTAATAAACCACCCCAAAAGGAAGATATTAGATTGAAACAATATTTAGAATGCTTATGAAATATCTCTTAACCAAAACAGTGCTTTTGCTATTCTGCAGTATAAGTTTTTGCCTTACTCTTGATGCACAAGTAAAAACAAACGACTCTTTATCAATACAATTAAAGGAGGTAGTGGTTGAGGCTGATCAACAAAACATCTCAGCCTCTGTCTCAACATATTTTCCTACTTTAAAACAGAAAAATGCTTCACAAAGCGGAATAGATTTGCTTAACCGCATGGCTATTCCTCAGTTGGCACTTGGAGCAGGTACAAAGATTAACACCGTAAGCAACAAGTCTGTGGGAGTGTTCATCGACTGGCTTCCTGCTTCTACAGACGATTTAAAGAACATGAGGACTACTGATGTCAAAAAGGTTGAATATTACGACTATCCATCCGACCCAAGATTTCTTGGTAATGCACATGTCGTGAACTTTGTCATGAAACGGTATGAATATGGAGGATATTTAAAGGCTTTAGGCTCGGAACGCTTTATAGCCAATGACGGTCAGATTAACCTTTTTGGTAAATTCCAGTCAAAGAGATTCACCTTTGATTTGGGATTGGGGGCTTCGTATAGTAAATCGACACATGATTTCGCAGAAAGCCTTGAAACCTACCGACTTCCTCAGAATGACGGCTCGGAAAAGACATTCAGACGGACAGAATCGGTCATAGCTGCCGACAGACACAACAGATTATTGTGGCCTACCCTGAAAGTTGTCTACAATACCGATAAAATCACTATCAGCAACATTGTCGGAGCAGCTTTCGACCATACGCCTATCAATAACACTACGGGAACTGTCGGCATTAATCCCGACAATATAGACTTGATCAGTTTCGACAAGAATGAAGCCATGCGTCAGAACTCTCTGTCATATTCGGGCAACTGGAATTTCATCCTGGGAAAGAGAAATACAATCAACTTCTACCCCGTCTACTCATATACCCATTCTCGGCAATCAAACCTTTATAGAGAAGGGACTGCTGAATTTCCAAATTATGCCGAGGACGATTCTCATTCCGTCCGCGCCAGACTGCAGTTCAACCACTCGTTCGGCAACTATGGAAACCTGAAGATCTTCTGTCAGGGTCTGTTTTACAGAGCTTCGACAAGATATTCAGGAACTACAGACATGTACGACCGACTCACTACATACCGTATAGGTCCGGGATTGGGTTATTCATTTTCAAAGAATAAATACTATATATATTTAGGTGTGGGATACAATTACGACCACTCGAAGTATAGACAAACCATCGAACATTCCACCCAACCTTGGGCAGACGCATCGGTTCAGTACTCGTTCAACGGAAAGAATTATATCTCAGCCGTATTTCACTACATGACCTCCGTGCCACTCTCGTCTTACCGTAGTGAGGCTGTCGTACAGTCAAACCCGTTGATGAGCTATACCGGCAATCCTGCCCTTAAGCCCTACAAGAGTTTCGACTATGGCATAACTTACACCTGCATACCGAACAACAGTATCAGCTTTTCAGTCTATGCCACTGCATGGTCGGTACGCGACCGATACGCCTTTGTATATACTCCATCCTCAACCGGAATATTACGAACAATAGAACAGCCTATGGGCGGTTTCACATCATTGACAACGGGAGCCTACGGACGAGTGAGGCTGCTACAAAACAGATTGCAGATTGCAGGACAAATAGCAATGCCTTTCTGCCATAACGGCGAACCTTTCAACTCAGATCATGTAGATGTGAACTACTCACTGCAAGCTTATTGGTATTTCGGCGGATGGAATATAGGTGCTCAATATTTTTCGGATAAGAGTGCACCGGGAAGTGCAGTCAATGGATTATGGACTAAATATAGAAAAACCTACTCATTGAGTATAGGGTGGGGAAACTCATCATGGAATGTATTGGCCCAGATTACAAATCCATTCACATGGAGCTGGAAGAATTCAAGCAATGAGATGAACAGCAGGTATTTCGACCGCAAGCAGTCTGGTTATGGAGTGGATAGTCATTGCTATGTAAAAATGAGCGCTTCTTATGTGTTCGGCTTCGGCAAACAAGTAAAACAAAATAATGAAGCTTCACAGCAAAGGGGTGCGGGGTCAGCGATATTGGAATAATGACAATTAGTATAAAAGTGCAAAGTATAGGAAATGCCTTTCTGTATAAAAAACAGCGACCTACGCCGAAGCGTAAGTCGCTGTAATAGTAGTGTGGACCAGCTTGTCATTTTCTAATGATCATCATTAGAAAAACGGCTTAATATATGCTTAATTCATAAATATTTACTAACTTTACCACGTTCTTCAAAATGCTATCTATTGATGGAATATAGTTCACTATTTTATTAACACAAAAAACAAACGCCTATGAAACGATTCAACTTTTTATGTACATTAGTCTGCGCATTGCTATCGTTATTCGGCAGCACAGCCTATGCAGATACCGGTAATTTGATTAAAGATCAAGTGACAGTGACAATTACCGATGGAAAGTATCTATCGGAACTGATTGATGAAGCCGTCGCTCCACGCATTACCAATCTCAAAATAGTAGGAGCCATCGATGGTACAGACATATTATATCTACGCGAATTGCTGGGCGTAGGTAGAAAAACTTTTGTGGAAAAGGAGAATATAAAGTCAAACCTGCAGATTCTCGACCTCTCGGATGCGCATATCCGCGAAGGTGGAATGACCTATTGTGAAGGCAATTTATCAGGAAGAGTGTACAATATCTATACACATAATGACGAAATAGGTGAATATATGTTTGCCTCATGCCACTCATTAAAAAAAATAACGCTACCTTACAGCATAACATCCATAGAACTTGCCGCTTTTTATGAATGCTCTGAATTAGAAGAAATAATTAAATTTGATAATATTACGAAGATAAGATCAGGCGCATTTCAAAATTGTAGCAAACTAAAAGAATTCAAACTTCCGAAACTGCAGGAGTTAGAATCATCTACATTCGAGGGATGCAAATCGCTAATTTCACTGGAAATACCCGAAGGTATTACGACTTTGCCAAAGGCATTTGCTCAAGGTTGTTCTTCGCTTAAGAATGTCGTGCTTCCAAAAACTCTAAAAACAATTGAAAACCGCGCATTGTGTAAATGCGAATCGCTCACTTCATTGGAAATACCAGAGGGAATTACCGATTTGCCATCGTATTTTGTTGCTGGTTGTTCTTCGCTTAAGAATGTCGTACTTCCAAAATCTCTAAATTATGTAGGTTGGGGCGCATTCCAAGAATGCAGTTCCTTGGAGAGAATAGACCTACCGAACACATTGGAAAATATTCAAACCAATGCATTTGCCTCTTGCACGTCTCTAAAATACTTTAGATTACCTGAAGGAATAAAAAACCTTGGTGATGGTATTATCGCTAACACCAGTTTGGAAGAACTTCATATACCATTTTTTCCTTCCATAATGGGTAATCACGTATTTGCAGACTGTCACATAATGCATCTATACTCATATAGAGAAAAGCCTTATAGACTAAATGAATACAGATTTCAAAATCTAAACTACTCCACTTGTACGCTCCATGTACCCAAGGGTTCGCGTGAGGCTTACGCTGAAGCCTACTACTGGCGCGACTTCGGTACTATAGTGGAAATGAATGAAGGTGAAGGCGGAGGCGGTGACGATACTCCCAAGACTGCCTTTGCTGTGTTTGACCCAAGCAATGGTGTGCTTACATTCAAGTACGAGGCAAGCAAACCTGATGGAGCCTACTCGCTGAATGAGGGCAGGGCTGTTCCTATGTGGGTAACAAAACACGATGTTGCAATCCAGAAAGTAATATTTGACGATTCATTTGCGAAAGCACGACCTGTGACCTGCATGTGCTGGTTCTTTGGATGCACTAATCTGAAAAACATTGAAGGTATCAACAACCTGAATACTACAGAAGTGACGGACATGGGTGCTATGTTCCGCAACTGCTCATCACTCACCGATCTCGATGTCTCAGGCTTTGACACAAGGAAAGTGACGACTATGGGGACTATGTTCTCCGGTTGCTCCAAGCTCTCCACGCTTGACGTGTCCGGTTTTGACACAAAGAACGTGACGGATATGTATTGTATGTTCAATAAATGTTCCGGTCTTACCACGCTCAATGTCTCGGGCTTCGACACAAAGAACGTGACGAATATGAGGGAGATGTTCTCCGGTTGCTCCGGTCTCACCACACTTGATGTCTCTGGCTTTGACACAAGGAACGTGACGAACATGAATGCCATGTTCAATAAATGTTCCGCTCTCACCACACTCGACGTCTCAGGCTTTGACACAAAGAACGTGACAATTTTAGGTTCTATGTTCGCCGACTGTTCTGGACTCACCACACTCGATGTCTCTAACTTTAACACAAGGAATGCGAAAAGCATGGGCGGAATGTTCGCATGCTGTTCTGGCATCACAACGCTTGACCTCTCAAACTTTGACACTCAGAACGTAGAATCAATGAGAATGTTGTTCTACAATTGCTCTAAGCTCGCCACAATCTATGTCAGTGACAAATTCGTTACGACAAATGTGACGGAGGGTAAAAGTATGTTTAATATGTGTAAAGCATTGGAAGGCGCTGTATCTTACAACGGACAACAAAACGACATGGCGATGGCAAACTACCACAATGGATATTTCAAGACCTATTACAAGATTGGAAATGAAATATTCCCTCTGTGCGGAGAAACTCTGAGCGTAGATAATCTCGCCCTCACTGACAGCAAGGACTTTGTAATATACACTCCATTTGAGACTAATGCAGTATCCTACAGCAGCGAGCTGAATGAGGGAGCTACATGGGAAACGCTCTGCCTGCCGTTCGAAGTATCGCTTGCAAACAAGAACTTCCGAGCTTTCACTCTTCTCTCTGTAAAAAGCGATGTTGTGGAATTGCAAGAGATAACAGATTGCATCACCGCCGGAACACCAGTCATCATCAAGATGAATGAAGGAGCCACAAGCATCAACATTACAGAAAACGACAAAATGATTGTCAGGGAACGGCAGGACAGCATGCTTGTGGATAATTGTAAGTTAGTGGGACACTATACTCATAAGACGTTCGGCAATGATGACGACCAATGCTTCGTGATAAATGGCGACAAACTGGTGAAAGCTACAAAGATGTCGGCATATACAAGAAGTATGGATTATAGTTCGAATGGTTTCCGTGCTTATATGAAGGTATGTACAAATACTGGCACCCCAGCAGATGAATACAAAATCGATATTAAAGGATCTACTGCCATCGAACTGATAAAAAACACTGCAGAGGGAAAACCTGAGTATTACGACTTGGAAGGTCACAGACTCAGCAATCTCAAGAAGGGTGTCAACATCGTGAAGCGTGGTAACAAGACGATGAAGGTAATCATCAGATAATCTGGTATTCAATAGGCTGATATAATCAGGTGGTCAATATTATTATGATAATGTACCAATATTCATAAACCCAAATCGGTCATTAGAAAAAGACAAGAAGCTTTTTCCAATGACCGATTTGGGTTAAAAAATCATTTTGCCTTTCATCTTTTGTCATCATCAAATAGTAATGAATTGAATTTATCAAAATCAGAACTGAATAATTTAGCCACCAACAAAACACACGGAAGCCTCACCAATAAGCCAAAAACAGCGGCCTACGCCGAAGCGTAAGTCGCTGTAATAGAAGCGTGGACCAGCCTGGGCTTGAGATTTGTTGACCAAATGGAGACCCTCTGACCGTAGGGAAGAAACCAGGGACCTCCAGATTATGAGACCAATAGAATGATAGTCCATGACATTTCGTTATTATAAACTTTCATTGATTATCAATGAGTTATATCTAATTGATATTCTGTACCGTATTTCTGAATATCCATGACTCAAACAGTTTGTTTACGCATTGTTTACGCAGGAATTAGGAAGAATTCTCTTATCCCACACAAACACTTTATTCAGAGGCTATAAATCCAAACTGTTTTCTTTGAGCAAGAAATCGAAAAGCCCAATTGTAAGAATACCTTCTTCATTTCGACGGGGCATGATGTGGTCTTTAACAATGATAATCTTCTTGAAAGAGTCATCTATGCTCATCAGTGATCGGGATTCTTGTATCTCTTTCTCCCTATCCGGAATTGACAAGGCTGATTGTACATAGTACTTTTTACTGCCGAGACTGGCGATAAAATCCACCTCCAGTTGGATGCGGCCCCACTTGCCGTTTTTGTCTTGCTTCTTTATTTCCACCATTCCGACATCCACACTATAGCCACGTGTGATAAGCTCATTATAAATGACGTTTTCCATTATATGCGTCTCCTCTTGTTGGCGCATATCCAGAATGGCATTTCTCAAACCTATATCTGAGAAATAGTATTTGGAGAGTGTATTGATATATTTCTTACCTTTTATGTCGTAGCGGATGGCCTTGTTTAGAAGGAACGATTCAGACAAGTAATTGAGATAATTTGAAATGGTCTTATTTGAGATATTGACATTCTTTACACTTTTGAAGGTGTTTGATAGTTTTGTCGGATTGCATGGCGAGCCAATGGAAGAAGCCATAATGAGCACCAATTCGCGCATTTCGTCTTCGTTCTGTACCTTATGCCTCTCTATAATATCAGCCAGATATACTGTTTCAAACAAGTTTTTAAGATATCCTATTTTCTTCTGCTCTGTGTCAAATGACTGGATAAGGGGCAAACCACCATAGGTGTAATATTCACGCCATGCATCTTGTTTATCACCTCCAATGGCAGAATAGAATTCGGAAAAAGACAGTGGATTCACATGTATCGTTTCGCCTCGGCCTCGGAACTCTGTGGGTATATCTGATGATAGGAAGTGAGAGTTACTGCCTGTTACATAGGTGTCAGCATTATCAATATGACGGAAACTGTTCAATACATCCACGAACTCATCCATCAGTTGCACTTCATCTATAATGATGTAGTACGGCAGACTATCCTTAATCCTGTCGTGAACATAATGGAGCATTGTGTCAGGATTTCGTAGCTCTTTGTTCAAACGGTCTTCAAGATCAATGCGGATGATATGGTCTTTAGCCACTCCATTATCCAACAAATAGTGATAGAATAAAACATTCAGCAGATATGACTTACCACATCTGCGGATTCCGGTAATCACTTTGATAAAGCCGTTTTGCTGGCTATCTATCAACTGCTTAAGATATCTGTCTCTTTTTATCTCTTCCATGCTATTCCTTATTTTTGCCAATATTGGCACTTTTTGGTAATGCAAAGGTAGCAGATTTAATTCATGTCGCCAAGCCATCACGACTAAAAAATGCCAATTCTGACATTTTTTAGTCGTGCAAGATAGCATGTACACGGATTTTTTGGCAATATTGCCACTTTTACCTTGTGTTAGATAATGTACGACTCGTTTTCAAGTTTAATTTATGCTTCTACAGCAAGTATGATAGTTAAACAACCTCAAAGAAACTCCATTTATTTGGCAATATATTAAAAAGCCATTACCTTTGCTATTGCTATGCATTTAGGGCAAGCCATGACCGTGATGGTGCTCTTCCTAATTATTTGAGGAAAGTGAGTTTGCCTAACCTTCGTAGAAGGGTTATTCTATTCCGTGAATCGTTGTGTAAGGAGAGTGCCAGTCGGAAAGCACATAGACATAGATCTTACATGAGAGTCACTTCAGGGGTTGAGACCGATTAGCAGAAGCCCGGTTACCATTCAGCGACAGAAGAGGACAAGATGGCACCGCTGTATATAATGACTTTGCATTTTCTGGCTTATATAAGATAGAAACGAATCATTGTATACAGTGTTTTGTGTATATGTATGCCTCACATCGCAAGATTTCTGTAAAGCAGAGGTAAGAGTATGGCAGATAACCGAATGTTCAACCAATAGAACTGATATTATGCCAATAAGTAAAAGTAAAATCTCGGATATGGATTTCGGTTCTTTCGAGAACACGATTAACAAGAATATCGAAACGGATAAGGCTTCGGACAAGTTTGACCAACAGCTTCAAGCCTACAAGGATGCTGGCTATATTTTGGCTTCAGCAAAATCAGAACTTAAAATGGCAGCAACTTCTTTACAAGAAGCAAAGGACAATTTGGTTAAAGCCACCGATAAAGCGGACGCTGTTACAAAAGCCATTGATAGCTTTATTGCCAAAGTGAGAGATATAAAATTCAAGGCTAAAGTTGATGATGCCGACATTGAAAAACTGACAGATGCCAGAAAGAAACTCGTTGGCGATGAGTCCAAACTTCTTGAAGACCACCGAAAGGAGAACAAGGATATTCTCATTCGCCATTTCTATGATATGTCTAATATGATGTCAAGAAATGAAGGTGTGTGGTTGTCGAATGGTTGGGTAAAGACCTTGCTTTGGATTTTCTTGCTGTGTTTCCTTTATACGGTCATTTCGATTGTATATTTTGTTGCATCGTGCATAGAAAAGTAAGTGGAGTAAGGGGTGATTTTAAAGTCACCCCTTACTATTTTGATATTGAATAATAGGTCAATCAAAAAATGCTTACTTTTTCTAATCGCTGTTCTTTTTTGTATTCATTCGTTTCTATTTTATAACATACCCCATTTTTTAAAAGGAATTTTGTTATACCATAACCAACAAGTTGATTTCGGTATCTTTCAAATATAAGTATTTCATATTGATTGTCTAAACGTTTAACACCAGTTGGAGAGTATGGAAAGTTTTCTATAATATACTCTTTTGTTTTACCTATGTATTTATCGTTTAAATCGTTTATAACAGACACATACCTATCAACGCGTTGAGTGGTATAGCATGACTGCATTGTAAGAAAAACAATCATAAATAATGATATTTGCAGTGTTTTTTTTATATATCTCATTTGCTCCATTTGTTCATAAAATCGTTATATGTAATACCATTATTAACTCCACCTGCTTGGTAAACCAATAAGGCTGTGTTTTTGCCATACTCTGCAAAGAACATTATATGCATAGAGAATGTAGAGAAACACATATGATTAACTCCATCACCAAACGCAGCTACTGACATGTATTTGGAGAATGTGTTTATCCATTGGTCGTATACCATCTTGGGGAAACCATCATTACTCTGTATAATCATGCACTCTTCAATAACCCTATTGTTCTTCAAGTAGAAAAAACAACTTAATCCCTCTGATGGATCTTCGCCATCAGTATAGAAGTCGCCCTTAACTTCAGTACGCACATAACGTGCATTTGGAAATACTTGACGTAATTCACTAATTGTCTTACCAAGATTGTTTCCAGGTTCATTTCCTCTTGCGCTGCACAAGGTTGTTATAAATACAAATATTATTGTTACATAATATCTGGCTATATTTGTTATCGTAATTCTGTTGTTCATACTATTACATATTTTGAGATTTATTTATATCTGCTTTACCCTCCTTAGATTTTCCTATCTGGATATAAGCTTGTCCTCTAAATCTGTAGGCTGATTTATATTGCGATGTATCATTACATTTGATGCATTTTGTCATAGCATCTATACATTCTTGATATTTTCCAAGGTTAAAATAGATTTCCCCAAGGGTTTCCCAAATGTAGCCATTTTCTGGATTTCTTTGTATGGCTTTTAATGAATATGGTAATCCTTCGTTATATTTTTCTTGAAGACAATACTCCCATGCAATGTTGTTATACACTGTTCCGTAATCAAAATTTCTGGGTTTATAGCTATACTCATTATTTAGCACTTTTCTTAGTATATCTATTTTTTCTTGCCAATGCTGACAACAAAATGATTTCACAAAGAGTAATTCTGGATCATCATTATACTTTTCAAACCCTTTATTTAATATGTAAATAGCCTTCTCTTTTTCTTCACATGATACATATGCGCTAGCCAGCAAAAAATAGTCATCACGAATGAGTTCATTTTCTCTATTTGTATCAATAAATAAAGTATACCTTTTTATCGATTCAGCTGCACTGGGGGCAGTCCTTGCTGCCCATAATCCTGCGTTTAAGGAGAACGAAGCAAGTTGTATAGTTATGCTATCATTTTCATTTATTAACTTACTCATTACATCATGGTACAAAACAGACGTTTGTATACATTTGTTGAACGCATTGTATGCTTCATTCGTTCTATTTTCAAAAAATAAGCACATTCCAAGTTGATGATAGCGCTTTATGTTGCTTGGGCGGTTGGGTTCATACTCTATTCCTTTTTTATAATATTCTGCTGCTTTCGCAAAATCGTTTTTCGCACCATAAAGGTCTGCCAATCCCAAATATGCCATTGAACTTGGATGCAACTGGATACTTTTTAAGAAGTTTTCTTCTCCTTCCTTATAGCATCCTTGTAGTCCCTGTATTTCTCCTAAATAGGCATATGCCGCAGGAAGATAATCTGTATTATTGCTGTTAGGATTGGATGTCACCAATTTAAAGGCTCGCAAAGCTTGTCCCAGTAGTCCCATTTCATAACTATATACGCCGAGATTATACCTTGCTTGAACATTATTCATGTCGTTCTCCAAAGCATGGTTCAGGCTTTCTATTGCCTTTTCTTTGTAGCCGTTTAAATAATATGCTGTTCCCAAATTGTCATATAGTGAAGCAAGTAATTTTGTATCGTTCGTGTTTTCTATACCCTCCAACGAACTTTCAATGGCTTTGTTGTATTCTTTTGCTTCCACTTGTTGGTAAGCTTGTTTATATAGCTTCATTGCCATTTCTTCTGATGGAAAATTCTTGCCATTAGCAATGACAAGTGTATTGCCATCAAGTTGAATTGGTCCCAATTTTTGGATAGCTGATTGTCCTAATAACAATGGAGCATCAAGACTATTTGTTATGACGGCTGCTACATTATTTATTGTGATACCTCCAATCTCGATATTGCGAAGAATAACTTTTGTATTCTCCACGATATTACCATCTGCTATTTGGGAAAAACTCTTATCACCAAGGTCTGATTCTTTGATGTATCCATTCTTCAACATGAAGATAGCTTCTGTCAAAGATAGACACACATTGCTTGCTCCCGTATCAAAAATGAATTTCATAGAAAGCCCATTCACTTTGCCTGGAATGTAATATACGTTGCCATGTTTCTCCATTGTTATTTTAACTTGACTAATGCAAGAAATAGAAGAGAAAAAATAAAGCAATAATAATAATAAATAATGTTTCATTTGATTAATAAACAAAATTGTAAAAAAATTATTTAAGTAAGTGATCTAAATTATTTATATATATCAGTACTAATATGGTTCATTTTCCGTTTTATAGAAAAAATAGAATTATGAAACCAATAAAAGTACTTGAATTATCAGAGGTTGATCGCCTCAAA